>Ga0302310_10000084_pt1 | contig 85322 bp, 83 predicted proteins | sample III_Palsa_N1_2_FD_200451 | JGI IMG/M metagenome (GOLD analysis project Ga0302310, IMG submission 200451) | Peat permafrost microbial communities from Stordalen Mire near Abisko, Sweden - III_Palsa_N1_2 | ecosystem: Environmental > Terrestrial > Soil > Palsa > Peat permafrost | place: Sweden...
TCGCCTCAAGGACTGGCGGCGCGTAGCAACTCGCTACGACCGGAAAGCTTCGACCTTCGTCGCAACCGTCACCATCGCCGCCATCGTCATGTTCTGGCTCTGATTATGAGTCCGGACCCATCGCCCTTGCATCCCGTTACCGTCCGCGTTGGAGCCCTTTCGCGTCGTAGTATCCGGCCGCTGCGTCGGTAGACATCAAAGCCGCTTCGCGGCGGGACGCGAGGCACGAACGACACGCGAAGCAAGACGGTAACGGGTCCCTAGGGCAATGGCCCTAGGCCGCCGGAGGCCCTTCAAACCCCTATCCCGCGAATTTTGCATCTGACGGCTTGAGACTCTCGCCCCTGCCTCTATGGCTAGATCCATGTGGTATCTCTACCAATTCCCAATCTGCCCGTTCAGTCGCAAAGTTCGGCTCCTGCTGAGCGAAAAAGGCGTCGGCTATGAGCTTGTGCGTGAAAACCCGTGGGAGCACCGCGAGGAATTCCAGACGCTCAATCCGGCCTTGCGCACGCCGGTCCTGACCAATCCGGAGCGTGGGCTGGTGCTTGTCGACAGCCGGGCGATCGCCGAATTTTTCGAAGAGACGGTCGACAAGGCGCCGATGATCAACGGGACCGCGGCCAATCGCGCCGAGATTCGTCGGCTGGTTGCGCTGTTCGACGAGAATTTTTATGCCGGGGTCACCGGGCCTTTGCTCGATGAGCGGATGAAGAAGCGCCTGATCACGCGGCAGCCGCCTGATGCGCGCAGCTTGCGTGAGACGATCCGGCTTGCCAACGACTACCTCGATTATGTCGATTTCCTGATCGACAATCGGCCGTGGCTGGCGGGGGCGACGATGAGCCTGGCGGATCTGGCCGCTGCGGCGCAGATTTCGGTCGCGGATTATCTCGGCGGCATCGACTGGTCGCAGCATGAACAGGCGCGGGGGTGGTACTCAGCGCTGAAAAGCAGGCCGAGCTTTCGCCCCCTTCTGAGCGAACGGATGGACGTGATCAAACCGCCGGACCATTATGGCGACGTGAACGCCTGATTATCAAAAGCGCTCAGGTGTTAGCGCCGGCGTGCGTGCCAAAGCGGCCATGCTTGCGATACGTCACCAGCCAGCGTTCCAGCAACAGATCGAGCGGACGCGGCTGCACGCCCAGTTCGCGCAGGCCAGGCAGTGCGCCCGACGCAACATTGCCCTTGAGCAGCAGCGAGAGCTGGTCGCTAGAAATCGGCGTGAGCGGCAGCGCGGCAATCAGCTTCGACACGCCATCGGGCAGGCCGATAAACAGCGGAGAGCGCTGCGTCGCGCGCGCGATCCGCTGGTTGAGATCGAGCATCGTCATCACCTCGGGCCCGGCGATCTCGAACGTCTTGCCCGCATGCGCGCCATTGGCGGCCAGCACATTGCCGATCGCGCGCGCCGCATCATCGACATCGAGCGGCTGCAACTGCGCGCCTGGTCCAAACACCGGCAGAACCGGCATGCCCATCAGCCCGGCAAACATCGTCAGGAAATGATCGTCCGACCCAAACAGGATCGAAGGCCGCACCACCACCGCCCCAGGAAACGCCGCCAGCACGACCTCTTCGCCCGCGGCCTTGGTCCGCGCATAAGCAACCGGCGACTGGGCATCCGCGCCGATCGCCGACACCTGCACAAACGCCTGCGCGCCGGCATCACGCGCCATCGCGGCAACCCGCCCCGCGCCCGCACCCTGCACCGCATCAAGATCGCCGGCAAAGGCCCCAACAAGATTGACCACCGCATCGACCCCGGTCAGCGCAACCCGCACCGAATCCGGCTTCGTCACATTGACCGCAACCACCTGCACCGAGCCCAGGTTACCCAGCGGTTTGATAGCAAAAGCTTTCTCCGGCCGCCGGCTACCAATCCGCAACCGCGCCCCACGCGCCAGCAGATGCTGCGCCAGATGCGTCCCCAGAAAACCGGTGCCCCCGATCACAGCAATCAGTTTGCCGTCCAGCTCGCGCGTGTTGCCGATGGTCATAACCCGGTCCTTAAAAATCGATTCGCCCGCCATCACTACCGGCAAGCACACCCAGCGCCAATGGCACACACCCCTCCCCCCTTTCAATGCCCGATCACGCAAACACCCAGGTCCCCCCGTTAAAATGACCCCAAATCCCAAACCCTTGTTGACAGCCCCGCCGCCACCGCTTATCGGCCCGCTCCTACCCAGCGAACGGCGCACTTGCCCTTCGCCCGTGCCCAGATGGCGGAATTGGTAGACGCACCAGCTTCAGGTGCTGGCGCTCGCAAGGGCGTGGAGGTTCGAGTCCTCTTCTGGGCACCATCTACTCTCCGCGGATGACCGCGGAGAGTTGCAAAAACCCCTGAAATCAGCCATAAACGGGATCTTGGTCACCGCCGAGGTTCGCCGTTGTTCGCCCCCAACCGGGGGCCATTGGGGGCCAGAGTGGGGGCCACTTCGAACTACTCAAAAAGTGGCCCCCAACCCATGCCCCTGACCGATGTCATGATTCGCTCGATCGTCCCCGGCGCCAAGCCAATCAAGAAGGCGGATGAAAAGGGCCTGTTCCTTCTCGTCCAGCCGTCCGGCGGCAAATTGTGGCGACTGAAGTACCGCTTCGAGGGCAAGGAAAAGAAGCTGGGGCTTGGCCGCTACCCGGACGTGTCGTTAAAGGAAGCACGCAACCGGCGTGACCAGGCACGCCAGAAGCTTGCGATGGGTGTGGACCCTGGAACTGAGAAAAAGGCGGCGGAAGCCGAGGCACTGCTCGTTGCAGCAGGCAGCTTCGGCGCGGTTGCGAATGACTATCTGGACAAGGTCGCCAAGGAAGGCCGCGAGGCCGTGACGATCAAAAAATCTCGTTGGCTGCTGTCGCTCTTCGACACGGAATTCCAGGCGCGATCGTTGAGCGACATTTCGGCGGGCGAGCTGTTCGCCGCGCTCAAGCCCATCGAGGCCAAGGGCCACCACGAGACCGCACGGCGCATGCGATCACTGGCGGGGCGTATCTTTCGTTATGGCGTCGCTACCGGCCGGGCGACCTCGGACCCTTCGGGCCTGCTGAAGGGCGCGCTCGTCGCCCCCACTGTAAAGCATCACAGCGCCATTCTGGATCCCAGGCAGGTTGGCCAGCTGCTACGCGCCATCGAGCAGTATGACGGCCAGCCGCTCACCAAGCTGGCCCTGCAGTTGACGCCGCATGTGTTTGTCCGCCCCGGCGAACTGCGCAAGGCCGAATGGCCCGAGTTCGACCTAGCGTCGGCGAAATGGACGATTACGGCGGAAAAGATGAAAATGCGGCGCCCACATGTCGTGCCCCTTTCACGGCAGGCGATCGCCATCCTGCGCTCAGCCGAGGTTTTAAGCGCAAGTCAACAATATGTCTTTTCGTCGCTTTGGCCCGCCACACGCCCGATGTCGGAAAACACCATCAATGCCGCGCTGCGTCGCATGGGATATTCAGGCGGCGAAATGACCGCCCACGGCTTTCGAACCCTGGCGAGCACACTGCTCAACGAATCCAGTAAATGGAACCCCGACGCCATCGAAAAGGCCCTTGCCCACGATAGCAGCAGCACTGTGCGCGGGACTTATCATAGGGGCGAACACTGGCTTGAGCGGGTCGAAATGGCGCAGTGGTGGTCAGATTACCTCGATGAGCTGCGCACCAATGCGTCGTGATGGTGTCGCACTTTTTCGGTAGCTCAGACTGGAAGAGTATCCCGGAACTGCCGGACAAGCCGCGCCGCTTCATCTCGGCTGAAATGCACGCGCAGCGCGTGCGAGCTCGATCCACGAGCATTTCTTGGCAGATTGCTGGACTTAATCCTGATCCGCTTTAGCATCCTGGAATGTCTGAAAATATCCACGATCTTCATGCGTTCATGGCGCAAGTGACCGCCACAATGGCGGCGGAATACGAGCGCATCTACGCGAAGACAGCTGAGGATCCAGGCACTGCCGGCGACGAGGGTGAGGAGAATTGGGCAACGCTGCTGCGCGACTGGCTTCCACCCACCTATCATGTAGCGACCAAGGGGCGGCTGATCGGATCCGATGGGAGGATGTCCAAGCAGATCGACGTGCTAGTCCTGAAGCCCTTCTATCCGCCGAAACTGCGCGAGAAGAAGGTGTGGCTCGCCAACGGCGTCGCCGCGGCGTTCGAATGCAAGACCACGTTGCGCGCGAGCCACATCAGGGAGTCGGCCAATCGCTGCCGGGATATGAAAGCTCTCTTCGCGCGGCGAACCGGCAGTCCGCAACGAGAGCTGCGGTCGCCCCTCGTCTATGGCATCCTTGCGCATTCCCACGCATGGAAGGCGGCGGACTCCGATCCAAGGGAAAATGTGACCGATGCCCTATGGAAAACGGTAGAAGCCGCAGCACATCCGACTGACATGATCGACCTCATCTGCCTGGCGGACGTGGGGTGCTGGAGTGAGGCGCATATGCCAATCTACCAAGCGAATATGCAGCCGAAGGCCGCTGAGCATCTGCGATCAACGTTCGGCGGCACATGGGGCCCTATTTCGACAATGGTCAGTGCAGCTGCAGGTGACAGCAAGGTATTCCAACCGACGGGCGGGATGCTTGCCTATCTCACCCAAAGGTTGGCGTGGAACGATCCCTCGATCCGGGATCTTGCTGACTATTACAGGATGGCGGGTCTCTGGGGCTACGGTTACGGGGCGATGCGCTATTGGCCGCAATCAGTCCTATCCGACGAGGTGCGCCGAGGAATCGAAGTGGGACATCTCAGGCAGCATGGGGACTGGGAAGAGTGGAGCACCGCGATGCTCTAGCCAAGCGGTCAAATAAAACGAGAAGCGCCTTACCGGGAAAAGGACTGAAAGAGATGGGCTCGGCGGGCATGAGCTAAAGGGCTTATTGAGTTTCCGCGCCGGGGGGAATTCGGCGACCGCGTCGCGCCGCAGCTCTAGATAGCTCCCGTGGCCGCCGACCGATGACGTCCGCCCGTGATCGTAAAACCGCGTAGCATCGGTAGCCTCCACGAGCGTGACCGACCGCTTCGGCGAGATCGAACGCTTTCTGTTACAGATGAATATTACCGGCTCTGGTCGTGAGCTGCCGACAAATTTTGGGACAAAACTGCCGGTCGGCGCCGCTACTGGAAGTGTCTGACTATGCCGAAACCGGCCATTCGTCGGGCCGTGTATCCGCCGCTCGTATAGCGTCAATCAGCCCTGTCCGGAGTTGCGGACCCCAGCGGGACCATCACTGATAAGCTGATCGACGCCCCCAAGAAACGTCGTGAGTACGGGCGAGGTGTTGTCCGCCCGATAGCCGATCGCCAGGTCGATCGTTGGGGGCAAACCGCTGAGGGTACGGCTGACCACGGACCAGGGTAGCAGGGGCTCGACATAAGCGGGGAGCAGCGCCACGCCGCGCATCGAGGCGACCAACGATATTCCCATGGCGAAATTGTCGATCCGGTGGGAGGCCGTGACGTCGACTCCGTTGATAGCGAGGTAGGTGTTTACGACGTCGCGCAACACGTGAGGTACGTCGGAAAAGCCGACGAACGTCTCGCCTTCGAGATCGTGGGGATCGATGGCTTTCTTGCTCGCCAGCGGGTGATCACTGGGCAAGACCACCACCAACGGTTCTTGCGCGACGACCTGGTAGGTTACGTCGGGTCGGGGCTCTACGCGCAAGAAGCCGAGATCGATCTCGCCGCTCTGCAAGGCATCGGCAACGTCGGGCGAGTAGAGGCTGGACACCTTGAAGTCGATGTTCGGAAGTTCGGCGCGCAGGATGCGGGTGACATGCGGCAGCCAGTCGACTTCCTGCCCGGTCAGGAAACCGACGGAGAAGACCGCTTTGGCAGGACGCGCCGCACGCCGCGCTGCCTGGATGGCTTCCGCTGCCTGGCCCAGTGCAAGCCGGGCGTGGTCGAGAAAAGCCCGTCCCGCCGGTGTCAGCGTTATCCCGCGAGCGCCGCGCGTGAACAGCGGCGTGCCCACTTCCAGTTCGAGATCGCGCAATTGGCGGCTGAGCGAGGGTTGGGCCGTGTGTAGCCGCTTCTCTGCTGCAACTGTCAGGCTGCCCTCTTCGGCGACCGCGACGAAATAGCGAAGGTGACGAAGTTCCATGGTAGTCATGCCTAGCAGGTATCGGTCGTGGACGCACAAAGTCTTTTTCAGGCTCCAATTGCAAGCCTACATCACAATCCATCGAAGCAACGGATAGCGACAAGGCATGGAGACCCGCAAAAGGGGTATTCCGTGAACGCTCCCTCCTTGCCTTCGTCAAACGCAAAAAGGATCAGATCATGGACAAGAAAATCATCCTCATCACCGGCGGCATCTCGGGCATCGGTCGGGCTTCTGCGCTCGGCTTTGCCAAACAGGGCGACACCGTCGTCGTGGCCGGCCGCCGCGAAGCCGAAGGCAAGGCGCTCGAAGCCGAACTCAAGGCGCTTGGTGGCGAAGCGCTCTTCATTCAGACCGACGTCCGTCTGGATGCCGAAGTCGCGGCGCTCGTTGATCAGACGGTCGCCCGCTTTGGCCGCATCGATGCCGCCGTGAATGCCGCCGGCACAGAAGGTCAGCCCGGTCTGATCACCGATCAGACTGCCGAAAGCTATGCCGCCACGTTCGACACCAATGTGCTGGGCACGTTGCTCAGCATGAAGCATGAAATCCGCGTGATGCAGGCGCAGGGCCACGGTAATATCGTCAACGTCAGCTCGACCTTTGGTCAGCGCGGCGGTGCTTATGCCTCGGTCTATGCCGCCAGCAAGCATGCGGTCGAGGGTCTTACCAAGTCGGCGGCGCTCGAGACCGCCGGTTCCGGAATCCGGGTGAATGCGGTGGCTCCGGGAGCAACACAGACCGACATGCTGGATCGGTTCACCGGCAATGACGAAAACAAGGCGGGGCTGCTGTCGACGGTGCCGATGAAGCGCGCTGGCCATGTCGATGAACTGGCAGGCGCCATCGTCTTCCTCGCCTCCGATCAAGCCGGTTACATGACTGGCCAGGTGCTCGGCGTCGATGGCGGCAAGCTCGCTTCGTAACCTTTCCGGCGCGCGGGTTCGGCCCGCGCGCCGATTTCCCCCCAAAGGATTGTGCGATGACCTATACCCACGACACCGCCCCGACCCAGTTCGTCGAGGCTGATGGCATCCGCTTCGCCTATCGCCGGTTCGGCAAGCCCGGCGGTGTGCCGATCGTGTTCAATCAGCATTACACCGGCACGATGGATTATTGGGACCCTGCGGTGACCGACGGCCTGGCCGTGGCCCGTGAGGTGATCCTGTTCAACAATGCCGGCGTCGCCAATTCGTCTGGCGAGACGCCGACCAGCTTCCAGGAAATGGGCGCTAACGCGATTGCGTTCATTCGCGCGCTCGGCCTGACTCAAGTCGACGTGCTCGGATTCTCGATCGGCGGTTTCGTCGCGCAGGAGATCACGTTGCAGGCGCCCGATCTGGTGCGCAAGCTGATCCTTGTCGGCACGGGCCATCGCGGCAACGACATGTCGGAAAGCCGGTCGAACGCGATCTTTTCGACCAGCTACGATCCGCCTGAACATCTCTGGTTGGCAGTCCACTTCTCGCCCTCCGAGGAAAGCCGCACCGCGGGCCTGAAGTTCATCGAACGCAAGCTGCGCCGGAACGATCGCGACCCCGAGGTCAGCGCGCAGACTGTTGCGGCTCAGGGCGAAGCGATCGGCAGATACATCGCCGCAAGCGCCAGCTCAGATGGTCATGTGCTCGACTATCTGAAGACGATGACTTTGCCTGTCCTGGTCGTGCAGGGCAGCAATGACGTTATCATACCGACGAGGCATAGTGTCACGCTCCAGCAGAACCTGCCGAATGCGCAACTGATCCTTTACCCGGATAGCAACCACGGCTCCTTTTACCAATATCCGGAGCTTTTCGTGGCGCATGTGACGCTGTTCCTGAACGCCTGACGCGACCTTCCATCCCGGATTTTTCATCGACGAGCCTCGCGATCGCGGATGTCTCCGCGACGATCGGCGCCTTGTACCCAAAGGAGATTGACCATGTCCCCCTGCAACGGAAAAACTGCTCTCGTCACCGGCGCCTCGCGCGGCATCGGACGGGCCGCCGCTCTAGCGCTCGCCAAGTCCGGCGCCCAGGTGCTTGTCCACTATGGCCGAGGTGCCGGAGAGGCGAGGGCCGTCGTCGAAGAGATCCGTGCGGCGGGCGGCAAGGCCGAGGCTGTCGGCGGCGATCTCTCCGCCCCTAACGGGCCACACGAACTGGCAAAGAAGGTTCGCGCCATCGTCGGCGACCGGCTCGACATCCTCGTTGCCAATGCCGGCACTTCAAAGTCGGCCACGATCGAGGAAACCACGATCGAGGATTTCGACACGCAGTTCGCGGTCAACGTCCGCGCGCCTTTCTTTCTCGTCCAGCAATTGCTGCCGATCCTGGGCGATCGTTCGAGCATCGTCTTCACTTCGTCGCTCGCGGCGCGCGCAGCGGTCGGCAACCTTTCGGCCTATGCTGCCACCAAAGGCGCGATCGATACGCTCGTTGTCCATTTCGCCGCCCTGTTGGGGCCGCGCGGCATCCGGGTGAACGCGGTGGCGCCCGGCGTTGTGCAAACGGATATGTCCAGCTTCACCAGGACCGACGCCGGTCGCGACTACACGCTCGGCATGCAATCGCTCAAGCGCCTCGCCAATCCGGACGACATCGGCGGGGCAATCGCTTTCCTTGGCTCCGACGCAGCCCGCTGGATCACCGGTGACACGCTTCGCGTCGATGGCGGCTCAAAACTCTGACGCACTCGAATCAAAGGACATTTGTCATGCATAGCGATCTGAAACTCTATCAATCGGGCGGCTCGCCCAATTCGCGCCGCGTTCGCATCTTCCTGGCCGAAAAAGGCATGGATCTGACCCAGGTGCCGGTCGACCTCGGGGCGAAGGAGCAATTCTCCGACGCTTATGTCGCGATCAACCCGCGTCGTGTGGTCCCAACGTTGGTCTTGGCCGACGGAACTGCGATCGGCGAAGTGCCGGCGATCATGCGTTATCTCGACGAGGCCTATCCCGAGCATGCATTGCTCGGTACCGACCTGAAGGCAAAGGCGATCATCCAGATGTGGGAGCGTCGCATGGAGCTCGAAGGTTTTTCCCCGGTCATGGAGACGGTGCGCAACCGGGTTCCGGGGCTGAAAGGTCGCGCGATCGCCGGACCGCACGATTACGAGCAGGTCCCGGGGCTTGTTGATCGCGGCATGGAGCGGGTCCGCGATTTCTACGCCGACCTCGAAAGCCGCCTAGGCGAAGTAGACTTTGTCGCGGGCGCCGCCTTGTCGGCAGCAGATATCACGGCCTTCGTGACGATCGACTTTGCGACCGGCGCGCTCCAACTCGGTATCCCGGAAACGAGCACGACAATCCGTCGCTGGTATGACGCGCTCGCGGCGCGGCCCGGCTTCTCGGCCTGAACCTCCAAACTCCCTCACCCAAAAACCAAGGACATCGACCATGAGCGCCTACATCACTGTCGAACTCACCGTTCGCGACGTCGAAGCCAAAGACCGCTATTCTGCCGCCGCCGGCCCAATCCTGAAATCCTTTGGCGGCGAATTCCTTGCCGGAGGCCCTATTACCAATCTGTTCGGCGAGCGGCAATTTGCCAACGGTGCAATCATCCGCTTTCCTGACCGCGAGGCCGCGCTAAACTTTTACAATGCACCCGAGTATCAGGTGCTGCTGGAAGACCGCGCATTGGGCATCGATTGCCGCTTCAACCTGCTCGGCTGACGCGCTTCGGCCCGAAGAACTGTAATCCCCATCACATGAAGGAACACGCAATGACCAGGACCATCAAGATACCCGGACCGGATCATGCCGTCACTATCGAGCGCAATCCCAAGCGCGTCCTCGTCAAGCTTGGTGACCAGGTGATCGCGGATACCAACAGCGCTTTGACCCTGCGGGAGGCCGGCTACCCCGCCGTCCAGTATATCCCGCGCGATGATGTCGACATGACAGTGTTCGCACGGTCCGAGACATCGACCTACTGCCCGTTCAAAGGAGATGCATCCTACTTCAGTATTCCGGCTGGCGGTGCGCGCCTGGGCGATGCGATCTGGACGTACGAGGCACCTTATGATGCCGTCGCCGCAATCAAGGATCATCTCGCTTTCTATCCAGATCGTTTTGATATCATTGAATAACGCGGTTGACGGTTGTCATTCTTGCCGCTGTCGGATGCACGCAAGATCTCGCATTATGAACGGATGGGGCTTCCCCGTGCCTGCGACGGCGGCTTTCGCTGGCAGCGGACATTCTTGCGCATCCGCTGGAATGTCTTGGAACGGTCGGAAGCTGCCCAAAGCGGGACCGTCGCTTTAAATATCTGCCCTATTTGCGATCGCCGCTGTCTCACCGCTTTAAAGCAACGAATCGACTGGCAGCGCCGATATCAGGCTAAATCGCGCTTTCTAACAGCCGCACAAGGCCAGCCTTGAAGATGCGCGGCAACTGACCCCTGATTTGCAATCTTTGCCGCTGCTGCCTTCTGCTCGTTCTGTCGCGTCGAGCGCCTTTGTCCTTCAATCTCAGCCCGCAGCCACCATAGGCCGCACTTCCCTTACCTCGCCGCGGCTCCCTACCAAGGCGATCTCGATGCCGACCAAGGTGCAGCGCGGCGCCAATCGTTCGGCCAAACGCAAGGTTCCTTCCGTAAAAGGGACGACGGCCACTTGCCGGCCCTGGGACGGTGTCGCCATCAACATGCCGACCGTCTCGCACAGGCCCTTGTAAAGCCGGGACACCTGTCCTGAATGCCTGGTGTTGATGATCCCGCCTTTACATTCGGCGGAGATGACGTGGTTACCGACCTGCGCGACCACATCACCCAGCCCCGACTTTGGATTGACGGTGATCTCCTGGCCCGCAGCGTTTCGGTACGTACCGCCATAGCTGGTGGTGCCGATGCTGGAGATTTTGACGAAGCCGCGTCGAAGCAGCCAGCCAGTGAAGTCGAATTGCTTTCCGTGCTCGCCATCGGGATGGACACGGATGTGCCGGGTATCCTGTGTCCGCAACAGATGCATGGCATAGGCGACCATGACCGCCCCCTCGTAAAGATGGTGCTCGTGCTCCCCATCGGATTTTCCGATCCGGTTTGGCGGTGGCGAAAGTGCGGTTACGAGATCTTCGAAATCCATCACAGTCCTCTCTGGCATTCAGAATAATTAATGGTCCAAGCCTAATCGTCTTTCATTGCGAATTGCTCAAGCCGATCCTGGTCGCTTGCTTCTCCTCCGTTCGTCCGCAGACATTTTTGCGCAGAACAACTGATTTTCGCGATGCCGTCCGCTAGCCACGCCGCAATCTTCAAGGGAATAGATATCTCGCCTATTGTTCTGCAGAACGACGCGCGCTATATGGCAACAAGGAGCATAATCATGGCACAATCGAAAGCCGCCGTTGATAGAGATGCCGAAGCCTCGCGCGTTCTGAGCGAAGCTGTCAGCCGCATCGCAAAGCTGTGGCAATTCTCGAATGCTCAGATGGGCGCAATCATCGGCTTGTCGGGGCCAACGGCATCGCGCCTGCGCGCCGGTCGTTATCGCTTGGAGTCAGGCTCAAAGCCCTTTGAGCTTGCCCAACACCTGCTGCGCCTGTTCCGCTCGCTTGACAGCTGGCTCGGCTCGGATGACGAGGCCGCGCGATCCTGGCTTGCAACGCGCAACCTCGATCTTGGCGAAAGGCCGATCGATCTCCTAACGAGCATTCGCGGCCTTTTGCGCACGAGTGATTATGTCGATGCCCTCAGAGCTCGCGTCTGAAATTTGCAGCTACGACGGCCGCGTGATTCGCATCGTCGAGGCTCAACATCGCATTTCCACCAACCGGTTGGTCGCAACAGGTGCCGACCAGGCCTTGCTCGAAGAGCTTGCTGATGCAGTGAAGCCCGATCTGCCGGAAGCTGCGCGCGGGCTTCCGTGGCTGCTGGCATCACCATTTCGTTATGGGCTCGGTCGCCCCTCACGGTTTCGAGCGGCAAATGTCCTCCCCGGGATCCTTTACGCGTCGGAAGACATTGAGACGGCGGTGTCAGAAGCCGCCTATTGGCGAATGCTTGCTTTCAGCCGCTCCCCCGGATTTCGGCTGCCACGCACGCCGACACCGATGTCGGCGTTCGCCGTCACAGTGCGGACCGACCGCGCGCTCGACCTAACCAAAGGTGAGCTCGCCGCCAAGCGCGAGCTGTGGACCCATCCTTCCGACTACACCGCGACGCAAGCCCTCGCCGACCGCGCGCGGAAAGCGCAGGTCGCCGTGATCCGGGCCCCTACTGCGCGGCGCGCTTCCGGCATCAATGTCGCGGTTCTCGCGCCAGCCGCGCTTGTGCCGCCGCACAAGGCGCATTCCAGCTGGGCGTTCATGGTCACGCCGGACGGTCTGCTTGCCGCCCGCGAACTGAGCAACGAGACATTGCGATTTTCAACGCCGGATTTTCTCAACCTGCCTCCCGACTGATTTGGCCCATCGGCATCACCACAATGCGGCATGCGGTGCCCGTTCACATCGGCGGGTCTAAAATGAATCCTGCTGACGATGATGATCAACGACAAACCCGCCGCGATGACCGTCCACGAATTTTCATCGTGGGCTCGTGTTGGACGCACCAAGATCTATGAGCTGATCGGCTCTGGCGAACTGCCGGCAATCAAGGTCGGACGTCGAACTTACATCCGCACCGCTGAGGCGGAAGCATGGCTCCAGGCATGTCCAAATTACGCTGCGTCGCGACACGCCGCAGCTTAGAAAAAGGGCATTCCACTCGGATTAGACGTAAGCCCGATGGGAACCGCATGCCGAATTGTTATGATATTTCGATATAGCACCGATGCAAGCACTGGCGTTTGCACCGGCACTAGAGACGGTGCGATGGGTCATGTCACGATAATTTTCCGGTGTTAACCGTCAGCGGGTTCGGACCGAGGAACAGGAGCGGGCGTTGATGATGGCGGTATCCGCCGATATCATCCCTCGACTGCCCCGAAACATCACGAACAGCCTAAGCGCAAGCCTTGTTAGAATATCCGAATTATGCCAGTTGCAGCGATCGCATGAGATACGCATGGAATCTAAGTAATGAAGTTGGACTCCGCCAACCTTCCGGAACGCGACTGGAGCCACCGGAACGTCCAGTACCTGTCCATCTGCACCGCGATTAAAAGGGAACGGCAGCGATTGAGCGACCGCTCAAAGCGGACTGACAGTACATCACCGTTTGCCCACATCCTCCAACTGGGTGACGAAGAGGAGGCCGAAGAGCGGGACACCGAATTGTGGGACAGGGCGGATTATGCAATTCATGCCGCATTGGCTTATGGCCAGCTTAAGGCTTACCTGTTCGACACAAAACCCGGTGCTGTGCACGAGCTCCCGGCATCGTACTGGAAGGAGCCTTCCTCTGGTGCGATCGTCTTTCGTCACACAGGCCGGCCTTTGCCTGGCGCTCCCATCGTTCTCGGCACAGAAGTCCTCCCTGCGAAAGACAAAAGCCCTGAGGCCAAGACGCCCCAACCAGAAACTGCGGTGGCTCTTCAGTCGTTTGGGTATGCGGATGCGGACGAGATCGATGCCGAATATAACGACGTAAAGGTCGGCATACCCCTTCATAAATTTGAAACCTGGTTCAAAATGCGGCCAGCACCGGTGCATGTTGCGTTACCGGACGGGCGGATACAAAAATGGTATGACGCCCTTCCGATAAAAGCGAGATCGCTATTTAATCGCGAACGGCTCCACAAGGAGGCCAAGGCGGCTCTGGGCGAGCGCGTCACGATGATCCAGATCAAGCAGATTGATCGGCATGGCGAGGGTCCGAACCGCGGACGTGTGCCGAAGGTTAATACATAGCGACGTCCGGATAGTGGGCGCGCAGGCTTCTCCAAAGCACCGCAATTTCGCAGTGCTCTGGAGGGTTTCCCATGACTATAGAGCCTTATACAATCAGCGTGAAGGACGCCGCGAAAGCCCTCGGCGTTGGCAGAACTCTGATTTATACGATGATTTCCGATCATCGCTTGAAGGCCGTGAAGTGTTCTCGCCGGACGCTCATCACTACGGCCAGCATCCGCGCCCTTCTTGGGGAGGCGTGAGCAATGGACAACTCGCCCAATCAGTGCACACCGCACGTCGAACCCGTTTTCAACGACGCGATCGCACCGACGCAGTTTTGGCAAACCGCGACGCTGCTGGTAGCAAATGGCTATTCACCCATCCCGATTACGCCCGGGACAAAGAAACCCGATGTTCGCGCCTGGAGCGGCCATGGACAGCGCGCGCCCGCCGCTAAAAGCGTACGCAAGTGGATAGAACACTTCCCAAACTCCGGTGTCGGGCTGGTTGGGGGCAGGTGTGTTGCAGTCGATTCGGATATCATGGACGCAGATGCCGCGCACCAGTTCGAAAAGCTGGCGCGGAATATGCTCGGCGACGACCCGCTGAAAGTTGGGGGCGCCAATCCGAAATTCAAGCTCATCTATCGCGCGACAACCGCGATTTGCACGACCCACCATCCCGGCTTCGACATCCTTGCCGAGCGCAGCCAGTTCTTGATCTTTGGAATTCATCCGAAAACCGGACTTCCATACAGTTGGGAAGGTGACAGCCCCTTGGATCGACCACTCGCTTCGCTACCCGAGGTCACCTCGAGAGCAGTGGATGCGTTTCGCCTTGCGGCGATCAAGCTTCTTGGTGCGCGCATCGCTTCAGCGCCAACACCGGCGAATGCCTTGCCCGCTAGCATGCCCCATCAAGGCTTGATCATGGATGGGCGCGACAAATTGCTGACCAAGTGCGTTTGGTCGCCATGGGCTATGGGTGAAAATGACCCGGACAAAATTGCCGATATCGCCTTTGCGGATTTCTTGAAAAAGGCGGAAATGTCGCGGCCGAAGAAGGACGGCAAGCAGCCCTGGGCACGCGCCGATGCGCTCGTGAAAGCTAATTACCTTCTGAACAGCGGCAAAGTGCGCCCTACTATGCTGCTCGGCTTCTCAGCCGAAACCGACGCCAATGACCGCCATCGCTTCCAGCGCGCCATACATTGCGTGGCGGCTCACGGTTTCCTGCCGCCGGCGGCGGTGAAAGTGTCGCACTGCATGGTCGCTTTCGCGAACGGCATGGACGGCTGCTTTGCGTCGCCCGAATATATCGCGGCGAAGGTCAGCCTGGCTCCAGACACAGTGAAGCGCGCCCGGCGGCGCCTGTGCGAGCTTGGTATCTGGAGGATCGAGAGCCGTGGCGGCGGTCGTGGGCACCGTGCACATTACTTTCCGGAAATCGATACCGCGCTCAAAATTGCCGAAAAGGTGACCGGAATGGGCATTCGTACTTCCACTGAGGTTAGAGATTACCTCTCGGAAGAACCAACCCCCAGTCCCGAAAAAAAAATAGAAAAAGAATATAAAAAGGTAATCGAGTCCCTGATCCTCCGTTCCGAGGAGCCGGGCAATGAGTGAATTCGGCTCGCAGGAAAATCCGTTTCGGTCGGCTGAAAACGATTCCCCGTCATCGGAAAAATCGGCCCCCTTGAAGCATGTCAAACAGTTCGTGGCTGCATGGCGAATTCCATTGCTTGCGCCGGCGGCGACGATTCAGCCGACACACTTCGTGGGCTTTGAGCGAGGTAACCGGGTCGAGGTCAAGGTCTGGACGCGCAATCAGAAGGTCAACCGCGCCACATTCGATGACGCATACATCTTAGCTTATTGCGCCACGAGGCTGGTACGCACCTACGATAAAACTCTCACCGAGATCGAACAAGTTGAAATCGACCCCCGAAAATTGCTCCAGGAAATGGGCCGGTCGGCGGCGCCGGAAGACATCAGCGAGGTAATTAATGCGCTGCGCCGCTTACATATGACCCAAGTGTGGGTTCAAAATTGGGGGCTGAGGCACATCACCACGAGCGAACCGCTTTTGTCCATCCAGAAATTCGAGGGTCGATATATCGCAATCCTTCCCGATTCACTCTGGGATGAAATCTCAGCTCCTCGCACTCGCGTAGTGCGGATCAAACATGACAACCTCGCCCTCAATGGGGCGCGCGCACTCCTGTTCGGTTGGGCCAAGGGGTTTGTCGGCAAGAAAATCGGAGATGCGCGCCACATCACGAAAGGCGAAGCAATCAAGCGTGCTGGGCCATTTGGATTGGGCAAAGACCCCTGGACAGAAATCCAGTACGCGATTGCCGCCAATGACATCCCCGGTTTTGATTTCAGCGTCACCAAACCCAAGGGTTATCCGACAATAGAGGTCCGAACGGCGAAGGAGCCGAACACCAGACCGGACATCTCGCCAGATACATTCTGGCTCTCGATGGACGATGATGATGTGGACGAGCCAGACCCGTTCCCGTTGGAAGTCTCCATTTGAATAATTCTCTCGCTGAATTGGCCCGCGCTTGGCCGTTGCAGTCTCAAATCCGGCGACAAGCCTGTCTGTCCCAGTAGGCCGCGACCACAACCCTGTCCCTAAACTTTGCACATGAAAGGTCATTCAATATGTCTAAGCCCAATCCATTCGCGGGCCCCCTGGTTTCGGCGGTAGAAGCACGATACAACCGCCTCCGCCGCATTCCGCCTGCCCCCTACGACTTACAAGTTTCAAAGTTACGGGAAGGCTTCGCCCGATCCGTGATCAATGCGGTCTTGTCGATGGACTATCATGTGGATTTGAGCGCAATAATCATCTGCGGAGAAATGTGGGTAATCCCGCGCCAAATCAGCGACCTGTGCGATCCAGGCAACGGCATCTACGACGAAGACGACGAGTGGTACATTCCACCGGAGCTTTATGTGGACCGCGAAACCTTGGCCGTCGAGCTGGCTGAAGCCAAAGCGGCATGGGACCTGGAGCGTCCTAAAGACCCGACATTCCCCAGGCCCATTGTGATGGAACATAAGCCGGAAGACGAGCCGCTGTAAATTCATTGCACCGTTAGTCTTGCCGCGGGCCTCCCAACTGCCCGCGTCAGTGTTTTTCCGCCATTCAGACCATTTCTAAATGTTTGAAAACACGAGCGTCAAAAAGGCCCGAAACAGTTGCAGATGGGGGATTTAGCGGGGCGCCGACCTCCAGCTCGAACCCCGGCGATAGGCCGGGTTCAACGTACATCGCCATGCGCCGATCGACGGACTGCACCATGGCTATTTCGACACCAGCCGCGCCGCGCGCAGATGATCAATATGCTGGTCGTGCCAATGCAAAAAGAAATCGTTGTAGCGGGGTGGAGCGTCGACCTTAACCTCCATGTCAGGCAGATCGACGACCGTTTGCCACCGCCGCTGAGCTGCATCGCCAATGTCAGGCGAAATACCGAGGCGGGGCCTATTGATCGTGCCCTGAAAATGATAATCCAAGCCGGCAACCTTCGTGAGCGGCTGATCCGGCATCTGATCTTTACTTGCTACGATAGCCCATGGGTCTATGCCCTTCAGCATGTAACGAAAACGCTGCCATTGCGCGAAGGTCACTTCGCCACCCCGCGCCTGAAGTTTGAACGTCGTACTCTCTTCAGCATCGCGCAACGGCACGCAAAGCAGATGCGTCAGCCCTTGCGCCACGAAATCACGGAACTCAGCTTCCAGCCGTGCCGGCATGTGCATTACGATGTGCGAGTGCAGCCCATAAGTTGGCCCCACCTCCAAAACCCAGACGCTAAAGATCGGCAAGTGGCGCTCTTTAAGCCAAGTCCCGATCAACCAAAGAAGTTCCGATTGGCGGGTTGCCACCGCTTCCTCGGTCGTAACGCCATGCAACGACCATGTGACGTCCAATGTCGTATCCATGATAAAGCCTTGGCAATTGGCGAAGGCAAGCGCTCGGTATGCCGCGCAAAACTCTGCGGCCGAGATGTAATCAATATTGTCGGGGGCCGTGGCCATTTGCGTCCAGCTTTCCAATGTTACCAATAGCCCAAAACGGCGGAGCAGTCAGCGCCCGAACGATTAGACAGGCGGAGCTTTAGGCATTACAACGCTCTGGCGCCCAGCCGCCCCCTCCCCCTATACCTTCTCTGCCTATACCTGCACCTTCACCACCACCACCTGCCTTGAAAGTTGCAGGAAAGACGAAGGCCGCTTCGCGCTTTTATTTTATAACTTGTTCAGATTTTCTCATCCTGCGTGCGCAGACCCGCTAATGTTTATGTAGCCGTTACAGTTCTCGGCCCGTGAAATGCGCGATACGGCTCTGCGGGCTCCGCGAAAAATCGATTTGATACATCCTGGCCGTAGCGATCCGCCAGTCTCGCACCAAGAGGCTGCAGTTCGGCAACGGATCGATCGACATCATCAAGTGCGACAGGCTTGCCGAGAAGCGGCGCATCGATACGGATAAGGTTTTGGCGGCCGATCAACAAACCCGCTTGGCCGACCGCATTTTGCGATGCAAGGTTCATCGCCGACGAAATGATCTGTCGCCAATGAAGCATCCCGCCGAAACGTAGCTGCGCGCTCGTGACTCTCATTTCCTGCTCACCACAGCCGAGTGACAGGATATCCACGTTACAGGGGACGAGATCATTACAGGTGAGTGCGTCGACCAGACCGATCATCACTGGATTGTTGGCCCAGACCCCGCCGTCGGAGAACTGGCGATTTCCGTTCTGATATACGGAAAAGAAGGTAGGAGCGGCCGATGTGGCGAGCGCGACTGTGGTAATTTTTTCTTTCCAGTCGAGCCTGAAATCAGGGTGATGGGGAGTCTTGAACACGTTGACCTCTGTGAAACCATCGAACGACGGGACACACAGCCGACGTTGCGCTTCGCCATACCGACGTTCACCGAAGATTCGGACGAGTTGCCGTTCGAGCGGAGTACGATCATATCGATAGAGGTGGAGCGACCGAACGAAATCCCAGGCACGCCCAAGACCGAGCAGACGCCGCCGTTTCGGAAAAATCTCTTTCCCAAAATCAACGTAGAGCTCGAGTATGCGAGACGCGGGTAATCCGTTAGCAAGCCCGAGAGCGATGATGCCGCCCGTCGATGTTCCAGCGATCAGATCAAAATAATCCCCTGCACATTGCCCGCCCAAATAGCGCCGTTCGAACTCGCCAAGAACGGTCGCAGGCAGGATTCCCCGAATGCCCCCGCCGTCAATCGAAAGGATTCGGAACCGCCGCCCCGCAGGCCATGGTAACCGCTCCCGGCTGACTGCGAGCGTGCCGTCAGACCGTCGCAAGGATTTTGCCTTGTCCGTCACCCCGACGCTCCTCCCATGACGCATGGCGCCCCCCGCCTTTCCATTTGTGCGTTAGCAGCCAGCCTTCATAGAAATAGAGGTGTCGGGCCGTCCACGGCACGGTCGTATCGGCAATCAGGTCGGTCGGCGTCCACTCATGGTTGTAGGGGTCGAACAAGCAAAGGTAGGGCAGGGCCGGATTCTGCCGGTTGATGTAAACATGCGGAAGAGGCCCTTCCTCGTAGCTTGGGTGCAGTTCCAGAACAGGATCGAGGATCTGCACGCGCGGCTGGACCGCGATCACACGAAAAGATTCAGGCGCAAGCGGAACACGGTAGGCAATTCGAACATGATACCAGGTCTTTTGCGGGCACAGCCAGCCCTCCCACGTCGCCGCACGCCCCGAGCACTGGACGACGGTGAACCCGCCCCATCGCGCTGCCATAGCGGCAATCTGAGCTTCGATGCTGATTAGTCCGGGATGCATCCGCCACCCATTTCGGTGCTCGCCCGAGCCGGCGTGCTGGTTGCCATGACGATCGCGGGAGCCCCGGCCGTTATAATCCGACCGGATGGACCGAAGCGCATCGTCCCCGTCTCAACCGCGCGATGGCTGCGCTCCAGCATCTTGTCCATCGCAAAGCCCGCCGCAGTTTCGCCGAACAATTCGTCTAAGATCGCCTTCATCTCGACGAGTGAGGTATCCTGATCCTGCTTCAGCCGTTTCAGATTGCGGGTCAGGTGAGCCAGATCATTCACATAGAGGGTCTGGTCGTCGACGTTGGCTGGCCAGCGATCGGTGAAGATGTCAGGATCGAAAGCAGGGTTGCGAACGCAGATCACTTCGTGCTGTCGTCCGGCTTCGCGCAGCCGCTCAGAGATGTGGGACGCGATCGAAATAACCTCGTCGGCGAGACCACTATGAGTCGGGCTGACCTCAAGTGCCAGCGCGGCCAGAACCACCGACGGCGGCTTGCGACCACGGCGCGAACGATGGCGCAAGTCACGGTGGCGTTTAATCAGCTGCAGTGCAACCACCCGTGCCGCCTTCTCCGTCAGCGGAACGTGCTCGGGAAGTGGGTCGGTCGCGGACTTCGCCAGCATGCTGTCCATCGCCAGCGCGCGCTGCTCGAACATTGCCGCGAAGACGGGGTCCAAGGCAGTCTCACGGTTGAAGTGGTCAGCAAAACCCCAAGGATTTACGGGTTTATGATAGGACTGCGCATCCTCACTGCGCCAATGGAAGAGATGCCCAGCCTTTTCAGGCTGCTGCGCGAGCCTCGCGATCGGCATGAGATCGACCCGGACACCGTCTTCATAGGTAACCGTCACGCACCGGCTATTGAGTTTGACGGCACCACGGTAGCGCGATCCAGGCTCGCCGTTGATCGCTGCAAACAGGAGGGATAGGATCGTCGCCGGATCACTAAATGGCGGAACATTGAGCTCGATCGTCACATCAACATCGTGCTGGTCCTTGCGCACCCGGGACGCGATCGCTGTTCCGGTCGCGAAGCTGCCGCCAGGGTAACACGCGATCACCTTGCCTTCGAGCGGACTGCCCGGGCGATCGACCCAAGTGCACAGCGCCTTGTAATGCTTTTCTGCCTCGCCGTGCTTTGTCGGGGAAAGCTGAACGCGTCTTGCAACGTCCATCAGAAGCGCGTCAGCCGGCGCTGGCAGTGGAAGCCCCTTGGTCCACCGTTCAGGGGAATCACGATACGTCATCGACATCTCCGTCAAATCGCGACCGCATGGCCGTGAACGATTTCGTAAGGATATATCAGACACACACCAATTGCAATTGACCGAACGCGTTCGTTCGATTGACCTTTACACTTGGGATTTCTAAGGGCGCGCGGATATGGTAATAGAATTGTGGAGGATAGCCATTTGTCGCTTGCGATGAAGTTGCAGAAGCTACGCACGGCGAAGCGCGAGTCGCTGCAGGACGTGGCGGATGCCATTGGCGCATCCAAGGGCCATGTCTGGGAGCTTGAGAAAGGCACAGCTTCGAATCCGTCCGTCGACCTCCTTCGCAAGCTGGCTGAGCATTTTGGAGTTACGATCGCGTCCCTCATTGGCGAAATGCCCGGTGACGAGCATGACGAGGAACTGCTTGTCATGTTTCGTGACCTTCAGGGCTTGAGCGGAACCGATCGCGCCGTGATCGATGACATCATCAAGGGCATGAAGCGCCGGAAAACCGGAACCTGAATATGCAAATTGACCGCATGGACCTCGACGAATGCCGCACGCCCGAAGCAATCGTCACCGAGATTGTGCGGCAGATCCCCAATATGCCTGTTCCTGTTCCCATCGAAGATTTGGCCCGGGCGGTTGATATTGTCGACATACGCCGCATGGACACGCCCAATTTCGAAGGTGGCCTGATCACGCAACCCGAGCGACGCGATGGCATGATCCTCGTCAATTCGAATGGGTCGCAGCAACGTCAGCGTTACACGATCGGACACGAGATCGGACATTTCCTGATGGTATCGCACCAGCCCGCGACGCCTGGCGGGGCCTTCATGTGCTCGCAGGCCGACATGGCAGTGCGAAGAGCCGATCGGGACGACCGCGCCGCCCGGATGGAGATGGAAGCCAACCGGTTTAGCGCAGGCATCCTGATGCCGCTCAATCGTTTCCGGCCGGACATGGAGGCACTTGGCGATCCGGACCTCCAGCATATTTTCGCGCTGGCGAAGCGCTACGACACCAGCCGTGAAGCGACGGCCATACGCTATACTGGATATCACGACCGGCATTGCGCCGTGATTATCGCCAAGGATAACGTTGTTCGCCGGATAGTGCGCCCCTCCCGCTTTCCGTTTATTGACGTGTCTTTGAGCCGGCCACTTCCAACGAACAGCTTTACGATGCGTTCACGAGTTACTGCGCCAGGCTGGGGCGAAGTCGATGGCGGGGTCTGGCTCGGGTACGGCCCGGCGGCCCGGGGAGTGATCCGCGAACAAGCCTACCGCGGTAATAGTGGCTGGACATATACACTTCTAGTTCTCGAACCGGGCGCTGCCCCCGACCCTGACGATGAAGAGGACGTTCCCGACGTCTACGATCGGTTCCAAGCATCCTTTGACCGCCGCTGAACTACAAATATTGGACTGCATTGCGCCACCGCCAATCTGCCAGTGACGCCCGGGTAAACATCGACGCCCCAGTCGTGAATCCTTGTTGCAGCCGTCGTCAGCTGCGACCACGCAGGATACCCGATTCATGTTACCGACCCAAAGCCACCTACTGCCGATCGTTCCCGTCGCAGTGCTGAAGAAGCATCAAGTCCACGAGAAATACGACAATCGCTTCCAGGCTTGCGCACGATTGATTCAGGCCATTTGGCGCGAAGAACAGGGACTTCCGATCGGCATCCATCATGGTCGCCTCGGACGCAAACGACGGCTGGGTTCACTGCTTAGTCCCGCAGCCGCCGAGGCCGGACGCAACTTCCTGACGCCAGCCGTCGCACATTATGCCCGGCGTATGATCGCTTACCAAGAGCCTGGTGCGATGATCGACGAGCGTCGGTTGATGACCAATCTGCTTTCGTCGATGTGCCTGAGCGCTCACCTAGCTGCGCCGCTGGCTTTCGATCTCGATCTGGCGACACGGGTTATCAAGCGACTGCTGCCGGCCATCGATGTCCAGTCTGTGAAGAGCGTCTTGTTCGAGCATTCACCCGGCCGGCAAGATCCCGAGCTTACAGGGGACCGCTCCGCTTTCGATGTGGCGATTGTCTATGTCCGCCAAGATGGGCAGCGTGGTCTTCTCGGCCTCGAAATCAAATTCAGCGAGAGCCTTCAAGACCCAACACCAGCCGAACTCAATCCGCGATACGACGATCTGGCTGAAGCATCCGGTCTGTTCAAGGAACCGGCGAGCGCGCTGCTGCGGGTCAACCCGTTGCAGCAGTTATTCCGCGAACATCTTCTCGCACAAGCTACTGTCATGCGCCGCGGCGCTGGGCCGCCGAAGCGACCTTCGCAGAGGCGAACTTCGCCCTCATCGCGCCCGCCGCCAATTATTCCGTTCAGCGGGGCGCCGATCTCTACGCCGCCCACCTAAACCCGGTGCTTCCCGGCCAAGTGCCGTTCGCGAACATTACGCTGGAAGCCTTCATCGCCGCGCTCGGACTGGAGGGCGAGATGCCCTACGCTGCTGCGCTCCATAACCGCTGGTGCGATTGGAGCAGAGTTAACGAGATCGTCGAACAGGCGCTCTGCGTCGGGGATCTGGATTGGGGGCCAACCCTGCCCCGCCTTCCCCAACCGCTGGCTCTTATCGGGGAAGCGGCATGACGGGCCGGCCCAGCTTTCTCCCGGCCCCGGAATGGCAACAACTGCTCACCAACGGTCAGCGCGCCGCCGATGGCCACGAGGGCGATCCTATGCCGGTGGTCAAGCTGTTCACGCCTGACGCAGGTGCAACCTGGCTTCTTACCGAGGTAGATCCCATCGACACCGATCAGGCCTTCGGGTTGTGCGATCTTGGTCTCGGTTCGCCAGAACTAGGCTATGTCAGCTTAGCTGAACTCGCGAGCGTGCGCGGCCGGCTGAACCTGCCCATCGAACGCGATCAATCGTTCACGCCGGATGTTGGCCTGGGCACATATGCCGCGCGGGCGCGCAACGCCGGTCGGATTGTAGCATGAGCTTTGTCGGCATCTTCTGGTTCGTTCCATCGGATGAGCCGGGCTTTTCTACGATCGTGATCGACGCAACGCCGATCGACACGGCCAGCGACTATGCCGGGCTCAAAACGCATGAGGGCGGGCATTACGAATTCTGGAGCGGGCTTGCTCGGCTGGGCACGCGCGGACTTCAAGCAACTGGGCTTCCTACAATCATCGCGGAGGAAGAATATGAAACCTATCCGCGCGGCAGAGTCGTTTTCGATCCCTTGGCACAGCGCTTCCGGATTTACGCCGATGCACGCCTGCACTCCCGCGCCTTCATCACCGCGGTATGTCTAGAATTCGGTATACGTTATGAGCAAGCCCCGGTTTTTCGAGATCCACACTATGCCAGATCAAAGCCAATCGGGCCGCCGAGATCGGGTCAAAAATAAGATAGCAGCCCCGCAATTTATCGATCCGCCGCATCGGAAATTGCGGCCGCCACTTTGCGAAACAGGGTCACTGGATCAACCTCAAGTGCAATCGCGAGATCGTAAAACTCCACAACGTCAATACGCCTTTGGCAACGCTCGATATTGCTGATGTAGCTCTGATCTTTACCGACGCGTTTGGCGAGTTCGGCTTGCAAAACGCCGCCGTCCTGGCGCGCAGCGACCAATACCTTGACCATGGCGCGGTGTGCATTTGTGAACAACGATTTCGCCATTCACCGTTGCGTAAATGCGATGGTCGCATATGCAGTTTTCTAATATGAGGGGCCCGTGTGGAGATCCAGTTGAATAATTGCCCTTGCTAGCGTTTTGATGACCACCGTCGGATAGGCGGCTCCGACACACGTTGCGCAAATCTTCGATTCGACGTGCCGCTTCTGCAGATTTACTGTGAAGCAGCCGGTGGATCCGAGTACCGATTAGGCTTTAGTTCAATTACTTAGAGGGGAATTCCGGCATGCGTTTCATCGTCGACCTGTTTCGAGGTTTGATATTGTTGTTCCTGGCCTTGGTGATAATTGGCGCCTCCTGGTTAGCCTTCATGATCGCATTCGGGTCAATGGCGAATGATCCTCTCAAGCTGTCTTACATTGCCGGGATCGTAGGCGGGGCAGTTGCTATCATTCTTGGCCTGGGCGTGACCGCAACCTTCATTTCCATCCACGACCGCATCGCCGAAATATCCGCACAGTCCAGGCGCGTGGCCGAAGCCTTGGAAATGTCCGCCCAGCGCACGCCGGAGGCCTGATGATGAACAATCGCCATATAAAGATCGGCCTGGTGTTTATCGGCATTTGCATGATTGTCGGATTGGTACTGGCCTACCTTAGCGTGCCCCATGAAAAAACGAACGTAAGCGATACCCCAACGGCATCTTCCTCGACATCTGCGGCGAGTGCCATGCCGGCCGGAAATGTTGCGGGGCCGCAGCAGAAGGTTGCCGATTTCATTATTACAGATGCCCTACTCGCCAGTCAAAAAACGCTCGATCAGCTAAGCAAAGATACCCCTCTCACTGTTTGCCTTGGAGATCCAATTACGCTCTCGAACGCTTCCAAGCGTGCAGTGCAACTGGCGACCACCCCGCCGCAAGGGGCCGATGGGCCAGAGGATATACAAACGCTTGGTGCGGTTCGCTCGGGCGAGATATTCAGATTTTCTCCGATCACCGTGAGCGAATTCAACATCACCGAGGTCGACGGCGGGTTCCTGGCTCGGGTGCACGTTAATCAATGCGGCGGGACCCCCACCGCGAAATCGAATAAATCGGCAATCCAGCTGATTGGAGGTAGCGGATCTACCAGAACATTGATGTTTTCATGCATGACAAAAGGAGACAAGAAAGTCGAAGTATACGATAATGCAACAGAGATATCGTATTCGTTTGGTCCAAAAGACAAGCCAGATATAGCTTTCTCCATTCCTCGCGGTAAAACGAAAATTACTCCCTGGGATGGTATGGGACGTTTTATGAATAACTCAATTGATATCCCTAGCGGAACAAATGTCGTTTATCAGGTGGTTTGGGCAACGGATCGTGATGACGCGGATCACCAAGATGCATCCGGCGTGACCGTACTTATTGGTGGAATACAAAAGGCCTCAATCAAGTGCGTCAACGATCCTGAAGGATCGCTCGTGGGCATTTAACGCATCGAAGCAGCGCGGGCGCAGACTTGTCGGCGGTCGCTGAAATAATTCCTGTTCAGCAAGGTTACCCATACCGACCTGGTGGCCTTCGATGACCAAGGGCGCGTGATTGCCTCGCCCCACCTCGGCGAGACGGCCATGGAGGCGCTCCGCATCGAAGACGCACCGGCCCCTGTCCCTAACCGACGAGCACCGCGCCCGGCTGGCCTGGCCTGGCCTGGCCTGGCCTGGCCTGGCCTGGCCTGGCCTGGCCTGGCCTGGCCTGGCAATGCGTCCACCAATGGCAGAACGGCGTCAACAACTAGCAGCGTTCCGTGAACCCAACTTCGCCAATGCAAGCGAGGTTGATCATGAAGACCGATATCTACCAGCGGATCACGGACCAAATCGTCGTCGCCATCGCGGCTGGCACCGTGGACTACCGTATGCCGTGGCACCGCCCGCACGGCACCGGCGCCCCGGCAAACGCGATCACCGGGCGAGCCTATCGCGGGATCAACACCCTCCTGCTCTGGGCAGAGGCGGACCGTGCGGGCTTTAGTTCCGGCGCGTGGGCAACATATCGCCAGTGGATGCAACACGGTGCGCAGGTTCGTAAGGATGAGAAATCGACCTTGGTCATCCTGTGGAAGCCGCTCAACGCCAGTACCGCTGATGGCGACGATCCGGACGAACGGCAGCGCGGCCGGATGCTGGCCCGAGCATTCCATGTGTTCAATGCCGATCAAGTCGATGGCTACGAGGCGACCACGACGCCACTTCTGCCAAGCTCAGCGCGGATCGAGCAAGCCGAGGTGTTCTTTCAGGCCCGGCCGGCAACCGTCTGGGACGGCAGCGACACCGCGTTCTACGATCCCCGCGCAGATGTGGTCTCGATGCCTTCGTTCAAGGCGTTCGTTTCGCCCGAAGCCTACTACTCGGTCATGGCGCACGAGCTATGTCATTGGACCGGAGCAAAACCGCGCCTGGACCGCGACCTCGCCGGCCGATTCGGCTCAGAAGCATATGCGATGGAGGAACTGATCGCCGAACTCGGTGCGGCTTTTACCGTCGGCCATCTCGGGCTGGCTTGCGAGCCCCGCACCGATCATGCCCCCTATATCGCATCATGGTTGCGCGTGCTGGGCAATGACCCGCGTGCGATCATCACCGCCGCCAGCCGGGCGCAGGCTGCCGCCGATTATCTCATCCAGCTGAGCGTAAATGCCGGCAACGTCACCGAGCAGGACGGCAATCCCGCCCAGCTGGCCAACGCCGCATGAGCGGCGCCGACAAGTTCAAAGTCGGCGACCGCGTTTTCTTCTGGACCGGTCGAGGCTCCCAGGGGTTCGCCACGATCAGGGCGATCAAAAACGGCCGCGCGTTCCTCGATCCCGAGCCCGACGCAATCAAGGGTAGCGATTACCGCACTTATGCCGGCAACGCGACCAAACCCGACCGCTGGGCGCCCCGCGACTACGGTGTGCGCCCGCATCACCTCAACACACCCCCCAAGCCCTGGTATAAGGACAACTGACATGCATAATGCGACACCAGCACAGGTGGTGGACAGCACCCTTCGGCCCATTCGGTTGTCCAAGTCAAAGATCGCAGCATTCGAGCACTGCCCGCGCCGGCTTTGGCTTCAGGTCCACCGGCGCGAGGCAGCCGAGATGGATGCCGATAAGCTTGACCTTTTCCAGTTTGGTCATGACGTGGGCACCCTCGCCCAATTCGCTTTACCTGGCGGAATCATGGTCTCGGCTGAACCCGATATGCAGGCCGCGCTCGACCGTACCGCCGAATTGATCGCGGCCGGCCCGGATCGGCCGATCTTCGAGGCGACATTCCAGTTCGAAAATGTCCTGGTTCGTGTCGATATTCTCGAACCAGACGACATGGGCGGCTGGCGAGCCATCGAGGTCAAGTCCTCCACTCGCGTCAAGGCTTACCAACTCGCCGATCTGGCGACGCAGGTTTGGGTTATGCGCGGATGCGGCGTCCAGCTCTCCGCTGGCATCATCCGGCATATCGCCAAGCCCTTTTGCTGGCGACGGCGGAATATCGCTGCGGTCCGCTTCGTTGATGCCGATGTCACGCTTCCGATCAGGCGCTACGTAGCCAGCCGCGCCAGGATCGCGGCCGAGGCGCAGGAAGCTACCGAAGGGCCGGAGGTCAGGCGCGAGATGGGCAACCACTGCGAGTCTCCTTTCACCTGCGAATTCCGTGCTTATTGCCATCGGGCGCGGATGATGCCGCTGCTCGCGCCGCTGGATTCAGCCGGTTCCAGCCGGCAAAGCCAGGACCAGCTTGAAGGACCGGGTCTGGGACAAACCCGTCGTTCAGGAGGGTAATTGCAAAGAGCCGGTTTCAGGTAAGCGGCCATTCGTGCTGTGAAGAGTGCGGTATACTGTCGGCTGATCTAATTTGTGCCGGCATGAGCATCATTGCCCAGACGCCGAATTGGCAGGTACGGCGGGGTTGGCAGCCGTAGGGGCGGGACCGAAATCATCGATGATACTGTTCGGTATCCATCCGCAGGGCACTGCGGCACTTCGACGTCCGTCCTGCATTCCCACCCGATCACCAACCCTCACCTTCAAATCTTTCGGCACGACCGTCATGGACAGGGTGCAAAGGGGGACTCAAAATCAGGCCATAGGCCGCTCCAAGGGCGGTATGACCACCAAAATTCTCGCGTTGACCGATGCGTTGGGCAACCTTGTCCGGTTCAAATTGTTGCCAGGACATCGCTTCGATACGGTCGGGGTGGCGCCGCTGATTGCGGGCGTCGAATTTGGCGCTCGGCTTGCCGACAAAGCCTTCGACAGCAACGTTATCATCGCCGACCTTGATCAGCGTGGCGCCAAAGTCGTCATCTCGCAGCATCCACGACGCGCCCAGCCACGCGAAATTGACGCCGAAATGTACAAATGGCGCCACCTCATCGAAAATTTCTTCCGCAAACTCAAAGAGTTCAAACGCATCGCCATGCGCGCCTGCAAAACCGACCAAAGTTTCGCCGCTATGATCCGTCTCGTCGCTGGCGTGATCAACTCACGATGAATCTCAACAAGCCCTAGGGCACAACTGCGCGATTGCCCGGGGCATATTTGCGCCGGTCGATCTTTACGCGCGCGTGCGATCTGGGTAGTTCATCGCGATGGCCGTGTTCGCCGTGTGTTTCCAGCGTGGGGTAAATGGCCATTCTTGCCTTGATCGACCGTGGTGCCGTGTTGTTCGTCGGCATTGCCGTTGGCGCGGTGCTGGTCGTGGCCTTCCGGACCGAGGGCAAGCCGCTGGCACCGCTGCTGTCCAATGGCCTGCCGCCTGCGCCGCTGGTGGCGGCAGCTGCCGGGCGGGCGCGGGGGTGCGACAGTGATTTTCCGTTTTCGCGGGCAGTGCTAGCGGGACTGCGTGAAAACCGGCCGTTGCGCATCGGCGTGCTGGGCGACAGTTTCGGCGACGGCGTGTGGGCGGCCACTGACGCCCATTTCCGCGGCAGCCACGATTTCACCGTCTATCGCCTGTCGAAGGAAGCCACGGGCTTCACCCGGTATCAAAGCCTCGATCTGCTGAAGGACATGAAGGTCAGGATCGCGGACCAGCCGATCGATATCGCGTTGGTCGATTTTGGCGCCAACGACACCCAGGGGCTGTTCCAGGATGGCAAGGGCTATACCTACATGTCACCGTCATGGCAGGCAGCGATCGGCAAGCGCGTGACAAGCTATGTCGGGTATCTGCGCGATCGCGGGGTGGCAGTCGGCTGGATCGGGCTGCCGCGCATGCGCAAGACCGATTTCGATACCGATGTGCAGGCGATGAATGCATTCTATGCCGGGCTGATGTGCAAATTGCACGTGCCGTTCGTCAATCCGGTCAAGGTGAGCGAAGACAGCACGCACGCTTTTGCCAAGGAACTGGTCGATCCCGAAACGCACAAACCGTATAATGCGCGCGCCGATGACGGTATTCACATGACCTTTCATGGCTATGAAGTGATCGCCCGGCCGTTGTTCAAACGGATTGCGGTGCTGGCTGCGCCACGTGATGACGACAAGCCGGGTGCGGCCAGATCGGGGACGCCGCAATGATCCGTGCCAGTACCGGTCTTCTGGCTGTGGCCAGCCTGTTCATGACGGTACAGGCCGGCGGGCAAGGCATGCCGGGAGTGCCGCTGCAACCGGTGCCCGGGCAATTGCGCAATGCGCAGGCGATTGCCGGGTTCCTGGCGAAGCTGGGCTCCGCACGGGCATCTTCGCCGCCGCTGTCGATCGTCCAGATCGGCGACAGCCATACCGCGGGTGATGCGATCACCAATGGCTGGCGCAGCGCCTGGCAGGCCGAATATGGCGCGGGCGGGCGCGGCATGAGCGCGGTGGGCCGCCCTTATCAGGGCTATCTGACCTGGGGCGTGACCGCGCGGCAAAGCCCGGACTGGGTTACCAATGCGCTGTTCGGCAAGGAGCGCGTGGCCAATGGCCCGGCGCTCGGCCTTTCGGGTTTTACGCTCAGCACACAGCATGCCGGGGCCTGGGTGCAATTGAGCGCGGATTCCTATGGATTCCGGTTTGACCGGTTTGCGCTGTGTGGGTTGACCGGGCCGGACAAGGGCGCGGTGCGGATCATGATGGATGGCGCTACGCCGGGCGAATACAGCTTTGCCAGGGACGAGGCGGGCGCGACCTGTTTCAATGTGGCCGCGCCAGTGCCGGTCGAGGAGGTTTCGATCACCACGCTCGATGATCGTCCGGTCAATCTGACCTCGTGGTCCAGTTCGCACAAGGCGGGCGGGGTCATGCTGTCGAGCCTTGGTGTGGTCGGCGCGCGGTTTGGGCATTTTACCCGCAATGACGACGCCGTGCTTGGTGTGGAATTGCGGCAGGCGCGGCCCGACCTGCTGGTTATCGCATTCGGCACCAACGAAGGGTTTGATCCTACGCTCAAGCCCGATGAAGCCGAATATGTGATGCGCACGCAGATCGAGCGGTTGCGCCGCCTGCTGGGGCGCGATGTGCCGATCCTGCTGATCGGGCCGCCCGATGCCAACAGCAACCGGCCCGAGGTCGCGCTGCCGGGCCGGGCCGATACGGTTTCGTGCGGCAATGGCTGGTATACGCCGGGCAATCTGGCGCAAGTGCGGCAAATGCAGATCCACCTGGCGCAGGCGATGAACCTGGCGTTCTGGGACTGGCAGGGCGCGATGGGCGGGCGGTGTTCATCGCCGGGCTGGGTCGCGCAAGGATTGCAGCGGGCGGACCACGTGCATTTCACGGTCGAGGGCGGGCGGCGATTGGGCGGGGCGCTGGCTGCCGATCTTGATCGGGCGCGTGCCGATCTGGCGCAGTAAGCGCGGGAGATGCTGTTTCCGACGCTGATTTTTCACGTCTTTTTCGTCACGGTGTTTTTCGCCAGCTGGGCGTTGCGGCGTGCGGGCGACTGGCGGCTGATCCTGCTGCTGGTCGCATCGTGGATTTTCTATGGCTGGTTCGACGCGCGGTTCGTGGTGCTGCTGCTGGCCAGCGCGCTGCTCAACTGGGCGGCGGCGCGGTTGATCCTGGCGCAGCCGGGGCGAGCGCGGTGGTGGCTGACGCTGGGCATCCTGGCCAACCTGGGGATCCTGGGCTTTTTCAAATACTACGGGTTTTTTATCGCGGGCGCGAATGCCGCGCTGGCGGCGGCGGGGTGGACCGACAGGATCAGGGCGCTGGATATCATACTGCCGGTGGGGGTGTCGTTCTTCACGTTCCAGGGGATCAGCTACATCGTCGATGTGCGCCACGGAAAAAGCGAACCGGCGCGGCTGCTCGAACTGACATTCCTGATGAGTTTTTTCCCGCATCTGGTCGCAGGGCCGATCGTGCGGCCGGCGGATCTGTTGCCGCAATTGCGCGAAGTGCCCCGGTTGAGCCGGGGGATGGCGGCGACCAGCCTGGTGCTGATCGGATGGGGCCTGATCAAGAAGGCGGTGATCGCCAACGAACTGGCGGTGCATCTGGTCGATCCGGTGTTCAGCGATCCGCAAGTGCATTCGGCGGCAGACCTGCTGCTGGCGTGCTATGGCTATTCGATTGAAATTTATTGTGATTTTTCGGCTTATAGCGACATGGCGATCGGACTGGCCGGGCTGATCGGCTTGCGTTTTCCGCGCAATTTCGATCAGCCCTATCGCGCGGTGTCGTTGCAGGATTTCTGGCGGCGCTGGCACATCAGCCTGTCGTTCTGGCTGCGCGATTACCTGTATATCGGCGTCTTCGGCGGATCGCGCCAGGCGCTGTGGCGCACGTGCCTGGCGCTGTTCGGCACGATGGTGCTGGGCGGGCTGTGGCATGGCGCGCGGCTGAATTTCGTGATCTGGGGCGCGTTGCATGGCGGGATTCTGGTGGTCGAGCGGCTGTGGAAAATGGTGCGCCCGGCAGCGTGGCCGCGCTTGCCGCAATGGGTCGGAATTGTCGTGACGTTTCACATCGTCACTTTGGCGTGGGTGTTCTTTCGCTCGGCGCAATTCGGCGATGCCGTGGCCATTCTTGGCCGGATCGTCGGGATGAAACCGGGACAGTTCATCGCCTCGCCGTGGACGGTGGGGATGATCGTGCTGGGGCTGGCGTGCCAGTTTGGCCCCCCCGACGCGATCCAGCGACTGGGGCAGGGTTTGTGCCGGGTGCCGTTCTGGGGCGTGGGCATCGCGGGTACGGTGCTGTTGCTGATTGTCGAGGGATTGCGCGGGGCTGGCGTTGCTCCGTTCATCTATTTCCAGTTTTGAGGGCCGGATCATGGACCACACTTTGCCCTGGGGCGAATCGCCCGTCGACCTGCCGGATGAGGAACTGCTGCCTGCCGACGATCCTGCGGACAGCGTTGTCAGAAGCGGGATCGGCTGGGCCTGCGGGGCGGTGCTGACCAGCTCGCTGGCGCTGGTGGTGTTCAATTCGCACGCGCTGGCCAACTGGGCGGATCAGTTGCCGGTGGTGCCGGCGACCGCGCCGGTCGTGGCGCTGGCCGATGGCTGGCGCGCGCGGGCCGGGCAGCTTGGGCTCAACGGTATAGTCGATCGTGTGGAACAGGGCGCTGCGGCCATGCGCAAGGCGCAATGGCCGCAGTCGTCCCCCAAGGTCACGCCTCAGCGATAGAAAACTTGGCTGTCGATCTGGGCGAGGCGCTCGTGGCCCCGCATCGGGTGTCCCGCAGTATGGAAAAACAGCGCACCGGGCACGATTTCATCGCTCGTACCATTCAGCGTTTCGGTGGCGATAGCCACTGCATTGATCCAGGTCGCGCTGGTGCGTGACGGAGCATAGGCATCGACGTTGAAGAACTGGCCGGGCTGCTTGACCACGCGGCACACATCGCTTCCCGTGCCGAGTTTTTTCATACGGGTGCGGATGACTTGCGCGACGGCCATCTGGCCGCGGCGTATCTGGTTGGCCGCTTCGTGGACGATGACTTTGGCCATGCAATCGACCTGGCGCGGATCGGGAGCGACCACGGCGGCGGCGATTGGGCCAGCGACAGGGGCAGCAATTGCCGGCTGGGCAGAAGCATCAACGATCGGGGAAAGAGCAGCGATCAGGGGCGCGGGGTTGCTTTGAACCGGGGCGCCGGGCGCTGGAATATCGGTTTGCGGATCGGCGGCGTGAGCGCCGCTGGCGGTGCATATGCAGGACGCAAACGTAATTACGGACAATGTACGCAGAACATGAGGTAAAAACAGGCGCTTCATTCGGGCATTTCACATGGGCGCAAGGTCGTCTGGCACACACCGGATACTGCAAAATTTGTGTGTGCAGACTTGCCTGCGTCTCGCGTCGTACCAACAGATTCGGATCATCTGCACAGGCACTAAACTGTGCGCCATGTGCCAAAACAGGTGGCCAGAGTCAATCTGGGCGCCCTTGGCCGCAAATCGGCCGGTCGCATGGCTGGGTCGCAGGGCCGCAAGGGATGCAGGAAAGGCGCGCGATCCAACGCGCAAAAGACTGGTGGCAGGGCGCTGCAAACGGGCGCTTCGGGCCAGGACATTGCGGATCCCATGGAAAGCTTGAGTGAAGGGCCACTAGGAGAGTAAAAGGCACTGCCGAGACGAGCAATGGACACCCGGCTGGCCCGGTTTACCCACCCTGCCGATCCGTCGACGTTCGCTGACGACCGCGCGTTCTGGGGGCCACATTGGGGGCCAAATGAAATCATCTGCGATAAATCTATTTTAATTCCGCATAATAGCGGGTACTTCGAGTCCTCTTCTGGCACCAATACTCCTGCGGGAGTATCGTTAAAATCATTGCAAAATCCGCAGAGATCCGCCACTTTGGGGCGGATTTCGATGCTCTGTGTTTCACGCTGTTTCAGGCCGTGCCCCTACAATCCGGGGCATGGAGCGGGGCATTTGCCCCCACATGCCCCTTTTCGTGAAAGGTCATGCCCCCAGATGCCCCTCGTAGCCCCGCAAATCCGGGCTTTTTCGCCTGGCGATACCCCCTACAAGAAGACCGACGAGCGCGGCCTCTACCTCGAAGTCTTCCCGAGCGGGTCCAAGCTCTAGCGACTCAAGTATTACTTCGGGGGCAAAGAAAAGCGGATTGCGCTCGGGGCATGGCCGGAAGTCACATTGCAGAAGGCCCGCCACATGCGGGATGAGCATCGGCTGCGAATCGCGAATGGCGAAGACCCGGCTCTCACCCGCAAGCGTGACAAGGCAACCGCCAGGATCAGCGCCGCCAACACGTTTGAAACGGTCGCCAGCGAATATATTGATGAAAAAATGGTCGGCGAAGGCCGTGCCGAAACAACACTGCTGAAGGCGCGCTGGTTCCTCGATCTGCTCAAGCCCGCAATCGGCGGCATGCCGATCTCTGACGTCGATCCGCAGATGATGCTCGCCCCGCTCAAGAAGCTGGAAGCGCGCGGCAACCGCGAGACGGCCAAGAAGTGCCGGTCCTTCGCCAGCCGCGTCTTCCGTTATGGCGCGGCGACAGGGCGTTGCACCACCGATCCCACGGCGATCCTCAAGGGCGCACTGCTCACGCCCAAGGCGCGCCACTACGCGGCAATCCTCGAACCGGAAAAGCTCGGCGAGTTGTTGCGCGCCATTGATGGATTCGACTGCTACCCGGTCACCAGGCTTGCCTTGAAGATCGCACCTCACATTTTTGTGCGACCCGGCGAAATGCGGCATGGCGAGTGGTCCGAGATCGACCTGGAAAAGGCGATATGGACAATACCGGCAGGCAAGATGAAGGCCCGGCGCACCCACGCCGTGCCGCTATCGCGCCAGGTGGTCGAACTTTTCAAGGAACTGAAAGAGGTGTCGGGCTGCAAAGGCTTCATGTTCCCCGCGTTCCACACTCGCCTGCGGCCCATGAGCGAAAACACCATCAATGCCGCATTTCGCCGCATGGGTTTCAGCAAGGATGAAATGACCGCGCACGGCTTTCGCTCGACTGCTTCGACGATGCTCAACGAAAGTGGCCTTTGGCACCCTGACGCCATCGAGCGCGCCTTGGCCCATGGCGACAGCAACGCGATCCGAGGCACCTACAATCGCGGGCACTATTGGAATGAACGCGTTCGCATGGCGCAATGGTGGAGCGACTACATCGATCAGCTCCGCGAAGGCGGAGCCGTCCTCCCGAGCAGGCAGGCAAAGAATGAATAAGACAGGTACAGTCTGCAACGGCATTCTGGACTGGCAGAGTTCTTTGAAAGCCTTGCCAAGAGCGCGAATTCTCAAAATGTGGGTTGGAGTGAATTCGGCCTGGAAGCCGTCACAATGATCACTTGATATCGGCCGCCGCATGCTCGAAAAAGATACCAAAGCCAAAGAAGTGGCCGCCCCGGATAGGGGCGGCCTCGAAATTCGGCGGTTACGCCGCCGCCCGCACCTCGTCGGGATTTGCCAATTGGTGCAAATAGGCAACGGCGCGCTCGGCATGGGCAGCCGCCTGCACAATAGCCCGGGTATCGTTTTGCAATGCCTTGATCCAGCTTGCGATATAGCTGGTATGGTCCGGACGAGGCTCGATTGCCAGGCCAAGGTCTGCGGCAAGGAATGCCGCGCCCAGCTCGGCGACAAGCTCCTCGCGGGCATAGCCTTCGTCGCCCCATTTCTCGCGCCCAAATGAGCGATCAAGGCGGCTCTTGTCACGAGTCCAATGGACCGTCTCATGCCCCCTCGTTGCGTAATATCCATGCGCGTCGTGAAAGGCGGCGAAGGGTGGAAGCTGAATGCGATCAGCGGACGGCATATAATAGGCTCGGTCGCCGCCGTGGTTCACTGTCGCGGGAATGCTGGCAAAAAACGTTTCTGCGGCTGCGATGCGCTCTACCTCTGGCAGGGGTTCCGGCACGATGTGGAATTGCTCGGACAGACCTTCAATTTGCTCAACGTTGAACACGGTGTAGGTTTTCAGGAAACGAAACCCCTGTTCGCGATCCTCACCGCTGGTTTCGTCTCGCACCGTCTTGCTGCTGTCGCCGTAATAAACCACGGTTGCGCCATGCTCGCCTTTGCGCACTTGCGCGCCCAAAGCTTGCGCCTGCTTGTAGGTCATCCATGACGGGCTGACAAAGCCGGATGCCTGAGCCTCGATCCACAACAATAGAACATTGATCCCGCGATAAGCTTCGCCGCTGGCGCGCAGGGGCCGGGCCTGACCTGATGCGGCCATATCGCCGCCGCTCCAGGGTTTCAGCCATGGTCGGGTGCCGTTCTCAAGCTCAGTCAGAATACGGGTGGTGATGCGGCTATGGGGGTCTTGTACGGTCATGTTTCATTCCTTTCCGATCCGCGCAGCGGGTCATGCCGCGCATGACCCCTGCCAACCTGGCGAAGGGCGGAGTGAGAGGGGGCAAGGTCTGGTGCCGGTGGGTGGTGCGGGCGCAGCAAAGCGAGCCACGGCCGCCAAAGCATGGCCTTGCAGGGAGAGAGAGGCAGAGCCTCTTTCTTCCTTGAAACAGGGAAAGGGCGCGCCGCTAGCGGCGCTCAATACGGGGTGCGGGCGCCAATCTCATACCCAGCACGGCGCACCGGCGATCGGCGCGCTCACCGGTTCGCTTACGGCACGGCCCTCGGCACACTTGGCCTTGACGATCTGGCCGCAAAGGCCGTCGCCGACCGAGATTGCGTGTTCATCCTGTCCTTCGCTCGCCGGCACTGGGCCAAGGCGCGGGCCATGTAATGCTCTACGCTCTTATCAGCGATCCCAAGCTCTTCTGCGATCTCGTGATACGTCTTGTCGGTCAACCGGTGCGTGAGAAAGATCCGTCTGGCCCGGCGTGGCATTGCCAGGACCGCCCTCCGATAGATCTTCCGCGCGTCCACTTCCTCGATCCGCCACGCTTGTTCGGGGGGAACGGGAGCATCGCGCCCACCCTCGAAGGCCAAGAAAATGCCTTGCTCTCGCATCTTTCGGCGCCCGCGATCGATCAGCAGGTTGCGAGCGGATCGCATCAAATAGGCACCCGGATTGTCCAGCCGCTCGAATACGTCGTTGCGCAGCAACCGCACGAACACGTCCTGCGTCAGATCAGGAGCCTCTTCACGGCCAACCTTGTTCCTGAAATAGCGCAAAAGTCGTCCATGTTCGGCGCGATAGAACTGCTGGAATGCAGTGTTTGTATCGGAGGGCGTCATGGCCGCGCCTCCCGGCCCTGGTGCGCATGGAGCGGCGCATCGCGCGAGGCGCGATAGAGGGTGATGCCCGCTTCGATCCGGTCGAGGATGAAGGTGTCGCGCTCGGCCTTGGCGATGCGGATGTCGGCTTTGGAATAGATTTCCAAATCGACAGCGCAGCGGTCGCCAAGTTCGCGTTGGGCAACATTCCTGGCGCGCTGCCAGCAGCTTTCGTCCTTGAACAGCGGGTGGTTGACGACGATCCAGAACCCGTAATCGGAAAAATCGATCGTGTGCTGGTTCTCAAACCACGACCGGCGCGCGTAGGGACCAATCAGGACGATCCGTTTGATCTTGCCAGGCTCGGGTGACTGCACCTGGGTTGGATCGAAATAAGCGCGCAGAATGCGCGTGATGCGCTCAACCTCGCCCTGTTTGCGCCGGACAAGATGGCCGACGCGCGCTATGACGACTTCGCGCGCAAAAACGTCGAATGGGGGTGTCATTTGCAGCTCGCACACCAGCGGTCCGCGCGTTCAGGCGCGGATGTGCAAGCGGTGTCCGCTGCGTGCCGACCATGCGGCTTACAGCAACTGCCCGACCGTAGTGGCCGGACCTACATGATGCCTGGCAGGATTATCCCGGAGATGGCCGCCAGTTCTTCCACCTCGTGATCACAAGATGACAGAAGCGGAAAGGATCGGCAAGTTGCCGGATGCGCAGCCTTAGCTGAGTGCGGCGGCTTCCAGAGCGGCTATACGTTCCGAACAAACCTCGTGCACGACGCGACCCAATTCCTCGACCCGCGCGCCCAGCCAGGTCAGCTCTTCCTCGGTGATCTTATAATGCTTGGATTATGCCGAGCGCCAGACTATGTCGAGTGGGCTTATCGTATCGTCGTTCACCAATGCTTTAGCGGTAATCGGCTCGGCATAGTTTTAGATCCTTCCTGCACGCCGTGCAGAGGAGGATACCATGACACTGGAAGAGTTCTTGAACAGCAGTTGGTCGATCCGTGATTTACGGGCCGGACCGTTCAGAGACTGCATTGACTTGTATACGGACCGGCTCCGCAAGGACGGCTACAGCAAGCATTCCGCCGCCAGTAACCTGAAGATCGTTATCGATTTCACCGCGTGGTTGACCAAGGGCAAGCTCGGTTGCGCCGATATCGACGAGCAACTTGCCGCGCGTTTTCTGGAAGATCGAGCGCGGTGGCATGCCCTGCGCGGCGGTGATCCGGCTGCGATCCGCAGGTTCATATCGGCACTCCGCGAGGCCAAAGTCATTGCTCTCGCATCGCCGCGTGTGCTTGGCCCGACCGATCAAATGCTCGAGGATTTTCGTACATATCTAACCCGGCGGCACGGTCTAGGCCCGAGGTCCTGCGAGGCCTATGTAAAGTTCACCCGGCCATTTCTGCGAGACATGGTCATTACCCGGCCCGACCACTTCGCCCGGCTAACTCAGGCGGACATCCTCGGATATGTCGAGCGGCATGCCCGCGACGCCAGCGCGGCAACCGCCGTGGCCATGTGTTCACGCCTGCGCTCGTATTTGCGGTATCTCCTGGTCGAAGGCCTGATCGAGAACGATCTTGCCGCCTGCGTCCCCTCCATCAGGAAGTGGCGTTTTACAGGGCTTCCTACCTATCTTTCGGCTGCCCAGCTTCAACAGGTACTGCAGAGCTGTGACCTGAGCACCGGCACCGGCCGGCGGGACCATGCGGTCCTGCTGCTGCTCGCCAGACTGGGGCTCCGGGCACAGGAAGTTGCGACCCTCACGCTCGACGCTATCGATTGGCATTCGGGCCAACTCAGCATTCAGGGAAAGGGACGGCAGCACGCAACCATGCCACTGCCCTCCGATGTCGGCGCGGCCATCGCCGCGTATTTGCGCGAGGGCCGTCCTTCGTCTGATGGCCGTGCGGTTTTCCTCCACGCCTATGCGGCTCATTCAGCTATTGCGTCCCACGGTATCCAAGACATTGCCAGGAGAGCCCTGAAGCGGGCGGGCGTCGATGGCCTAGCCCACCACGGTTCCCATGTCCTGCGCCACACCCTTGCAACCGAACTGCTGCGCTCCGGCGCTACGCTGACCCAGATCGGTCAAGTCCTGCGCCACAAGGATCAGGATACCACGCGCATTTATGCAAAGGTGGATCTGGCGAGTCTGCGCACTTTGTGCCTGCCCTGGCCGGGAGTGGTCCAATGAGCCCCCTGTATGACGCGCTTGAGCGCTATATCGCCATGCGCCGCGGCTTCGGGCACAAGCTCAGGTGCGAGGCCTATCTGCTCATTCGCTTCGTCGCGCACATGGAGCGCCTGGGTGAGACGATTATCACCAGCAAGCTTGCCCTCGAATGGGTGACCAAGGAGGCCGGGCGATTGACCTGGCCTGGGCGCCTCTCAGCAGTCCGGGGGTTTGCCCGGCACCTGTCGAGCACGGATCCCCGTACCGAGGTGCCCCCTCGGGGCATCCTTCCCCACCGCCGCCGTCGCACACCGTATATCTACAGCAGCCAGGAGATCCGCACCCTCATCGATGCGATGCTGACGGTACACTCTGCAAAGGGCCTGCATCGTTGGACCTTTCATTGTGTTTTCGGCCTTTTGGCTGCCACCGGGCTGCGGGTCGGAGAAGCCCTCAAGCTGGAGCGTGATGATGTCGATCTCGACGCTGGTGTCCTCACGGTCCGCGACAGCAAGTTCGGCAAGTCCCGCGTTGTTCCGATACATTCAACGACTGCGTCGGTGCTAGCCGACTATGTCGCGCGGCGCGACGCGCAATGGCCTACACCGCGCAGTCCGGCCTTCTTCATCGGAGAACAAGGTCGGGCGATGGAATACAGCGCGATCAATCTGGTGTTTCAAACGGTGTCGCGCCAGATTGGCCTGCGCCATCCCGGCGATGCCTACCGCGGCCCACGCATCCACGACCTGCGCCATAGCTATGCGGTCGCGACGCTGGTGCGGTGGTATCGTGCAGGCGAGGACGTCGAACAGTGGCTTCCCGTGCTGTCTACCTATCTCGGTCACAGCGGCATCGGGTGCACTTATTGGTACCTCTCTGCCTGTCCCGAGCTCATGGGTCACGCCGCCAGCAGACTCGAAGCAAGGTGGGAGGCGCTGTCATGACCGGTGCCGCCCTTCTGCCCGCCCTAATCGAGCGCTTCTTCACGCAGCGTCTGGTCCACCAGAGCAATGCCAGCCCCCACACCGTCGCATCCTACCGGGATACGTTCCGATTGCTGCTCAAGTTCGCGAAGGCGACGCTGGGGGTTTCGCCCTCCAGGCTTGAGGTCAGCAATTTGGATGCGCCGTTCATCGTCGCCTTTCTCGACGATCTAGAAGCAAGCCGCTCGGCTAGCATCTCCACCCGCAACCTGAGGCTTACCGCGATCCGTGCCTTCTTCCGGTTCATTGCGTTCGAAGAGCCGGCTTACAGCGGCCAGATCCAGCGCGTCCTCGCCATCCCGGGCAAGCGCCATGAGAAGCGCGAGGTCCATTTCCTGTCGCGGCCCGAGATGGAGGCGATCCTGGCCGCACCCGATCGGAGGACCTGGCTTGGTCGTCGCGATTACACGCTCCTGCTGTTTGCCATGCAGACAGGCTTGCGGATTTCCGAGCTGATCAGCCTCGATCGGGAGGCAGTTCACCTGGGCACAGGCGCTCATGTCTTCTGTCTGGGCAAGGGCCGCAAGGAACGACGCACGCCGCTCGCCAAACACGTCCGCGGCGCCCTGTGCGGATTCCGAGGTGATGCCGGCCATCATTCCGATTTGATCCCGGCCGGGATTCCGAACTGATCCCGGCCACCATTCCGACAAATTCCCGGCCACCCCGTTGGGGGTGCGGAGCCTGATCGTTGAGCGCATCTTTTCGGCTGAACAGCAGCCGGGAGGAATGGATGCCGACGAGGAGGCCGAAGATGCGCGATGTGCGCGAAGTGATGAGACTGCACCGCGAGGGTGCTGTTGCGATGCGCGAGATTGCGCGGATGACGGGGGTTGCCCGTTCGACAGTCCGGGACATGATCCTTCGCTTTGAGCGATCGGGACTTTCGTGGCCGGTGCCGCCCGAGATCGGCGCTGGAGAGCTGGAGTTGCGCCTGTATGGCCCGGCCGGGGTGAAGCCGGGACGCCGCAAGCTGCCAGAGCCGGACTGGTCGGTCGTTGCGCGCGAGATGAAGCGCAAGCACGTGACGCTGCAGGTGTTGTGGGAAGAATACATCGCCGAGCATCCGGACGGCTATCGCTATAGCCGGTACTGTGACCTGTTCAGGGGCTGGGAGGGACGGCTGCCGCTGACGATGCGGCAGAACCACGCTGGCGGCGAGAAGCTGTTTATCGACTATGCCGGCGACAAGGTTCCGGTGATTGACCGCCAGACCGGCGAGGTCCGCGACGCGCATATCTTTGTGGCGGTGATGGGCGGCTCGAGCCTGTCGTTCGCACTTGCGACCTGGACCGAACAGATGGGCGACTGGATCGACAGCCACAACGCGGCCTTCGCCTTCTTTGGCGGAGTTCCGCAGTTGCTGGTGCCCGACAATGCCAAAGTCGCAGTGATCAAGGCGTGCCTGTTCGATCCCATGGTCAATCGCAGCTACACCGACATGGCCCGCCATTACGGCACGGCAGTGCTGCCGACGCGGCCCCGGAAACCGCGCGACAAGGCCAAGGTCGAGGCATGCGTCGGCATCGTCGAACGATGGCTGCTGGGCCGGTTGCGCAACAGGATTTTCTACAGTCTGGCCGAACTGAACGCTGCGGTCGCCGACTGCATGGCACGGCTCAACGACGTGCGGGTTGTGCGCCAGTTTGGAAAGACCCGCCGCCAGATGTTCGAAGACATCGACGTACCGAGCCTGAAGCCGCTGCCCGCCGATCCCTGGGTTCACGCCGAATGGAAGCGGTGCCGGGTCGGGCTTGATTATCATATCGCGCTCGAGCGGCACCATTATTCGGTCCCCTGCCGCTATGCCCGCCGTGAAGTCGAAGCCCGCTTCACGGTGCGCACTGTCGAGATATTTCTCGGCGGCGACCGCATCGCGGTACACATGCGCGGCAGTGGCAACGGGAGGCACACGACGATCCCGGAGCATATGCCGTCCAGTCACCGGCGCTATGGCGAATGGACGCCTGCAAAGATCCGCGAGGAAGCGGCCCGCATCGGGCCGATGCTGTCGCTGCTGGTCGAGAAGATCATCGAGGGACGGCCGCACCCGGAACAAGGCTACCGCTCGTGCCTGGGGATCATCGGGCTTGCAAAACGCTTCGGGCCTGAACGGCTCGAAGCCGCAGCATTGCGCGCGCTTGAGATTCAGGCTCGCAATTACCCGTCGATCAAATCGATCCTCGAAAAGGGGCTCGACAAGGTTCCGGTGCCCAAATCCTCCGGCCAGAATGACCCGGCGCGCACACCGATCGACCACGCCAATATCCGGGGCTCACGATATTACCACTGAAAGGACACGACAATGCTCAAACATCCAACCCTCGATCTGCTGGGCCAGCTTGGCCTGCCTGGCATGGCGCAGGCTTTTGCCGACCTAGCCAGCAATGATGAAGCGGCCGGCCTGGGCCACGCCGAATGGCTGGCGCTGCTGCTGGACCACGAAGCCACATACCGCAATGACCGACGCCTGGCGTTGCGCCTGCGCCATGCCCGCCTTCGTCATCATGCCGCGCCCGAGGACGTCAATTACCGTGCGCCGCGTGGTCTCGATCGTCGGCTGTTCGACATGCTGATCAAAGGGGATTGGATCGCCAGGCACGAGAACTGCGCGATTATCGGGCCAACCGGGATCGGCAAGAGCTGGCTGGCTTGCGCGCTGGGCCACAAGGCGTGTCGCGACAATCGCTCGGTGCTCTACACCAGATTGCCAAGGCTGATCGAAGAACTCGCGCTTGCCAAAGGCGATGGCCGCATCGCTGCCCGCATGAAGGGCCTAGCCCGCGTCGACTTGCTGATTCTCGACGACTGGGGCCTCCAGCCGCTCGACGGCAATGCCCGCCACCATCTGCTTGAAATCCTCGAAGACCGATATGGCCGGCGCGCAACCCTTGTCACCAGTCAGCTCCCCGTGGCCCGCTGGCACGAGCTAATCGGTGATCCCACATACGCCGATGCCATCCTCGATCGCCTTGTCCACAACGCCCATCGCCTAGAAATAAGTGGTGAATCGATGCGGCGCCAATCAACCGCCGTTGCGGCTTGACCACCACTGAAAACAAGTGCCATTAGAAATCAGCGATCAGGCTCAGGCTGGCCGGGATCAGTTCGGAATCCCGGCCGGGATCAGATCGGAATAGCCGGCCGGCATCGTCGGAATCCGCAATATAATTTCGAAATTAATTGTTGTCTGATTTTTCTTCGTTTGTTCATATGTTCATGCGCCCTCTAATCGTAAAAGAAAGCGCCGATACATGAGTCAAATAAGGGCAGGAAGGCGGATTTCCGGTATCCAATATCTAAGAGCCCTGTGCGCCGGGATCGTAGTGCTTAGCCACGAAAACGGGTTTCTCGCATTTCCCGAATATTTCGGGCGCGCGCCCCTGCCCGACCTGCATCTGGTATCGCTTTTTGCCGTTGCGGTGTTTTTTGGAATCAGTGGATTTATCATCGTGATCAGCGCGCTGGATGGCGCGTGGCGGCCGCGGATGTCTACGGGGGCGTTTTTGGTGCGGCGGGGGGTGCGGATTTTGCCGTTCCTTTGGGTTTGTACGTTTGTTTATAATGGGTTGAGTGCGGTTGGGACGCATGTGGTGGATTGGGGGGCGATGGGGCGCACTTTGGTGTTGTGGCCGGTGGGGGCTTTCAAACCGAATGTGGTGTGGTCGTTGCGACATGAAGCTTTGTTTTATGGGCTGTTTGCAGTGACGGTTCTGGCCTGGCCGCGTTGGCGGGGGGTTGGGATTGGGTGGATCCTGGCGCCGTTGGTGTTTGCGCCGTTGATCTGGGATTGGCATGTGGTGAAGCCGGCCGATGGAGCGGTGGGGTATGATCTGTTTCGGCTGGTGCTTGCGGGCGGGGAGTCGGGGGCGAACTTGCAGTTCGGGGTCGGGATCGCTGTGGGGCTCGCGCATTTGCGGGGGTGGTTTGATGTGCGGCGGGTGCGGTTGTCTTTGTGGCATCTGGTGGTCGTTTTTGTAATCGGTTGCGGTCTGGTGCATTTTACCGATTTGCCGTCGGGGTTGGCGCGGGCTGTTGTTTGGAGCGTCTTGACGGGGTTGATCCTGGTGGCCGCGTGCCTGACCTGGCCGCGTGCTGCCGGCAGTGACAGAGTCGCGCTCGCGCTTGGGAATGGGTCGTTTTCGCTGTATCTGATGCATAATACGGTCATGCTTATTGTTTTGGCGGTCACGATGAAGTTGCATGTCGCGCTTCATGGTGAGGGGCAATTGCTTGGTTATCTTGGCTTTTGTGTGCTGGCCTCGTTCGCGGCGTGTCAGGCGCTTCATTATGGGGTGGAAAAGCCGTTGCACCGTGCATGCGCCAATCGCCTGATGCCGCGCCGGCATGGCTGAGGTCGCCGTTCTCCCTGCGCGAATCACGGCCTTCGATCGCGCCAAGGGGATTGCGATCATCCTGATCGTTGCGCTGCATGTCGGGCCGGGGTTGATCGTCACAGGGTTGATGCCCGACAATGCCGCGATGCGCTTTGCCGAGGCTTGGGCGTATTCGTTTCATGTGCAGGTGTTATTTGTGATCGGGGGCTTTCTGGCCTGGCCGCGGCTGTATGGCTGGCGGTTTCATGTCGATCGGTTTGCCGCGCTGTATTATCCCTATCTCGTGTGGTCGGTGTTGTCGGTGACTTTGGCGATCGTGTTGCCTGGGGCGAATCATGCGTTGGGATGGGGCGCGTTGCTGTGGCTGCCGGTGATGCCGCAATTGCATTTCTGGTTTGTGCCGGCGCTGCTGGCGACAACGCTTGTCGCCGGGCTGATCGGGCGCAACGATTGGTTGCTGGTCGGGCTTGGCGTGGCGGGGCTGGCGGTATCGCCATATGATTTCAACTGGGTGCAGGCGGGGACGTATCTGCCGTATTTGTGCCTGGGCGTGATCATGGCGCGGCATCGCTGGTTACCGGCGACACCCGCACCTTTGGCCTGGTTGAGCGCAATCGGGTCGATCGGCGCGGCGTGGCTGGCGCTGCGTCATGGCTGGACGTTCAAGGATGCGGTGTTTTTTCCGATCGGGCTGTGCGGGTGTTATGCGGTGCTGGCTCTCGCGCGCGCGGTTGATCGGGGTGGCGCGGCGGTTGTGCTGGATTACCTTGGGCGCAAGTCGCTCGCGATCTATCTTGCGCATGGGTTGTTTGCGACTGCCGCGCGGATTGTATGGTTGCGGGTTTTCGGGGCGCATGCGCCATGGGTCGCATTTGTCGTGTGTTCGGCGGTCGGTATTTGCGGGCCGGTGGTGCTCGACGAGCTGGCGGGGCGCATTGGCCTCGCCGAAGCGATCGGGCTCAGGCCGTTGCGGATCGGTCGGTGGTCACGGCGAACGGCAGATCTTCCTCGGCCGGCGTGACCTCCCGCGACCAGGTTTCTTCCTCTCCGCCATCGGCGTCCTCGCGGACAAAGCCCAGTTTCGCGTAATGATCGCGGACCAGTTCGTTCCGCGCGGTCGGGCGATACACCCCGCGTAGCTGGGTTATGCCGCGTTCGTGTGCGCGCAGGCACAGTTCGCGCAATACTGCCTCTTCCGCCCTGCGGCCGAGCACGCGGCAGCTCATCAGCCACGTGTCGATTTCCAGCGTCGTCGCGTCGATCTGCCGCGCGATGACGACGCTGATTAGCCCGTTGTCACCGAAGGCGTCCGCCAAGCGCACTTGCAGTGTCAGGACGGCGGGGTCTGCGTCCATCGCGGCGATTTCGACTTCGCTGTAGCGGCGCGTGGTCAGGTTGAATTGGTTCGATTTGGCGATCAACTGCGCGATTCGGGGGCGGTCGACCGGCTGGAATTGGGCGAAGTTGATCGTCATGGCCAGGCTGGCCAGATAGTCGCCCAGCCCGGCATTCGGCCCTGCACTGCGTGCCTGCATCTCGCGGCGCCGCGCATTGCCGGTGTAATACCCGCCGCGTGCGCGGTCCTCAGCCGATAGCGCGACCGCTTCGAAATAGCCCCCCGCGGCCAGCGTGCGCACATAGAGCGCGGCGTCGTCGGGCAATTCCGGCACGGCGACCGCCGACAGTTTCTGGCGGATCAGCGCGCGTTCGGCGGGGTTGTCGTCGACGAAGACGAACGATGACAGCCCGAGCGACAGCGTCTCGGCCATCGCCTCCAGATTGGTGGCCTTGTCGATCCAATTGGCGTGGATTGCGGCAAAATGCTCTTCGCGCAACAGCATGTCCGGGTGGTCTTGCAGCGCCTTGCGGACCAGCGCCTCGTCGTTCTTCGAACTGATCGCGAGCACGATCCCGCACCCGCGCAGCGCCAGCGCATGCGCCTGCAGCGCCAGGTGCGCCTCGCCCTCGGCGCTGCCCTGGCCCAGGCGGATGCCGGTGATGCCATCATCACCCAGGATCCCGCCCCACAGCGTGTTATCGAGATCGAGCACCAGGACGCGGCGCGAACGGCCGCGCAAGGCGGCGATCACACGGGCGAGACCTTCGGCATAGCGCGGCGCACAGGCCGGCGCGAATGGCAGTTTGGCCATGAACCACGACGCGGGATCGTGCCATTCATTCAGGCCGATCGTCGCGGCCAGGCCGCCGGCGTCAAACACCACGGCCCCGCTGCTGGCCACCGCTTCGCGCAGGCCCGCATTCACGCCGGCGATCGCGCGCGCCAGGCCATCGTCGCGCCAGACGTCGAAACTGCCGAGCAGAGTTTCACCCGGTGCGGGCAATGTCTGGACGATCGGCACCGCGCCGGTTTCGCGGATGATCCCCGCCAACGTTGCGATGCGACCCAGCGCGGCGGCTGCCGCGGCGTCGGCGCCTTCTGCAACAGTGCCAGCCGGCAACAGATCCCGGTGATCCAGCGCGAGCAACACCGCGTCGCACTCCGACTGGCGAAATGCCGAGCCCGGGTCGAGCAATTCGCCCATGCCCATGCCAAACCCGGTGCCGACGATATCGAGCCACAGCCCATGACGCAGCCCGGAAGCCGCGATCTGCGGCACCAGCAAATCCAGCGTACCGCCGCCGACCACGCCCAGCCGGACCTGGTCCAGCCCGAATGGCGCCGTGTGATCGCCGTTTTGCGCGGCGTCGCGCGCCAGGCGGTCGCGCCGTCTGGTCAGCGCGGTCAACTGGTTGCCGTCGAGCGCCAGCGTCGCCAGCGCGATCAGCGCAGGGCCGGTCGCGGCGTCGCACGCGACAGCCGTCAAACGAGCGCGCCAATCGAGCGGCGGCTGCGGCAACCAGGCCAGATCGCGATCAAGTGCCATCGTGTTAACCCGTCCAGCCTGGCAGAATGATCGTTGCCGTAGTGCTGAGCGCAAAACCGAAGGCCATGCTCTTGACCAGTTCGCGCGCGGTGACTGGCAGATTGGCGTTGATCACCGCCGACAGCACTGACGTACATGCTGCAAAGATCAGCACACTCCACCAGCGCGGAAACGCCTCTGGCCGGGCATTGCTGGGGAAGCTGATCGCGATCGGCAGCAGCACTCTAAAGAAATGCCCGAAGCACGAAGCTATCCAGTGGCAGGTAAACCGCGGCCAGGTTTCGCCCAATTGGTAATGCAGCCTAGTTTCCATGCGGCACTTCGTCCTCGTGGATCACCATCATATCCTCGATCAGCATGTCCGACAAAAGCGCGTAATAGCGAGCCTGATCTTCATCGGCAGAGTTGGCCTGTGCAATCGGATTGTGTCCGGTCCGGTCGTGCGCCGCGCGCAATTGCCATTCCGCCATCATGCGCCAGGTGTCCAGGTCGCGCGCTGCGATCGCCTGCTGCGCCAGGCCGACAACCAGGATAAATGCCCCCAGCAGCGCGATGATCACGGCCACTGCATAACTGTGTTCGAAATGCGCGCGCCGCACCAGGCCGACGATCACCACCACGATCACCGACAGCAATACGATCCAGCAGGCCTTGTCGACGGCGCGGCCAAGTTCGCGTGCACGCCGCCCGGAACTTGGCGTATTGAGACTGATATCGGCCATTTGTTCCCGATCCGCTCCGTCAGTCGCCGACCCGCGCGCAGGCAACCCCGGTCACGCGATCGAACCCGGGTTTGCCACAGGCGGCGGGTTCGCCCCAGATCCAGCCGGAGCCTTTGTACCCGAGATAGACCCGGCCGAAGACATCGGGATCGGCGGCCATCGACGTGACCTGGTCGAGCGTGCTCGCCGGGAAGTCGGTCAGGCGCTGCCAGGTGTGCGCATTGTCGACCGAGCGCCACACGCCATAGGCTTCGTTAACTTTGCCCGAAATATAGATCGCTGGGTAGTCCGCACCCGGCGCCGCCTTGCCAAAGGCGATGTCGTCGACGCGCGTCACATTCGGCACCACCTGCCAGGACTCGCCGCCATTGGTGCTACGGCGCAGGCCGGTGTCGGAGGCATACGCAAATGCCGACGTAAAGAACAGATTGCCGGCGTGCCCCGGGACCGCGCGCAGCTTGGCCGCCATATTGCTCGAAGGGGCGATTTCGGCGCCATAGACATGGTCCCAATGGACCCCGCCATCACTGGTGCGCCACAATCCGGCGAGCTGTGGATTGCCGCCATCGCCGCTGTGATAGAGGTAGAATACGCCCGGCTTTACGCGATCGGCCGCCAGCGTCTTGCGTTGGTAGAACATGACCTCGAACGATCCGGTAATTTGCCCTGTGGCCCCGGCAAGGACCACTTGCTGCCAGTTCCGCCCCCGATCGTTCGTATAGAACGGCGCGCGATCGAACGCGGGTTCCCATACGATATTGTCGGGACTGCCCGCCGAAACCGCGATCGTGCCGAACGCCATGCGCCGTGGATCGTCGGGCTTTGTGCCGGGTGGCGTGGGCAGCGTGGCAAATTTGGTCCAGCGCCAGCCGCCGTCTTCGCTGTATCCGGCCATGACCGAATTGCCGTCTTCCGTACAGCATCCGAGCCGCGCGTCCGACGCATTGGTCACGATCGTGGCCGGTGCAGACGGCGACCAGTCCATTTGCTGAACCGAGATCAGCGGGCGCGCGTTGGGTCCGAATGTTTCGGGATAGCGGTCAAGCCTGTCCATCACGCGCAGTCCGAAATCCCATCCGCCAAAGATCGGCGACTGGCCTTTGGGCTGGATGATATCGTTGGCGACGAGTTCCTCGATGCCCCGGCTGAGGCTGACCCATTGCACCAGCGCGCTGCCCGCGTGAAAATCGGCGTAGTACACCCCGGTTCCCGCAGCGACCCACAGGCGGTCCGGGGCGGACGGATCGAAGCGGACATCGGCGGTCGCGAAATAGGCGACGTCCGACACTTTGAGCCAGGGCGGATCGCCCTGCCCGACACTGGCCGAGTGCGCGACATTGTTCCAGTGCAGGCCCGCGTCGGTGGTGGCGAAGCCCTCGCCGCTTTGCGTAAACATGACGACCAGGTCTGACGTGGGGCTGGCGGCGATCGCCGCATAGTCGCCCTGGGGCAGCCCGGACAGGCGGGTCAGGTCCTGCCAATGGCCATCGGCAAATTTCCACACCGTGTGCGTGGCATCATCGACGCCGAAGAACGTCCCGTGGCGGTCGAATGTGCCGCGGCGCAGCGTCATCGGTTGCGCCGCGTCCATTGCCAGCCGCGCAAAGCTGGCGCCGTGATCGTTCGAGACCATCATGCCCTGGCCGGCATTCATCACCAGGACCCGGCCGGCACCCGATGCGCCTGCGGGCTGGAACCAGATCATCGGCGCGCGCGGTTGGCCAAATGCGCTGCCGGGCAGCACCGAGGCGACCCGGGCCCAATGTGCCCCGCCATCGCCGGTGCGCCACAGGCCACTTTTCGGCGTGCCGAGCAGCACGACATCGGGGTTGGCCGGATCGACCGCCATGAATGGACCGCCCAGGCGGAATTCGCTGTTCGCATTCCATTCGAGCGGGAATGGATTGCCCGCACCGGTCACGCGGAAATGCGCGCCACGGTCGTCCGAACGATAGACCATGCCCTTGATCGCGATATAGATGCGGCGCGGATCGGATGGCGCGACTTGCGCTTCATAGGCGCCGTCGGCGATCCCGGATTGCACCCGGTCGGGGCCGGGAAAGGCATCGGCAGTCGCCATCTGCACCCAGCGATCGCCCGCCTTGTCCCAGACATAGGCGCCATAGACGTCGGTGCGGATGACAAAGGTCTGCCCCTTTGCGTCGAACGACAGCCCGGTAATAAAGCCGCCGGCGCCGACCGCGACATGCGCCCAGTGATAGGTTTCGCCAGAGACCGGGCCGCCGGCGGTGGACATCGCGGGCGGTGGGCCGTCATGCGCGACCCCGCGGCGATTGATCACAACCACGCCGGCCGCGACAGCCGCACCGATGATCAGCACCAGGAACGCCAGGATCCACGGCCATTTACGCCGCTTCGGCTTCGTAAACTGGTCATAGCTGATCCCGCGCCGACCGCCGGCACGCGTGGGCTGCGCGCCTTCTCCACTCAAAACCATGCTAATGACCATCGCCAAGTGCTGTTGCCGTTGCGCCCAAGACTAGCCGTTGCGGCACCGCTTGGCGAACGCTGTATCGCACTTGCGAAAGAAAAACCGGGCGCAGCATGCCCGTCAATCCCGCCGCGTCCGCATCGCGAGGTCGAACAGCGCGATCGGATTGGTCAGCGCATAGCGCAAGCCCAGCCGAACCGGTTCGCGCGCCGCGCGATACAGCCATTCCAGCCCGTATGTGCGCATCCATCTGGGCGCGCGCGAGACGCCGCCGCCATAGTGATCGAACAGCCCGCCGCATGTGCGGACCCAGCCTACGCCCGGCAGCAAGGCTTTCGCCTGGACCGCAAAGCGTTCCTGCAAGGGGCTGCCCATGCCGATCCACAGCACGTCGGTGCCCGCCGCGACGATCCGCGCGCAGATCGCGTCCACATCGCTGTCGGCGAAATAGCCATTGTGCACGCCGGCGATTTCAAGCCCCGGGAAACGACTGCCCAGGTGCAGTGCGGCGCGCGCCGCGACCCCGGGGCGGGCGCCGAGAAAATAAAACTTGATACCGTGCGCACTGGCCGCCGCACATGCATCGAGCACCCAGTCGGTGGTCGCCACCCGCTCGGTCAGCGGCTGGCGATGGAATATCCGGCTGGCCAGGACCAGCGGCATGCCATCGGCATCAACAATGTCCATCGCATCGACCAGTCCGCGAAATTCGGCCGAACGGTTGTACCTGGCAATGACCATGCCGTTGGCCGAGGTGACCAGGCGCGGCATGCTCCGCCGGCTTGCGCGTGCATCGGCGACATCCGCCATCATCGTCGTGCAAAGTTCCTGCCCGGTCATCCGTACAATCGGGATGCCACCGACACGAACGCGGGGAATTTCGCCGATCACTTGTCCCCGTTCATGGGCTTGCGTGGGTCCATTGGCTGGGGCTGGCCCTTCACGATCTTGGCCATATTCATCTTCTGTGACAACCATACGGACCCACTCTGACTCAGATGCACCATGTCCGCAAACAGCGGCACGCCCTCCTCCCGCACGAGGCAGCGCCCTTGTGGACATAGAACGTTTGCCGGGTCAATTACCCCCCACGTGCGGCTTGTCCCGGCGTGGGCCAGCAAGGCATCGAAAAAATCATCGACCGCGTGTGCGCCCGGGGCCTGCTCGGCATGCGCAAACCCGCAATCGGTTGCTACGCCCAGCACCGGTAGGCCCTCCGCACGGCGCGACAGGCAGCGGCCCACGTCGTAATCGGGATAAGGCTGCGGCCGGTACAGCACGACGCGCTTGCCCGCGTGTTGCAGCCTGGCGATCGTATCCAGCAGCGCGGATGCGAGCTTCGCGTCATCCTGGGGCCCGACCACAAGCCGCCCGTTCTGCCAGCTCGCGAACTGCCAGCCGGGCGTTGCGCGATCGACGAGCTGGTTGAAAATCCCCGCCATGACGACTGCGTGGATCGACGGATCACGCATGACCGCCGCCAGGACCGAATCGTTGAAGCTGATGCAGCGCGCAGCCCAATCGGGCGAATACCCCGGCCCCACCGGCGCAAATCCCGCGACCGGCGCGCAGACCACGCGCGTCGCCTGGATCACGCCCGGGTGCAGCGTCGCGGCCAAGCCGGGGACAAGCTGCATCGCAAACGAATCGCCCCAGACCACCGTATCCGCCCCGCCCCCGCTACGGCAGGCACGCACGAGATCGAACGCGCCGGAGCGGTTGCAGGCCAGGCCCAGACCTTCATTGGGTTCACGAAACGCCTCGCCTACAGGGCGTGGCATCAGCCCGAGTGCCAGAAGCGCCGCGACCATCACCAAAGCCTGCGCCACCAGATAAGGCCCGACGCGCCGCCGCGTCCGGTCGCGACCATCGACACCGCGCCACAAGGCCTCGGCAGCCAGGACGATCAGCACCAGCAGCCCGGCCCGCACCCAGGGCGACGGCCCGCGCATCCACACATTCGCGGCCAGCGCGATGATCGGCCAGTGGACGAGGTAGGTCGCATACGAACGATCGCCGATCGCGCTCACCCAGCGGGGAATGCGCTGCGTCCGCGGAGGAACCGCCACCAGCCACGCGGCCAGGACAACCGACAGCAGCAAAGCGGTGGTATCATCCAGGACCGGCCCGGATACGACCAGCGCGATCAGTCCAACCCACGCGACTGCCCGCATCGCGCGCAAGATCCCGATTGCGCGCGCCAGGATTCCGCTCGGATCATGCAGCGCCAGCATGATCCCCAGGCCGAGTTCCCAGCCCCGCGTTGGCAGCAGATAGAATGCGGCAGAGGGCGAACGGGGAGCAAGGACCAGATAAAGGCCAAGGCTGAGAGCGGTCGTCGCCGCGATCGCAGCGCGGCGGGCGCGTGCGTTACGAAGGAAAAAGGCCAGCGGCACCGCCAGGTAGAATTGCTCTTCGACCGCCAGCGACCAGAAATGCAGCAGCGGCTTGGTCGCCGCACTGCCGCCGAAATAGTCGGTTTGCTGCCACAGCACGACATTGCCGACGAGCGCCGCCGAGCCCGCCAACTGCCACAGGAACTGCCGCAGTTCATAGCGATCCAGCACGACCGCACACGCGAGCGCGGTCAGGCCCAGCGTAACTACAGCCGCCGGCCACAGCCGCGCCACGCGCGCATGCCAGAACCGGCCCAGGTCGACGACCGCGAGCCCGCCCCAACCGCCGGTGACAACCATGGCTTCCAGCCGGCCGCCGATCAGGTATCCCGAAATGACGAAAAACACGTCGACGCCAAGGTAACCCCGCCCGCACCCCGGAACGCCGAGATGAAACGCCACCACCGCCGTCACCGCCAGCGCGCGCATCGCCTGGATGTCGCCGCGCCACCCGCGCCCCGCTTCACCCGACATGCGCAAAATCCCCGCGCAGTCCGGACGCCCCGGCGACAAACCTCCGCCGGTGCTGGACCAGCAGTATTACATACGTGCCCTCGCCGACCGCAACGCCTGCCATCGCCCAGATCGGCCCGCCCACCAGCGCAGCCAGCACAGCCGCCACGGCCGACAGCCCGGCCGTGATCAACGCTAGCCGGGCGAGCACGGCAAACTGGCCCGCGCCCTGCAGCACCGCGCCCTCTGCCGCATGCAACCCGCGCATCAGCGCGATTACAAACCACAGCGCGGTCGCCAGCCACAGCCAGGGCAGCGGCACTTTGTTGTGCAGCACCGCAGTCCCGCCCAGGACAATGATCGCGACCGCGACGGCCGCGGTCGCGCCCCATGTGGCCAGGATTGTCCCGGCCAGCACCGCATGCTGATGGCGCAACCCGGCCCAATCCCGCCGCGCGATCGCCCCGGCCATGCGCATGCGTTCAAAATCGACCAGCGGATTGATCAGCACCAGCACCGGGCGGACAAACAGCGCAGTGGCCGCGATCGGGGCATAAGCCGCAGCCCCAAACAGCCCCGTGACCAGATAGGCATGAACATTAGCGGTCATTTCGCCCGCCATCACCCCCGTTAGCGACCAGCGCGCATCACGCCGCCACACGTCGCGGTAACCGCCGATCTGGCGCAGCGCAGTGCCGAGCCCTCCCCATGCAGGCACCCCCGGCACCAGCAGCAACACCGCAGGCAGCGCCGTCAGCGGCTGACCCAGCACGGCAAACCGCAGCGACACTTGCGACCGCACCAGACACACGATCGCCAATCCGCCCAGCATCAGCGCATAGGCATAGTCAGACGCGATCACGCGCGCCCGCCGCCCTTGCGCCAGGTACCAGGCCCTCGCGAAATACCGCGTCAGCATCAGCGCGGAAAAGCCGGCAAAGCCGATCGCGCCCGGCGTATCGAAGCCGTTGGCGAGCGCGATCACCAGAACCGCAACGAACGCAACCGGCATTGCCGCCAATGCCGCGCCGAACATCGCAGGCGGCAAGGCGCCATCGTGAGCCGTATCGGGCGACGACACGATCGCCAGCAAAGGCGCCGCAAACAACGCACTCCAGCATCCGATCAAAAACTGGTGCACCACCAGCAGAAACGCCAGCGCCCCGAATTCGGTCACCGACAGACGTTGCAACAACACAAACACCAGCACGAATTGCGCCGCCGACATCGCCAGCGACCCGGTCGCGGGCAGGACCAGGCGTATGGCCATCGCGATGCGGCCACCAGACTTGCGTAAAGGGGCCCCGGACGCGGCGTCCTCGTTCCTTGCCACAGGTTAAGCCGAGACACCTTGTCGGATTGCCGCGAACCAGGCCTTCAATCGTTTCTGCACCGATGCCACGATACCGTCGTCGGCAATGAACGCGAGCGCCATCACCAGGATTTCCTGATCGAACGACGTGCGGTCGAGCAACTGGCTTTCCGCCAGGTTGTTGACGATGACAAAGAAGATCAGCGCCAGGATCAGGCCGCGCTTGGACTGCGCCATATCGTTGCTGAGCCACAGTCGCGCAGTGGGCAACAGGAACATCGTGACGACTGTCAGCAGAAGCCCGGGCAATCCGATCGTGACGAGCAAGTCAAGATAGGCGTTGTGCCCACCCGCCGCCTGCCGGGCGACCCAGCCGGTATCATAATCCCAGACCGGGCTGGCGTTGCCGATCTGCCAGAAAGACCCGAAACCGGCACCCGTCCACAAATGGGTCTGCGCGTATTCGACCAGGACACGCCAGATCGACGCGCGCCCGGTAAACGCCGTTGGATCATCGAGCGACGTGATGAAATCGCCCGCAAAGATCGAAAACACCTGAAGCGCGCCGACCACCAGCAGCACCAGCGCAAACACCCGGAACGATCGGCTGCGCGCCGCGAGCACCGGCAGCACCACACCGGCGGCAACCGCTACGGCCAGCGCGAACATTGCTGTCTTCGATTGGGTAAACGCGAGAAAGACCGCCGCGAGCGCAACCACCAGGTACCGCAGCAGTTTATCCCGATCGCGCCAGTCGAACAGAAACACGATCACCGTGACGGCCGAGATCGGACCCGCAATATTCTTGTGCGACAGGATCCCCCGCCAAGCCCCGACCACGGAATCGTTATCGCCGACCTCCAGATGGTGAATGCCGTGCTCGGACAGCAGTACCATGGCAAAGTTCACCACCAGAATGACCACGAGCGCGATGCGCAGGCTTTCGAGCGTAAAGGCGTAGCCAAGCAACCCGACCGCGCGATACATGAACCACATCGTGAGTGCGGTCAGACCCAGCCGCCGGATCGAGATTGCCGGATCGATCGCCCAGGCCACGCTCAACAGGCAGTATGCCAGCAAAATCAGTAGCGAGACAGGCAGTGCCAGGTTCGCGCGCAAAGTCCGCGAATCCCACCCTTCAAACAGCAGCAGTGCGCACAGCAGGATCAGCACCGCCTGCTTGATCAGATCGCCCGAACTGCGCACCAGTGACACGGACTGATCGGCAAACGGATCCGGCCCGATCTGCGAGAACAGTATAAAGGTGATGAACGTCAGCGCATAAAGGCGCAGCCGCGCCATCGCCCTGGTGTGGGCAACTAGGTCCGGTTCCCCCCCGGCCCGGCGGAATGGCGCAGAAAACGGCGTCGCGAATGGCATTTCGTGTCCCAAGTCCGCCTATACGTCGTTTGCTATGGCCCGATGCCGATATTGGCAGCTTGTGCTTTGCGCGGCCACATTTTTTTTGACCGCGTGCAATACGCCAGCGCGTCGAGCGCAAGGGCTTCGTACTGCGCGGCCAGTTCGTCCATCGAACCATCCTGGCCCAGCCGGATCGCCGCCTCGCTCCACGCGGCACACTGATCGGGATTGTCCAGCAAATCCCCGATCGCCGCGGCCAGAGCGCGATCGTCGTCGCACCTGACCACCAGCCCGCACACTTCGCCGGCGCGCGTGGTAACGCCTTCGACCTGGGTCGGCACGTCGGATACGATGAGCGGAAGGCCCAAGCAGGCAGCCTCGATCAGCGCGAGACTGTGGCCTTCATACAAACTGGGCTGGACAAAGACGTCGGCGCTTGCGGCCAGGTTCAGCGCCTCGGCGCGAGGCATCTGGCCGCGAAAGGCCACCCGTTCGGTTATGCCGAGCGCAGCGGCCTGCGCTTCAAGTGCGGCGCGATCTTCGCCTTCGCCAACGATATCGAGCGTGACATCCGGCAGATGCGCCATGGCCCGCAACAACACCGGATAATTCTTCTGCGCGGCGAGCCGGCCGAGCGCCACCACACGCCGCCCACCCGTGCGCCCGGCGCGACTGGCGCGCATGTCCGCCAGGGCCGCGGCCACGTCACGCGGCAAAGCATTGGGCACGGTCGCAAGCCTGGCTTCATATTCCGGCGAGGCCGGGCGAAAGCTGTCGGTAACCGCGTGCGACACGCCGACAATCGCCTGAACATTGCGCAGCGCGCTGGTGCGGCGTTCGATGCGACGCTGAATCGGGGCATAAGTGAACGACGGGCTGTGGTGCGTGACGACAACCGCGGTCGATCCCACCATCCGCCCGACCAGCGCAAAGCCGATGCCAGCAAGCGGCATGGCGGTGATCACGGCGACAGGGCGTTCGCGCCGCAGGTATCGCCAGAGCCGCCACAACAGCAACGGCACAGCAAGCGGCGACGATGCCCGCCGTGCCAGCAAATATGTCCAGCCAGGCTGTGGCTGAGCGCGCCCGGCATCATCGGTGTGGGGATAGAATGCGAGCATGTCGACGGTATGGCCTCGCGCGCGCAAGTCCCCGGCGAGGTCCTGCCACAGCTCGAGCAAGCCACCCGGCGTCGTATGCGTGATGGCAAAGACGATCCGGCCCGTGCGCTCCCCCCGATCCATGCGTTTCGTCATGATGACACTCTAAAACGCAAAATAGACGAATTGGCCGCCACCGCGACTGATGAACGCCAGCCCGGCCGCCCCCACCAGTCCCAGTGCGAGCGCCCAGCCAATCGTGGGACGCCAGACCAGCCGTGGCATCCGCGCTTTGGCCGACAGCAACGGCGTGGGCAACACTGGCTGCCAATCGCGAAACAACTGGAGCGAATTGGGCAGGGTATAGACGAACAGCAATCCGGCGACGATTTCGGCGCCCGCGACCGGCACCATGACCGGCCCCGGGAATGGCCATGCCACCCCGGCGAAGCGGTCCGCTGCGCCGCCAGCCATACCCACCCAGATGCGCGCCGCCGCGCCCATCGTCGTTGCGCGGAACGGGGCGAGCGCAACCAGAACGCAGGCGATCGTCAACACATTGCCGAGGGCCGGCGCCAGCACCTGGCCAAGCCGCGGTGGCAGCAGCGGCTTGCGGCGCTTGCGCCAGAACCGCCAAATTTCGGCTATAACCATGTACAATGCATGGAGCAGGCCAAACACCGCATATGTCCAGCGCCCGCCATGCCACACGCCGATCACGAACATCGAAATCGCGGTCGGCAACAGTACGCCGGCGCCATGGATCATGCGCATCGATCCGCCTCGCGCCATTACCCAGCGGGTCAGCGGCAAAGCGAGCGACTGAAAGATGTATTCGTTGACGAAGCGGCCCAGGCTGGCGTGCCAGCGCCGCCACCATTCGATGATGCTGGTCGAGCGCAGCGGCGAAAAGAAATTGAGCGGAACGCGGATGCCGACCATGCGCGCGGCGCCGATCGCCATGTCCGAATAGCCGGAAAAGTCGAAATACATCTGCAGCAGGTAGCCGCCGACCATCATCCACGCCTGGATCGAGCCAGGATGCCCGCCCTGATCGACGCCCGAGAACAGCGGATCGACCCACAGCGCCAGCGTGTCGGCCAGGACGGTCTTTTTGAACAGCCCGATCGCAAACAGCGCGGCGCCGACGCCAAGATCACTACGGCGCTCTTCGCGTGATGGAATCCGTTCGAGCTGCGGCACGAGTTCGCGCACATAGGTGATCGGCCCGGCGAGCATGATCGGGAAAAACACGATACTGGCGGCATGCGCCAGCGGGCGCGGCACCGCGCAGCGGCCGCGCGCGACATCGACAAGAAACCCGATCTGCTGAAACGTGAAGAACGACAGGCCGATCGGCAGGATCAGCGTGTGATCGATCCGCACCGCCAGACCGGGCGCGAACATGCCGACCGCAAACGCACTGTATTTGAACGCGCCAAGCAAAGCGAGATTGGCAATGACGCCGATGCGCAGGGCCATGGCGCCGGACCTTGGCAGCACCGCAACGCGCGACGCAATGATCTTGGCGCAGACATGGTTGCCGATGACAGATGCCGCCAGCACCGGCAGCGCGGCCAACCCGGCCAGTGCATAAAACACCAGCCCCGCCGCCACCAGCACGACCTGGCGCGCAACCGCCGAACCGCGCGCCAGGGCCAGCCGATGCAGCCAGACCACGACCGGCAGGAACAGCAGGATAAACAGGAGGGAGTTGAAAGCCAAAGTACCGTGTCCGCTCAGTCTTTGGCGAGCAGATCGACAAGATCGCCCAGGCACGTGGTTCCCGCCCATTGCGCCATGGTCAGCCGCCGCCCGAATGCCATTTCGATCGCCACCATAAAGCGAATGTTGCTCAGGCTGTCCCAGCCATCGACATCGGCCGCGGTCAAGCCGTCGGCATAGGCAAGGTCCGATACAAAGAACGTATCGTCAACGACTTCCATCACTTTGGTAATCACGTCTTCGCGGGTCATGCCGGTTCCAGCTCTGTTGGAGATTTCTGTATCTGGTCAAGTGCAGCAAGGCTATGCGATGCCAGCCATGCCCGGTCGGCCGGCTGACCGGCGACCCAGTGTTCGATGACTTCGCCCCATTTCGCCTGGACCTGCATACTGGCCCAGGCGCGCGGTGCCGAGAGCGACAAACGGGCATAGAGCGTGGGATCGCCGATAAGGTCTGCCACCCGGACCGCCAGCGCGCGCGCATCGCCCGCCGGAAAGACCAGCGCGGTTTCCCGATCGACCGCGTGCCCGGCAAACATCGGATGATCCGAGGCGATGACCGGCGTGCGCGCCGCAATCGCCTCGAACAGCGTGAGCGGCAGGCCCTCGGGAAAGGCGTGGCGGCTGGGCACGAGCACTGCGGTGACCGTCTGCATCAGGTGCTGGACCTCGGCGTTGGCGAGCGATCCCTTGAACTCCACCCGGTCCTCCAGCCCCAGCCGCCGCACCAGCGCGACCAGCCGATCGCGCGCTCCGCCGCCCACAATGACCAGCCGTACCGGCACATCGCGCAAGTGCGCCATCGCACGAATGGCGTCAGTCACACCTTTCTTGGCATCGAGCGCGCCGACATACAGCAGGTCGTGGACCGGGCCAGCGGGCAAAGTTCGCGGCGCACTTTGGTCAGGTCCGCGCGGGTGGGGAAAGTCCCATGGCACGATCCGCGCCGGATCAACGCCCAGCGCAGTAAGACCGCGTGCTGCGTTGATGCCGTGGTTCCCGATCAGTGTGATGCGCGGGTCGCCAAGCACGCGCGCCAGGTTGCCATAGCGCAGCCGACGCCACCAGGCGGGCAGGACGAACGAATCCGCCCATATGCAACTCAACGCAACATCCATGGCGCTGACCCCGGCGAGCAGACGCATCATCGGGCCGTGAATGACCACATGCGTGGGTTGCCATGCGGCAATAGCCGCGAGAACCGGGCCAGGATTGCGCAGCGGATTGGTCCCGCACCCGATGACTGTCACACCGCCACCAATATCCTCGCAGTACTCGGGCGCGAGGCAGCACAGATAGGCCGCAGCCCCATGCCGCGCGGCCAGCCCGGAAAGCTGATCAAGCACATAGCCATGCCCGAAATAGGATTCGCCGCCATTGGCCATGCGGCGGCGATGCGCCTCGCGAAAATCACCGGAGAAATGAACGACAAGCACACGCTTCATCGCCAGGCCACCGTCAGGCCCGCAAACGGCAAGGTAAATCCGCAAGCGAACCGGAGCGCAGCAATGATCGCCAGCGCCGCCGCCGCCAGCCCAACCGCGATCGCGTCCTGGCGGAACACCGCCCCGCCCACCCGGCGCACGCCCCAGGCAATAAAGCCGTACTGCCCGATTTCGGTCAGTGTGATCGCGCACAACGCCAGCCCAAGCCCGCCCAGCCAGTTCCCCAGCGGCAGCAAAAGCGCCAACAGGCACAGCTTTGCGGCGCTGGCGGCCGTGCTCAGCGCCGGACGCCCCGCCGCCAACAACAGCGCCTCGTTGAGATTGGACAGGATCGCAAACAGCCCGCCCACCAGCAGGACCGCAAGCATCCAGCCGGCCGCCGCGTATCGCGGATCATAGACCAGCGCGATCACCCAATCGGCGATCGCGATCCCGACGCCAAGCCCCGAGGCGGCCACCCAGACGAAGATGCGGCGAACCGACAGGACATGCGCGGTGCTCAACGCTTCTCCCTCGCCGCCCGCCCGCGCCAGCGCCGGAAAAACCAACTGGTACCCGATCCGCCGGGCGAGCGTCGTCGGAATTTCGGCAATCGCCCGCGCAACACCATAAATCCCGACCAGCGCCAGCGGCACGACCCGCCCGAAATACAGCCGGTCCAGATTGGACGCGCCGTACATCAGCAGCGACGTCAGCGCGATCCATTTGCCGAACGCAAAAATACGTCGCTGGATCGTGCGATCGATCACCAGGCGCTGACCCGAATGCGGCAACAGATAGCTGAGCCCCGTGCGGATCGCGACGCTGATCACCAGCGCGAACACCGGGCCCCAGACATTGCGCAAGACCAGCGTCAGCGTGACCGCCACGGCAAACCCGAGCACTTCGCTGCCCACTTCGAACATATTGCGCCGCGACACTTCGAGCTTGCGCACCAGCACGAAAATCGCGGTCGAATGCAGTCCGCCCAGAAACGGCGACAGCGCGGCAACATAGAACAGCGCCACCGGCACATGATAGAACGCGCCGAGCGCCGGCGTGGCCAGCACAAACAGCGTGCTGAGCAACAGCCCCCGCCCCACCTGCATGGTCCAGGCGGCATTGCGGAAATGCGCCGTTTCCCCATCGGCATGGTGGATGATATTCTGCTCGATCCCGACATCGGTCAGCAGCTCGATCCCCAGCCGCACCGCATTGAGGATGACCATGATCCCCATGATTTCGGGGGCCAGCAAGCGCGTATAGACAACATTGAGCCCGAATCGCAGGCCATACGTCATGACAAAGCCGCCGAGCACCCAGCCCGATTTGCCCAGTAGCGCATGCGGTGCGGGCTTGGCAGCGACAGGTTGTGCGACGGTTCGCGTCACGGCTGCCCGTCTTTCAGGATCACCAGATCAAGCGGTCGATCGGGCGAAACGCGCCGCTGCACGAGCCCCTGGACCAGTCCGATCCCATGCATCATCCAGGTGGCGATCGAATACGTGCCAAAGCGCAAGCTGCCCCGCCGCCACGACAGGAATGCGATCGGCGCGGCGATCAGCACCAGCAAGGCCAGCCCCCAGCCGAGATTGCGCGTCGCCAGCAACCCGACCAGTGCGCCCGTCAATAAAACCCACCAGCCAATAACCACCAGCGCATGACGCAAATGCGAAAAACGCCGCAGCACCAAGCCCATATGCGGTTGCCCCCAGGCGGCAACCGCAATCTGGCCCGTGCCCCCGGCATACCCGCTGCGAATCCGGCGCCAGATCAGGCGCAGGCCCGGTAGATCGTGGCCATGATGCGTGACGGCCGGCACTGCAATACGCGCCAGCTTCCAACCGGCGGCGGATAACCGCGCCGCCAGGTCGAATTCCTCGAACGAAGCCAGGTTGCGGTCAGCGAAATAGCCCAGGTCCCGAATCGCCGAGACACGGTACAACCCGCCGCAATCGAGCCGGTCGGCATCCCCCGTCTTCGCGCTGCCGTTGACTTCATCATTGCGCGCCCGCGCGGCGAATTCGATGCTGCCGGTGTTCGCCTCCTGCACCACGCCGCCAACCCCTGCGTGTTCGGGATTGGCCTCGAGAAAGGCGACGCCAGCCGCGATAAACCCGGGCACAAGCTCCATGTCGCCATCGAGCAGATAGAAATAGCGGCCCGTTGCCGTCTGAAACGCGGCCTGCGCGCCCGCGCCGCAGCAGCGCTCGCCGAAATTGGCAAGTTGCACGATCCGGACAGCGTCAAACTCGCGCGCGATCGCGACCGTGCGGTCGCGCGACCCGCAATCGGCAAGAATAACCTCGATCGCGCCGGGCACAGTTGCAGCAACAGCACAGGCACTGGCCAGGCTTTGCGCAATATGACGCTCTTCATTCAGCGCCTTGATACCAATGGAGATTGTGATCGCCTGCATTGTCCCCGGCCCGGCCATACACTTCGAGGACCTGCCCCCTTGCGACCGCATAGCAATGTTGGTGCGGCAATGTCACTCACCAAGCGCCGCCCTTGTGCTATGGCCGCTTGGCGCCGCGGTAGCGCCGCGCATGGGCGGACAACATCGCTTCAACTGAAAACCGCGCAGTCAACCAATCGCGCGCATCCCCAGCCAGCGCAGCATACCGCTCTGAATCCGAGATCAACCGCGCGAGTTGCCGGGCCAGGCCAGCAACATCGTCGACGTCCGCAACCAGCGGCCATTGCGGCGGCAGGATTTCATCGAGCCCCGGCGCGCGCGTCGCAACCAGCGGCACCCGAGCCAGCAAGGACTCGATCCCCAGCAGGACCAGTCCTTCGTGGCGCGAAGGCATGATCACGCCATCAAATTCGCACAGCAGATCTGCCAGATTTACGATCGGCGGAACCAGATCGATCTGCCAAAGATCGGGCGCGCGGATACCTTCGAGTTCCGAAGCGAGCACACCGTGTCCTGCGATTGTCACGCTGACCGCGCGATCGGGCACTTCCGCGGCGGTGGCGCTGAAAATCGCGGGCAGCAGGTCGCATCCCTTTTGCGCGACAAAACGACCCGCGAACAGCAATCGGAACGGCCTTTCTTGCGCGATCGGATCGGATGATGGTCTCGGCGGCGGTGGCTTCACGCCATTGTATATAATCTCGCACGGGGGGACTGGCGCTTTGCCAAGAATCGCAAAATCGGTGGCGGAAGCCGCCTGCGAAACCGCGATGACCTCGGCATGCGCGAGGCTCCGCGTGGTCCAGCGGCCGATGGCTTGCCAGTCGATCCACAAAACGCTGTTGTGCACCGTACGCAGCACCCGTTGCCGACGCAGGCGGGGATCGAGATGGAGCGCGACCGCATAAGTCAGCTCGGCAATCTCGCAATGGAGATGGACGACATCGGGCTTGGTACGCCGAATAGTGCGCGCCAGGCGCCAGGCCGCCACAAGGACCCCGCCGCGCTTGAAAGGGCGACGCGAGCCAAACACGATCGGACAGCCCACCGCGTCGCAACGATCGATCATGCCCTGGCGCACGGGCCCATGAGGCTTGTCATCGAGCACGGCAAACAGCGTAAACGCAAACGCGTCGACGAGCCCCTCGATCAGCCGCAATGTGACCATTTCCGCGCCGCCCATGGCGCAATGGGTCATGACCATCAAAACTCGCGGTCGCGCATGGTCGGGACGGGATGGCAGCATGCGACCGGGCTTAGCGAGTGCGCGCGGCGCTGCCCAGCCCCTTCCATGTTTGCGGGGCTGGACGGGACGCCGACGGATCGTTACGCTTTTTTCGACTGATCACAGAACCCGGCGACGCGGAGTTGGCATGGCGAAAGACGTACCAGGCGCAACGCCGCAACCGCCGATGCCTATGTGGTATCTGCCGATCATGCTCGCGGCCGCGTTGGCCTCGCTCGCGCTGGCAATCACCCTGCCATTTTCGGACTATGTCGCGTGGCAATCGGGCGCGGGCACCGACATGGTCCATGCCCGCTGGGTCTATGAACGCCTGCATTTCGACCGCTCACCCATCGCGGTGGCGCTGATCGGATCGTCGCGAATGGAAGCGGGGCTAAGCCCGCACGCGCTGAGCGCAGACTTTGCCAAGCGGCTCGGGCACCCCACGCCGGTGGTCAACCTGTCGATCTTCCGACCCGGGCGCGATCTGCAATCCGCGATCGTCGACCAATTGCTCGCCACCCATCCCGAAGTCCGCACGATCGTACTGGCCGACGACGGGTTCATGGCCAATTCGCACCCGATGTACCAGGCGACGGCATCCCCGCGCGCCATCGTATCGGAGCCCTTGCTGATCAACACCAGTTGGTTCACGAGTGTCATGGCTTTGCCATACCGGTCGTTGCGCAATTTCGCGGCGCAACAAGCACCGGCGTTGTTCGGGGTTACGCTCGGATTTGACCCGAGCGACTACGCCGGACCCGCGTTCGACCGGACCGAAGGGTATGTCCTGCCCTCGGGCGAAGCGCGCAACGGCAATCGCCACAAGACCCAGGCCAAGCTCGCGTCCGAAGTCAAATACATCCTCGCGTTTCAGAATCAGGGTCTGGTCGGGCGCGTGCCTTTCCTCCCCCAGTCCTGGCAATACGCGGTCGATATCGACTACACCAGGCGCATTGCCGAGGCGGCACATCACGCTGGTGTGCCAATCGCATTCGTTTCACTGCCAGCCTACGGCCCAGACCGGATCAAGGGCGACCGACGGCTGTACTGCCGCTACGGTCCCGACTTCGATCTGGGCTTTCTGTCGGCGCATCCGTCGTATTACCAAGATGGCTTGCACCTGAACCATGATGGCGCGATGGCAGCCAGCGCGGCGCTGGCCGACCGGTTGACGCCGATGCTCGCAAGCGGGAAGCTGACGTTCGGCCCATGTTGACCGAGGCTGCGATCCCCCTTGGACCGCCCAGGAACGACGAGCACCACTTTCGCGCAGACATCGAAGGCCTGCGCGCGCTGGCGATCCTGCCGATCCTGTTGCTTCACAGCGGATATGGCTGGGTGCGCGGCGGATTTGTCGGGGTCGACGTATTTTTCGTAATCTCGGGCTACCTGATCACCGGCAACCTCGCGCGCGAACTCGGGGCCGGACGCTTTTCGCTGGCGCAATTCTATCACCGCCGGGCGATCCGCATCCTGCCCGCGCTCGTGACCGTGCTGATCTGCACCGCAATCGCCGCTGTATTTTTGCTGTATCCCATCGAACTGGCGGATTTCGGACGCTCGCTCGCGGCATCGGCGGGCTTTGGCGCGAACATCTATTTGGACTACACGGCCGACTATTTTGCAGGGTCGTCGGAAACCAAACCCCTGCTCCACTTGTGGTCGCTCGGCGTTGAAGAGCAGTTCTATCTCGCCTTTCCATTACTGCTGGCATTGATCTGGCGCTACGATCGCGGGCTCCGATCGCGGCGGCTGACCTGGCTGGCTCTGATCGGCGTGGCTTCACTGCTGTTCGGCGGCTGGGCGACTTTTGCTGCACCGCAAAGCGCGTATTACCTGATCTGGACACGCGCATGGGAATTGCTGTGCGGCGCGTTCGTCGCGCTGGGCGCGCACCCGCGGATCAAAGCTGCCTGGTTGCGCGACGGACTATGTCTGGGCGCGCTGGTGGCGCTGCTGGTATCTGACTGGCAAACCCGCAGCGCGTTCCTGTTTCCGGTGCCCTTCGCGCTGGTTCCCGTCCTGGCGACCGCAATCCTGATTGCCTATGGCGAACAGGCGCGCGCCACGAGTGTCTTGCGACTATGGCCGATGCGGATGATCGGGCGGCTGTCTTACACGCTGTATCTCGTTCATCGGCCGCTGATCGCATTTGTCATGTTGCGCATGGGCTCGACGTTGAATGGGTTTACGTCGCCTGCGCTGATCGTGGGCAGCCTGGTGCTTGCTGCCGCGTTACACACCGCGATCGACGCTCCGACGCGGCGCATGGCGCGATCGCTGCCACCACGCCTGACGCTGACGATCAGCGGTTGCGCGCTGGGCGTGGTGATCGGCGTCGGACTGATCTTCGCCACGTATCCGCAAGGGTTGGCGCCGCTCCCCCCCGCGGCAGCCCGCGCGGCAAGCTGGATCGGCTATGGCGAAACGCCCACAGGCCGCGCGCAGTTTTCAACTGATCGCTGTTTCATGATGCCTTCGGGTCCTGCGATCGATCCCTCGTGTCTCGCCGCCGACCTGGCCCGGCCAAACCTGCTTCTGATGGGTGACAGCCATGCCGCGCAATTGTCCCAGGCCTTGCGCGAAAATTTGCCAGGGGTTCACCTGATCCAGGCAACCGCGGCCGGATGCCGCCCGCTGCGCGATGAGCGCGGTTTGGTCGCATGTCATCGGCTGGCCCTGGCAATGCTGGACCGTCACGATTGGGCCGATATCGGCACGGTGGTCCTGGCTGGCCGCTGGCTGCCGAACGAAGTGCCCGCGCTGGTCGCCACCGCGCGCGAACTGGCGAGCCACGGGCCGCACGTAATCGTCATCGGCCCGATGGTCGAATACGATATCGATCTGCCGCGACTGGTGGCGCGCGGCGTGGTGCTGCACAATCCAGACTATCCGGCCCAATTCCTGCTGGCCGATCGCCTGGCACTCGACGATGTCATCGCGCATGCCTTGCACGACACGCCGGTCAGCTATGTGTCGGCACGCCAGCAGGATTGTCAGGGCGCAATCTGTCGCACCACGATCGCCGACGGCATTCCGCGCCATTTCGATCATTCGCACTTCACCGCCCCGGCCGCCGCCGATTTCGTTGCGCGAGCGATCGCCCCGCTGGTCCCGGCGGCCAAGGTCAGGCCAATCGCCGCCCCAGATACCGGCGCACGGGCACATCAAACCAGCGATTGAGCGCATCGGCCAATCCCACGAGGATTACAACGATCATCAAGCCAATCAGCCATTTAGGCAGATAGGCCGTCGCGTGGGTCCGCGCCAGCACGCCCCCAACCACAAGCAGGATCGGGGCATGGATCACATAGAGGGGGTATGACATGGCCCCGCTCCAAGCCTCGATACGCGGCACGATCGGCGCACTCCGCGCCGCAAACAGCACGATCATCGGGTTTACAAGAATGACGACCAGCAGCTCATACCCGGTCGACCAGATTCCGCGCGGCGGATTTGCGCTCAACATGGCGATCACGAATATCACGACCCAGATATGGCTCCACCGCGCAGCCTGCGGATAGCTGCGAACCCGGCGCAACAGTAACATGCCAACGATAAACCCATAGAAGGCGCGAACGCCGCCAAATGCCCAGTCGGTCCGATAAGGGCCAAAATCAAGACCGCCCGCAGCGACGCTTTTGACTATCAGCATGGCCGCCAGGGCCACTGCAAAAACCACCAGCGCCGGACTTTTCATCCGATAAAGCACCAGGGCAAAGCCGAAATTGACGACAAGCTCCCAAAACAGCGACCACACCGCCGGATCAACCGGAAACAAGGCATCACGCCAAAGCGCAGGAAAAGGAATCAGGCTGGCCAGACAATCGGCAATGACCTGGCGATCCAACGGCAGCCCCAGCGCATGGTTGCGCAAAAGGTAAACGGCAATGCCAACGACAGTCCCGAACACCAACAATGGATACAAGCGTAGAATTCGGGTCCGCGCAAAGGCCGCCCCTCCGCGGGGCAGCGCCAGCCGGTGACCGTAAGCATGCTCGATCACGAACCCGCTCAGCACAAAGAAAAAATCGACCGCGAGATCGCCGTGCAGGAACAGGTATCCGCCGCCAAACCACGTCTGCGCGTGAAAGATGACGACACCGACCGCTGCGACCCCGCGCAAAGCATCGAGCATGCCGAATTCATGTCTGGCGTGACCGTTCGGTCCGCTCGTACCACCCAGCGCCGCGACAATCGTCACGCGTTAGACCGGTATGGTACGTCGCCTGCGTTTTTGCATCGTGCGCAAAACATCGCGGGCCGCATCTTTCGAATTGGAAGACCGTGCGCTCATCCCCATCGGCAGCGTATACAGAATGGCAATCGCCACCAGCATGAACACGCCGACGATGTTGTCACGCTCCAGCATCGTGCTTTCGGTAAAATTCTGCCCGATCGCAAACACCAGAATGGCACACACCAGTCCAGCTTGCTCGATCACTGCCGTCGCCGTCGCAAACAGGCGTGCCAGCGGCCAGGCGACCATCGCGATAACCACAAGGATCAAGCCGGGGTACCCCAGTGTCACCAACAGATCGAGATAGCCCATATGCCCCTCGGTCACGAGCTGCGTAAAGCCCATGCCGTATTGGTAAATCGGACTCTCCGCATTGATATTCCAGAATGATTCAAAACCGGCACCGAGCATCGGATGATCGGCGCTGTAACGTACCAATGCCAACCAGATCAGACCACGACCGGTAAACTTCTTGGGATCATTGATAAATTGCGTGACGAGTTCGGGTGAAGCCGTCGTCGCCACGTAAAAGCAGAATATCAAGAAAATCAAACCTACGATCAAAAACACGCGGCGCCGGCCGGCAAATTTCTTGAGAATATACGCGGCGATAATCCCGGCGCCGAGCATCCCCATCGACGTTTTCGAAATTGAATTGATGAGAAAAATCGCAGAGCCGAAAATGGTGGCCGCCCGAATTCGCCAATCGATTTTTGTCGCGTCGAATAAAAACAAAATGATTGTCAGCGCGCAAGTCGGTCCTGCGAAGTTCTTGTGTGACATGATGCCACGCCAAAATACTCCGGTCGAACCTACATCAGCGTTTATCTGAATTCCGGTACTTGGATCAAATAGAACCGTTAGGAAATTTACCACCAACAATATAGCGAGTGCTATCCGGATCGTGGTCAGCAGCCGCTCGTAGTCGACCGCGCGCACGAGCCAAAATACTGTCAGGATAACGGTCGAAGTCAGGAAAACGCGCCTGACCGAAGCATCGGTGTCAATTGCCCAGATAACGCTGATCCAGCACCAACCCATCAAAATCATAATAGGTATCGGGATAACAAAACTTTTCCAGCCGAGTCGCTTACTGCGAAGGCTGTAGCCCGCCAGGCCCAGCGCCAATAGATAACCGAATTGGCGCAGACCGCCGAAGGAATCAGCTTCACCGGCCTGCCGGACTGTCATGATCGGCCCAAGCAGGACAAGCGCGATGAACATTGCTGCCGCAACCAATCCCACAACGCGGGAATAGTCGGAATCTTCTCCCCTGCTTGTAGGTCCAGGCGTTCCCTTCTCTCGCGGGATGTATAGCCTCGAATCAAGCTCTTTCATGACAAGCGCGCTCTTCCTGCTTCAGGCTCCAAACAAAAATACACATTCGGAAACTGAAGCTCGATTAATCATGCATCCTGATAATATTTGGAATAATTGGCCGAATAATAATAATACGACCCATATGTCTGAGACGACGTCTCGACCATCGAATACATTGCACCGATCAGATTGCTGTTGTCGGATCGCAGCCAGTTAACCGCAGATTTGACCGCGGATGCAGGCGTTGAATTCCACTTGACGATCAATACCACCGCATCGGCAAGCGCCGCAAGAAAACGTCCATCGGCAAGACCGACCAAAGGTGGAAGATCGAGAATAATCGTTTCGTACCGTTGGCTCAACTCGTCCAGGATCGTGTGGATACGTTCCGAGCCGAACAGGTTTTCTGAGGTAAAGTATGGCTGGCGGACCCCGATGATATCGAGTTGTGGATGGTCGGTTGCCCGGATCGCGCTGTCCAGTGTTGCTTCGCCCGACAAGACCTCAACGATACCAACATCCGACGCTTTGGTCGTAACCAGCGAGTTCAATTGCGCGCGCCTTACGTCAACGTCGATGATCAGAGTCTTTCCGCCGCTGATCGCCATCGTGCGCGCGAGTGCCAATGACGTCGTGGTTTTGCCTTCGTTTGGCAGAGCGGACGTTACGGCAATGATCTTGTACTCATTATCGCCTTTGACACCCAGGATTGTCGCGCGGGCGTTGCGAAGCGCTTCCGAGTACTGCGATGTTGGTTTGGATATCAGCAGATCGGCCGGCCGATCGTTCTTGCGAACGACCGGGATTGCGGCGATCAACTTCAGACCCAAATCATCCTCGACCTGCTGGACGCTGGTCATTCCGCTGACCATCATTTCCTGCAGCGCGATTGCCAGGACACCCAGGCCGATCCCCGCGACCAAGGACAGCCCAACCATCAACGGGAGTTTCGGGAAATACGGGACATCGGGCACCCGCGCGGGGTCGACGATCTTGGCCTGCGCAAACGACGACTGGCTGGCCTGACGGCTATCCATGGTCGTTTGCGCCATACGATCATATGCTGCGTGCTTGCTGTCCGCGTCGCGTTGCATGCTCTGCAACTGCACCGATGCCTGGACTTCGGCCGCTTTCTTGTTCCGCAATCCCTCCATCGCGGCGCGCAAGCTGCCAGCCTGCGCCTCGGAAGCAGACGCTTCGGAGTCAAGCGATGTGATCACGCGCTTCGTTTCGGACGCCAATTGCTGATCGATGGCCCTGACCTGGTCCCTGACTTTGATCAGGTCGGGATAGGCATCGCCATAACGGCGCTCCATGTCGGCCAGTGACTGAAGCAAAATCGTCTTCTGCGCCTTCAGTTCAATAATCGTCTGCGACAGGCGCACATCTGCAACCGTATCAGACTTGCCGCCGCCAACAAGTTGGCGTGCCGAAGACGCCTTGGACCGCGCTTCCGCAGCCAGGCCTTCGGCGCTTGCCAACGTGACCGAAAGTGGCCCTATCTGCTGATCGGTGATCGATCCGATAACGTCAGACTTGCTCATCAGGCCAGCCTTGGCCTCAACCTGCGCGACATTTGCGTCGGCCAGCCGGGCATCGGCAGCCATCTGGTCCAATTGGCCCTGGAAAAACGAAGCCTGCTTGATCGCAGTGCCGATATTGTTGTTCACCATGCTATCAAGGTAGGCTGCCGCAAATTCATTTGCCACGCGCGCGGCCATGACCGGATTTTTGGACGAATACTTGATCGAGATAATATACGTCAGCTTTTCGCGCGCAACGGTCAGGTGATCCTCAATTTCGTTGGCAACAAAATCCACCTGTTGATCTTTGGTAAGCGGGCGAGCGGCCATAGCCTTCGCGAGATCTTCCTTGAACGCCGGATCAGACAGAAGCTTCAGACGATCGACCACCGCACGCGCCAGGTCGAGCGATGTCATCGCCGTGACGTGCGTCTCGATCGCTTCTGCCGCCAGATCGCCCTGCGTTTCATTCTTGCTGCGCGCGAGCGGATCCCGGCTCGGGTCAATCTGAATCTTGACCACGCCTTGATAGCGCGGCGAAATAACGAAGGTCAGTGCAGTACCCAATATCGTGACAGCCAAGGCTATTCCGACCAATACCAGGTAGCGGCGGCGCAAGACGTCTTTGACGCCTTTGACTACGTCACCCAACCGGGCTTCGTAAGCATTTACACCGGACGAAACTTGCATGAACTACTAACCCTTCAAATTCTGGCTGATAGAATGGTATTGCAAATGGGCAAGTTTGTCAGCGCGTCGCGCGCGAAGCCATGCCCTGCCACCCCATTTTTTCGCTCAACCGACCCGAGATCTGTGCGTACTTTGTCGTCACGGCAAAATCAAAACAGCCGCTCGGCAACACGAATTGTATCGCCGGGCATGACCCGCAATTCTGGCGTCAAGGCATAGGCTTTCTCAGTCGTGTCACCGAAACGCCTGATATATACGACCTTCTTGCGGGCACGAGGCGTCAGGCCTTGCGATGTTGCAAACGCACTCCACACCGTAAGCCCCGCTGAATAAGGATATTGGCCGGGCAAACGGACTTCGCCGGTGATGAAAAACGGACGATATGTCGTAATTTCCAACGAAACCTTGGGCGTGCGAAGGAAATTATCCTTGAGATAAGCCGCTTCGATCGCATCGGCAGCTTCACCGACCGTCTTGCCAAGAACGGGCGTCTCGCCGATCAAAGGCAACGAAAGATTGCCCGCCGAGTCCACGACAAAATCGCCGGTCAGCTGCAGTTCGTTAAAAACGATGACATGAACCTTGTCGCCCCCGCCGAGCTGGTATGTCTCGGAGATCAAGCCGTTCGGCCGATACCGATCACCGCTTGAAATCACCTCTTCATGCGCAAACGCAACCTGCGGCAAGACGGGTGATAATGCCAGAACTGCGCATCCAACCAATGCCAAGTGCCCAAAACTTAATTTCCAAGCTTTAGGCAGTTTATTCTTTCTGCCAAATTGCAGAGCCATTCGGTCGTACCTTATTACTGCGCCCTGAGGGACCATAGTGCAATGCAACAAGGAATACTAGGTATGTGCACACTAGGACGGAATAGGCCTTATCATACTGTTTTTTAAAGTTAATTTTCACCGCCCGTGCCGAAAAAATACAACTGTGCGTCACCCCATGCACGCTGTGCCGTATGGGAAACCCGGCTGCCCGAATCAACCAGCGATTGCTCCCGCGAAATACGCAATTCCGGGCGCCGCAGAGGAAATATCTTGTCCGGTTGCATTACGAACATGACCATGATTATGGTGCCTGATGCGTGGCACTCCCAGAACTGATCCCGACGAGCGTATCTATGCGATCGGTGATATCCACGGTTGTCATGACCAGTTGCTGGAGCTGCTCGATCGTATCGGCGATGATAACGCCGCCCGGGATGGTGGCCTCACTCCCAATATCGTTTTCCTGGGCGATATGATCGATCGCGGTGCGAAATCCGCCGATGTCATCGCGCATGTGTTCGAACTGGTCAGGGACAACAGCAACATTTTTGCGCTACTTGGCAATCACGAGCAGGCGCTGTGCAATATTGCCAGCGGGTCCACCGACGAAATTCGCGACTGGTTGCGCATGGGCGGCCGCAGCACGCTGCGCAGTTATGGCATTGACCCGGATTGGGCAAAAGACAATCACGACGAGCTGGCCGGTGAACTGACCAAATCCCTGCCATCCGAACAGTTGCGATGGCTGCGAAAACTGCCTTTGTCGGCGCGTTCCGGCGATTACTTTTTCTGCCATGCCGGAATCAAGCCAGGCGTCAATCTGGCGCGTCAGCAACGCGACGACCTGTTATGGATCCGCGATGAATTTCTGTCGTCAACGCTCGACCATGGCGCGGTTATTGTCCACGGACATAGCGTCGTGAACGAGGTCCAGGTCGAACGCAACCGGATCTCGGTCGACACCGGCGCCTATCGAACCGGTCGCCTGTCAGCGGTAATGCTTGAACATGACCAGCGCAAAATCATTACTACGAATGTCGTCAGCGCCGCATAGTCAGGCGCCGATTTTTCGAACCATACGCAACCAGGGCGTCGTTCGGCGGCGATTTTTCAGGTCAGCCGCAATTGTTTCGCACAACGTGTTGAGCGTCGTGTCCGTTTCATCCGCCGAAAAAACGATCTCGTTCAGGTGATTGAGCAGTTTCAGCAATTCGAACTCGTCCGATGCGACAAACACGTTCGGCATGTTGATGAAATACTTGGCAGTAGCCATCTGGTGATTGCTGCGATGCTCGCCGAGTTCGACGCGGCGCGGCATGATGATGATCGGTTTTCGAAAATCGGTCGCGGTCAAAATCGAGCCCACGCCCGCGTGACTGATCATCAGGCTGCATTGCTGCTGCAACTGTTCAAATTCTGCGATCGGCTTGAAATCAAAGGATTCAATGTGCTGCGGCAGGCCATGCTTCTGGGGGCCAATCTGCCCGACAACCCTGACGTCGCGGTTGCGTTCGGCCCACAGGTCGACAGCGTCGACCAGTCGCGAAAATGGGAGTTGGGTCCCAACCGATAGCAGGATCATATGATCCTCCCCCAGCATTTGATCCGCTTGCGACGCGATGCCAGATGGGGCCATTGGGTAATCATGCGGTCGCAAAACGGCCGAACCGCTCGCGCCGAGAGCGACAGACCATCATAATTGGCAAGGCTGTCGATCCAGACAGTGTGCGTTCCGCGCAGCTTTGCCAGCACGATCGCGAATGCGCCCGGCGCTGCTCCTGTGGAAATAACCACATCCGGGTCGAACCGACGGATTTCACGATAGAGTTGGAACAGCCCGCCCAGTCCGACAAACAGGCTGTGACGCGAAAAGTCCGGAATCACGATGACCTCGGCGCCATCGACCGGCGATTTCAGCCCGCTGGCCGTGCTCAGGAAGCAACAATCAAGATCGCAGAATGCGCGCGCCAGGCGCGCAAGTTCGATCCAGTGCCCCCCGGCAGAGGCTACCAGCAACACCCGTTGACGCGATCCGGTGCCGCCGTTCGACGACGCAGACTTCGTCACCCCGACTGCGCCATTATGCAAGATCGAACCGCCAGCATCCTTGCCCACAAACTTCGCTTTACGGTTATTGCTGCCACAATCGCACTGCCGTCCCAATTGAGCGGCGCATTCACGGTTGTGAAGCCCAAGGATCGCCACGCCATCAATAGCCGTAATGATCATTGGTATAGTATTCGTATCCTTCCTTGGCGCCGTCGAATTTCGTCAGAACCACGCCAAGTATCCGGGTCGAACTCCATTCCAGGCGGGCCATTGCGCGCCGCAGGATGGCAATGTTGGTCCTGCCCGATTCCACCACGAAAATGGTCCCTTCGGCTTGCGCCGCCAGGGCCGGAGCATCTGCCAGCGCGAGCACGGGCGGACCGTCGAGCAGCACGAGATCGTATTGCGCTGCGGCGGCCGCGATCGTTTCACCAAGAAACGCGCCGGAAAACAGCCGGGCAGGATCGGGCGGCAGATTGCCGGCGGGCAGGAACGACAGGTTTTCATACCGTGTGGACTGGATCGCGCTTTCAAGCGGCACAAGCGCAGCAAGGACGGCCGAAAACCCATCGACTGTTGCAGGCACCCCAAACATCAGATGCTGCGACGGCCGGCGCAAATCGGCGTCGATCAACAATACGCGTTTGCCGATCTTCGCAAAATTGCGCGCCAGCGCAAAGCTGGTGGTCGACTTGCCTTCCGCCTTGCCGCCGCCGGTTACCAGAATGATCGCGGGCATGCCGCCGGCGCCCGACAGTTGCAGTGCACTGCCGATCGAATGATAGGATTCTGCCAATTGCGACTTGGGCTCATCCAGAAGCACCGCTGGGTCGTCGCCTTTGATCTTGGGCACGACGCCGAGCAGCGGCGCGGTGAAATGTGTTTCCACGTCGGTGGGATTGCGGACCACGTTGGCAAAGCGTTCACGCCCCAGCACCGTCAGCACCGCGACCGCCAGGCCGCCAACCAATGCGACAGCCAGATTGAACAGCAAGCGTGGCGAGGTCGGCTTGCGCGGAATTTCCGCATGATCGACCATCGTGATGTTGTTCGAAGCAACGCCCGACTGGGCATTCACTTCCTTGAAGCGCTGCAACAGGCTTTCATAAAGCTGGCGGTTGGTATCGACCTCGCGGTTGAGAATGTTATAGCGGATCGAGCGGCTCTGTTCGGACAAAGTCTGCTGCTCGAGGTTCTGGACCTGTCCGGCGATCGCCCCACGTTGTTTTTCCGCGACCACATACTGGTTGTAGATCGAGGTCTTGATCGACCCGGTCAGCGATTGCAGTTGCGAATCGATCTGGTCGAGTTGCGCCCGCGCCTGAATCACGCTGGGGTGATCGGGCTTGAGCCTGGCCGTCATTTCCTTGAGCTCACCGCTCAATTCGGCGCGCTTCTGGACCAGGCGCAGCACGGCATCATTGCTCAACACTTCGGGCAGCGACATCACCGGCGTGCCGCGCGCCGCATCCCATTTCTGTTTCGCCTGCAGGCTTGCTGCTTCGGCCGCGGCCTTGCGGCCGTTGAGGTCGACCAGGTTGGCGGTGACCAGCGACTTGGGGCCCGTCGTTCCGGCCTGCGATGCCATGCCCGCGCTGGCGTCGATCAACTGTGCCGACCGGGCATAGGCGATCAGCGCGACTTCCGAATTCTCCAACCGGTCCTTTGACAGGTCGAGCTGCGACTTCAGGAACTTGAGCGAATAATCGCTGGCCCCGGCCTTGCGCACGATGTTGTTTTCAATGAAATTTTCGGCGTAAGCATTGGCGATGGCGACAGCCGTCCGGGGGTCGCGGCTGACAAATCCAATCGATACGATGCGGCTGCTGCGCTTCAGTTCGATCGTCAGGTTCTTCATCAGGAGCGAGACAACGCGCTCTTCACGCGATTCACCATCGGGCAAAAAACGGGTCGAAGCGCCCATCGCAATCAGGAAATCGTCGTTGGCAGCCAGGTTGAGCGCCTTCATCACGCGCTCGGCCATCATCTTGCTTTCGAGCAAGTCGATCTGCGTCTGGAGAAACCGTTCGGCGTCGGCACCCGAAGCCACCGGCTCGGTATCCTCCGTGCCGAGCACTTTGGCCACCTGCTGTTCGACCTGGATGCTCGATTGCGCTTCATAGCGCTTGGGCATGATCAGCACGGACAGCAGGCCGAGCACCAGCGCGACGATGAGAATGGCCGCGATCCGCAGCCGTTCGCGCATCATCAGCGCCCACGCCGCGCGCAGATTCACCGGGAAGAGCGGGGCTTGCGCGTTATGCGCCATTACGCCCGGCGCAGCGACATGGCCGCCCTGCGGCGCGTAAGGCGTAATTGAATACTCAGGCTGCTGCATCGATCGATCGCCCCCCTGCGATCATAGGTATTCGGGCAAAGGTACTAGCTTACCGCGCGCTTGTCAGAATTGCGCAAACACATTGAGCAGCGGCGCCGCTTTCAAAAGGTCGTGCCACGTCTGCTTGGACGCAGAATGGCCAACGATCACAACGTCTTTGGGCAGAATTTCAGGATCGGCAGAATCACCGCGACGGATGCTGGCCAGGTTGAAAATGCCGCCCGTGCGCTTGCCGTCGACATAGCGGATGATTGCCACTTCTTCGACTTTGGCGTTCTCGGTTTCGCCTTTGGCCAGTGCGATCGTATCGACCAGCGTGGTCGGTCCGCTTAATTGATAAATGCCCGGGTCGATGACTTCGCCCTCGACCGTGATCCTTTGCGCCACCGAACTGGCCACCGAAACGGTGACTTGCGGATTGACGTAGAACCGTTCCTGCAACCGCGCGGCGATCCGATCGGCCAGGTCGGTCGATTTGAGCCCTGCCGCCTGGACTTTGCCGATCAGGGGCATGACGACATTGCCGGAGGCATCGACGGGTGCGCCCTTGATCGTCATGTCGGGTTCCTGGAAGACATTGATATCAATGTGATCGAGCGGCCCGATCCGATAATCCTGCGCAGACGACTGCCCGTTGGTGCCGGGGAACTGTTGATAGGCCTGCGGGCCCGTGCGCATGTTCGGACCCGTAAGCGTGGCGCCGCAACCGGCAAGAGCCAGCGCGATCGACAACACGCCGGCGCGTTGCAGCGCAGCAATGCGCGGCGTTGCAGACACGCCGCGCGCGCAAGACGACACAGCTTGACCCGCCGCAAGCCGGCGCGATCCTGCCTGGGGTTTGATCATGCCTGCCCTCGTGCCGGTTGCCAGATCACGCGGATTGGCAAGACAGGGTGCGTTGCGCTCATCGACAGCCATTCATCCCCATACCCTGCATCACGTGCTACCCAATCATATCGATATGAATTTAATATCATGTTTCAGGATGGCTTGACTGGAAACAGCGGCCGCCCTGGCACATACCGATCGAATGTGCCCCCAATTTGAGCTTGCCGTGACCTAGCGGATACTGTCAATGCCTACGTTCTGAAAAGCGACGTGAAATGCGCCGCCAGCGGCGTTCGCGACATCAAGCCGCAGGTCCTGTTGATCACATCCAGCAGGAATAACCACCACACCGTCCGTAACGGCAAGGTCTGCTCCTTGATCCGGCCCGGCATTGCCCGGCGTCAGGCAGCGGAACACCCAGTGCGGGCGCGTCGTGCGATCGCCATCGACCACAGTCCATCGATCGTTCAACCGATAGCGCCCCGGCGTCAGGAGCAGCCATTGGTGCGTTGCAGCAAAGACCGGATGACCATCGGACAGCACATGCAATGCGCGACCGTGGGTGTCATCCCCCTGGCCGATATAGACATCGCCGCTGGCGGCCGCATTGCGATGCCAGGCATAGGGCCCGGACTGGTCAGGCAGCCGCCCACTGGCAGACGCGAAATTCCCGTCATCCAGCGCAGCGTCATCGCCGATTTCGTGCCGCAGCGCCCTGACCGCATCGGCATGACCGTGCTCGGCCAGTGCCCACGTTATCAGCGTCAGCGTGCGGGGCGTGATCGGTAAACCGGCCCGGACCGCGCTGTGGACCAGCGCGACAATCGCACCCGGCTGGTCCGCTGCCGCGCCGGACAGCCGGTTGAAAAACCCCTGGGCCCAGCCGGGCGAATCAAGCAAACGCGCGACAATCACGGCGCGGCCTTCCGAATCATCGACCAGGCCGACGAGAAAATCGAGCGAGGGATCGGCCAGGGTGTTCTGGCGCAGCAGCGCGTCGATCCGCCGCGCCTCGTCGGGCAGGCGATCCTGCGCTTCGTCCACCTTTGCCAGCCAGACCTGGCTCAACTGGTCGCGCCAGCCCAGTTGCTCGGCAACCGATGCCATGACGCCAGCACGCGCGCTCTGCCCCGTTACCTGCGCAGTCAGTCCCATGACCCGCACCGCGCCCGGATCGAGCGGATCGATCGCCAGGGCCGCCGCCGCATCGCTTTGCGCGCCGGCAAGATGGCCGCGTTGCGATTGCGCAATGGCGCTGATCGATCTGCCGCTCGCACGCCAGCTTGCCCACTGCGTGGCCCCGCCCCCGTCATTGGCAAGAGCCCGGTCCAGCGAGACATCGGCACTGATCGCCAGCATTGCCAGCACAAGCGCCAGGCCCGGCGCAAACACCTTGCGCCACGGGCCCGGTACACCGTCCACCCGCCGTTTCGCATCCGCGATCGGCCAGGGCCTTGCCGCGATACCCGCGCACAAGCCGAACACGACGCCGAGTGCAGCCATACGCAGCGGAAAATCCGTTACCGACGCCAGCGCCATCACCGCGATCGCGCCCAACGCCGCGAAAACCAGTACCGGCGGACGCTGGTTTCGCTTGGCGACCCGGCGCAAACGCAAGAGCCCGATGAACCGCGCCAGCAGGCAGATCAGGGCCGCGCCAACGACGGCGATCATCAAGACGCCACCTTCGAGCAACCATTCGAGATAGTCGTCATGGGCATGAACCACATAGGCCCGGTCGACCTGGCCCAAAGGCTCGACCATCTGGTAGACGCCGACAAATGAGCCGAACCCGGAGCCAAACGGAAAGTACAGGCGGATCGCATGCAGCGTGTTCACCCAGAAGGAAAACCGTTCGTCCTGCGGCGCCACCCCGTACCGATTGAGCAAAGCGTCCCCGATCGCGGTATTCGCCGCAACCAGGAGAACCGCGACGGCGACTGCCGATCCCCCGACGATCAACCAGGTATAACGCCCCGGCCGGCGCAAACCGACCGCCAGGCAAAGCGCAAATGGCAGGAGCGCAACCCCGGTCCGCGACAACGTGGCCAGCACACCCGCGGCCAGCAACACGAACGTCGCGCCGACCACGACCCCCTGCTCGATACGCCCGACATGCGCGCGCTGCATCGCCGGTTCGAACACCATGCTTTCGGGCACCCCGCCCAGCACGATTGCGACCAGCAGAAACACGGCCTGGTGGTTACGGTTCACGAACCAGCCGACGCCCGATCCGGCATGGATGGTCTCCCATATGCCAAAGCCGCCTTCGGGCCCGGTCGCAAGCTGGACCAGCCCGAGCAGCGCCGCGATCATCGCGCAGACAATCAGCGCCCGCACCCATTGCAGCCGGTCCGCAGCGGTCGCAGACCGCGCCAGGCAAAACGCAACGATCGGTCCGATCAGCGCCAGCGCCATGTCCAGCGTGCGGTCGGGCGCCAGGCTCAACGGGCGCCACAAGACACGGCCCTGGGCAGCATCGACCGTCTTCACGATCGAGCGGCCGGGCAGGCTTTGCCATACCGCGGGTGGCAGCGGCACGATCTGGATACAGACGAGAGCGAAGACCAGCGCGCAAAGCCAGAGCGCGGCCCGATCGATCCGGTCATAAGCAGGGCAGACAAGGCGGCCGCGCGATCCGGCATCGCTCAAAGCAACCACCACGAGCGCCAATACCGTAACGGAAAGGCCGGCCAGCGGGTGCTGGGATCCGGCACCTCCGAAGACCAGCGCACCAGTGATAAAACCCAGCGGAGCGTAACGACGAAGCTTTGTCGGCCAGTGCTTTAGCCGCAAATTTACCATGATAACACCACCAAGGCTCCGCCCACGTCGCCTGTTCGGCCTGCACTCTCACGGGCATGTTTCCGGCACATATCGAAGGGGTATGCCGAAAGCCGCGCGAAGATGCGCCGATTAACGTGCATCGAGCAAAAGTCAATCGTACGCAATTGTTACACTAAGGTTCGTGGTTAATTTTTACATAAGCCAAATTACTTATAAATCTTACGACGATATTTATCTAAATTTATGGATCGCTAAGGACTCTTGCATAGACAGTACTTTCAAATTTTTAGAACAGTGCAGGCGCATAACTGTGGACATACCCAAAGGAGTTGTCCATGCGCCTTTCCCATTTCTTGCAAGTCAACTTGCGAACCAAATTCGGACTGCTGATCGCGGCTAGCCAGATCGCAACCCTCGCCCCCGCTCCAGCCCAGGCCGCGACCGAGCCACCTTTGCTGGCCACAGTGACCGCGCCCACCCCATCGCCCGCACCAATGGTTGCCGTACCCGCACAGCCGAAATGGCTGGCGCGCCAATTGCAGATTGAAAAGGTTGCCTATGCGATCGGCACGGCGAACGCCGACCGCTGCGACCGGCCGATCATGGCCACCGGGCTCGTGATGCACGACATCGGCAGCTACAATGCCGATACGCGCGCCACGATCGCGCAGCGCTTCGGGCTGGGCATGGGCTTTGGCATTCTCGGCGTCGTACCGGGCAGCGGTGCGGACCACGCTGGCCTGCATGCGGGCGATGAAATCGTCGGCGTGGATGGTGTCGATCTTCAGAAATTCGGCACCGACGCGATTACTGCCCTGGGGCAGCACGACCGCATGACCCGGCTGACCGGGCTGTTCGACACCAAATTGCGGCAAGGCAGCGTGCAATTGCAGGTGCGCAGTGCGGACGGCGTGCGCAACGCCACTCTGGCCGGCTTGCCGGCGTGCGGCGGCCGCACGGCCTATGTTGCGAACGGCCCGATCAATGCGTGGTCCGATGGCGACAATATCGCGGTAACCGAGGCCATGCTGGAATTCGTGCACAACGATGACGAACTGGCCTTCGTCATGGCCCACGAATTCGCGCACAACCTGCTGCATCACGACATGCAGCCGAACCGGATCCCGACCTGGTTGTCGATGTTCGGAATCGGCAGCGCGGGGATCAAGCGCGACGAGGTCGCCGCAGACGAATATGCGGTCGATCTGCTCGATCGCACGCATTATAACGCCCGCGGCGCGATCCCGATGGTGCGGCGCACCGCGCCACTGGTCTTCCTCGATTTCGGCATGACGCATCCCGGCGTCGGGCGGCGGATCGATATCATCGAGACCCGCACGGCATACTTTGCCAATCAACGGCGCGCGTTCGACGCCCTGTTCGACCTGACCCGGCTTGCGAGCGGGTCGCCCCTGCAGGCGATTCCCCAGGGCTTCGGCTCCAGCGCCCTGCTGCCAGGTGTTGCGCCGACGCTATAGGTGAAGAGATCGGGACAAATACTTGCCCGGGCCATTTGCCCGGGATGATTCGGACGCGCAAATCGCGCTGGGATTATGGCAGCGGTCGCGATAGGCTGCGGCCATGACAAAACGCGCTCGCCTCGCCCTGGCCCTGTGCCTGCCCCTGATCCCGACATTGGGCGGATGCAATGCCACCTCGAGCGCGCCGGTCGATACCGCCAGCGATACGGCCCAGGGACTGCCGACCGTGACCAAAGGCCCGTATACATGCCACGGCGGCGCGCCTGGCTCGGGGTTCCAGATCACATCGAGCAAGGATATCCCCGCGGGCGGCGATGCAGACCTGACTGTGATTGCTCCGCGCTCGAGCGGTGCCGCGCGCAATCCGCAGACGGCGGCCGTGCGCTGCCAGGTCGATGTCGACTGGTGCTCGGGTTCGTCTTGCCGAAAATACCCGCTGGTCGATTTCATCGGCAAAAACGCCATGATGTGGCAGCAGATCTCGACCGAGGGCGAAGCCCCCCAGACCACGTTTTCCGCCAAAATCCACAATGGCGACACCGAACCTCACACGGTTCGGCTGTCGCTGGAAATGCCGTCCAACTGGAAGCCCGGCCCCCAGGACACACCGGGCCAATAACACCTGCGCCAACAAGATCTGCGCTAATAAAACCTGAAGGGCACAAACGAAACGCCCGGCCAAATTGGCCGGGCGCAGGAATTTTCAAGCGTTCATGACATCAGGCGCAGTTCGCTGCGCGCCGATGCCAGGGACATCAGCCAGGGCTGTTGCCGTTGCCGCTGGTTGCCGCTGCGGTAATGCCGCCGGCGAGAAGCGCTGCGCCACCGATAAACGGCAGGAAGTTGCGATGCTTCTTCACCGGGATCGTTGCAGGACCCTGATCCGCAGACTGGAGCAGCGCAGTGTTGACAAACACGGGCGCGCCCGCAGCTTGAGCAACAAATGGCATCGCTACGACTGCAAAACCGGCAGCTACAATCAAGGCTTTCCGCATAAAAATCTCCTGTTCGCTCTTTAAGTAAAACACCGCGGCGATTGAGTCAAGGCGAGTCAAGGCGCACGCGGACTTTTTTGCTGCATCGCAGCGCGCAGGGTGGCTGACCCGGCCAACCGGGCCAGCCACCCTGCGCAAGGAGCGCATCGTTCTTTCGGAAAACCACGGGAAAAAGCCCCTCGCCAGCGCTTGCCATAGACCGTAACGTTCAAAAATCCGGCAAGTGCCGGCCCTGCCGGACGCCAGGCCTGCCCGACCCATTGATGTGATAGCGCTGCTGAGGAGCAAGACGGATGAGGGCCAGGATCTACAATATCCTGCAAATCGGGGACTTGTACGTCTGGCTGTTATTTGCCGTCTTCGCATTCTTGATTACGGCCCCGATGCTGCTTTCACAAAATGCATTTGGTTCGGACGCTCCCGTTCACATCCGCTGGCAGATTGCATTTGCCCGGGAATTCTGGAGCGGCACAGTGTTCCCGCGCTGGCTTCCGACCATGAACCGCGGGTTTGGTTCGCCCGCATTCTTTTTCTATCCACCCGCCTTGCAGTGGCTGGGCGCGCTGTTTGCCCCGCTGATGCCCGGCGATGCCTCCGCCATGCGGCGCCTGGCGCTTGGACTGGCGATTCTGTTCGTCCTCGGGGCACAAGGATGCCGATGCTGGATTCGCGCGCTCGGCAAGTCCGATGCGGCGGCGATCTTTGCAGCCTGCGTGTGGCTGGCTTCACCCTATCTCGCCTTCGTCGACCTGTACGACCGCGCCGCATTTGCCGAATCCGCGTGCTTTGCCCTGCTGCCCTGGCTTGGTTTTTCCGCCGTCCGCGTGTCCCAGGGGCGACGGCACGCCTGGGGATATCATGCGCTGGCGATTGCGGCACTGGCCTATGCGCACATGCCCGGCATGGTCATCGGCTATCTGTTTGCCGCGACCCACGGCCTGGCCCTGGTCCTTTTCGAAACCACACCCCGCCGCCGGCTGACAGTGCTGGCCGCGCTCGGCACATCGGCACTGGCCGGGCTGGCGCTGGCCGGCGCGATGCTGGTCCCCGCGCTGGGCTTGCTCGACCATCTCGTCGATTTGGGCGCCATGGTGGGCGAGCGCAACCAACCCAGGAACTGGCTGCTGTTTTCACACATCCCGTGGATCGATCATTCGGCCTGGCAGATGACCACGGGAACATGGGCCCTGACGCTGATCATGACCGCCGTTCTCGCACCCGCCGCGCTATCGTCGCCGGCGCGCAGACTGCGCTGCGTCGCATGGGCCATGGTCGCGATCGTGGGTGCAGTGGCCGTGCTGAACTGCCGGATATCCCTGCCGATCTGGCAATTGCAAACACCGCTTAGCCGCATCCAGTTTCCATTCCGCCTGTTCGGCGCCTCAAGCCTCGCCGTTTCCGCAATCGCCGGGATCTATTATGACAGCCGCCCAGCATCGGGCCGCGTGCTGCGCACTGCAATCCCCTGGCTTTTCCTGGCCGGAATGCTTGCCATCGATGTCGGCGCCGTATCCTACCAACGGCTGCGATCCCGGACCGAACACCCACCGGTGCTGGCCGAGATCGCAGCGAGCACCGACGACAGCTCCGAATATGTCCTCGGGAATTTATCAGATGCCACGGCAGTATTTGGAAACAGCCTGTTGCTGGTTCCCGACGGGAAGCAAAATCCGGACCTGACAGTCAATGATCTGAAAATATCAAACCGATA
>Ga0302310_10000090_pt1 | contig 81372 bp, 75 predicted proteins | sample III_Palsa_N1_2_FD_200451 | JGI IMG/M metagenome (GOLD analysis project Ga0302310, IMG submission 200451) | Peat permafrost microbial communities from Stordalen Mire near Abisko, Sweden - III_Palsa_N1_2 | ecosystem: Environmental > Terrestrial > Soil > Palsa > Peat permafrost | place: Sweden...
TCCCCCACGACCCAAGCAGGGGCATCCCAGATGGCCCGCTTCGCGTCGGAATAGGTGGCCCGCTTCACGTCGGCGCGGTGGCCCACTTCAGGTCGGAATACCCGGCCCACTTCGTCGGAATACGCACATCGGCCCGCCGGCTTGGCAGCGCCGGGAATGGCGCCTTGCAAAGCCAGGTTCTGAAGCGTCCGCTTGGAAATGCCGGAGATCCTTACCGCGTCTGCGATCGCGACCCGTTCGTAGGCAAATGGCGGAAAGTCATCAGAGCGTCCCATGGCGATCCTCATCGAATGGACACAAATAAGGAACAATTGGCGGGGTCGATTTTGCCGCGGCAGTCAGTGGCCGCTGGGCGCAGGAAAATGCTGGCGGCAAAATCGATGGCCGGGTTCTCGAGACAAAACTCATCGCCGACCGTGCCGTAAGGCGGTTGCCGACGCGCACCACTTGGCGGATGCGGAGGACTGGCCAATATTAATGCCGTCAGTTTGGGTAAAGTGAGCATTTGCATAGGAGCCACCTATGTTGTAGTTTAGGCCGATATAGATCGTAATAAATACGAACGTTGGATTTTCTCATGTCTGTGAGTTTTGTCAAGTCTCCTTCGCTTGAGGATGCTCGTTGAGCATCGGCGGACGCCTTTTTGAGGTCCGCAAGGCTCGCGGACTGAATCAAACCGACGTCGCCCAGGAGATCGATATCTCCCACGGCGCGCTGGTGAATTATGAGAAAGGGATGCGGGAGCCGCCGGCTAGCGTGATCCTCGCTTTCGCGAGAGCCTATAAAGTAAGTCCCGCGTGGCTGCTCACAGGTGAGGGCCGGCCGGACCAGGCCAGTCTCGATGAAACTTACGAGATATCGATCGACACTGCATGGGACTACCTCGCCCGCAGCGGCGATCCGGTCGAAAAGGAACCGCTCATCAAGCTGGGCGGCGCGCTGTTCCAATACCTGCTGGAGCATGGCAGCATCAGCGAAACGATGTCAGAGAAACTGCTTTCGTTGAGTGCATGACATGACCGACAGACGCGCAGAAACCAAAGCAAACCTGCTTGCTACGCTTCAGACCCTAAGTCCGCCGCTTGAAAAGCTGATGGCCGAACGTCTCGCCTTGCGAAGAGCGATGCAGTCCGCCCAATCGGCGCTCAGCGACGCCGAAAAGCAGATCGATGTCCTGCGTCAGGTTCGCGACGTACGCATCCCCCGATACATCGCCACCGCCAAATCTGTTGCGCTTGCTACCACTGCAGCCAGTTTGTCCGCCCTCACCCTGTCGCTCTTCTCCGATCTCTTCGCGATCACCATCACCGCCCCCCTCTTTGTCTCTCTCCTGATACCCCTATGGCTGGTGGACCGCGCGGAGCGTCATTTCGGCAGATGGCACCTGCACCTCAATGGAGCTCGAACTTTCATTCGCAACGATGGCTAGTCGGACAAGTCTGCCGTCCACAAGCCCAATGCGAAGGCCAACCACTTACAGGAGGCACCAATTGGCAGGCTTCCAGCCTCCTGCCCCGGAATGAGCAAGCTTGCGCTGACAGCGGGCCGGCTAGGATGTGTAGGGTGGCAGATAAGGAACAGCTGTCATCCGTCCGACTTCGAGATGCAATCCGAGCGTTCAAATGTGAGGCGTATCAGGCCGAGCGAGCGGCGCAGCGCCTTGCCGCTACATCGTCAGCGGCTGATCATAGCCGGTAAGTTCCAGATAGCCACGCCCGCCCGTCGTGCGCACTGCACCTTCCCAATAGACGGGCAGCCCGCTACGCCGGGAATCCAGTTCCTGCGCGGCAAACAGCGGGGTTAATTGCCAGTGCAGCGTGCCATGCGCGGTGCGAATGCCCAGATCCTGCCGTACCGGATAGACCGCACCCGTGGCAGCGCTGCGCCAGGTCGCCAACGGGCGAAAGCTGACGTCGTCTGGCCCCAGCACAGTGGTCGTGCCGTCGGCCCGGCGCAGCGCGCCGCCCGCCCACAGCGTGCCGCCACCCTTGCGCCGCATGCGAAACGCCATCAGCGCGGAACCATCGTCGAAATTGATCCCGGTCCAGTCCCAGCCTTGCGCATCGGCCGCGAGGTATTGCGATGACCATTCGCGGTCCAACCAGGCCTCTCCGGCAACGGCCACGGTCTTGTCGCCGCGCTGCACGCTGCCCGTGATCCGCAAGTGCGGGATTGAATAGTAATAGCTCGCCTCGTCGGCGCGCGGTCCCTTGCGGCTATATCCGCCCTGCCCCTGCAGCAACGGCGGCTGCGTGGGTTGCATCGCCAGCGTCAGCACAAAGCCGTCGGCGGCGACATGCGTCTGCCACTCGCCATTGGCCGTGCGCTGCAAGCGCCAGTCGCGCAGGGCCACATCGGCATCGCCAACCGCCGCCGACGCCAGGCCAAAGCCTTCACGCGCCGTTCGTTCGCCGTGCAGCAGGTGGCCGGTCGCCGGGTCGGACAGCGCGACATGCGCAAACAGCAGTTGCCGGGCCGCAAACCGGCTGGGGTTGCGCGCATCGATCGGCGGCCGGGTGCGGAAAAATGTCACCTGAAACCCCAGGTCGTGGCCATCGGCGGTGCGCAGCCAACCGGTGACATACCACCATTCGGTGCGAAATTGCTGGTGGGCCCCGTGATCGGCGGGGAAATGCAGCGCCACGCCCGGGCGCACCACGGGGTATGGCGCAACGGCTGGTGGCGGCGCCGCCGCAACGAGCATCATCGCAGCGAACAGGCCCGCAACATGGCGCATCACCAATCCTCTCGCACCGACTGGATCGCGCTTTTTGCGGTGGCGCGTCGCCCCGCCACCAGGGCGGTGGCCGCGGCCGCCCCGATCAACGCCAGTGCCACGCCCAGCAGCGTGCCCAGCGGAATGCGCGTGGTCATCGTCCAATGGAACGACTGCGGATTGATCACCTGGATCAGCACCTGGGCGAGCATCAGGCCAAGCCCGATTCCCGCCAGCGCGCCGGTCAGGCCCACGATCGCGCCTTCGATGCCCAGCATGGCCAGCAACTGGCCCCGCGTGACGCCCAGATGCCGCAACATGCCGAATTCGCGCTCGCGTGCGATCGTCTGCGCCGAAACGGTGGCCGCCACGCCAGCCAGCCCCACCAGAATGGCGATCGCTTCCAGCAGATACGTCACGGCAAAGCTGCGGTCGAACAACGTCAGCGCAAATTGCCGCAGGATCGCAGGCTGGGTCAGTTCGGTCTGGGCACGCAACGCAGGCGGTAACGCCGCGATCAGCGCGCGGCCCGTGCCCGTCGCATCTGTGCCGGGCTTCAGCATCGCGGCCACCTGATCGCGCCCGTCATCCCCGGTGAGATGCTGATAGACCCGGTCGTCAATCACCACCGCACCCGCCTGGCGCCCGTAATCGCGCCAGACACCGGCGACGGTAAAGCGCGTGCCCGCCGCAATCGGCAGCACGATCCGGTCGCCCGGTTTCCAGCCATAGATCCGCTGCGCCGGTTCCGAAACCCAGACTGCAACGTCTCCGGCGGGCAGGACAGGTCCGCGCGCCATCACCGCCGGCAGCGGATCGCGGCCATCGCGCAAGGGCCGCGCAATCAGACTAAGCGGTGGGCGATCGGCGCTGATGGTCAGCGGCAACTGGCGGCTGAAATCCATGCTGGCAATGCCCGGGGTCCGCGCCAGCCGGGCGCGCGTGGCGGGATCGAAACTGGCCCCCGCCGTGGTGCGCGCATACAGGTCTGCGCCCAGCACATCGCCCAGCCAATCGGCCACCGCGCCGCGAAAGCTGGTGACCATAGTCGCCATCGCGATCATCAGCGCGGTCGAGGCGACAATGCCGCACAAGGCGGTGGCCGCAGCGCCCGGCGCCCCGTGCAAATGGCGCACCGCCAGCAGCGCGGGCACCGGCCCGCGCGGCAACCGCGCCAGCGGCGTCAGCAAGACCCGTGCGAACCACGGCACCCCCACCACGCCGCCCGCCAGCATCAGCGCCATTCCGGCAAAACCAAACAGCGGCAGCCCGGCAACCGGGGGCAAGACAGCGGTGCCCACGCCCGCAACCATCAACACCACCATCGGCCACCACGCCACCGGCTGACGCGGATCGAGCATGTCGCCCGCGTTTTTCAACGCCGCAGCGGGCGCGGCGCTTGCGGCCACGCGCCCGGGCAAGGCACTGCCAAGCCCGGCCGCGAGCACCCCCAGCGCAAAGAAGCCAAGCGCGGCAACCGGCTGAAACACCACATGCGCTGCGCCGCCATCGCGGAAATAGCCGGCGCCCAGATCGCCGCCAAACCAGCGCAGCGCGGCCCACGCCAGCGCATATCCCGCGGCCAGACCCGCAGCGGCCCCGATCACCCCGATCGCCAGTCCCTCGGCCAGCACCGCTGCGACCACGCCGCCGCGCGGCATGCCCAGCGTGCGCAGCAGGGCAAAGGCGCGCTGGCGCCGCACCACCGACAGCGATTGCGCCGAATAGACCAGGAACCCGCCGGTCAACAGCGCCACCAGCGCCAGCATGTCGAGATTGACGCGATAGGCGCGCGACAGCGCATCGCCTTGCGCATTCTGCGCGGCGGGCGTGGACAGCATGGCCGTGGGGGGCAAGGCAGCGCGCAACGCCGCCTCTGCCACCGCACGATCCGTCAGCGCCAGATCGATGCGATCGATCCGGCCCAGCCGGACAAACCGCCATTGCACGGCCGCGATGTCCATCACGCCGATCGCGGTGGCATCGTCCGCACCCGCCAGCGTGCCGGCCACCCGCAAGGGCACCGCATGGCCATTGGCGACGACCGTGACTTGCGCGCCCACCTGGACCCCGGCGTCGGCCATGGCGCGGTGCGACAGGAACAGCGCGGCTTCGTCAAACGCGGTTTCCGCATTGCTGCCGCCGAGCCCGCGTGGCCGGATGCCGATCAACGCGGGGGTCACCACGGCTGCGCGCATGACATCGAGCCCCAGCAGCGTGATCCGCGCCTTGCCAAGCTGGGCCGTCAGGCTGACCACCGGGCTGGCATCGGCGACGCCCGACGTCTGCGCCACTTTCGGATAAAGCGCCTCGTCAAAGCCAAGCGGACTGCTGGCGCGGACCGACAGTTCGGCCGCGCCGTTGACCCCGCGCATCGCGCCGTCAAACGAGGCCAACGCCGATCCATTGACCAGGTGGACGGCGAAACCCAGCGCCACGCCCACCGCAATGGCAACGGCGGTGAGCGCAAAGCGCGCCGGGTGAAATCGCCATTCCCCGCCGATCAGCCAGCGCAGCGCCAGCCGGCCTGCCAGCAGGCCGGGTTCAACCGCGTTCATGCACCACCAGCCCGTCGCCGCGCAATCCGTCGCCACCCAGGCGCAACACGCGGTCCGCAATCGCCGCGCAGGCATCCGAATGCGTGACCATCACCCCGGCTGCGCCATGGCTGCGCACCGCATCGGCGAACAGTGCCAGCACTTTGCTGGCTGTCCCCTGATCGAGATTGCCGGTCGGCTCATCGGCGAGGATCAGCGCGGGACGATGCACCAGCGCGCGGGCAATCGCGACGCGCTGCAATTCCCCGCCCGATAGATCGCGCGCATAGCCCATGCCGCGCCCGCCAAGCCCGACCGCATCGAGCATCGCCTCTGCCCGCGCCTCTGCCGCAGCGGCGTCGTTCGACACCAGCGCCAGCGGCAGCGCGACATTCTGGCGCAGGGTCAGATAAGGCAGAATGTGAAAGGCCTGAAACACAAAGCCGATCCGTTCGCGCCGCAGCCGCGTGCGCGCGGTCTCGTCCAGCGCGGCAAGATCGGTGCCATCGATCGCAATGCGGCCTTCGTCGGCCAGGTCCAGCCCGGCCAGCAGATTGAGCAGCGTCGATTTGCCCACCCCGGATTCGCCAACCACCGCCACGAGTTCACCGGCAGCCACCGCCAGATCAAGACCCTGAAACAGACGGCGCGGCCCCGGCACTGACTTGCCAAGCGCTTGCACATGCAGAATGGGAATGCCATCGATCATCGTTGAGGGTTGGCGTATTGGAGGCGTCACGGCAAGGCGGCCTTTGGGTCCAATGCGTCGTGCTGTCTCCCAACGGCCGGGTCTGCGTGGAAAAATCAGTCTGCTCACCGAAGGCATGCCAAGAGATTGGCAACGATCCCGACACGCCATTCGCGATCGCAGGACAGGGCAATCGCCGCCTCACTGTTTGCATGGCACCTTTCCCAGAAAACCGCCGTTCTCCACCGGCAGCTTAAACGCCCCCCTCGGGGCGTACAGCTAAGCTAGATCGGGTGCTTGCAATTCGCTCATGCTGGAAATATTATATGAGAGCCGCCTCACTGGCACGCAGCCCGCCGCCGCGAAGTCGTTGACGACAGTGAATTCGCAACTTGATCCTTGCCGGGTTTTCCAATGGTCCCGGAGGTGTTTGGCGGGCAACACTTCCACAGGCCAGGAGAACACCGATGGGCACGTCGCCAATTGTCCCGACCACCGTTGAAGGTATCAAGAGACTCGCCAAGGCGTATGCCAGGCGACTTGCCATACCACATCATGAAGCGCTCGATCGGGCAGCGAGAGACGCTGGGTTCGCTTGCTACGCCATCGCCTTGAAAACCATCCTTCGGCCAGCCAACAACAATGAGCCAGAGAATCGGCCAAAACAGATCGGTCGAAAATCGTTACTGACTCTTGCGAGCGAAGCGTTTGAGGCCGGCGACTATCCGACCGCCAACGCCCTGGCCCGTCGCGTGCAGAGAAACAACTCCAGAGAGCTTGCGGCCTACGCCATCATCGCCCGTTCCGAACCGGACGATTCTGAACGGCGCTGGATGCTCCTCAAAGGCGAACGGGCAGCTCAAAAATTGATTACCCCTGTTCCGATTACCAAGCCCGGCTATATGGCCGCCCACCATTTCAAGCATTTTGCCACAAACCGTACCCTGTTGGCCCGAGACTATTGGCGCGCCGGTCCACGCCAGAACAAGCACTTGGCGATCGACTCATGCAAAGAGGTCTTATGGCGCGAGATCGAAGATCCGCACGGCCTGCGTTTCGACTACTATAACTGGTGCATGGAATTGCAGGCCCATACGGCAGTTGCAGGGATGCTCGAAATCCGTGGCCCCCAAGACCTGTCTGCGGCCGAATTGCAGAAGATCATTTCCCTCATGCAAACCCGTGGTGACCACGCGACGGCGGCCCGTCTAGTCTTTCTCACAGCTGATACCGGGTAGCTTCTTTGCTCACGGGCGGTGTCATCGACGGATGAATGAAGCTTAGCTTACCGTGATCTGTTATGCCTGACAGAATGGCGGCTCCGCCAGCAACTGTTGGCAATAGCGGCCGCCTGCAATAGCCTCCCTTGCTTGACCAAAGAGGATGCCTTGCAAAGGAAAGCCATGGCTTCCGAAAAGACCTTGAACGCGAAGAATCTTGCCGCGCTTGGTGCGGAGCGCCTAGCGGAACTTCTCCTCGAATTTGCAACTGGCGATGCTTCCGCGAAGCGACGCCTTCGGCTTGAACTGGCCAGTCGCAGTGGCGGCAGCGATGTCGCTTTGGAAATCCGCAAACGGCTTGTCTCGATTGCCCGGTCCCGATCATATGTCGACTGGCGAAAGATCAGACCACTGGCGCAGGATCTCGAGATGCAGCGGGCGGCGATCATGGATCATGTCGCACCGACAAAGCCGGCCGAAGCCTTTGATCTCCTTTGGCTGCTGCTGGAGATGGCGCCCTCGATCTACGAGCGGTGTGATGATAGCAACGGGGCGATTGGCAGCGTCATCGGCGTGGCGCTGGCGTATCTTGGCGCGGTGGCCGAGCAAGCGGCGCTTGTACCTTCAACGCTGGCCGACAGGGTGTTTCAAGGTGTCTGCGCCAATGACTATGGGCAGTTTGATAATTTGATCGCCTTGATGGCAAAGCCACTTGGCCGAGACGGATTGGAAATAATCAAGGCTAAGTTCGCGGGATTGGCCGCAAAGCCGCCGTCACGCCCCATACACGGTGAACGTCGCGTGATCGCGTACGGTAGTGCCGGCCCCATGTTCGAAGACGATCTCGAGGCGCTGAACCATGCGCGGACAATCCAGTCAGCGCTGACCGAAATTGCCGATGCCCTCGGCGACGTGGATGGATACGCCGCGTGCTTTTCAAGGGAAGAGTGCACAAACCCGGCGATTGCCGCGCGCATCGCTGAACGGCTCCTGGTGGCCAATCGCGCCGACGATGCTATGGCCGCGTTGACCGTTGCCGAAGACCAATTCCGCAAAGGCGGGCACTGGCCCGATTGGCAGCGCGTCTGGATCGATACGCTTGAAGCTGTGGGGCGGTCGGATGACGCGCAAGTCGAACGCTGGGCCATTTTCGAGCGCAGCCTGAACGCCAGATATCTGCGGGCCTACATCAAACGACTGCCCGATTTTGATGACGAAGATGCAGAAATTCAGGCGTTGGATTATGTTGCCGCGCACCCGAATTTCAATCAGGCGCTGGCCTTTTTGATCGATTGGCCCGCGCATGACCGCGCCGCCAAACTTGTTCTGACGCGCCAGGGCGAACTGGACGGCAATCACTATGAATTGCTGGCCCCGGCGGCCGAAGCCCTCGAACAGCGTCATCCTTTCGCAGCAACGCTGATGCTGCGGGCGATGATCGACTTCTCGCTCATTCACGCCCGGTCCAAGCGCTATGGCCATGCTGCCCGTCATCTGCAGACCTGCGAACACCTCGCCGAACGCATCGATGATTTCGGTGATCGCAGGGATCATGGCGCGTATGTCTCACATCTGCGCCATCTTCACGGACGCAAAACAGGTTTCTGGAATGCGTGATGGCGCCGCGTTCGATGGCTGAGCCGTGCGACATCGATCGTAGCGTCCCTGCGATCAGGGAAATCTGCGTGAATTCCCATCTGCGATGGACAACGTGCAACGAGGGCTTGCGTCCCGGGGCGCGGCAGGCGAGAATTCATAAGTGAGAAAAGACGTCGACCACCTACCAGGCGCCCAGCAAAAAGAGCTTGGGTGCATAACGCAGATCCTCCTTGATGAGTTTGCCGTAGCAATCTCGCGTGCAACGCAGCCATGGAAGAAGAACGGAAAGGTCCAGAAGGTCATCCTTTTTGGCAGTTATTCGCGGGATGATTGGATTGACGAGCCGGAGAATGGCTATCAATCAGATTACGATCTGCTGGTTATCGTCAGCCACGCTGATCTGACGGACATCGCCGAGTATTGGTACGTCGCGGAAGATCGCATCATGCGCGATCCGGCTATCGGTCGCCCGGTAAACATCATTGTTCATACGCTCGATGAGGTGAACCAAGGACTGACGCGCGGCGAATATTTCTGGGTTGATATCGCCAGGGACGGCATTGCCCTTTACGAATTGCCTGGCGCCGCGTTGGCCATGCCGAAACCACTAACTGCCGCCGATGCTTACCGGATGGCGAGTGCCTATCGGACAGACTGGTTGGGCAAAGTTAATGATGCGATTGAAATTGCTGATTTTTGCCTTGGGAGGCGGAAGCTGAATGACGCTGCCTTTACCCTCCATCAAGCCGCTGAACGAGCCTACATCTGCTACCTCTTGGTTCGCAGCCAGTATGTTCCGCGCTCCCACAACCTTAAATTCCTGCGGTCGTTGGCCGAGGACAAGGAACCACGTCTTATCGATTGCTGGCCGCGCGCGACAAAATTGGACAGGCGGCGTTTCGAACTCGCAAAACGGGCTTACGTTGAGGCCCGCTACTCCCCCAGCTATGAGATAAGCATCGAAGATCTGGGGGTGATCGGCCGATCCGTCAGCGATCTTCGCGATACCGTAGACGTCGTGTCACGTGCTTGGCTCGCCGAATTGAGCCAAAAGGCCGATCAGTGATTTTGTATATTACTCGTGCCATCAGTCTCTTGGCAGGCACCTCATTCAAACCAGTTTGAAAACCCCTTACCATGAGGCCCTGAAAACGGCCCAGATTAAAGGAAAAGAATTGAGCGAGGTGGGCTGCTCCGGCACGTCTGACTTCACGTAACGTGCCAGTCCAGTATTGAGGCAGTGCGGGACCGGTAGAGGTCGAAACCCGGCTTTTCTGGCGCTCAATGTTCTGTCCATCCGCAACCGCCCCTTTGGCAGCGGCGTAGTGCCGACATGATTGCCTAAAATCCCGCCAATTTCGAAGTATTGCGCATTGCAACATAACCGCAACAAACATAATTGGTAACACTTGAAACTGGATGGTCCTGGGCCTGAGAAACCAAGACGCAATCCGCATTGCAGGGCAAGCGTGCCCTGCGGAACACCGGAAGCACACGCTTCCGGCGCGGGGGCGTATGATATCTCATGGTGGCGCAGGCACTCGAAACACGTCTTCACGACATGGTGAGCAAAGTCCAAAGCGTGGTCGATCTCGACACCGCGCTTGCAGACATTACCCAATTGATCGGCTTTCAGTATTTCGCGCTATCGCACCATGTCGATATCTGCAAATCTCCGGGCAACGCGATACGCCTCCACAATTATCCCGCGAGTTGGGTCGAAAATTACGACAAACGGGCCTTGGGTGTGGTCGATCCGGTGCACCGGGCAAGCCACGCCACCGCGCTGGGATTCCCCTGGTCAAGGCTTGCCTGGCTCATCCCGATGACCCGCAACGACAAGAGAATTCTTGAAGAAGGGCGCATGCAGGGCATCTGTGACGGGTTCACCGTGCCGGTGCATATGCCAGGCGAAGCGCGTGGAACCTGCACATTCGCGACCCGTGCCGAGCGTCCGGCACCCAACCAACAGCTGCTCTTCGCTCAGCTCGCCGGGACGTTCGCGTTTGAAACCGCACGCCGGTTGTGGCTCAAGCGGGGAATTGTTTTGCAACCCAGGGTGCCGGTTCTGACCGATCGTCAACGCGACTGCGTAATCCTGATGGCGCAAGGCAAGAGCGATAGAGAAATCGCGATCATGCTTGGCATTTCGCGCGAGACCGTCACGACGCACATTACCGCGGCCTGCGAGCGATATGGAATTTTCAAGCGTCAGTTGCTGGTCACGCTCACGCTGTACGACGGAACGCTGACATTCGATGACGTCGAACCGTGGCGGTATCCCCATTTCTTGGGATAGCGGCAAAGCGCCTCGCCCCTGATCCTTGGCCGACCCCGATGGTCGAGGAGAGCGCCAAACATGTTTTATATTATCCTGCCCGGCGCGGAGCCGGACACGTCGATCCCGCGTAACCAGCGAGGCGGGGTGTCAGCGTGAACGGCGGCCCAGTTGCCGAACGGGTGTATGAGTCCCTGCGCCGGTTGATTTTGAGCCATGGATTTCGGCCGGGGGACCGGCTGGATCCCAACATGCTTGCCGGACGGCTGTCGGCGAGCGTCACGCCGGTGCGCGAAGCGCTCAATGTGCTGTGCGGCGAACAGCTGGTCGAGGCGCACCGCTCTGGCGGATACTATCTCCCAACACTGGACGAACCCGCGCTCAAGGATATGTTCAGCTGGGCGCAGGAAATCGCCTTGCTTGCGATCCGATCTTGGCCGCCGGACAAAACAGTCGACTGGGATCGGATCCGCAAACGACACCAGGATTATGCCAGCAGGGCAGGCGAGGTTTTGGAAACGATGGCGCGCTTGTCGGTCAATGGCGAGCATCACCGCGCCATGGTCACACTCAATGCCAGGCTGCATGCTGTGCGCACCGTTGAAATCGACGTCCTGTCAGATGCGTTGGCGGAATTGTCAGAGATCGAACATGCGCTCGACAACGGCGATCGCCCTGCCGTTCGGCGCAGCCTCAATGCCTATCATAGGCGGCGCATTCGCGCGGCATCGGGGCTGGTCCGGGCGACTTATCGAACAGCTCCCCCATGATGGCCGATAACAATCGCATTATAAAATCGGTATAAAATTCGGATCACAAAGCCTCCCCCATAATCTGAACCTGGCTGCAAATGGATGCGGCCATTCAAAGGAGACGACTAATGGAACGCACATTCGACGAAATCGAAGACATGGACGACCTCGGCGCCGCGAGCACCGAAACGCTCGGCCATCCTGGCAATCTGACCGAATTCGGTGTGATCGCTCGTCCGCTCGGTATCGAGCACGAGTAATGCAATCGCAGGCGCGCGGCCGATGAGGTCGCGCGCCTGTTGGTTTGCTGTCACGCCATGACATCCCCCAACCCGCCCCGCCTTGCCGATGGGATCGGCATTGCCCGCTTCGATCAGTTCGTGATCGTGCTGGACGTGCATCGCGACCGCTACACCCGTATTGGTGGCAGTGCCGCGCTGATGCTTGCCGCAATCGATGACGGTGAAATGATCGATCCTGATGAGCCATTGGTCGCCGCACTGGAAGAAAAGGGCTTTGTTACATCGCGAGCATCGTGTGCCACGCCATGGCTGCGCCCAAGTGATTTCCTGGCACCGCAAGTTAGTGCGCTCGAAGGCGGCAGCTCCCATCACAGCATTGGCACGCGCGAGTTTGGCATTGTCATCGACTGTGCGGCCAGTCGCTGGGCGCTGCGCCGCCAACCGCTTTTGCAAATCCTGTGCGATTTACCGCCGAGTCGCGCCAGACCAAGGGGTGGCGACATCGTCACGCTAGCCCGTGCGTTTGATCATGGTCGCAGGCTGGCGCCGTTCACTCCTTGCTGCCTGCCAGACACCCTTGCTTTTGTGCGATATGCCCGCCGTCGTGGTCAATTCGCGGACATCGTTTTCGGGGTGAAGTGCTTTCCATTTGAGGCGCATTGCTGGGCCCAGAGCGGCGGCATGGTGCTGACCGATCCACTTGAGCGGGTGCGGCGCTTTGTGCCGATGCTAGCCATATGACAGCAGAGCGCTATCTCGCCATCGTCGGCACAGCGACGCAAAACGCCCGAAACCTTGCAATTCGGGAGCGCATGGCACGCCTGGGCATGGAACGGCATGAGTTCGGGGACGGTCTAGTTCTGTTCAGGACGGCGGGCGTCGCGGTAACGCGCAGTGAACACTGCGCAATCATCGGCGGCATTCACGACCGTGCATCACCGTCACTCGTCGAACGCCCCGGCCCCGAGGATCTCGTGCGCGCATGTTGGGGCGATTACATCGCCTTTGGCCTGGCGAGCGGCGAAAGTCAGGTAAATTGGATTCTTCGGGCGCCGCTAGGGCACCTTCCAGCGTTGCGCGCGTCGGCCGGCGAAACCACGCTCCTCGCGTCACATGCGGAAGACCTGCTCTACGCGATGGACGCCGAGCCGCAGATCGACTGGACCTTCGTCGCTGAGCATCTTGCTTGCCAACATCTGCAAACGGCTAAAACCGGGCTGTTGGCGATCGACGAACTTGTCGGCGGGGGATGCCTGCGGCGTGGGCCTGATCAAGATTGGGTCCGAACAACGCTTTGGACACCGTGGACATTCACGGCGGCCGAGCGCGAGATCAGAACGCCAGCAGACGCTGAGCGTGCCTTGCGCGACAGCGTCAACCAGGCGGTCGCCGGTCTGACCCAATCAGGCGGCCCCTACTTGCTCGAACTGTCAGGCGGGCTCGATTCCTCGATCCTTGCGGCCGCGCTTGCCAAGGCGAAGGCGCCGGCACGAGCCATCACATTTGTTACCCAATCGGCAGAAGGCGATGAACGGGCTTATGCCCATGCAGCGGCCAGATCCGCTGGTTTGCCGCTTACAGAACTTGCGATCGGCCCGGAGATTGAATTCGCTCGGCAGGCGTTCGTTCGCACGGCGCGCCCTGGCTTGCCGATGCTTCTTGCGCCCGCCGATCGAATTCTCGCCGACAACGCGCGCGACGACGGCACCGCGATGTTCATCAGCGGAGCGGGCGGCGACTGCGTATTGTGCTCGCCTGCGTCGGCAGCACCCGCCGCCGATGCAATCCGGCGCTTCGGAATTGGCAAGCCGTCATGGCACGCAATCGATGATCTGGCGCGCATCCACAATGCGAACGTCTGGACGGTTGCCCGCATGGCGTGGCGGCAGGCACTATCAGGCCCCCGCCATGCGCGTTGGCCGATCACGTCCGGATTGCTGAATGCGCAGCAGGTGCCATTATCACCTCCTGCCCATCCATGGCTCGACGAGCCGAGCGACATACTTCCGGGCAAGCGCAGCCATGTTCGCGCGATCCTCGCGGCTCTCGCGCATGTCGACGGGTATGGCCGGCATACCGTCGCACCGTCGCGATTTCCGTTGCTCAGTCAGCCCGTTGTCGAGACGGCGCTGCGCATCCCGACCTGGCTGTGGATTGCCCAGGGGCGCGACCGCTCGGTCGCGCGCCAAGCCTGGCGAAACGTGCTGCCCGCGCAAATCCTCGATCGGCGCACCAAAGGTGGACTGGACGGTTACGCGATCGAAGCGCTGGCGGCGAACCGTGCCAAGCTTGCCCCCTTTCTTCTCGAAGGTCACCTCGCGAACGCAGGCGTAATCGACCGAACGCGCGTGGAAGCTGCGTTGTATCAAACTGCCCGGCGAGGCGATGTCGCTCCTTACTTGCTGCTTCCGCTGATCGACACCGAGGCTTGGGCTCGCGCCTGGCTAGGCGAACCATAGGAACGCCAACGTTCGTATTGTTCTGCCTTGCTCGGATCAGGATCGATGGCGCCCGTGAGCCAATAGCGGAACCAGTCGAGATTGCGCGTGTTGGCCGCAAGCTGATGACGCGGCTGCCACTTGATGTGCATTTCTCCGGGGAAGGCCCAGAGTTCGACGGGTTTGCCGGCAGCCTGCAGCCGCGCGAGCAGTTCAACGTTCGGGCGGTATTCCTGCTCGGGCAATTGCATGAGCAGCGGCGCGTTGATCCGATCGGCATTCATCGCCGGCGAGACCTCGCGCCAGTGCCGGTGATCATCGTCAGGATTGCCAAGATCCCAACCATCCTTAAGCACTTTTATCACTTCGCGGCCCTTCACCGCGTTGAACCAATAGTACGTCGGGGTGACCATGACATTGGCCACCGATACCGCCCGTAGCAAGGTCGTGTGAATAGCCAGCCAGGCGGCCACCTCGCCCCCGAAACTCACGCCACCAATACCGACTCGCGTGCGATCGACCAGCCCTTCGCGCGCCAACCGATCGATCACCGCGCCGATGCCATCAGCAGCGATGCGATAGGCCTCGACATTCCCTCCGACACCGAGCTTTCCCGGATAGCGATTGATGCACAGAGCCGCGATCCCGGCGCGTGCGAGATCGCGCAACGGAAATTCTTCGCCAAGCCCGCCGCGCAGATAACCGCTGCAAGAATAGTAGGTGATGAACAGGGGCACCGGGCCTGAATGTTTTGCCGGGAGCGCAAGATAACCCGTGAAGGCGCGCCCCTTGCTATCGTTCCATATCAGCCGCTCGAAGTGCGGCCCTGTCTGATCGAGCGCGCGATTGGGCTCATCCAGCACATGTCGGGCACCATCATCCAAAGCGATCGCCACGAGTTGCGGCGGCAAGTCCGGACCGGATTCTATACAGACCAGCGCGGCATCCGACGCAGCGCAACTCTGCCCGTCATCGCCGCCGTTCAATATGGTGGTTCCGCTCACCACTTGATGGACGCCGCCTGTGGCAACGTCCCATCGCTGCAAGCGCGTACCGCCATTGGCATTGCGGGTTTCAAAAAGCAGGGCGCGCTGTGTTCCCAGCCATCGCACGGAGCGGATCGCCGGTCCGATGCAGGTGGGGTTCGTGCACCGGGCAATCACCTGCCCGGTATCACCGATGACCGCGAGGCTATAATCCTCCCCTTGGCCCAGCGAGACGGCAACCCCGCGCGTATCACCCGAGGGCACACGGTCGATTACAAAGCTGTCCCCAAGCCGATCGAAGGCCTTGGCCGGTGGCGCATACTGCTGCGTGTCTGCACTTGTCGGTTCGCTGGTGTCGCCCGACGCAGCATCGATAATGCGCAACGACGGTGGCGACGCTGCCAGGATACCGCCTTGTTCAAACCAGAAGCCGCGAAGGCGGCCCGTTGCCCAGCGCCCGTCAATCCAGTCCCCACGATAAAGCGGCCGCTGCGGATCGACAGTCGTGTCGATCAGCGTTCCACGATCCCGCTCAGCATCTTCTGCCTGCACGATTGTCGTGCGTGACGGCCCGACCGTGATGGCGATACGCTTGCCCTCGCCCAACGTAACAATATCACGCACATTGCCCGGTTCGCGGCTGAGCTGTCGCACCGCTGATCCATTGACTTCGGCGCGCCAAACCTGGATCTCGCCTCCATCCTGCTTGCGAAACAGCACGGCGCGCGAATCCGGCGTCCATACTGGCGGGGTGGCAAGCGAGGTGCCGTTGAGCCACATGGGCTCGCCGCCATCCGCAAGCCGCCGCGCGGGCGCGCCGCCATCCAACGGTGCCTCCATCCAGTCGAGGATATAGCTGTTGCGATCGATCGAAGCGCGCGTCTGGCGCCAGACGGCAAGCCGCCCGTCAGGCGAGATTGAGACGCTGTCGATGCCCGTGATCTCGATCATGGCTCGAAGGGTGGCCCCATCCCCGGCAATCGCCGGGGATGGGGCCAGGCAAAGGAGCGCAAGCGCAAGGGGGGCTGAGACCCTGCGCATTACCACGCCTTCACCAACTGTAGCGCGACCATCCGTCCGACCGCACTGGCTTGTTCAGGATCGAAGCCCGACGCCGAATAGGGCGTGGGATTGTTGACATACGGCGGTGCTCGATTGAACAGATTGGTGACAGTGACCGACAGCTTCGTGTTCTTGAGCGGCCCACCGATCGATCCAAGCGCATGGGAAATCTGCAAATCGACCGTCGTCCAACTCGATACCGGCTCGGTCGGTGCAACGGCATTGTTGGAGTAGCCTGCAGTGTAATTGAGGAAAGCGGCAAGGCCAAAGTCGCCGATCTGCGCAATTGCACGTCCCCGCATGCGCAAGCGCACCGGATTGCCGATTGTCCCCACGATCGAGATGCGCGGCGCGTCCGCAGTGGTCTGTTGATCCATATGCTGAAGCCAGGTGCCCGAAACACCCAGCTCGGCGGAGCCATGTTTCAGCGGCCGGTGAAAACCCAGATCGAAGTCGATCCCTTCGAGGTGCTCGCCTGCCAGGTTCGCGTTGCGCGCATCGACCACGTACGTCACGCCAGAGGCGGGGATGCCATAGGGATTGAAGAAATAGGGGCTCGCATAATACCCTGCGATGGTCGACGCCGAGGGAGCCGCGGTTATCAGAGACGCAAACCGGGCTGGCTGGGTGAGGAAATTGAACACATCAACCGCCGGATTGTAGATCCTGTTGCGGTAGGAAATGTTGAACCATGTCGCCGATAGCGCCAGGCCGGGAATCCCCGACGGATGGAGATCAAACCCAGCTGTGAACGTGCGGGCTCGCTCAGGGCCAATCGCCGGATTGTTACCGAATAGCGCAACGGCATTGCTCGTGCCCGTAGGCGACGATGGGTCGGATAATGGCAGCGGGACATATTGGGTAAACCCTTGCCCTTGGCGGACGTCGGTAAAACCCGGGGCGCGGAACGATGTCCCATAAGAACCCCGCAATGCCAGGTCTGAAACGGGCGCCCAAGTCACCCCGACTTTGGGATTGGTCGTCGTCCCGAAGTCCGAATAGTGTTCAACCCGCCCGGCAATCGAGACATCGAGGCGGTGGATTCCCGTGATGCCTTGATCGGGTCCGACCAGCGGGGCCAGCAGTTCCGCATATCCTGCAAACACATTGCGTGACAGCGGAAATCCTGCCGTCCCGGCATCGACCGGCGTGAGCGTATAGTCGTCATCGGTCTCGTTGAAGCCCACCCATTCGTTGCGATACTCACCTCCGACTGCGAGGCGCAACGGGCCGCCCGGCAAGGCAAGGAGGGGACCATCGAACTTGAGTGCTGCGGCCGTCTGCCGGGAGCGATTGGTTTGAAGGACTGATCCGCGCACCATATCGATAGTCGATTGCGCGGTGTGTGAGCCGTCACCAAAGACATTGAACGCTGTGGCCGGATTGCTGTCGGCCAGAGCCACCCCCAATCGCGCATAATTGACGAGATTGATCGAATCGAGTTGCTCGCGTTCGCTGCTGTAGCTGCCCGACAATTCACCGCGCCACTGGCCCAATTTCGCCTCCAGTGATCCTGAGGTGACCCAATTGGTCACGTGCGACTTGTCGAGTGGCGCGCCCAGATCGTTGCGGAAGTCATATTCCGCTGTAACCGGCTGCCCGGTTCCGATCGGATCGACATAGAACGCATTGCTGGTCGGCACCGTCACCGGCGAATTGAGGGCGAAGGTGCGCAAATTGGAATGCCGGTCAGCAGCAACTCCGAGCAGGCGCAGTGTGATTGTCGGCGTGATCTCCTGTTCGAATGCGATCACCCCTGCATGGCGCTGTGTTTCGGGGAGAAGGTCGGTTTGCGAGCGCCCATCGCCAAGGTTGGTAACCCCCGGGATCAATTCTGACGCCGTGAGGTTCGTCCCGTTCTGCCCCTTAGGAATGCCGTAGGTGCTGCCGTCGGCAGCGATGATCGTGCCGGGATTGGCGTAAGGCTGGCGATAGTCAGGTCCACCGAAGGGCCGCAAGTCCTCGGTTGCATAGGCGCGATCTTCGGAGCCGAGCCGCCCTCGCCCATAGTATTCGTAGGCCGCCATGATGTGACCGGTCGCCCACTTCTTGCCGACAATCTGGCTGACCTGAAATTCGCTGAAGCCATTGGCAAAACCGGAGTGAACAGCGGTTTCTGCACCTTCGAAATTACGGCGCAAGCGGACGTTGACGACACCGGCCACGGCGTCCGAGCCGTAAATCGCAGAGGCTCCGTCGGCGAGAACCTCAATGCGTTCGATAGCACTGGCCGGGATCAACGACAGGTCGACAAAAGTGCCCCCGGCACCGCCAAGCGCAACGCGGTTGCCGTCGATGAGCGTCAGTGTCGAATTCGTGCCAAGGCCGCGCAAGTTGACACTGGCGCCGTAGCCGATGTTGCCGCTGGCCCCGTTGCGCTGGGTAAAGCCGACTGTGCCTTCGTTGGGACCCCCACCGAAATTCTGCGGAATCGAAGCCATGATCGCTTGCGTGGTCGCAAGGCCGCTTTGCTCAATTGCGGTCCGGTCGAGCGTGATGACGTGTGCGCCTGCGGGCGCTTGCCCGCGAATGCGCGTGCCAGTGACGAGGATCTGCGGGTCTTGCGGCTCCCCCGGCTTTGCGGAACGAACCGCATAGGCATTGCCTGCTTCGATGGCATCCAGCCCTGAACCGGTCAAAAGCAGCGAAAGCGCTTCCGCGACAGTGTAGCTGCCGCGGACTGCGGGTGCGGCTTTGCCAGCGACGACATCGTTGTCGGCCAGAACAGTGCGTCCCGACGCGGTTGCCAGGTCGCGCAGGGATTGCGCCAGAGGTTGCGCAGGTAGGTCGAGCGCAACGCGCTGCTCGTCGCGCGCGGCGACGGGCGGTGCGACAAGGACTACGGACGCCGTCATCAGCGCAGCAAAATGGGAACGAAAACGGGTGTTGGACGTCATGGTGATTGCCTCCCTGGCGTCCTGTGGACAGGACGCTCCTGGTCTCGAGGACGCCGAAGGACGCAAACACCCGACAGAAATATTTCAGAGGGGAGACGCGCCTACGGCGGCGCGGGAGGCAACCCGGACCTCTACCGGGTTGCGAGGCTTGTTAAACCAACCACCGCGCGCCCCTCCCCATCCCACTCCCCTTTACGAGACAGGCAGTGACAGCGGGGTCCTGAAGGTCTGACCTACGGCGTCCGCGCAGGCGGATTTAAGCGCGAACCAATTCCGACAGTATCGACCGGCGAAATTCTGAGAGGCTTGCTGCCCAACCCCGCGACGGGTTTCGCGCGCGCTTGCCGCCGAGCCGAGACGGAAACGTCCTTTTAAGAAATGTCACACTTACTCCTTTATTGCCCGCTGCCGAGCACGTAAGGTTAAAGCGAATCGGGCGAATGGCCCAATTTCTCGATGCAACACGCGTCACGAGAAATTGTTGTGACGCCTTTGCACGACGTTGATCTCGATTTCCCATGTGGAGAATACGGCAGTGAGCACAAAGCGGGCCTTGATTGCATCCACCGCGACCGGTGCCATCCTGGCGCTCCAATTCGCCGGCACCGCGATGGCGCAATCGGCGAGCGGTCCAGCAGCGACCCCCGAGCCAGCCCAGGGCGCCAGCGAAATCGTAGTCACCGCGACCCGGCGCAAACAGACGGCTTTGAGCGTCCCCTACAATATTTCGGCCATCGATGGTCGGGCACTGGATGCTGCAGGCATCTCGGATCTTGCCAGCCTGGCCCGGCAAGTGCCGGGACTTGTCATGTTCGATGAGGGCGCGCGTGATTCCGGCAATCACAACAGCCTGAGTTTCAGGGGGCTGAACGCAAACGCAGCCAACAATGGCGACGACAACCCGAGCAAGACGCAGGACACGGTTTCCACGTATCTCGGAGAGGCGCCGGTCTTTTTCCCCTTCAAATTGATCGACCTGCAGCGGGTCGAGGTGCTTCGTGGGCCCCAGGGCACGCTGTATGGATCGGGCTCGATAGGCGGTACGCTGCGCTACATTCCCAACGCTCCCGACCCAGCGCGCCCTTATTTCGCGACATCTGTAGAGGCGTCCGGGACCAGGCATTCCGCCGATCCAAGCTATGAGATGCAGGCGATCGCCAATATTCCGCTGACCGATAATCTTGCCGTCCGATTTTCCGGTGGTTACGAACATCAGGGCGGGTGGATCGATGCCGACGGCCTGATCCAGACCACTGCCGCAAACTCGCGCCAGCTCGGTGCGGTGGTTCTGGCAGATCCTTCGAGCCCGTTGACCAGCGGCCGGGTCAAAGCGCAGGACAAAAGAGACGCCAACGATGCCAGGATCTATTTTTTCCGCGCTGCGGCGCTGTGGAAGCCCGACGCGCAGACCGATGTGACGCTGACTTATGTGTTTCAAAAGAACGAAGCGGACAACCGTAACGAGGACAATCCCCATTACGGAAACGGACAGGAATACGTAAATTACGACGAGTTCCTGAGCCCACAGGACGATCAGATCAATCTCGTCGATCTGGACGTATCGCGTGATTTCGGATTTGCCAAAGTAAGCTCGAGCACGTCGTTCAGCGACATCGTAGTCAGAAGCGTGTCGGACTCATCGGGTTACCTCAGAAATCATCTGGCCTCCTATTATTTCGGCTTTCCGCGCCTTTACGCCCCCTTGCTCAGAAACCAGAACACCAAGTCCGTTACCGAAGAATTGCGGCTGGTATCGGCGCCTGGTAAAGTGATCGATTGGGTCGCCGGCGTGTATTTTTCACACCAGCATCTCGATTATTCGATATTCCAGGCTGCGCCTGGCCTCGGCGCCTATACCGATGCAGTGTTGTCCGCGCCGGATGCCAATTTCGGCGACACGCTTGCCTATGGCGGGACGGTGCAGAATTACCGCGACATCGCGACGTTCGGAGAAGTGACCTGGCATGTGTCGCCCCAGGCACAGCTGACGGGCGGCGTGCGGATTTTCAAGCAGAACACTGCGGGTACTTCCGGCATACCCCTGCCTTACGCATCCCTGACGACGGAATATCTGACCAACGGGTTGACCGATAATCCATTTCTGCTCGGTGGGTTCGTGCCCTATTCGGTGACATCCAAAGGCGCGATCTTCAAAGCCAACGGATCATACAAATTTGACCAGGCCGCCCTACTCTACGCCACGTTTTCGCAGGGTTTTCGTGCCGGAGGGTCGAACGCGCTGCCGGAATTCGACGTATTCGGTGATGACAACCGACCGTTCCTGACTTTCAAGCCGGACAAGGTAAACAATTACGAAGTCGGCCTGAAGGGTTCGCCGCTGCGCGGGCTCGATTATACGATTACCGGATTCTACGAAGACTGGACCAATTTCCAGACGAACTTGTATACGCCGTTCGCAATCAGCTACGTGGCCAACGTGCCCAAGACGAGATCGAAGGGAATAGAGACGCAAATCAGCGCTCATCCATTTGCGGCTCTCAGCATCGGACTAGGCTACACTTACGTCGACGCGCGCACGGTCTCTCCGTTCGACCTCATTGCGAACGATGCCACGACATTGATTGCGGGTGGAACCCCGCTGCCAGGGTCGGCGCATAACAGCGGCTCGGCCACCATCGACTACACCGTGCCGCTGTCGGGGAGTTGGTCCAGCCTGGACCTGCATGTGGACGGATCCTACCGGGGTCCATCGAAGAGCTCGTTTGCCGACATTCCCAGTTATATGGCCAACAACTTCGTGCTTTTCTCAGCCATCACCGTCGTCAACCTCTCCGCGACAGCGCATCGTGGCAATCTCGACGTGACGGTGTTTGCGAAAAATCTCACAAGCAACCGCGGAACGTCGATCGCCACATCCCCACAGTTCTATGGAGCGCAAGATGCAGGGTACGGTGTGATCCGCCCGCTGACGGTCGGGCTGCGGCTTGCGTGGAAAGTCCATTAAATGACATCGCAGGCAACTCCCTGGTTGATGCGAGGCTCAGATGTTGATTGCGCCATGGCAACCCGGCCGACAACCCAGGAAATTCTGACGCGCGAAGCGGAAGAGGCATCTATTGCCGGACAGACGGATGCAGCTTTGCGGGCCGTGGCCGCAGCGCGTTCCGCAGGGCAAGCTTCACCCGATATTCTGGGTCGCCTCGCATCGATATGCGCCAATTGTGGTGATTTCGCCAACGCAGCAGAACTCTATCGCCAGGGCGTCAACCTATATCCTCGGGACGCGCAACTCCTCGCCGGGCTTGGCGAGGTGTTGCGCATTCTCGGGTCGCTCGAACAGGCCGAAACCGCTTTCGATCGGGCACTTGCACTCGCCCCCCACGATTATGAATCCCAGTTTCTACGCTCATCGCTGCGCCGGCAGACTTTGTCACGTAACCATATCGACGAGCTCGCTGGCCTGTTCAAACAGGGCGTGAAGGACTGGCGCGGCGCAACTAAGATTGCGTTCTCGCTGGCGAAGGAGCTCGGTGATATCGGGCAGCATGCGCAAGCAGCTTATCACCTGAATGCCGGCAGCCGCATAAAGCGGCAGCACATCAGCTACGATGTCGAAGACGATGTGCGGATGATGCGCGCTATTGCCGTGGCATTTACGCAAGAGGCTTGCAGGCCAGCACATGGCAACGTCGAGGCTGCACCATGTCCGATATTCATCGTCGGACTGCCACGTACCGGGTCAACGCTGGTCGAAAGGATCTTGTCCTCACACAATGCGGTTTGCAGCGCCGGCGAACTCGACGCATTCACTGTCACTATTCTGGCGGAACTTGCCAGGATGGGAACAGCGACCTCTTTCGATCGCCTGTCCCTGCCGCAACGCACACTTGATATCGCGCCTGAAAAACTGGCGATTGAATACATGTCCCGCGTCGCGCCATTTGCGTCCGAAAAGCCGTATCTGATCGACAAGATGCCGCTCAATTTCCTCAACATCGGCCTGATCAATCGCGCTTTTCCACTCTGCAAGATTGTTCATCTCGTACGCAATCCGCTCGACACCTGTTTCGCAATTCACAAACACCTGTTCAAGGATGCCTATCCATATTCCTATCAGTTGACCGAATTAGGGCAATATTACGCCGCCTACCGCAAGCTGATGGCCCACTGGCACGCAGTCATGCCCGGCCGGATCATCGACATCCAGTACGAAGCAATCGTTGCGGACCAGGAGAGCACAACACGACGTTTGCTTCAGGAGATCGGACTGGACTGGGACCCGTGCTGCCTCCGCCCACAGGCAAACAGCAACCCCTCCACAACCGCAAGCGCAAGCCAGGTTCGCCAAGCTGTCTACGCATCGTCGGTCGACGCCTGGAAGCCTTATGCGCGTTATCTCGACCCGCTTATCCGCATTCTTATACGCGAACGGATCGACTTGCAGCAGAGTTGGAGTACAAATGATGCCAGCGCCTGAACGCAATACCCTTACCTGGACGGAAAAATATCTCATTTACGCGCAGGACAAGACCGAAAACCTGAGCCTTCTTGATTGCGTGTTTCTTGCGGAATATGTCGTTCCCGACGACGAGATGATGGGCGCGTCGAAAGTTGTCCTCCGCAACGCGTCCAACGAAACAATAGCGACTTATGACGACAACGATCTGTTTGGGCTGACCAACGGATATCGGTATATCCGCAAATCGCGGTCGTACAACAAGCCAGCCGATCTGGAGCGCGACGTCCCGCCTGACACGCAGTTTTCGTGGATCATCGAACGCGGCGCGAAAACGATTGCGCTTTCGCCCATCTGCATCGGCGGTCCCGAACGAGCGACCGCCATACCCAGCCCAGCCCCGCTCAAATTGTCTCAGGGCGGCAGGCCCGTCGCGCCCGATGCGATAGACCCCGGCGAGGATCTGGCGGTGGAATTCCCTGCCATGGGCGCAGGCGTCGCCTGGCCAGGAAGCGACTGGCGCGATCTCAATCTCCTGCTGCTCGACGATCAATTTGGTAGAGTGCTCTATACTGGCGGTGCACCGGGTGCAGAGTCCGGCTTTCTCGACGGTGAAGCGACCGGGGCGATCATTCCAGCCGGGACGTTGCATGGAGGAGGTGAGTTTGTGCTGTTCATTTCGCAGGTCCGCTTCGTGGACTCGAATGAATCGCATGGCGTTCGCCAGGTCGCCGCAAACTCCTACGCCATCGAACTGCCGATCTTGACGATCGGCGAGGCGCCGGCAGCCGAGCCTGGTCTGATACCCCGCCGCAGCGATCACCGCTTTTCCAGAAAAGTGCAAGCGACCGATCGACTTCAACCGTGGCCGTCGTTTGCGGAGCGCATCGCGTGACTACGATCGCGTATGACATGTTTCACGATATCACCCCGCTGGATCCGGAGGCTCGCCGTCGAAGAGTCGCCCGGTTCGGCGCCTATCTGGAAATCGCCACGCAGCCGGCCCTGTTTATGCTGCCGGTCATTGTGACCGCGCTCCCTGCAAAGTTTCACATCGGGCCTCTGGAAATCGCGCAATTGTCGTTTGCGACGATCGGGATGATCACGGCGTCGAACCTTATTTTCGCGCCGCTCACCCGGCACGCGTCGTGGTTCTGGGTGGCGCTGTTGTCGTGCGTATTGATGCTCGGCGGGAATGTGGCCTGCGCACTCAGCGCGAATTATGTCACATTGCTGATTGGCTGCGCGATCGCTTCGGTCGGGAACGGATTGCTGACCTCGATCGGCGCTTCGGCGATCGCGCTGAGCGGGCAACCCGGAAAGTATTTTGCCGCCGCCTACTTCGGCATTGCTGTTACCGGAGTGGCATTTTTCACGCTAAGTCCATTTTTCCTGCATCTGTTCGGGTGGCAGGCGATTTTCGTGGCGATGGCCGCAGCCATTGCGCCCGGCTTCGCGTTCTTGCGCATCCTGCCGCAGCGCTCTCACAAGCGCGACCCAGTTGCAGATCCGGTGGCACACAAGGCGGCGCATGGTCGCATTTCAAAGGTAGCGTTCGTGCTTGCGCTTGCCGGGCAGTTCTCCTTGTACGGTGGGCTTCAGCTGATGCTGACCTACTCTGTCGCTTATGGCATCATGCTGCATCTCAGCGCCGACTTTGCGACGTATGCGCTGGGTGGAACCTCGCTTTGCTGTGTCCTGGGATCGTTTCTGTCCGGTCGGCTGGTGAGGCTTGGGCCGGCGCTTGGCGGCAGCCTGGGAGCAGGCGCCTGCTTCACCGGCCTGCTCATATTGCTGTCGCTGCCATCGCGGCCTTTCCCGGAATTGTTGTTCATCGCCGGACTGGCGGGGGTGAATTTCGGCTGGAATTTCAGCCTGCCATTCCTGCTCGGCAGGACGGCGCAGATGGACGCCAGTGGCGCTTCATCCGCCTTTGCGATGGGGATGGTCAATGCCGGTGGGGCGGTCGTGCCATTTGCCGTGGTGCCGTTCATCGAGCACGCCGACCTTCATGTCGTGGTTGCCGCAGCCGCGCTTCTGGTTGGCCTGGGAGCAGTGGCGGTATTTCCGCTCAATCGGCTAAGGCCGACCTAGCCCCAAGCCCAGACGAAAACCTATATAAATCATATTTTTAAGGAAAAGATCATGGTTGCGTATGCTGATGTCGGCATCGAACTCAAGCCCGAGTTTTTGAAAGCGGTCTACTTCATCTTGAAAGAACAAGCCGGCGTGCGTCCAGGTGAACGGGTGCTGATCCTGTCGGATTCAAAGACGCCGCAGCATGTAACGGTGGCCTTCCGTGGCGTGGCGATGCAGCTTGGCGCGAGTGCGTTCGATCTGAAAGTGCCCTCTGCACCCCACCCCGCTTATCAGCCCGCGTTCGAATGGGATCCATTGACGATCGCTGCTGCGTCACAAGCCGATGTGATCATCGATATGGCGGTCGGCTACGCCGTATTTCTCGCCAAGCTCGCCGCGCAAGGCAAGCGCGTGATCATGCCCGGCGACGCTACCGGAGCTCCCCATATCGAAGATTCGCTGGTCCGGTGCCTGTTGCTTGAAGACCAGCATGCGCTCCGCGACGAGGGCATGGCGATAAAACGGATCATGGACGCTGGCTCGGTTCTGGAAATCAAATCGCAGGCAGGCACGGATTACCGCGTCGATATCAGCGATCTGACGGCCAATGTCTTCAGCGGCTTCATGTTTGACGCCGCGGGCGTGCAAGTGTCGAATTACGAGATTACTCCAGGATCTATGCCCGGGTTCTGGTTGCCCAAAGGCCGTGGCGACGGCGTGATGGCGATGGACGGGCTGCTGCTCTATGACAACGTCCATGAACTGCCGAAGTCGCCGATCCTGTTCGAAATCGTGAAGGGCAGGATCGTTAATGTGTCGGGCGACCCGTATTTGAGCGTAAGGCTGGCGGACTGGCTCAAGCGACTGGATGACGAGGCGGCTTACAATGGTCCGGTCCATGCCAATATCGGCCTCAGTCGCATGGCCCGGCTTACCGAGCATCTGGAATTCGAGCGGGTGCGCGGTGCCATGACATTCGGATTTGGCGACAGCTCCATTCTTTCGGATGCGTACGGCTACGATCCGGCGACCACGTCCAAATCGGGCGTCCATTGGGATGCACAAATCTTGAGCGGGTCCCTGAGCATCGACGGCAAGGCCATCTCGGTGGATGGCATCGTTCAATCCTGCAACCCTACCTCGGAGTGAGCCTTGGCAGTCCCCCCTTTCCACCCCGTCGACGCGCTGCCGCCAGAGCTTCGGCGGCGGAAATCGGCAACACAAGTGCGCGCGCAAAAGTCCGTGCAGGACATAATTGCCGCTGCCGCCAAACTGATCGAGGAAGTTGGCGTCGACGACCTCAACACCAACACGCTTGCCGAGCGAGCCGGCGTTCTGGTCAGGACCGTCTATCGGTATTTCCCCAATAAATTCGCGATCGTCGCCCATTTGTCCCAGCAGATGACCGACGCGTGGTTCGAACAGATGAACGACCACCTGGCCCTAATCGGGTCAGCCGATTCCGACTGGCGAGATGCGTTCAAACGCCTGGTCGGCGATTGGATCGACAACGTAAACAGCCAACCGGGGGGCTTGGCCGTGGTTCAGGCCATGGGTAGTTCGCCGATACTGCGCGATCTGGACAAAGAGCAATTCGGCCGGATCGCCGGAGCTCTGTTCGACAATATTTCGCCCCATACCAAGCTCGATCATCATCGGCTTCGGGTCATTTGTCACACCGTCACATCGATGATGTACGGCTTTGGCGACTCCTATGCCCGCATCCCATCGACTTTACGAACGGATGTCGGCCAGATGACGTCTGAAATGATAATCAAGGTCGTTGAACCTGCATTCTTTGCTCTCGATGAAGACTGATAAATGTTTCAAGGAAATATGCTGGATTTAGGAATTATTGCTGCCTCACAGGGCCAGCCTGAAACGGCTTTGGCAGCATTGGCGGCCGCGTATCTTTCCGAGATAGGCTTCGATACCTTTTCTGTCATGACTTACGACCTGGCAGCCATGCGAGGACGGAGAATCTATTCGACTTCTGACACGCATCCTGCTGGTTATTATAAGCCCTTGATCAAGTCTGACTGGGTCGCACAGGTCGTTGAGCGCGGCGAGATATTTATTGCCGACCAGCCAGAAAACTTCAAACCACACTATATTGACTGGAAAATGCTTGAGGAAATGGGCCTGAAATCGGCAGTGAACTTCCCGATTCGTATAAATGGATCAGTCGTTGGAACGGTCAACCTGCTGTCAGCACAACGAGCATATTTTACCGCGTCTATTTGCGAAGTTGCATCGTCGCTCCACGGGTTGGCAGCATTGTCATTGCTGATTCACGGGCATTGCGAGCGCGGGTTGCTCTAATTGGCGGCGGCATGGCGCTATACCAAACCGAGCTGGCCCCCCATATACGTCCACCCGCAGAGCATTTGAACCACTAAATATCGCATCTGACAGCGACCATATTTAAAAGTCGCAAAGAACGGCGCCAATTTGCGGGCTGGCGATCAGCGTGGTCTGAGTATTATGGAGTCCTGGGAACGCTCAACCTTTAGGTTATCGAGCGCGGCAACTGCGTCCACGAATGCATCGGGGTCATCAATTTGAAACGCACCGGCAAGATGTTTTGAAGCTTCCACTCCACCAGCCAGATGAATTTGTACAACATTGTGTTGGTTTAGCTGTTGCGCTGCATCACCAATCGTCATCTCTGCTGTTCCCAGAATTGGCGGACCATGCTTGTTGGCTTGGGGAGCCGGAGCGGATGTTCTAGCTGGCAAAGCGGCAGCGCTTTGACCTGCAGACAAGGATAGCAACTCACCATCGGGCAAAGTCGCTTGCACGCTGCCCGACACGACATCGATCCTGTTGGCCGAACCCTCACTGGAGATATCAAATGCTGCGTCATGAGTGCTGATCGAGAGCGCAGCCGCGCGGACCTCCAAGGGTCGGCTGTCTGCGCTGGCGACGGTGATGTGCGCGCGGCCTTGCACCACTTCTATGCGCCTCCGGCCACCATCGAAATGCGATCGCGCCAGACTGGACTCGCTTAGCGTCAACGCAGTGCCGTCGCTCAGTTGCCAGGTGCGCGTTTCACCCGGTGCAGTCTGAAAAGAGCGGGCTTCGACTAGCGTTCCGATACCGAAGCTCGGCACATCCCGCACGAAATGGACGGACACAAGTCCGACGCACAGCCCAACCGCGAGCGAGGCCGCAACGAGGTGTGTGGTCCGGCGCATATGCAGCGGCGCGCGAACCAGCGTTCGCTCGCGACCAGTGCGCGTGTTTGCCAGAAACAAGCTATCGCGCCACGCCCGGTCGGCCTCGGCATAGGCGAGGCGGTGACGCAGATCACGCGACAGCCAGTCGCGAAATTCGCCCCCCCCCACTTCCGGCTGATCGCCCTGATTGCGCGCAAGCCAACTCGCCGCCTGGTCACGGATCGAGTCGGGAATCGGCTCCCTGTCAGCGACGCTCATGTATCGTGCAAATGCCGGGCAAGTTGCTTGATCGCCCGGCTCATCTGTTTTTCCACGCCTCGCACGCTCAACCCCGTCTGTTCGGCAATCTCGGCATAGCTATAGCCGTCAAGGCGCCGGGCGAGAAACACATTGCGTGTCAGGGGCTTCAGGCGATCGAGTCCTTGCTCGATCCGCACAAGCCGGTCACGCGCCTCGAGGTGCGCGATCGGATCGAGGCTTGCGATGTCGACATCCTCGATCGGAAAATGGTGCTGCCGGCCTTGCCTGGCCGCCACTCGTGCTTCGTCCCGTTCCAGATTGCGCGCCGACTCACCCAGATAGCGCGACGGAACCTCGATTGCGTCAATGGCCTGCCCACGCGCTGCCAAGCGCACAAAGACCTGCTGTATGAGATCCTCGGCCTGGTCAACGCCTGTGCGGCGGGCAAGACGACGCAACAGCGACGGCCGCTCAGCGCGGTATATTTCCTCGAGCCGCACGGCAGTGACGGGATCCAGCTTCGCCACTGCGACCTGATCTGTTCCCTCTGCAGCACGGTCCACCGTACCTGAAATCGCCAGTTGATTCATCGAAAACCAGAGCCCCCTGATCGAGGTGCTCCGGCCGGAAGCCGGATTCTGAGAACATGCTTGAGACACGCGCCGACGCCTTTGGCCCCGAAAGGCTTGGACATACGCGTCGGCTATCCGGCCACGATTGCGGCAGATTGAATTTTTCCCAAGCGAGGTTCTCAGGCCTCGACGCAGGACCAGTTCGCCCTGCGCCCGCGAAAATTATGTCGGAACGATGACTCTGGCAAGCCCGGTTATTCGCAAACAGAAATAGCAGGGCGGCCTGTACGAACTTCGCCGCCTACGGCATTGATTCCCGGTGTCCGCAAATGGCGGTAAGTCGCGCCAGTCGCGGACCGGTTTGCGCCTTTAGATTGAGAAACATCATCCAGGCGGCTCATGACCGGCAATTGTCCGCCAATTAGCTGGCTTCCCACGGGCCGCCGGGTTGCCAGCGCTGTGCGGTCGAGGCGCCGACATCTGCGGCAGTGGCGACCGGCATGAGGAAACGCTCGAGCGCGGACACGACGTCGCCAAGGGATGCCGGAGCGATCTTCACGCCAGCGCGGCCAAGGAAGGCTCGCCACAACTGTTGCTTCTCACGATCTTCGAAGAAAGCCGTGGTCAGTCCGATAGGTGGCGAAGTCGGCACTGCAGTTTCACGGCGGTCAAACGTCGCGCGGATCGCTGCGGCCAATACGGAACCCTCAAAGGCGAAAGTTTCAGCGATCGCCCAAAGATCGAAGTAGTCTTTGAGGCGGCTGTTGATCACGCCGAGACCGACGAGAGCCTGGAATTTCTCGGCAACGACGGTTTCGGGCGGATAAGCGCGCAAGACGGGGCGCGGCGCATCAAGGAGCGAGGGATATTCGATTTCCTGCGCGTCCGGGGTGACCGCGTCACCGTAGCCCAGGTCGATCCGGACGGTGAGGCGCGCGCCCGCGAACATCGCGATCATGCGGATGGACGCACCCGCATATTCATCCTCGGGTCGGTTCGGTTCGACCCTGATCGTATCGGGCAGGAACTCGATGCCGTCATCCGCGACGGGCTGCAGTGCTATCGCCTTGAAGATCGAGGCGACCTGCTCTGGATCTGGATCGCCGAACGCGAGCAGATCGAGATCGCCGGTCGTGCGGTAGGGCAGTTCCGACCAAAGGCTGAACAGCATCGCGCCCTTGAGGATGAAACCGTTGCGGTGCGGTGATTTGCTGATGCGGTATAGCAGGCGTTCGATTGCGTAACGTGTGAGAGTGCGCTGAACGTCATCACCGCGTAAGCGGGCAAACCTGGTCAATTCTCGCCGCGCGACATCGGCGAACGGCTTGGGATCGGAAGGCTGCGGGCTCACGTCATGGCCTGCAGATACGGCCGCATGAAAGTCTGGACCCGGCAGATCTTACCATAGTGCCAGAGCTGATCGACGGTTGCGACCTTGCGCTTGAGGCCATCGCGCAGCGCCTCTATCGCGACATCGACACCGATCTTGCTTCGGTATTTGAAACAGTCGGCGATCGTCTTTGCAGGGTTGGTGAGATGGACGGTAACGCCGTCAATGACACGTTCCTCGATGCCTGCGGTGAGCGCTTCACCGCTGGCCCGCACGATCTGCAACGAAGTCGACGTCCGGCTCGGAACCCAGTCCCTAAGCCCCAGCAGTAACCAGATTTCGTGGGGGGCTTGCGTGGTGAGCTCGTGAAGCTGGAGCGCGCTCAGCAGCGCGATTGTCGCGCGAGGCGACCACAGCGCCACTTCGGCGAGGCTACCGCCTGGGCTAAGTTGGCGATCTGCGGCCTCGTATAGTCCGCGACAGATCTGGACCAACACGCCGTCATTGGTCAGGCGTTGGAGATAGTTGCGTGGTATCCCGGCATCCGAGAAATCTCGGGTGCGGATCACTGGTTTCGAGCGTATGAGAGCGAGTGCGCGCGCTTTATGACCCGTCTGCCCGGTTTCTTGAATTTGTACCATTTCCTCGGATGTTCCCGATAAAGTCCGAGATATTGTAACAATCAGATGCGCGCCTGACTAGCCCTGCAAATCTTGCTATCCAGGCTATCATCGCGCCTCCAAATCTTCCCACGCGCGAGCAGAAAGAACGACTCTGTGCCAGGAATTCGAAGTCCGCGGCCAGGTTTGCTGCCATTGTTGTCCACCGCACCCCGCTGATCACCTTTTGGTGTTGCGACCTTCGCGAAAATCCGGCAAATTTGCGTCGCGATATCCGGACCAGGCCCCACTGAAAGTGGTGCCTCATGCTTTCAACACCGATCAAATCCATGCTGGCGGCCGCGTTCTTGACGTCGGCACAATCTGCCGTCGCGCAAAGCGTGGTGATCCGACAGTTCTCACCGCAAGCCAAGAGGCATGGCTCCTTCATTCTCACGCCAGCGATCGGACAAACGCAGAGTGGCGGCGGAATAGTACGCAATGAACTTTTGGCCGATTTCGACGCCATCAGAACTGCTGATGTGCGACCGTCGCATAGCGAGAACGCCGCTCTTGCGCCGCGTGAACCGTTGATACGCAGCGCTGGCACCCAACGTCTTCTGGCTCCGCTGTCGCCGGACTGCGGTGGTGCACCGTATCGTCCCAGCCCAAGATTATCAGCGTTAGCCGAGCGGCGGCGCGCGACATGGTACGCCACAATGGTGAGTGCCGCATGCGAAGCCGGACTTCCGGTTACCTTGCTCGATGCCCTGGTCATCGCAGAGAGCCATTATAACCCGGCCGCACTCAGCCCCAAGGGCGCCGCGGGCCTCGCACAACTGATGCCCGAGAGTGCTCGGAGCCAAGGCGTCGGCAACGTCTGGGACCCGAATGCCAACTTGCGCGGCGGCGCGCATCTGCTGCGCTCGCTGCTTGATGAATTCGGGCGCTTTGACCTCGCGCTCGCCGCCTACCATGCTGGCGCCAGGCGGGTGCGCGCAACGCACCGAGTGCCACATATCCCGGAAACGCTTCACTACGTTTCCGGGATACTGACGACAATGCATAATCAGCTTGTGTCTGCGGTAGACACTGTGCCGTAGTCGGCCAGGCGACTTTGAGCGGAGTCAAAGTTCATTCCCGCACCGATTTGGCGAACTCTGCCAGCATTTCGGCCTGGTCAGGACGCATAGCGTCGACCGCTCCGATTTGATCGGGCACAGTCTCGCCGAGCAAGATCGACGGGCACTGCCCTTCAAAGTTGCCGAGATTGGGACGGTGCTGGACATATCCTGCAAGCGCCGCAAGCTCGGGCGAGAAGGTTCGCGCGACCTCGGGTGGATACGACAGCCAGGGGTTTTCATAAGGCTTCAGCCAACCGAGGCTGTAGCCGATGACAACAGCCCTCCGGGACCGGTCGGTTCGGTTGGAACCTGCGCCATGGGCGGTCGATCCCAAAAAGCATATTGCCGAGCCGGGCTCGCATTCGGCGATAACCGGGGCGCCAACCTCCTGCTTGGCAATGCCCGCCGCGCCATGGCTGTATGGGTAGAGCTGCGTCGCGCCATTTTCCTTGGTGAAGGGATCGAGCGGCCAGATCACGTTGATCAGATATTCGTGAGTGCCCTTGTCACCTGCCCACATGTCGTGGTCGCGATGCGGGAACTGGCGCACTTCGCCCGGATGGATCTCGATAGCCTGAGCGACGTTGAGCTGAATGCGGTCGCAGGCTTGCCCGAGGATTGCATTGGCCATGGCGAGAATATCGGGCTGCGTGACCAAGGCCTCGACATGGGCCGAACGTCTGAGCAGACGACCGAACCGTTTGGTTTTGTAGCCATAGAAATGACCCTGGCTGAGCGGCGTTGCGGCAAATACCGGATCGAGGTCTTCGGCAAGACCGCGGATCGTGGCATCGGCCACCAATTGCGGAATAATGCAATAGCCCCGCTCGAGAAGCTCTGCGGTCCAGGTTGCGGCGCTCATGCGCGTGGCTCCCGGTGACCTGCCAGACGCAGCGTTGGCGACATAAAGACGCCAGTGCCGGATAAACCGCCGAGGGTCCGATCGTCAATGTGGATATGCAATCCAACAAGCGTCTGCCTGCCGACACGCACGGCATGCCCGAGCGGCGCACATTGCCAACCAAATCGCACAATCTGGGTAAACCAGGACAATTCGGCAACGCCGGTATAGTCGGTGATCCCGGTGCGCAGAGCATGTTCGGCCAGTGCCGTTACGAGCTGATTGCGCGCGCTCCGGCGCTCGGACGCCGATTGATGGCGATCGAGGCAGAAGCGCGTGATTTCGCGGACGGTCGGACCACTGGGAACGGGTCCGTCGCACAGGAACGGATAAAGATCGCCGAGCAAATGCGGTTGTTCCGTTGGCAAAAGCCGGGTTGAGGCGCGGTGATTGCTGCAATCATCAAGCAAGATCAGGTATTCTGCATCCGACCCATCGAATTGATCGACCTCGAATTCACCGGCGAGGACCGGCAGGTCCCACTTGAGCAGGTCGATAAACACCTGCTTGCGTGCTGCGAACATGGCGCGAAAGGCGGCATCTTCGGGCGCCAACGGCGCCCGAACCAGATTTGTCTGCATGGCAGATTTTCCTTTGATGATTGGATTGGTTCGCCAATCTCATCACGGGACGCCCGAGCGTAATATTCCAAGAAATGGGGATAAAGCGCCGAAATGCGGACTATTTTGCCCGCACCGGCCCCGACATTTTTCTTACTATATTGAGCCGGTCTGCAGTAATCCGGTCCGCGCGCGCCTCGCGCGAGGCAGCATCCACGTCTGTCGCCCCTCAGGTCACCTGAAGCAACCTGTTCAAATCCACGACGACCGATCCCAGGGCAATCTGCCACCGGGATCGAAGACAATCACTTTGCTCGGGACCAGAAACCCTGCATACTTCCAGAATTCGAGGACGCACTTAGGTGAGGCCTCATGCGGCATGATCGGACGCTCGGCGGATCGGGCGGCGCACCTCAGGCAAGTCGGCAAAACTGTCTCGCCGACTGCGGATCTGTTCCTCGTTGGCAATGATCGCATTGGCAAGCCATTCGGAAAACCGGGCAACGGCAGGCCTGGTGAGCGGCTCGATCGCAAATTCGGCGGACGCATCGAGTGCGGCCAGGACGGGCTGCACCAGTTGCAGGATAACGCCAAGGTTCGGGTCGAAATAGCGCTGCCAATCGCCCAGCACGTCGATCGCCAAGAGGGCGCGCTGCCGGTCGATTCCAAGCCGATCGTATAAGGCAACGATGGCTTCGAGGCGCAGCGGCGTATCGCCCGAGAGGATCCGGTTCATCTGACGCCGGCTGACGCCGAGATCGTCTGCAAGGCTTGCGCGGGTTAGCCCGCTTCGCGTGATGTGATGATTGATCAACGCGCGGTGGCCGATCGACATCGCCGTGGCAACGCAACCGCCCACGGCCTCATCGCTTCGCAAAGTATTTTGCGTGTCCGCGCCCTCGTCATCGTGTTCGGTTGCCATAGCGTGTCGACCCCCTGAAGCGTTTGGACATTCATTCGCCAAGCAGACACGTGGGGTGTCAAGGACAACCCAGAGATACCGGCTCCGACAATTCGCTCCAAATTGGCGGTATAGCCACAGGCGTATAAAGCCTCAGCAACGCTGATTATCCCGACGAGGTGCAGTTCACACTGTCATCAGTGCGAATATTGAAAACCCTACGGCCCGCCACGACACCCTTGCTATCGATCCATGATTCTACGCCCGTAGGGAAGCGATGGGCGCCGACCGCGCACAAATCGGCGCGAAGCGCTATTGCCAGGCCGGTTTTAGCCCAACCATCGACCGAAAATCGCCCGTCGACGGGCGCAATACGCGCAACCATCGGCGAATTCAGTACAACACTGCCGTGGCGAACACATTTTCGTGAAAATTGGCTCGCGAATACGCGGCCATTGTTGTCACGCCCCGGGGCTCGATGAATTTTGGGTGTGGCGCTGGACATCCCGACAAGCGCCATCACTCAAAAAAGGCACCCCCCATGTCAATCGCACCACCTCTTGCCGCCTCACGACGCGTGTCACTTCTCCGGTCCATCTCGAAGCGCGGGCACCGGCCAAAACTTCGCTCGCTCGCCTATGCAGTTCCCGCCGTTGCCGCTGCTGCGGTGATCGCACCGGCAGTCGCCCATGCCGGAACCGACGCCACGTTCAGCACCGCGCTGACGCAGTTCACCAATTTCCTCTCCGGATCGGGTGGCAAAGTGATCACGGTTCTCAGCCTTGCCGGCGGTATCGTGGGCCTTGCTTCAGGCCGCTTCTCGCTCGGCCAGGTCGCTGTGCCCGTCGGCACCGGCGTTGCCGCCGGCACCGGTGTGCCCATCGTCACAGCGATGGTCACCGCAACGATATAACCAGAAGGCAAGGCCGGCGCCGCTAACGCCCCCCCTACGCCCCCCAAGCGGCGTCGGACCGGCCCACCTCCATCCAAACACCTCATGTGACGGCGGACAGCAATGGAACGCTATGCCATTCCCAGGCACCTCGATGATCCCGAATTGATCGGGTTCTGGTCGCTTGATGAATTTCTGGTGATGGTCATCCCTTTTGTCTGGGGGATCATTGCGGGGCATATCGTTCTTGGGCTCGTTTTCTCAACCCTGGCCTGGTTCGGTTATCGCAAAATTCGAGCTGGCCGGTCGATGTCGTGGGTACTCCATTTTGGATACTGGCATCTTCCGGGAGAGTTCTTCGCGCTGAAGAGCTTTCCGCCGTCACATCTTCGTGTCCTGGCAGGCTGAGCGGCCATGGACCTCGATCTCGCCCATGATCGCTCTCAACGCATCCTGCGCCAGCGCAATGTGCTGGCAGGCGTTGCAATTATTCTCGGCTCCGCGCTCGCGGTGACTTTTACCGCCGCACAGAGCCGCGACCGCGAAGTCGTGCTGGTGCCAACGCTGCGTTCGCCAATGACGCTCTCGAGTTCGTCGGTCAGCCGCGAATATCTCGAGATGGTCACCCGCGATGTGGCTGCGCTCGCGCTCAACCGGTCGCCCGAGACGCTGACCTGGTGGATGAACACCATCCTTGACCTGACCGACGAGCAGGATCGCGGCGAGGTCAAGAAAGGCCTGATCAAGATCGTCACCGAGCAGCAGGGCTCGCAGATTTCCCAGTTTTTCACGCCCGACATGATGACCGTCAATCCGGGCAAGCTGACCAGCGAAGTCGGCGGCACGCTGCACACGGTCGTCGCCTCCAAGGACGTGACGAGCGAGCACCGGACCTTCCGCTTCCAGTGGCGATACAACGGTGTCTCGCTGAAGCTCGCAGGGTTCGGGATGATGACCCACGAAGCCGCGCCGCCCGGAGCGGCGCAATGATAGCCCTTCCCCAACAGGATTTTTGTCCGATGGCTTCCTTCAAATTGATGGCGCGCGCCGCGCTGCTCAGCGCCGGTTTGCTTGGCCTCGCCAGTCCCGCGCTTGCCGACCAGAACTTGCTGGCATCCGACAATGGTACGGTCGCTTGCGAAGCCTCGCTCAAGGACCTGACCCGGATCACGCTGGCGAACGACCAATTCGCGTCGATCTCCAAAGTCCAGGCGAGCAATCCGTCCGAGGATTTCGATGTCGTCAACGAACCGCTGCGCGGGGACATCTATATCTCGGTTGGCCAAGGGTTCTCGAAGTCGGCGATCTCGTTCTTTGCAACGACGCGCAAAGGCTATGTCTACAAATTCCTCTGCGCTGTCGGCGGCACGGATGCCAAACAGGTCTTTGTCGCCAATGCCGATGTGGCAGCGCCCCGCGTCGTCGGCGAGGAACTCCCCGCAGATCTGTCGCCCCAGGACGAGGCAGCCCGGCTGATTGCCGCGCTCTATGCGCAGCGTTCGGTCGCGAGATACGATATCGACTGGCGACCACTGGCCCCCGTTTCAACCGGCGAGACCACGGTCCAGCGCATAGGGCAGTATCAGGGCACTCGGCTTGTCGCGACGCTGCTCAAGCTGACCAATACCGGCACCAAGCCGATTGCGCTGCGCGAAGAAGACTTGGGTCCGCAAGACGCGGTCGCGATCAGTCTCACCAATACCCGGCTCAATCCCGGCGAGGCGACCACTGCGTTCGTTGTCGTCGCCCGCAAAGCCCAGGGAGATCGGCCATGAGCGAGACAGATAGCGCCGTCTCGCCCGCGAATGGCGCTGCGGCTGCCAGTGCCGTTGGTGACCTTGCCCACAACGCAGCCATTCGGCGCCGCCAGCATATCGCGCTCTATGCGATAGGCGGTCTGCTGCTCGCGGGCGGCGCGTGGTGGATCATAGGCTCGGGTACACTTGCGGCAACACCAGACGCCAAGGCGAGCGATCCAGCGACAGTGCGGATTTCGACAGATGACATGGTCAACCGCTCGATGGCCGACAAGGAATGGATGGCGCTGTCGGAAAACCAACTGACCAGCCAAGGCACCGCGATAAAGACGCTGCAAGGCGATAGCGGCCGAATCGATCAACTTCAAAAGCAGATCGATGATCTGCAGGGCCAGAACACCGCGCTCAAGTCCGACGGGTCCAAAGTGCTGTCGGCGTACCAGACCGAGAACGAACAGTTGCGCAGTCAGGTCTCGGCGCTTTCGATACAAGTCCAGCGCGCCACCGCCGGGCCGAACGCGCTGTACGGTCCAGGAGCGCCTGCCACCTATCAGCGCGCCGGCACTGCCCCGGCAGCGGCGGGCGCTACTGGTTCGGCAAGTGCCGCAGGAACACCAACGAGCACCCCAACACACTCGAGCGAAGTCAAACTGCTGGCATTCAATGGCGATGCCAGCGGCACAGCCACGCGCATCGTGCCGGCCAAAACCACACAGTTTACCGACAGCGAAAACTACCTGCCGCCCAATTCGATCGCAACCGCGCGCGTGGTGGTCGGCGTCGATGCGACAACGAGCACCAAGAGCCAGACCGATCCGCTGCCCGTCGTGCTACGGATCACCGGCCCTGCCCGCTCGGTCTATGTCCAGGGCAAGCTGCTCAAGACCAACCTTGCCGGCTGCATGGTCAATGGCGCGGCCATGGCCGATCTGTCGTCAGAGAAAGTCTACGTCAAATTGCAGCGCATGACCTGTCCACAACCGGGCGGACGCGTCGCGGTGAGCGACGTCAAAGGCTTCATCGCCTTTGGCGGCAAGACCGGCGTGCGCGGACGGGTGGTCAACCGCTCGGGCAATCTCATCGGCCAGGCGTTCATTGCCGGCGTGCTGGGCGGCTTCGGGCGGGGGTTTTCGACGAACTCGCAAGCGTTCCTGACTGCGCCCACTATCAACACCAGCGGCCAACCCGCCGCGCTGTCGCCGTCGTCGATTGTCCAGGGCGGGCTTGGCCAGGGTGTGGCCCAGTCGGCCGACGCTGTCTCCAAATATCTTATCGAACGCGCCGAACAGTACCAGCCCGTCGTCGAAATGCCGACCGGCCTCGATGTCGAGGTGGTGTTTCTCGATGGCGTTTTCATCCGCAACTAAAAGGTTCGATCCTCATGCGACATGCCCTTTCTCTGTTTCTGGCCTGCACCGCCTGTCTGCCCAGCGCACACATTGGATCCGCGCATGCTGAACCTTCCCATGCCGAGCCTGGTGCCAAGGCTGCACTGACCAAGGCACTTGCTGCACGCCTCCCGCGCACAAAAATCACGCACATCGATTGCGGCGTCATGCCAGGCCTTTGTGAAGTTCAGGCCGGATCGACGCTGTTCTATACCGATCCAAAGGCGCGTTTCCTGATCGTCGGTCATGTCTATGACCTCAAGGCACACCAGGATCTCACCGCAGCAAAACTCCTCGCGATCAATCCCGACAGTATGGTCGCGACCCCGGCGGTGCCCCATGGCGGCGACGAGGGTTCGGTGCGCAAGACCGACGCAGAACCTGCGTCCAACAGTACCGCGCAGAAAGTGTCGCTCGCCGATCTGCCCGCAAAAGGCGCGATCGAATGGGGTAGCAAAGGCCCGCACGTCACCGTCTTCAGCGATTTCCATTGTGGCTATTGCCGCCAGCTTCACCAGGACTTGAAGGCAATGGGCGCCAGCGTCAGCGAGCGGCCGATCTCGGTGCTGGGAACGCGCGTCATTTCGGAAGGCGTGCTTTGCGCGGCCGATCGCGCGGCCGCCGTCGACACCGCCTATGCCGGCGAGACGATCCCGCCCGGCACCTGCGACACCAGCGGGCTCGATGCCAATGAGGCTTTTGCGCGTGCGCACGGATTTTCCGGCACGCCGGTCTTGGTGCGCGAAGACGGCGCCGTCGTGCTGGGCTACCGTCCGCGCGCGTTCCTCGAAGCTTGGCTCAAGGGAGGAAACTGAACCATGCGGCATATCCTCCTCCCGCTGCTGGCATTGAGCCTCTCAGGCTGCACGCTGTTCCAATCCAACGTCAAAGGCGGGTTCGTGTGCGGGGCCGCGCGCGGCACTTGTGCGCCTTCAACGACAATCGATGACGGCGCACTTCATGCAATCGACGTGCGCAAAGCCGCCGCCGATGCGCCGGCGCCTGCCTCGCCTGAGCCCAGTGTAAGACATCCGCGCATTGTCGCTCCGACAGATAGCGATCCCGGACCACCACGTGGCGCGCTCAAAGTGGTCTATCCCGCGTGGCGCGATGCCGGTGGACATGTCCACAAGCGCACCGTCGCCTATGTAAACGTCGATGCGCCGGGCCTCGTTGCCACCGACGACACACCGTATGCTTCAGACGGCCCGGCCCGCACCAATCTCCTGGCTATCGCCGAGTCTGCGCCCGACATCGCGCTGGTCGGCCCTACGCCCGCGATGACAGTAGCGCAGACGGAAGCGGCTGCGCCACAGTCTGCAACGATCCCGGGCGCAACACCGATCGGCGCGATCCAGGCGCAAGTGCGCGACATTCTCGCCAAAGCCCCCAAGCCGGTGGTCAAGACGACCGCACCGACATCCACGTCACCTGCTCCTGTCGTGCCGGTCCCGCCCGTAACCAGCGGCGGCGCATTTCCGCCGCAGGGGGAGTAACGCGCCATGCTCGCCCGCCTTATTGAACTCGTGACCGGCGATACAGCCGCGCCCGAGAACCGACCCGATCCACAAGCTGTGCCGATGCTCGCAGCTTATCTCGGCTATCGCGCCTACAGCCCCGGCGAGCAGCTGTTCCACCTGACCAGGTCAAAGGGCTTTATCCTTGAGCTTGCCCCGCTCATTGGCGCTGACGAGCGTATCAGCGATATCCTGGGCACGGTCTTCGCCGATGTGCTGTTGCCGGGCTGCCAGTTCCAGATCATCAATTACGCCAGTCCGCGGGTTGCTGAAAAGTTGCAGGAATGGGCCTTGCCCCGCGTGCGCGCCGGCTCAGTGTTCGACAAGCTTGCGCGCTACCGGCTCGATCTGCTCACACACGGCGCCTGGGCTTCGCTTGCCGGCGACGGGCCGTTCCATTTGCGCCAGTTCCGCGTGCTTTTCGCGGTCGGCGTTGCCGAAGGCGGCCCCGTTTCGAACGAGCAGTTGTTGTCGGTCCGCGACGGGATCGTGGCTGCATTTGACTCGATCAATGTGCCAAGCCGGACGCTGGGGCCGACGGACCTTATCCGTTTCATCGACGATGTCCTGTGCCCGTCGACGGGGGCCGGCGACGATGCCCCGGAATACAGCCCGTTCGATCCGATCAACGAACAATGCTGCCGCCGCGATCTCGTCACGCGTGTCGAAAAGAACCGGCTGATCCTCGAGGCGCCGTCGCTGCGCCCTTCGGGCAAGATGATCGACGGCACGCCCGATCTCGTCGAAGTCACGCCACATGCCTTTGACGCGCGTACGATGTCGGTGCGCTATTTCCCGGAACGCTGGGCGCCCTGGGACACGCAAAAAGTCATTGGCGATGTGTTCAATCCCAAGCTGTGCCTGCCCTGCCCGGTGCTTCAGTCGATTGCCGGGATCATTCCTGCAACCGATATGTCCGAAGCCAAAGCGAGCTGGAAGTTCACCCGCACGACCACGCTTGCCGACGGCAAGGCATCGCGGCTTGTGCCGGCGCTCAAGAGCCAGTCGGCTGAATGGACCCACGTCCAGCAGCAAGTGCGCACCGACCAGAAGCTGATCCAGATCTATTACAGCGTCACGGTGATCTCGCCACTTGGACGTGGCGATCTGAACGAACGCACTTTGAAGGCCATCTACAAAGCCGCCGGTTGGGATCTGATCAACGAAACCTAGCTTCAACTGGGCGGGCTGCTCGCCGCGTTTCCGCTGCTGCTCGCCGACGGACTGTCGGCCGACTTGCAGCGCATGCGCCGGTTTCGCACCGTGCTCTCGGCAAATGTGGCGGCCCTGGCGCCGCTCCAGGGGGAGTACAATGGCGGAGCGATCCCGCATCTGCTGTTTGTCGGCCGGCGCGGGCAACCGCAGTTCTGGTCACCGTTCCAGAACAGTGCCGGCAATCACAATGTGGCGATCGCCGGCAAGTCCGGGTCGGGCAAGTCGGTCCTGCTCCAGGACCTGACCGCCAGTCTGGCCGGGGTTCATGCGCGGGTGATAGTGATCGACGATGGACGCTCTTTCGAACACATGGCCAAAGCGCTCGGCGGCACCTTCACCGAATTCCGCCAAGCGGCGGGGATCTCGCTGAACCCGTTCCGGATGATCGATCCGGCCCTGGCGGCAGATGATCCGGATTATCTCATCGACTGCCTGGCGATGTTGAAGGCGATCATTTCGCAGATGGCGCGGTTCGAGAACCGGCTCAACGATACCGAGCGCGGGCTGATCGATGCTGCGGTGAATGCGGTCTGGTCAGACCTTGGCCGCGACGGGACGATCGATGCGGTGATGGCGGCCTTGCGCAGCGCAGGCCATGCGCAAGCCGATGATCTGGCGACCGCCATGCTTCCCTTCTCGGCGGCCGGCACGTTCGGCCAGTTTTTTCTCGGCGACACCAATCTCGATCTTTCGGCGGACCTGACCGTCTTCGAGCTCTCCGACCTGTCGTCGCGCGAGGAATTGCGCAGCGTTGTGCTGACCTCAATCATGTTCGTCGCCTCGCAGACGATGCGCAAACTCGATCGGCAAATCCCCAAAGCGCTGATCATCGATGAAGCCTGGTCAATGCTGAAGGGCGGCGCAATGGCAGATTTCGTGGAGACGTACTCGCGCACCTGCCGCAAATATGGCGCTTCGCTGATCACCGCGACCCAGTCGATCAACGATTTCTACAAATCCGGCGGCTCGAAAGCCGCGCTCGAAAACTCGGACTGGATGCTGGTGCTCCAGCAAAAGCCCGAGACGATCGCGGATTTTCGCAAGTCTGACCGCTTCGAGATGGACAACTATACCGACGCGCTGCTGCGCTCGCTGAAGCGGCATGGCACCGATTATTCGGACCTGCTCATCCGTGGCCCGGATACGCAATGCGTGTGCCGCCTTGTGCTCGATCCGTTTTCAGCGACGCTTTATTCTTCGAGCCCGGCCACTTTTGCGAAGATCGAAGCCGCCGTGGCTGAAGGCAAGACCATGGCCGAGGCGATCGAGGCCGTTGCCTATCCCGACCGCGTCGCTGCCCAACCAGAGACGCGGCCATGATCGCGCGCCGAAGCCGGTATAACTGGCCCGCAATCTTCGTTTGCGCAGTGCATCTGTCAGGCTGGTTGGCGGTGAACGCCCTCATAACTGCCGGGATCATCGCGATGATCGCCTTTGCCATCGGTAGCTTTTCGCTGCCGCTGACGATGGCTCAGCTCGCCAATCTGGCCAACCGTTATGTCGCAGCCGATGCCGCGCGGCAGAGCCAGTTCAACCACATCGTTTTCAGCGGATTTTTGGAAGCCCTGCTTTTTGTCTCGGTCCTCCGCCGCGCCGGCATTGCCCGTATCCTGGAGATCGCCGACCATGTCTGATCCCATTCCCACCCTGTTTGATCATGCTGATCGCTCAGCCAAAGCCATTGACGCACCCGCTGCTTCAAGCGGGTCGCCCGAACCCAGCCCGTCCGATGTCATGCGTCAGGTTGCCTTGGCCATGGCTGCCAGCGGCGCACTGCTCTGGGGCGTGTGGGCAACGCACACGATCTTGGGCTTGCGCAATTCAGCACCGCACCTCGTCAAAGTCGAACTGGCCGATCTTGTACGCGAATTTGTCCAGGGCGAGGCCCGGTCAGGCGAACCGGCCGAGGAGATCACTGCACGCACGGCGAGCTTTCTGAAATCGCTCAATTCTGCTGTCGGTGCTCGCGCACGACACGGTGACATCGTGCTGCTGGGCAACGCCGTGGTCGATGGCGACGTTCCCGATATCACCGCCATGGTCCGCGCAGACGTCTACGCGCACCAATCTCCTGCCGCCGAACCGGCCCATGGGCCGACCGAAGCGAAGCCTCAAGCAGCGAAAGCCGCAGAAAACGAGGTCGGCCATGGCCAAAGCCATTGATCTGCCCGCCGCTGCGTTCGCTTCTCCGCGCCGCCCCTGGCGCGAGCGGGTGCGCTCGGTCGCGCTGCTTGGGGCAATCGCCATCGCGTTCGAAGCCCTCGATGATTGGCACGACCACCACGCGATCCTGATCAACGCCAGCGAGTCGCTTCCCACTTGGGCCCTGCTCGTTGAAACCGGCCGCTTCCCGGCGCGCGGCGATTCCGTCGTGTTCGATCCCGGCCACGATCCGCTGGTGATCAAGCATTTCGGAGCGCGTCCCAAGCCTTTTGCCAAAATCGCTTACGGCGTGCCCGGCGATCTGGTGACGCACGATGGCGTGCGGGTCCTGGTCAACGGCCACGAGGTCTCGCGGCTCAAGCCGCGCACGCGCCAAGGAGAAATTCTGGTCCCAGGGCCTCAAGGGCGCGTGCCCAGCGGCTGTGTCTTTGCTGGTACACCGCACAAAGACGGCTTTGACAGCCGTTATTCCGCCATTGGCTTCGTCTGCCACGATCGACTAATCGGCACCGGGGAGCCGATTCTGTGACGGGGTCGGCTCTTCATTTTGGGCTGGCTGCGCTGCTGCTCGGTGCGTCGCCCGCCATGGCGCGAGATTACGGTACGCTCGGGCCCACCTGGGCGATTGCCGAGCCCGATCTGCTCGATTTCATCCACGCCCGCCTCCACACGCTCGAGGAAAGCGGCGAGCTCGCTGCGCTCAACCGCAAATTTGTCGAAGCCGCGCGCGCCAGCATCGAACATCCGCATCCCGTCGCAGGCATCACGCCGGCCACCGCCGACCGGCAATGGCTGTTCGATCCCACGGTCACTCTTGCCGACGATATGCGTGATGCCCGCAGCAACTTGCTTGCTGCGAAAGGCCAGCGCTTCAATCCGCTCCATGTCGTCGCGATGGCCCATGCTTTCGCCTTTATCGATGGCGACAACAACGACGAGATTGCCTGGGCACTCAAGCAAGGCGCGCCTGACAAAGTTTGGATCGTGCTAATCAAAGGCTCGCCGACCGAGCGTATGGCTGCGCTTAAGCGCCGCTTCTGGTTCGACCAGGACGGGTTGATCACCCGCCGTTTCGGGATCTCGCATACGCCCGCGCTGATCAACCAGAAGGATGACCTGATCGCGGTGCACGAAGTCGCGCTGCGCCATGAAGGGGCACCGCAATGATCCGGCGGCTCATCGCAACGACCCGCGATCGCATTTGCGCATCCCTTCCCGCGCCTATGGCAGCGCCCGAGACGGTGGAGCAACGCCGCCGACGCTGGCGGTTGATCGGCCTGCTTGCCACGATGGCGGTGGTGACTTGGATGGCACCGACCCTCTTTTTCATCTCACTGATCGGAACTGCGCTGCTTTGGTATGGGCTGGCGCTCACCATTCTCATCGAGGGCACAATCTGGCTCGTCACCAAGCTGCGCGACGATGCCGCGTGGTTCGATGCGTGTATCCAAGCTCGCCGCGACGAGATCGGCGAGCCATGATCCGCGCGCTTGCCTTGCCTGCGCTGGCCGCGCTTGGTTTGCTCGCCACCGCGCCGGTGGCCGAGGCGCAGTCTGCGACGACATGCCATGGCCATTTCCCCAACCCGCTGACCGATGTGTGCTGGGACTGTTTCTTCCCGCTATCAATTGGCGGCGCAGATCTGTGGCCGAGCCAATATCCCGATCCGCCCAATCCATCGCTGCCGGTGTGCCTGTGCGGCCTGCGCCCGGGCCTCTCGTTCGGGTTCTGGGAGCCCGTGCGGCTGATCGATGTCACCACAAAACCGTTCTGCTTTCCCAACCTTGGCGGACTGACACTGAACCCGGGTCTGCATCTGGGCACGGGGCACATGTCCTATTCGCAGCAAACCGGCGGAGCGGGCGAGATGACCGCGCATTATCAGGCGCATTATTATATTTATCCGCTGTTCTATCTGCTCGAACTGCTGGGCGATTTTCTCTGCTTCGAGCAGGCCTCGTTCGACCTGGCCTATATGACCGAACTCGATCCGACCTGGGCTGACGATACCCTGGCAGCGCAAGTATACCCCGAGACGGTGGTGTTCGACTTTCCGCTGGCGCAGGTGGCGTGTGCAGCTGATTGCGTCGCTGCGACCGCCGGCCTCCCGCTTGATCCCTTGTTCTGGTGCGCGGGCTGCAATGGCAGCATGTATCCCATGACCGGCCATGTCGGAAACAACACGACGGTCGATCAGTCGATGCGGCTCGCGGCCGAGCGCATGCTGTTCAAGATGCACCGCACCGCGCTGGCCTGGGGCACGATGGGCAGCCAGGGCCTGTGCGGCAAATACATCATGCCGATCCTGCAAAAGTCGCAATACCGGCTGCAGATGGTCAATCCGGTCGCGGCAACATCGGGGCGCTATGCTTGCGAACCGCCGGGCGGGTCGACCGTCGTTCAGGCCACCGCGCATGTCTATCCGGTAGTGGGCGAAGACGTTGGCTATCTGCTCTGGCGCAAGCGCAATTGTTGTGCGAGCGTGCCATGACGCGGGGTCGGCATATCCCCATCGCCAGCTTGGTCCTTGGCGTTACCGGCATGGGCACGGTGTTGGCCCAGACCAGCACCGGTGGCCTGGACATCGAAGCGATCGATCGCCGCGCCCAGGACGAAGCAGCAGCGCTATCCGCGCTCGTCGGCCGCGTACTTGCGCGCCAAGCTGCCGCAAGTGACGCAAACGCCCAGGCCCAGCGCACGGTCGATATGGCCAAGGCAAGGCTGGTCGAAGCGTCGGCCAGGATCAAGCCCGCCCCGGTTTCACCAGGTGCCATCGATCTCGACACCATGATGGCCAATGCTGGCAAGACCATGGCCCCGCCCCCGCCTTCCGCGCCGCAGTTCCTTGCCTTTGCCAGCCTGGCCATGCCCGAAGATTCGCTGCGCCAGATGATCGGCGACGTCTCGCGCGCCGGGGGCACGATCGTGTTCAGAGGCTTTTCCCCGCAAGGCCTTGGAGCGTTCATGAAGGGACTGTCGAAAGCCATTCCGCCGGATACTCGCCCCCGCATCAGCATCGATCCGCGCTTGTTCAAGGCGTTCCATGTCGAGGCTGTCCCCACATACATTGCGGTCGCAGCGGGCATCTCGCCTTGTGCCGGCGACGACTGCGCCACGAGCCCACCGCCATTCGATCGCATTTCCGGCAATGTAACCACTGCCTTTGCCGCCGAGACCATCGCAGATGGCAATGGCCCGGGCGCGGCTGTCGCGCGCGCCGCGCTACTGGCGCTGAGGGCGGCGCCATGATCGGACGCGCCACCTTTGGTCGCGCGGGTGTTCTGATCGCGCTGCTCGCCACGACCGCGCTGCACGCCCAGACCGTCGATCCGACGGCTGCGGCCAACCAAGTGGCGCAAACCCTGCAGACGCAAGTCAACGGGACGGTCACCAACAGCAATGCGCCCAGCACGGTGCCGGGTTACGGTGGCAGCGATCTGCCGCAATCGAACTATCTTGCCAATCCTGCGCAGATGGGCAGCGATGGTGCGATCGCGGCTGCAACCAGCCAGCCTTATGCGATCGTCACCAACCCGAACCGGGGCACATTCGATCCGACCACGCTCGGGCTTACCAACGCGCAAAGCGTCGAGGCCGATCCGAACAGCTTTACCGGGGTCAGCACGAGCAGCAGCGCCGGATCCTGTCAGCCGCTGCCCGCGACTTCGGGCGGCAGCAGTGTCTATTATGATTCCTGCCAGACCGGCACCGCAGAAACGGATTCGACCTTCACCTGCAACATTGGCTGGGCCAACCAGGTTACTTCCGGTTACCAGTACGCCTGCCACACCGTAAACTGGCATGGTGGCAACAAAGACGGTGTAGCCAGCGGCTCGGCGACCGACTGCGGCACCTTTGCAACCCAGCCGACATGCACTTTGGCAAGCACGACCAGTCAGCAGGTGCCAGATTTTGTCATTGGAGGCGGCGAGTATCCCGCTGTCATCATCGAGCAGATCTATACCTGCACCGGCCAAACCAATTTTGGAATCGCGGCATCGGCGCTTGAACCATCATCTCCCGTTCCCGGCGCGACGTACCTGGGCCCCCTCCAGACCTACCAGGGCTCGAACGTCGACAATAGTGATTGCCAATCGCAGCTCGCTGCCGCCACTGCCACTGGAGCAACGTGCCTTCCGCCGACCCAGGTCTGCACCGATGCCTCGCCGGCCACGCGCACAGTCGATGGCACATCGGTCACTCATGACTGCTGGCAATGGCAGGCGACTTATCAGTGCGGCGCACTGGCCACGGCAAACACATGCGCTTCTCTGGCCGCCAAGACCATTTGCAGCTTTGACCATTCGGTGTGTCTCGACAATCCGCAAGTCGGGGCCTGCCAGGTCACCAGCAATGTCTACCAATGCACCACGCCCAATCCGGTCCAGACGCCCGGCGGCTATGCCTGCAACGGCAGCGTCTATTGCCTCAACGGCAGTTGCACGACGCTGCCAACTTCGCCGGCCCCTGATTTGCAGAACGCGCTGGTTGCGATCAATGCGATGGGCGATGCGACCAGCCAGTTCGATCCCAATGCCCTGACGATCTTCAACGGCACGTCAACTGGTTGTCACAAGCCGTTGTTCGGGCTGGTCAATTGCTGCGCCGGCAAAGTCTCTGGCATGCTTACCGCTGCTTCGAGCGCCATCGCGCTCGCCGGCATCCTGACCGGGAATTACGGTTTCCTGCTTTCGATGGTCACCCAGTTGCTGGTGACGTTCCTGTGCTCGCAGCAGGAGATGTTGCTCGATGTCGAGGACCGCATGGGGCTTTGCCACTACGTCGGGGAATACTGTTCGCAAAAGGCGCTGTTCGTCTGCACCACCGAGCGCATGAGCTACTGCTGCTATCAGTCAGAGCTCGCCCGCGTGATCCAGGAACAGGGCCGCGCGCAACTGGGCATGGATTTTGGCACAGCCCAAACCCCCAGTTGCGGTGGCTTTACTGTCGCCCAGTTTTCGCAGCTCGATCTGTCCAAAATGGATTTCTCCGAAGTCTACGCGAATTTCACCAGCGCCGTCTCGCTGCCAAGCTCGCTCCAGACCTCGGCGCAAATTCAGACGGCGGTCCAACAATATTACCAGAACGCCGGTGCAACCGGCACTCAGACAGGATCCAACCCATGATCCACACCCGTTCCCCTATTCGCATTCGCGCGCGCCATGCGCTGGCTCTGGCCGCCGCGCTTGTCGCCCCGCGTGTGTGGGCATCGCCACCCGCGCCGAATGAGGATCAGTCCGCCGCAGCAGCTTCGGCCGGCCCCAATGGCTCGGCGGACCGCGTCCAATACGGCGACACCGCCAGCGCGCCGGCATCCCCGGATGCGGCAGCAGCGCTAGGTCAGGATCCGTTCTACTGCGGTGAGCGCAAGCTCGGCACGTGGTTCTATTGCGAACGCCCCAAGTCCGCAGAGAAAGCCGGCGCGCCTGCAGCGCCCGCAATTGCCTACCGCAAGCAACTCGACCTGATCGGTGTCCAGCTCGAGGAGTTGAAAGCCAAGGCCATTCTCGAGCCCACGCCCGACAATGTCATCGCCTATGTCCGCTATCAGCGCGAACAGCTCGACCGCGCCTCGACATTCACCGATGTCTGGGAGCGCGCGATCTGGCAGCATTCCGATCTCGACTACACGCTCCAGCGCCCGGTCGACACTTTGGGCAAGACGGCTTGGCTCGCCCAGCGCAAGACCGACCAGGAGGCCGTCATGGCGTCTTTGTCAGACCGCTACGGCCTTTTCCTGTTCTATTCCGCTTCATGCGGCGCCTGCGAGGTGTTTGCGCCGATCGTCCGCACGCTGGCTGACAAATACAACATTTCTGTGCTCGCGGTCTCGATGGATGGCGGCCCCAACCCCAATTTCCCGCGCTTTGTCGTGAACCGCGGCCAGTACGAGAAAATGGGCCTGTCCGGCGGGCAGGTACCCGCGCTGGTGCTGTTTGACACCTATCTCAAGAAGCCGATCCCGATCGGCTACGGCGTCATGGCCGAAGACGAAGTGATGGCCCGCATCTTCACCCTGACCAGCGTCAAGCCCGGGAGCGATTTCTGATGCGCATTGCACCCAAATGGAAAGCCGGCATTTGCCTTGCTGCGACGTGTGCGCTGGTCGGCGCCGACACCGCGACGGCTGACGTCTCGGGCCAGCTCAACAGCTTTTTCACGAGCATGGGCGGCTCGGCCAATGTCACCGGGCCCGTTGCCTATTCCGGGCAACAGGGCGGCTATTACAGCGGCGGCAATCTGTGGGTCCGGTTCCCTGCGCAACAGACGTTTTCGCTCGGCAATCTGCAGATGCCGAGCGTCAAAGCGGGCTGCGGCGGCATCGATATCTTTACCGGGTCGTTTTCCTACATCAACTCCGACCAGATCGTCGCGATGATGAAGGCCGTCGCCAATGGCGCAGAGGCATTCGTTTTCAATCTGGCAATCGACGCGATCAGTTCGGTGATCGGCGTCAACATCAAGGAAATTAGCCAGAAACTTCAGCAATTTCTCCAGCACAGCCTCAACGCTTGCCAGGCGGGCGAACAGGTCGCGGCCGGGCTTGCCGGCATGGCAGGCGCGCGGGACTCGCAGTTCTGCAAGCAGATCGGCAACAGCCAGGGCGTGTTCTCCGACTGGGCGGCTTCAGAGCAGGGCTGCGGCACCGGTGGCAGCCAGACATCGACGCTGTCGGGCAACAAGGACAAGACCATCCCGGCCGGGCCCTACAATTACACCTGGACGATGCTGACCCAGAAATATCCGAGCTTCGATACCGATTTCAAACAGTACCTGATGAGCCTTGTCGGCACGGTGATCTACCAGCCCGGCACCAGCGACACCCAGGGCCCAACCTATCAGTTCATCGGCCAGGGCGACCCGGCGCTGATCACCGCACTGCTCGATGGGGGCAGCGCAGCGCAAGTCTATGCCTGCGACACGTCCGACCAATGCCTGAACCCGACCCAGACGACGCTCAATGTCAGCACCAGTGCCGCGCTCAAGGCGCAGGTTTACAATATGCTGATGGATATCCAGGGCCGGATCCAGGGCAACCAGGCGCTGACAAACCAGGAAATCGGCCTATTGGGCGCGACCACCATTCCGCTTTACAAGATCATGGTCGTCAATTCCGCCGCGAGCTTTGGCGGCATGAACAGCGCGGACCTGACCGAGCTTTCCGAAATCGCCGCGGTCGATCTGCTCGAGACTGTGGTCCAGCAGTTCTACAAGATGGTCACCGACGGGCAGACCTCGTTCCACAACGCTGATCCGACCACACTCAAGCAGTGGCAGGACCAATTGCGCACCGTGAGCCAGACGCTCGACAGCCAGGTCCTGCACAATTCCGGGCGCCTGACCCGCACCGAGCAGATCCTCGACCGCACGATCCGCATCGAAGCCACATTGCGCAATGCGATGTCCCCGCAAATGACCGCCGCGCTCCAGTTCGAAAAATCGCTCGGCCAGCACCCGGTCCAATAAGAGGCGCCCATGAACGTCAACGTGATCACCAGCGGGGGCGGCCAGTATATCGTCAACGTGCTCAACGCCGTTGCGGCCTGGTGCGGCGGCGGCGGATTTAGGTCGATGCTTCAGGTCGTCATGGTCATGGGGCTCGGTTATTGCCTGATCGTCATGGCCTTTGCGCTCAACTGGCGCGTGCTGTTCAACTGGTTCCTGTCGGCAACCGCCATGTACCTTGCCATGATCGTGCCCACCGCAACCGTGATCGTGTCCGATACGGTGAACCCCACCGTTGGCAATGGCGCAGTGGCCAATGTCCCGATCGGTCTGGCCGTAGTTGCTTCGTTTTCGAGCCAGGTGAACAACTGGCTCACGCAAACGGCCGAGAGCGTCTTCACAATGCCCGCCAGTCTCGAATACACCGCAGGCGGGATGCTTTATCCGACGCGGCTGAACGACCTGACCAGCCAGTTCACAATCGCCGATCCGATCATGAAGGCCAATGTCGAAGCCTATCTCCAGCAGTGCACGTTCTATGACATCCTGCTGGGCCAAGGAAACGGGTGGACCACGCTGGCGAGCAGCACCGATTTGCTGACCGCGCTGGGCCCGGGTTCGCCAGCGCGTTCAACCAGCTGGATCCCGGCGGGCGGCGGCACATCCTCGATTATCGGCTGCCAGGCCGCGTATTCCGCGATCCAGTCCGCCTATCCCAATATCGGGACCGCAGGGTTGCAGGCGGCCGCGCCATCATTTTACCCCAACTTGCCGGCGGCCACCGCCGTGACGCAGCTGCAGAATGACTTGCCGACAATGGCGCAGACCTACTTCGGCGGGAACAGCATGAGCGCGCAGCAGATTTTTCAGCAGCGCTCATTGGTCAATGCTTTCTTGGAAGCGCGGGCAAATTTTGGCGCGGGCGGCGGCGATACGTTCGCCGCGCTCCATGCCGATGTGCAGGCGCAGAATTCCTATATTTCCGCTGCACGGCAGGCGATGACCTGGGTACCGGTGCTGAACCTTGTTCTGACCATCGTCTTTTACGCGATGTTTCCGGTGGTGTTTCCGCTGTTTCTGTTTCCACAAACAGGGCCTGCGCTGCTCAAGGGGTATTTGACGGGGTTCTTTTACCTCGCTTCATGGGGCCCGCTTTACGCCGTGCTCCACATGTTTATCACCCAGTATTCCGCCGCACAGCTGACCGCGCTCGCTCCGCAAGGGATGACGATGGCAACAATGGCGGGCATCGATAGCGTCGATCAGAACATGGAGACGCTGGCTGGGTATCTCCTGATGTTCGTGCCCGTGATCGCTGCCGGCATGGCCAGGGGCGCCATGTCGATCGCTTCGAACACCACCGCCATGCTCGCACCCGCCATGCAAGCCGCCGAAGCAGCAGCCGTCGAGCGCACGACTGGCAACTATGCCTACGGCAACAGCCAGTTCCAGAACGCAACCGGCAACCAGGTCAACACCGCGCCGACATGGAATATGGCCACATCTGCAATTCCACAGGTGAGTATGCGCGAAGGCAATGGCACGGTGACCACCACCACCGCCGATGGTTCGACCGTTTACAACGCCGCGCCCGGCATCAGCCGGTTCGGCTTTTCCGCGAGCGAAGTCGCCAGTGTCACCGGTAATCTGCAGGACACTGGCGCGCAGTATCACACCCGCGCCAATCAAATGCGTGAAAGCTCAAGCGAACGCTGGAGCCACGGCATGCGAACGCTTGACGGGACGTCGACTGGTTCCCGATCTGCGCATGGCAGTGAAGGTGCGACGGGCGCCCAAGGCGGCAACGTCGAAACGCAATTCGACCGGCAGGGTACCGATGCCAAGCATCAGACCGGATCGAGCCGCTCCATCGGCGACACGTTGTCTGCCGGAAAATCGCTGGGCCATACCGAGAGCAACACCTGGGGTCTGCATGGCGGGGCCAAGGCGAGTGCCGGCGGCAAGATCATCGGCGCAGAAATCGGCGCTTCGGGCAGCGGCACCTGGGACCATGCCTGGGCCAAGACCACCGGCGACCAGGAATCGCATGGATCCAGCGACAACCAGACCGAAACGCAGAGCGCCAATGTCGCGCACTACCATGCCAATGGGCAGGACATTACACTGACCGATGGTGGCTATTGGCGTGATGGGGCGTTTCACAGGGTCGAGAATTTTGCGGAAAAACGCCATGCGGTTGAGCGCGATTTCTCCCAGGCTCAGGCGCTCGAGCGGCAGGCTTCGCGGTCCGACGATATCGGCACCCGGCTGGAACACATCGCTTCGATGTCGCGGAGCAATGGCTATCAGATTTCTGACGACATGAGCCAGGTTATTGCCAGCCGCTATGCCAGCATAGCCGCATCGCCTGAGTTCCGCGACCTTGGCGCGCCGTCGCTTACCAGCACCGCACCCTCCCCGCATCAGCGTGAGGTCCGCAATATGATCGTTTCTCGGATTCTTGAGGAATATGCGGCGGATGATCTGGGGCGCGTGCAAAAGGCGTTGAAAGATCCAGTGGATGCGATGGGCGCGGTTCGTGGGACAACCCCAGTCTCAATGCCTCATCGAGCAGCGCCGGCTCATACCGGGCACGCGTATCACACCCCATTGGGACAAGGTTCTGGCTCAAGTGCGCGTGATCATTCCAGCGTCGAACAGCACCCCCACCTCGCACCCGGCGATCAGAACGCCCGCGATGCCATTAACGCAGGTTCTGCGGATGTTCTCAAAGAAGATGCCGCTACCAAAGCTGGATTCAACGAAAAGGACAAAAGCACACAGACGACTGAGGCAAAAATCCGAAAAGACGTCGACTGAAATCCGCGAACTTCGAGGCGGCCAGTTACTTCTGCGGCTTGAACGCTGAATCGTTCTGGAAAGCAGCGTCGATCCGTTCAAGGCCCCTACTGATTTCAACGCTCTGCTCGTGATCTCGGTAGGCGCTGATTCCGCCAACTACGGCGACCACCAACAGCATCGCCGGGATGACAAACCAGAGCGCCGTCGCGACCTTGCGTTGTGCGCGAACCGCATGCGGTGTTTTCAAGAATTCCGGAATGCGGTCGTATTCGAAGGCCAACATCGCTTCGGCCTTTGAATCGCGAAAACCAGCGTGGCGCAAGGCACGGTTTTCCGCGGCGAGGCGGTCAACTTCGCGCTCGAGGTTGGTGATTTCCGGGTTTTCAGACATGATAGGCAATATAATACTTGCGAGAACAAATGACAAACAAATTTACGGCTCAATAAGCCCAAGCTCTGCTTAAATGTATGATTTTGAAGACGTTCCAGATGGCAGGTTAGAAATCCGATCTTCCGATAAGCTGCAGTCCCGGTGGCAGTTGGTCGCGGCAGCTTCGCGCCCCAATCTCGGTCATCCCATTAGTTGTTTACCCGTCCCAAAACCTGCCGTTCGCCGATTGCCGGTGTCGGGCAGCCTGAAGGACCGGGTCTGGGACTTTCCTGCCGTTTGCAAGTGTTGCCACGAACGACGGCTTTCGGCTGGGGCGGACGTTCGGGCGTTCTCCGATATCGCCGATGTGGACGCGGAAGGCATGGCGCTTCTTCCCCGCCAACCTCTTGTGCGTCGCGTGGAACTTACTCGGTTTCGTCGGGCGCGATTCTTATCTCTCCAGCCGGCGCCTGAACGCTCGAAACCGAATCGGAAAGCGCCTCTGTCAGCAATCCGTCGTCAATAAAGCCGCTGGCAAGAAGCAACTCCGTCAGTTCCTCACGTACTGCCGTTACACGCTGGGGGCCCCGGCTCGTTCGGGCGCTCTCAGTATAGAAGCGGAGTGCTACCTTCACCAGATCTACGTCGACAAAACCGCCTTGGCCGAGCCATTTTCGACCAAGCTTCGCGGCTGCCTCGACCAACATCGCAGACTCCGAGCGGAGCGCCGCCGTCACAACATCGCCTGTGATTAAAGGCAAGGCGACGCCACTCGTCGCTAATGCGGAGAAGATGTATTCGGTTCCTTCGGACGGACCATCCGCGATGCGCTTGAACAATAGATTGCACCATGTCTCATCGTCAACGTTTCCGGCAACGATCTGGACCGCGTAGAACAAGGACGCACCCCGCGATCGCTGCAACAGACGCTCGCAGTCGCTCACCGAGGAATGCATGTTTGCCAGCAGGTTCGCGGCGATGGTCAAGAGCCATAGCGATCCGTGATGAAACGCACCCTCGATGCGGCCAAGGTCGAACGATAGCGACGCGGCCCGCTTCCAGTCCGGCGGTGGAACGTCAGGATTACCAAAATCGTTGGCGAAGGCGCTTCTTCCAGGTTCCGCATGGAGCCGTGCAAGGATTTCGCTTGCCTCGATCGCGAGTTCAACCCGGTCGATGGGGGAGACGGCTACCAGGGCGCGGATAGTCTCAGCGATCGCCAACTCGTCATAGCAGGCCTCCCATTTATAGACGTCCGGCGCCTCGGTCGATCCGAGGCCCGCAAGCTGGTACAAGGCGCTAAATTGGAGATAAGGACGCGGCAAAGGGACCGGAGCATCCGGCGCGATTGGGACAGAGTCCGTGAACGAGGCTGCTAAAGCGCCAAGCGCCCGGTTGGCTGCGCGATTCCATGCGTCATTTGGGGTCAGCAGCGTCAGCATATCCCACGAGCTTTCGCCCCTGTTCCAGGGTGAGATGGGCTTCCTGCTCCCGTTCGCGGCAAGCAGCGACTGAACGGAGTTATGGAAGCCAAAGTTCGTAAAGGGCTTTTCAGACAGACTTGTTTCGATGAACCTGACCATTTCCGCAGCCGGCTGCGCCATCAATGCGGCGAGGGCGATCGACTGGATCAGGTCGATATCCTTGCCCAGCCTGTTCGCGCGGATGCCAGCCGTGCCGGACGGTTCGTCGGTGCGCATCGCGTCCTTGAACTCGCGGAGAACTTGCTCGAGCCGTGTCGTATCATAGTAGGTAGGCCCCGCAGCAACGGCTGTGGCCCAGGCGATCAGTTTTACATCCACGCTCGGATCGTCGAGAAGGGCTTGGGCGATTGGCCCGACCAATTCGGGTTTCACCTTGGCGAGATTGGCGAGCCGGTCGCCAATCGAGAACCTGTCGGCGGCACCCGACTGTACGATGGAGAAGACGATCTCGGCGAGTTCGACGATCTTTGCTGCGTCGACCTTCGCGTCCTTGTCAGCAGACAGGGCCAGGGCTCTCTCAAACTGACCATCGGCACCACGATCACGCCGATCGACATACATTTCCGCTAGCTCGTTGCCCAATCCGATGGCGCCGGCGAACGAGACCACTTCGCCAAGCGCTGGCGCGTCGACGAGCAACTCCATCTCCGGGCGACGGTCCTTGCGCATGCTTACGAGGAAGCGCGCGGCAGCGAATTCTCCGAACGTCTTGTGGACGAAGGTGACAAGCTGGTCGCCCGCGTGATGCACCCTCTCTACGATGCCAGCTCGCTCCCAATAGTCGAAACCCTTGGCGAACAAGGGCGCGACGGCGATCGCGGGCCTATCCAGATCAGCTGCGAGGACGTCACATGCGACGCTCTCGAGTTGTCGCCAAGTGAGCAGCGGCCTGTGGGTCAACTCCCATCCAATGATGTCGAGGATCCGTTTGGCTTGAAGCGGGGCAAGCCCGTTCACGGCGGAAATGGCGTCCCGCCCTTCAAACAAGGCGATCATGGCCTCGTACATTTCCGCGAGCGTCTTCGGCAGACGCTCGCTTTGGCCAAGCAGGCTCGCCGCCATGCCGATCATGAGCGGACTTGCGACGATCGCAGCGTGCGCCGGGGTGGCTGCGAGTTCGCGCGACGCCTGCTTCACACAGCCCAGATCGACTAAATCAAGGCCCCGGCTGGCTGCGAGAAGACGGCCAAGGTTGTTGGGCCCTTCCTTCTCGATGGGCGGCTCAAGGCGGTAGTGACGCCACTTGGCGAGCCGCGATGTTTCGTATCCAATAGGCCGGGTCGTCACTACAATAGTCGCAGAGGGGTGACCGGCGGCATAGGCTACAAGCCCGGCGGACACCTGATCATGAAGCGCACCGGCTTCGTCGAGGCCATCGGCGATCAGGACGAGGCGTTCAAGTTTGACCGCGTTGAGCCGCGCACCATCGATCCCTGCCCCATCGAGCCCGTGCCGCTCGAAGGCGGCCTCGAACGTAGAGCCGCCCTCCATCGCCGCGGCAACTCGCTTGAGCGGGGCCACTAAGACCGCATACCCGTCATGGGCATATTCCCATGCGATGCGGTCCGCGAGGGTAGACTTTCCCATACCGGGTCCAGCCACGATCACGTTCAGCCCGATGAATCGGCCCACCCATTCGCCGTTGAAGATATTATTGTCGAGCGAATCGACGGCGCGGCTATGGTAGCGCTCCAGCGCGGCCGACGCATCGGAATCTTGTGGACCGCTGCGCGGAATCGCAACCAGCTTCGGCGGAAGCATCGCCCGGATTGGAATCGTGTCCTTCGCCGCAGGAAGGCTGAACCGACCCCGTGTGGTTTCGGCCCACTTGGCGAGCTTGGTCAGCGTACCTGCAGGTGACCGGTCCTCCAGCAACGCGATCCCCTGCGACCGAAGCAATCTGACGATCGTTTCGAGCGTCCACCTGCCACGCGACCGCATTAGCGCTATGGCATCGCGGTACATCAGGTTCAACGCGTCTTCCGCCCGGTCCGGATCAGCACAGATCGAGCGCAAGGCGTCGACGGCAGTTCTTCGATCTGCGCCCTGAGATGGAAGGAGGTTCAGCGTCTGTATGCGGATGCGCGCGCAATGGCTTGGTAAGCGCCCGGCCTTCTGTAGGCGACCGAGCCAGTCGTTTCCGATTTCGCTCAACGTATCCGTCTCGCCTTGGCCGATCTTGATGACGTCGGCGGCCAGTTTGTCCTTGATCGTTCCGCTACTATCCGGCGCGATGGCCAGAACCCCGTAGTTGATCGTTCCCTTGGCGATGCCATCGATCAGCGCTTCGAGCGCGTCCCACAATTCGCTTCCCCGCTGAAGGTTCTTCTTTGCCTGAACCTCAACGATGCTGCCGTCGTCGAGCACCAAGCCGACATCGTCACCGGGTCCGCCGGTCTCTGCCCGGATGGCGGTCGGGATGTCGCTGACGACATTCTCGAGCCAGCCGATCCGCGTGCCGTGCATGACATGGACTCCGGCGACCACCATCGCCATCGCGTGGAAATCGGTTCCACCGGCATTCCCGGTGCCACCACCACGGCGATCTGGCCCTTCACCGATCTTGGCAGTTGCTTGATCGGCGGTGCTGGTGACTTTGGGTTCATCGGACATTAGCATGTACGAACCCAGTTAAAGGTGCGCTGTCAACTCGGCAGATCACGCCCCTCGACGCCAAGGCATGCTTTCGCCGGATGCCCAGCCACTCGACGAAGCGTGAACGGTAGGTTTCGGGATGAGCGGTCGTTCACGTACCAGCCAGGGAACGTCTCGCAGTGGTCGACAGCGACCGTCCCAATTTGGCTCTTTGAATGTCCGCTAATCCAAATTGAGCATGCAAAAGACTGCCAGTCGGCAAACGGCGCATTTCAGGCCGCTCGCAAGGGAATGCCCAGTGCCAGCTTTCGATTAGCCAATATCGGCTCGGAATGGCGGCTCCGTCGGCGCCAATCGCCAGTGACACGCGCAGCCCGAGGGATGCAAAATCCCACTACACAGCTTTCAATTTTTTCCAGGCGCCCCATATGATGCCCATGACCGATGGGATCATCCACGCACCCGATGCGACCGTCTTGGAGCGTTTGGCACACGAGGCTGTCAGTGAACTTCCTGCGGTGTTTCGTGAACGCCTCGGCGATGTGGTTTTTCGTGTGCAGGATTTTGCCGACGCTGAAATGTTGGACGCTGTGGGCCAGTCCAACCCATGGGCGCTGCTAGGCTTGTACCATGGCCGCCCTTTTGGCCAGCGTTCGATCTGGTCAACAGCGGAAATGCCCAGCATCATCTCGTTATTTCGGCGTCCGCTGCTCGAAGAGTGCCATCGGCGCGGTATTCAGCTTGAAGAGATGGTGACGCATGTGATCGTTCACGAGGTTGGCCATCATTTCGGCCTCTCCGATGCGGACATGAGCACCATCGAGAACGAACCATAGCCACCGAGACCTGCAGCTCAGCCAGACATTCACGCTGTTCGAGCCCGGCCCGGTTGTTGTGGTGACGACGAACGACGGCTACAATGAAAGCATGATAACCGCCAGGTAGACTCTGGTGCTCGATTTTTCACCGTGCATCGCGATTAGCACCGGAGCCTCGAACCATTCCTAACTCGCGCGATGCGAAATAAGGAACATTAGCCAATTAAGACCTCAGTCTTTCGGTTTCAGGGTGATCCAGACATCGACAGGCGTGACGACCTTGCCCGGCGAGGGCTTGCCGATATCAATGCGCTCGGCAGTGACCAGTTCGCCCGTTTCAAGGTTAAAACTTGACCATGGCTTCGGCATGCGGCCAAAAGTCATCTTCTGAATCGGTCGTCCGGTGACGGTGTTCATGATTGTTGCGGTGATGCCCATGCGGTCCGGGTAGCGACACGCGTGCCGGCCTGTCCACCTCATTGTCGCGTATGGCTGTGGAAAGCATGTTATATACAGAGGACGCTTTTACCACTTCGGCTCAACGAGCGCGGCATTCCGCGGTGCGTTCTGCGCGACTAGCCCTGCTCATTGGGCGATCGAGGGCGACACTCGCCCTCAAAGGCCCATTTCGAGCTTTTTCTCCGGAACCTTGAGTTCTGGCTGCTTGATCGCAACCTCCCCTGGCGAGCGTTCGGAGCGCATTGTCGCCGGATCGATCGCAAAGGGATCCCGTTTGCCACTTTGGCTGATGCCATCCCCATCGTCGCGATCGGCCCCGCGCCCGCTAAGCAGCTCCAGCGCGCCAGCCTTGTCGCCGGGATTTGCCTCAATGCTACGCAAAAGCCGATCCCCGTCATTGGTATAGATGACCAGATCATCGCGCACGCGTGTCGCCATGACGTGGGTCAAGCGCTGGTTCGATAAGTGACGCTCGGCCGAATGCATCACTCCAATGCCCCGATCGCTCGTCATTCCCTGCGCCTGATGCATGTTGATAGCATATGCCAGCCCAAGGCGCCCGAGCATCCGGTCGCCATGTTCGAGCACGACACCTGAGCCATCGGCAATCTTAACCTCGACACCCTGGCTGGTGATCGCCACCACCTCGGCCTCGCCTGAATTGAGCAACCCCCGCGCCTTATCATTGGCCGTCCAGCGAATGCGATCGCCCTCATAGAGACGGATGGTCTCGCGCTCGGAAAGCACGAAGGGCTCACGCGGGTCGGTCGGATACAACTTGCCCGGTTTGAACCGATGCTCGTTGCCAGCCTCATCGCGCAAGGTGACCACGCCTTTGGAATTGGCGCGTATGACGTCATAAACCCCGCGCGCCAGGCCACCGGGACGATCCCGGGTGAGGACCTCAAGCAATTGGCCCGGGCGGTAGTTTTGCGCATAGCGCAATTCCTCGCGTGTCAGGCTCACAGTCTCGATGCGGATCAAAGCAATGCCATCGCCGCGCAGCGAACCTTCGGCCAGAAGGCCTTGCTGGACAAAAGTGTTGAGAAACGCGCGGGTGTCGCGTCCCGATGCATAGAGCGCGGTACTTTCCCGGTCATCGGCCGTGAGTTCCAGCCATTTTTTCGCCGCAGCCTCGCGAAAACCGGCGCCCGCGCTGACCACCCGATCGCCCAATAGCCGGAATGCTCCAGCAAATTCGCCCATGCGCGTAAGGGCAGCGACGGCCTTCATATCATCGGTCCGCTGGCGATGGCTGGTGTCCATGCGCGCCACGGCGGCCCCGTGCGACTGCACAAGCGTGAACGCCTTGCCGGCATCGATCGGTTGCAACTGGGCCCGGTCACCGACCATGACCAGACGATCGAGATCGAGCCGGTTGGCAATTGTCACCAAGTCATTCATAGGCTTGTTCGCGACAAGCGATGCCTCGTCGAGCACCAGGATCGTGTTCTTCAATGCGTCGCGCGCGACATCGAACGCCTCGCCTTTGCCTGCCAGCGCAGCACCGAGATACGCATGGACGAACGATGACAACGTCTGCGCCTCGATACCAGCCTCATCCCTGAGCATGGCCACCATGGTGTTGGCCTGCGCCAGACCCAGCATCCGTTTGCCTTCCGCCTGCGCAACACCACCAAGCGTAGCGATGAGACTCGTCTTGCCGGCCCCTGCGACACCCTGGATCACCACGACCCGGTCCGCGCTGGACAGCGCCAGGACTCCTGCCCCCAATTGCTCCTCGCCCAAGGGCCGATCGCGCGCCTGCTCCTGCAAGGCGAGAGCAGCACGGTCGGCAGGCAGGATCGCAGCGCCCTGCCCCCGCCCCGCATCGATACCGGCCAAGAGCCGCCTTTCCTCAGCGATATGCTCAGGCGTCGTCACGTGTGTAATCGTCCCATCCGGCCGTGCCGGCACGCCGAACACAAGGTTCCCCTTACCCGCCAGTGCCCGGATTCGCGCCTCCACCCCGTCAACGGTCACCCCCTTGATTCCCAGATCGAGCGCCGTGCGCGAAACGTCATGGATCGCAAACGCAGCCTCGCGCTGCCCCAGAATGCGGATCGCCGATGCCACAGCCATTTCAGTGCCCAGTTCAGTCGCGGTCATGGAAAGCCTGGCTATGCCTCTGGAAATCAATGGATCACCAGGGCGAAGCCATCCGCGCACAGTCTCGGCCCAGTTGCCAAGAACGTCGCCAACCTGCCGCACAGCACCAAGACCACCAACGGCCCGGCCCAAATCGGCAGCACGCGCCCTGGCCCCATCAACCAGCGCCTGGCCATCAAACCCCAAACCTTCCGCCCGCTCCCGCCACTCCGCGCGCAAGCCATCGCGGTCGTCAAGATTGACCTTGGCATCCCGTGTTCTGATGACAACCGCGTCACGCCCTTGCGGGGATGTGATGCCGAGCGATCCCGCCCTTTCCAAAACTTCGGCACGACGCTGGCTGAAGGCCGCCGTCACATGGCCGGGCACACCGTCGATTTCAAATTGGCCATGCTTGCCGGTCACCTGCGTGTCATAGCCCAGGTCTCCCACCAGCGCCCTGAGCGCCGCGTGATAAATGCTGCCGATGACCGTATTGTTCTTCCACAGCGCCTCGTTGTGGAGCGCCTGCCACCTGCCCGCCACTTTGGTCAGGTTGGCCACCACGACATGGAGATGGGCCTGGGGGTCCAGCTTGCGGCTCGTGTCGTGCTGGAACATGGCGTAAGTCAGGTGGCCGGTACGGATCGGGTCGCCCTTGCGGTTGGTGTCATAAGTGCGGCCTTCGGCAAATGTCCGTTCCACCCAGCCCATCGTCTGGCGCACGGCCTCCATGTGCGCCGATAGCAGCCGCTCGTCGCCGGCCACATAGGCAAGGACGCTGGCCGATTTGGGCATGGAAAAAGTGAGGTCCATGCCCGCCCGACGCCGCTCGGGATCGCCCACCTGTTCGCCATCGGGAAGCCGACCGTTGAGCAGGTCTTCGAAGACCTGCTTGTCGACTTCCCCAACCAGCCCGAGTTCGGCCGCCCCTCGCCCGCCCCAGGCGCTGACTTCGCTGGCATGTTCGCCTGTATAGTAGTCATCCTTGGCGAAGTAGCTCGCTGCCCCGCCGGCAGAGCGGACTGTGGCGACCGACAGCACGGATCAAGAGTCCAGACCCATGCCGTCATCTTCGCGGCCATGATCGTCACGCTCATGGTCCGGCCCCGACCGCTCCGCGCCCTTCTTTTCGGAAGGATCGCCATAGGCCTGTCCGGTCAGCTCTTCGATCGAGATTTGCTGGACCTGGCGATTGGTACCTGGCGTGCCGGTCAGCGATGCCTTGTCCATCGGGCTTGTAGAAACCGGGCCAGTAGGGGCGCCGGCAAGGTTGGGCTCTTCGCGCCCGAGATCGGTGCGGGGCGACCGAAAGCTGTCGAGGACACGGCGAGCTTCCTGCGAGGGCGCAACAGTCCCATCGACCGTTGCGGCTCGCACACCACTTGCAACTTTCAGCGGTGCCGGTTTGGCAAGCGATGGCGCGATGGGCACATTCATCGCAGAGAACAGATCAGGTGACGGCCCCGGTCTCATCGATGGTTCCGCCCGCGTCGGCACCTCAACCGCAATCTCGCTTTCGGCGCGCATTTGCGGTCCGCTATCTGCGGCTTCTGACTGGTCCTCTGCCGCGCGCGGTTGCAAGAGGCCGGCGATCGGCATGGTCCTCTTGCGCATGAACTTTGGAGCGACAGCGGGATATTTGACCCATTTGACCGTAACGTGCCCCGCAGGAAACCCTTCCGGAAACTTCAAGATTCCGCTCATCGACGGCATATTGACCATGTCGGCAGCGAGCATCAGAGACTTGATACTGGTGCGCGGCGTGATTGTCGCAGCGTCGCGCGATTTGGTGGCGCCAATCGAATAGGCCTCGTCGATTTCGCGCACTTCGTGTTCGCCGACGATGTCCGAAGCAAAGGTCGCGGTATGCTTGTCGCCGGTCGATAGCAGGACTTTGGTGCGGGCAAGCGATGCCAGATTGTTGGCACCCTTCTCGCCATAGGTCTCGGCCAGTTTGTCAAAGCTGTGCATGCCCAGAACAAAGGCGCCTCCGAAACTGCGCGCAGTCTGCAGCCCGTGCTCGACCGCCTGCAAGCGATGGAGAGCATGGACTTCATCGAACATGAACCACATGCGCAAGTCGCGGCTGTCCCGGGTCATCAGCAGCGAATTGACCGCGAGGTCCACCCACAAAGTCATCAAAGTGCGGCTGAGTACCAGGTCACCTAATGTCGAGGTGATGAACAGGATCGAACCCGGTTCAGCCTCGCCTTCAACCCATCTGCGGATCGAGAACGGCTTGCGCCCGTCCCGCACTGGGTCGGGCAGAAACCGCATGGCCAGGGCATTGGTGTTGAATACCGCGCGCACCGATTCCGCGAGGCGCGGCGCCTTCGGGTTGACCAGAGGTGCGGCGATCGACCCCACAAGCGCGGTGCACAGTGCCTCGAGATCGGATGTCATCAGCTCCTGGACAATGGCTCTGTTGGTGGTGTGCCCTGTGGCCACCAGCTTCGCGCACATCTCGACAAAGAGCGTGCGCGCCGCAGCGACCCAGAACGGATCCTCCCCCGAGCCGTCGCCGCCCGGGATCAGCGCGGCCGCAGCGGACATGTAATCGGCGTAGTTCTCGCATTCGTCGAACAGCGTCCAGGGCGGACAGCGTTCGTCCATCGTGTTGAGGATGAAATCGGTCTTCTCGCGGTAGAACGATTCAACGAAGGTTCCCGTCAGATCGAAGATCACGCAGCGGTGACCACGTTCGCGCGCCTGGGTCACCAGGCTTTTGAGGATCGTGGTCTTGCCGGTGCCGGTGGACCCAATAAGCATCGCGTGGGTCTGCTCGAACCGCCACGGATAGGGAATTCCGGCAATGGTATAGGGCACATGCAGCCCAAGCCCGACGCGTTCGGCGATCGGCCGTTCGGCAACTTGCTTTGGATCGAGATCGGGATAGCGATCCGCCAGTTCAGCGGCGAATTCGTGCGCATTGTGCGCCGCGACTTCGCTGGCGAGGACGCCATTTTCGACGAGTGTCGCGCCACGCTCGTGCCGATCCTCCATGGTGTCGTCGCTCGTCTGCTGCGACAGATTGACGAACCAGGTGGCCAGCGGGGTCGTCAACGCGGCGCTGCCAGCAACGGCGACAATGATGCAGCGAATGAACTTGGTAACCGCGCGCGCGACTTCTGGATAGTCGGGCACATCGCCGATCTGCATCGGTTCGATTGTGTCATCGGGCAGCGTCAGATTGATCATGTGGCTGGGATCAAGACCGACCAGTTGCCAGAACCCGGCAAAGAGGCGCATCTCTACAAGTTGGATCTCGTGCTCCCGCATGAGCAGCGCCAGCAGCAGGATGAGCAACACGGCAAAGCTGCCAAGCGCGGTAATCGCTGGCCATTTGAAACCGTCGAGCATGACGGTGTAGCGCATTCGCACAAGCTGCGAGCCGCGGGTGAAGGCGCCGAAGTTGCGAAACACGGTGCCGCGCGCCGACTTGTGATCGACTTTGACCGGGCGCTTGTCGAAGCGGATATCATCCTTGCGGGGCATGGTATGTCCTCGCGTTGGCAATGGCGCGTTCAAGCAGCGGTTCAGCGTCGGCCGGCGACAGGCGATGGATCAGGGTGTCGAGTGCCAGACTGGCGAACTCGAGCAGCGTGATCAGCCGTCCATGATCGATCGCTTGGCCGGTTTCGGCGAAAGGCAGAGCGGCATCGATCAGCTTGCGGACAACGGCCGCCTCGCTGATCTGTTGGCGCACGGCGAGTGCCTTGATGCGTTGGTTTTGGTCGGGGCTGACAGACAGCCCCCGTTGGACACGGCGTTTCATAATGGCTCCCGTAAGAGGAGCCTGGTCCGGTCATCGCGATGGTATCTTACCGCGCTCGCAGGGCAGCGACAAGCGGCGCGCGCACTCCCGGATGGGAATTTGTCGGTCCCATTTCGTACCGGAATATTTGCCAAATAATCAGCAATTTAGAAAGAACATACCCAATCGGGTTTGCGTTTTGAGCGCGAAATGACGCTGTGTACCAATCCGGGTAGGCTGCTGAATGCCGTACCCGTATTGGAGTGCCCAATCTAACCATCTGGAATAATGCCATTTTCTGGCTAAAAATCGCACCACGCCTCCTGCGGATTGCCGCGTAGGGTGTGCCTGTCAATGAGGAACTTTCGCGAAGATTCAAAGCCCGGCGCGTATGGCAGAAAACCTCATTAGACCAGACATTTGTGTGGCGCCGTGGCCGGTCTTCGGCAGAAACAGTTTTCGTCCGCGCATGTTAATGTTCCACTCTTGTTCCGTTTCTGGGACCAACTAGCCATCAAGAGCAGCCAAACTTCGAATCGGGAAATGGGGACCTCCGGAAGCGATTGAGGCAGCCTACGGCTGTCTTGTTTCGGGATCACGCGGGCGCAAGACGGATACTAAAGTACCGTACCGAGTATCAGCGCGGGGTCTGAAATGACAAAAGGGCCGGCGCCGTCAGGCGCCAGCCCCAGGGACACGTGGCGTTAGTGAACCGACATCTCCTCGGTGAGCAGCCCGTCGAGACTGTCGATTTCGCGCTGTGTGGCAACCAGGCTCCAGGCGGAGACCAGGTCTTCGAAGTATTCATGATCAACGAGCGTTTCAGCGCGGGATTCGCCGAACTGGCTTTCCTCCCATGCGCGGGCATGTCCGGCATCGGTCGCGCTGGCGATCGCATTGGCGAGATGGGCGGCGATTTCATAGTCGGTCATGGTCGCCGACTGGATCTGGATGCGGGTGACCATGGCCGGGTTGGTGACGGTGATGCCTGTGGCAACGCAGGCGATGTCGTCGAAGGCCGAGAAAATCTGCATGGGGTGTGCTCCGAATGGAACGGGCGGCCGATCAGGCCGCCCGTGTGGGTCAGATGAACTCGATCTGGTCGGCGACGATCTCGGTGTTGTAGTAGGTCCGCCCGTCCTTCTCGTTGCGGGTGTAGCGGATCTCGCCATTGACGATCAGCTTGTCGCCCTTCTTCTTGTGGTTGGCGATCGACTTGCCCAAGCCATTGAAGGCTTTGACGGTGTGAAACTGGTCGTAAGTTTCGATGTAGCCATCCTCGCCTTTCTGGACTTCGCCGTCCTTGATGACCGGGCGGCTGGTGACGAGGGTGAAGCTGACGCCGCCTTTGCTGTCGGTGCCGAAGCGGCTGATGTCGGAGGTGATGCGACCGGACAGGAAAACGTGGTTCATGAGGTAACTCCAGATCTTTCCGGTGGGCCAATCCCGCCGGGATGAACCAAAGCGCAGCCCGCGATTGAGGGCGCGCCGCACCGGAGCGAAGCGGAGGGGAACCTGCATTTTTCCGGGTGGTGCGGGCGCCGACCGCAGGGCGGTAACTCGGCCGGACAAATGGGGGTTGCGGGGGGCCCGCGCGGGCGTAGTGTTCATCCCACCCAAGGCGGAATTGGCCTACCGGAACTATCGATCCAGGAAATATGAATATCATGGCGGAGTGTCCGGGCCCGTTTTACCACCGTCATTATGCACTGACTGGCGCCGGGCTTGGTGGAACGCCGACTACCACATCAGCAACCGTCAAGCTCGCCAATCGACTAGATTTGTGGTTGCCTCCGGGCCTCGCTACCTCAGCACCGCAATCGCATCAGCCCGACGATGATCGCGCAAGCAAGCTGGGCAGCAGAACGCTTGAGCGACGCCGGGTTTGAAAGAATTCGGGATTCGCTCAGGCTATCTTAGCTCTGCGTTCGAATCGATAGGGCTGAAGTGACCGAGGGCCAATGAAGCCGTGCCAGGTTGACGAAGCATTGGGGGAGCCGAACAGAACCGGCATTCGCGACGGTCTCACGTTGCGTGATAGCCGCCTTGCTGAACTTTGCCCCGGAACACCCAGTATGACCACGCCGTGTAGAACAGGATGACTGGCAGCAGCACGAGTGTGCCCACGAGGAGGAAGGCTTGCGTGCTCTCCGGCGACGCAGCTTCCCACAGGGTATAGTGGCCAGGAACGATCATCGGCCACAAGCTGATCGCGACACCCAGAAATGAGAGCGCGAACAGGCCGATCGAGGCAGCGAACGCCTCCCACGAGCTATCGCGGCCCAACGCGTGCCATGCGTAGAGACCCACCGCGCCGGTCGCGATCGGGAGGGGCAAGAGGAATGCGGTGTTCGGCCAGGCGAACCAACGCTGAAAGATCGCGGCGCTGGCAAGGGGCGTCCAGATGCTGACGGCAGCGATACAGAGCGACACCCCGATCAGGCTTCTCCGCCCTGCAGTGCGGCACCATGCCTGCAGATCGCCTTCCGTCTTCATGACCAGCCAGCCCGCCCCGAGCAGTGTGTAGCCGAAGACAAGCGCGACACCGGTCAGCAGGGTAAACGGTGTCGCAAAATCGAAAGACGATCCGGTGAACAGCCTACCCTCGACCTTGAAACCCTGAATAAAGCTGCCGAGCACGACACCTTGCGCGAAGGTGGCAACCAGCGAACCCAGGCCGAATGCGCGATCCCAGAAACGTTTGAGACCGGTATGCTTGAAGCGGAATTCGAAAGCCACGCCCCGGAACACCAGCGCCAGCAACATGATCACAATCGGAAAATAAACAGCAGGGATGATGATCACGAATGCCAACGGGAACGCGGCCATAAGGCCCACCAGGCCGAGGATCAGCCATGTTTCGTTGCCATCCCAGAACGGTCCGATCGAGTTCATCACAACTTCGCGGTGCGCCGGCGCGACGAGGCCGTGCAGCATCCCGACACCAAGGTCAAAGCCATCGAGCGCAACGTAGATGAAGATGCCAAGGCCCAGGATCACGGTCCAGATCGGGACCAGACTATGCCACATGATGATCATGCGCGTTCGGGGTAACGAAAGGCGGCATCGACCGGCCCGCCTCGATCTGGCCCGGCGCTTCGGTTGCAGCATGCATGCCGCGCCTTACGATGCCGGCCATGAGGGCAAAGCCGGTTGGAAACATGATCAAATAGACGATCACGTAGAGCGCGAGCGAGATCGCAACATCGGTTCCGGTCAACGACGGGGTCACAGATTTTGCCGTCCGCAGCAAGCCATAGACCGTCCACGGCTGACGCCCGACCTCTGTGGTCGTCCATCCGGCAATGACTGCGACAAACCCGAGCGGTGCCGACCATTGGCAAAGACGCAGAAACCAGACGGATCGGTATAGCCTACCGCGTAGCCGCAGGAACTGGCCGATCACTGCGACGAACAGCATCAGCACCGCAATTCCGACCATGATGCGAAAGGAAAAAAAAGGCGGGCCGACCGGGGGGCGCTGATCCATCGGGTAGCTGTCGAGCCCCCTGATGGTCGCAGTCCGCGAATGCATCAGCAGCACACTGCCCAGGGCCGGCACTTCGACCGCGTAACGCATCCGCCCGGACGCATCGTCGGGTATGCCGAACAGCGTCAGCGGCAGCGGACTGACGGTATCATACCGGCCCTCGATCGCCGCAAATTTGACCGGCTGGTATTCCCGCGTGTTGGTGCCATGCAGATCACCGATCGCAAATTGCAACGGAACCAGCACGATCAACAGGTTGAGCGCCATGCGGATCATGATGCCGGCCTCTTGCGTCGAACGGCCACGCCGAAGCAACCAGGCGCCGACACCCAGCACGACAAAACCGGTCGTGATATAGAATGCGTTGACGTTGTGGAGATAGCGGTACGGGAACGACGGGTTGAATATGATCGCCCACCAGTCGTCGGGAAAGAAGCGGCCGTTTTCGATGTGAAAACCCTGCGGGGTCTGCATCCAGCTGTTCACCGACAGGATCCAAAAGGTCGAGAACAGCGTACCGGCCGCGACCATCAACCCTGCGAAGAAATGGACCCAGGGCGGCACGAGCTTGCGGCCGAAAAGCAGTATCCCAAGAAACGACGCTTCGAGAAAAAAGGCGGTCAGTCCCTCATAGGCGAGCAACGGCGCCAGGACATTGGCGGTCGTATCTGAGAAACGGCTCCAGTTGGTGCCGATCTGGAAGGGCATGACGATGCCGGAAACAACGCCCATGCCAAAGGATATGGCAAAGATCTTGGTCCAGAACGCCGAGATGCGGCTCCACACTTCGCGCCCGGTAAAAAAGGCGAGACCTTCGAGCACCGCGATATAAGAAGCGAGGCCGACGGTGAAAGCGGGTAGCAATATATGCCAGGAGATTACCCAGACCCATTGCAGCCGTGATAAAAGGAGCGGATCGAGCGTCACCGCGGTTTGATCTTCGTCACTGGCCAACCGGTGGCCCACAGGCGCAAGAGCCAGATATGGGTAAATTGCTCGATCAAATCGTGACCCCTTCTGAGTATCTATCCGCGAGAGCTACTGGAACCGGGATTCGCTGTTGAGCTTCGGAATCTACTCATACTGCGATCATGGGGCCGGAAACTTCGGCCGCGACCGGGCAGCCCTGCAGGCTATGCTAGCCACGCGCTGCAAACGACAGCATGATCAGCGATAATCCTGTAACGATCAGATTGATACCGACGAGCATGCCGATCGCCCATACGGCTGTGCCCGGCCAGCCAGACCAGATCAGGAAAACCAGCACCAGATTGACAAACCCGCTGAACAACAACCAGCCCCAGTTGCGCGCATGATGGCGAAAATCGAGCCCGGCGAAGATCGCCGACATGCCTTCGACCAAAAACACTACCGCCAACACCATCGTCAGCGTCAGCACGCCGCCCAGCGGCCGCAACACCAGCATGGTACCGACAATCACCGTCAAGACGCCAGCCGCCAGGGACCACCAGTACCCTGGCCAATGGCGCGCGCGCAGCAAAGTCACCACTCGGGCGATGCCACCGAGGAACAGCAGCCACCCGACCATTATGTCGACGGCCAATGTACTCAGGACAGGCATCGCGAATGCCAGAATGCCCAACAGTTCCAGCAGCAGCCCGACGCCAAGCGTCTGTTTCCAATGCTGCGCGATCGTCGCGCTGATGCGGGCGCGCATGCGATCCTGCGTTAGCGATTCCTGAAAAGCCATGGTCTTGCTCCCTGTGAGTGGATGGCAATCCGCTGCCCGTGCAGCGAAAAATCGTTGTAAATGGAAACTGTTCCGGCAAGAATGCGATCAATAGGCTGGGAGAGAAATAAGCTGCACGCTGATGATCCGCCTTGCAAAAACGGACAGTCTTTACCATTCTATGTGTTGTTGTACGCAGGGCAATCGGTCATTTTCGATCCCTATCGGCCAACGCTTCAAAGCCGGCGATCACTTCGAACAATTCTTCATCGATGCTACTCTGGCGTAACTGGTTGGATTGCGCATGAAGCGTTTCCAGCAGGTCGTTTATTGTCTTGTCGGCCCGCTGCATCGCCGCGAGACGGCTCGCATTCTCGCTCGCCAGAGATTCGGCGCAGGCGCGGAACAGCGAAATGAACAGATATTCCCGTATCAGCGCGCGCAGCGTCGTGGCGCCGGTTCCCAGAACTTCGGGCAGATCGGCCGACGGCCAGGGAATGCTGGCAAGATTGCGTTGCCATTGCCGATCGAGCGGCAACAACCGCTGACCCGCAGGTTCGTAAAGCGCACCGGGCAGTGGACGGTTGTGGAATACCCAGAGCGAGGTGGTGCCGCTGTGCTGGCGCTGAGTTTCACTTTCGATTTGCAACTGCCCCACCAGCGGTGCGATCGCTTCAACCGAATTGGGCAGCGCGAACAACCCGATCGGGGCGAGGCCCGCATCGGCCAGCCGCGCATGCACACGTTCGCCTACTGCCCACACTTTTGCTCCGCCTGGCAAAGCGCCCGGCAAAGCTCCGAGCTCTTTGACAGCATAATCGACAATGATGTCATTGAATTGCCCGACCAGCCCCTGATCCGACCCGAAGACGATCGCGCTGACGGATTGGGCGTTGGCCGGAGCCACAATTTGCGTTGCGGAAGGGTGTTCGCGCAGGCACGTGCTCAGCCCGAGTTCGACTGTGCGGTAATAGTCAGCGAGCGAGCGCACCGACTTCTCGTATTGCCCGATGCTGGACGCGGCCAGGGCCTTCATCGAGCGAACAACCGATTGAAGATCACCGGCACTGCTAATTTTTCGGCGCAAGCCCTCAGCCGTGTCGCTCATGCGCCGGGGTCTGGTTGGGGTTTGGGCTGAAACGGCACCAGGGCCTGGCGGGCCAGGTCGACAATCAGCGAACGATCTGCATCGCTCAATGTATCGGCGCTGGCAAAACGGGCCTGCACCTCTGCCGGGATCGTTGCTGCGGCCGTTTCAACTCCCGATTGCGCGGCTGTCATCTGTTCCAGCGGCACGGGTGCAAACAAGTCTGCGGTTAGCGCAAGCAGAATGGCGATCTGGGCGGCCACGGCGACCGGCGCGCGCTCCTGCTGTTTCAGGCAGGCGCGGATGCGTTCGCCGTGATCGATGATCTTGCGCGTATCGTCATCCAGCCTGGCCCCGAAACGGGCGAAGGTTTCCAGCTCGACAAATTGCGCATAAGCCAGCTTCAGGTCGCCAGCGACCGCGCGATAAGCGCCATGTTGCGCCTTGCCGCCAACACGCGACACCGATTTCCCGACGTCGACCGCGGGCAAGACCCCCAGTTCGAACAGCGACGGCGACAGATAGATCTGACCGTCGGTGATCGAAATCAGGTTGGTCGGGATATAGGCCGAGATATTCTGCGCCTCGGTTTCGATGATCGGCAGCGCGGTCAGCGAACCGCCGCCCAGGTCCTGCCGCAAATGCGTCGCACGCTCGAGCAGGCGCGAATGAATGTAAAAGATATCGCCCGGAAATGCCTCTCGGCCGGGGGGACGCCGCAACAGCAGGGACAATTCGCGATAGGCGCGCGCGTGGCTGGTCAGATCGTCATAAACGATCAGCACGTCGCGGCCCTGTTCCATAAAATATTCCGCGACGCTGGTTGCCGCATAAGGCGCGCTGTACGTCAGCCCCGGGGGATCGTTGCCCTCGGTCACGACCAGTACGGTATAGGGCATCGCGCCCGTTTCGCGCAATGTGGCGACCGCTTTGGCGACAGCCGAGGCGCGCTGACCGATCGAGCAATAGACGCACAGCACATTCTGATCGCGCTGGTTGAGAATGGTGTCAATCGCAATCGAGGTCTTGCCGGTTTGGCGGTCGCCGAGGATCAGCTCACGCTGGCCGCGCCCTACCGGAATGAGCGCATCGATGACTTTGAGCCCGGTCTGCAGCGGCACGGTCACGGCGGCACGGTCCATGATGTGCGGCGCCACGCGTTCGATCGGGCGCCGCTCGTGCGCGGGCACTGGCCCTTTGCCATCGAGCGGTCGGCCCAGTGGATCGATGACGCGTCCCAGCAGAGCTTCGCCGACGACGACATCCATGACGCGGCCGGTGCGGGTAACTTCATCACCGGCCTGCAGATGCCAGTATTCACCCATCAGCACGACGCCCACTTCCGCTTCGTCGACGTTGAATGCCATGCCGAGCAACCCGCCGGGGAACTGGATCAGTTCTTCGTAGCCGACGCCGGGCAAGCCGGAGATTTTGGCAATACCGGTGGCGACGCTGGTGATCGTGCCCACTTCGCGCGGGCGCAATTCCGGGACAAATACCTTGCGCGCCGCGCCCAGCAGATCAAACGCCTGCCCGAATATATCGGCCAGCTTTTCCGGCTCGGCGCTCACGCTGGTGCCGCTTTGCGTCTTGACGCTTTGGGCTTCGCAACATGTTTGACAGCACGCTTTCGCACGGGCTTTGGATGGTCCTTTGCTGCTTTATCCGGGGCGGTTTTTGGCTGAACCAGCGCGCCGACGCCCTGTTCCATTGCGGCAAGGTAGTCCGCTATGCTCCAGCAGATTTTCTGTCCGCCGGCGCTCAACTCGATCCCGCTGACAATTTCTGGTGCGGTTTCGAAACGCAGTTGGCCATCTGTGCCAAACACGTCGCGCACTGCCTTCTGCACAGCGTCGCGCTGCGCTTCTGGCAAGTCGAAAGTGCTGCGCACGATCGCCGGATCGCTTGCCTCACTGGTCGCCTTCGCCATCTCGGCCCTGGCCTTGGGTGCCAGTTCCTGCAACCTGTGGATGAAGAGATCGATCATCGCATGTTCGAGGGTTGCAGAGGCAAGGTCGGTCAGGGTCTTGCGCGCGATCGCAAACACTTCTTGCTGGGTCAGGCGCCGAATTGCCTGGTCGAGAGCAACGACTTCGTTTTGCAAAGCATCGCGGCGCTTGGCTGCCAGGGCGTCCGCAGCCTGGCCCGCCTCATCGAGCAATCTTTTGCGTTCGGTGGCCGCCTCTGCGGTCGCTTTTTTCAACAGAGCGGCGCAATGTTGGTCGAAATCGTGGTTCTTGTGCTCAAAGGTCTCGCGTTCCTTTTGCGCGTCGGCCCGTTTCGTATCAGCATCGGCCAGCTCCGCGGCAATGCGCTTTTCACGCGCGTCCACGGCGTCGAGGATCGGTTTGTAGAGAAAGCGTTTGAGCAACCACACCAGGATGATGAAGTTGAGCGCCTGCGCCCCGACAGTAAACCAGTCGATCAGCATGGGCTACTTCCCCGCCGCATGGGCGATCGCGTAATTCCAGAACGGATTGGCGAAAATGAGGATCATCGACACCACAAAACAATAGATCGCGATCGATTCGATCATCGCCAGGCCGACAAACAGCGTGCGGGTGATCGTCGAACCGGCATCGGGCTGTTGCGCCAGCGAACTCAGCGCGGTGGCGACGGCCCGGCCCTCGCCCAGCGCCGGGCCGATGCTGCCCAGCGCGATCGTCAGGCCGGCGGTGACGATCGAAGCGATCGCGATCAGCGTCATGCTATCCATGGTACTCTCCTGCTGGTGGCGTGCATTCGTTTTGGGAAGTCATGATCACGCGGCCTTTGCTTTGCTGCCGCGTGTGGCTGCGGCGATGTAGACCGCGGCCAGAATGGTGAAGATATACGCTTGCACCATGCCGGTCAGCAGGCCGAGCGCGCTCATCAAAATCGGGAAAATCAGCGGGGTGATCGTCAGCAAAATCGCCAGGATCATCGTCCCGCTCATCATGTTGCCGAACAACCGTACGGCGAGCGCCAGTGTCCGCGACAGCTCGCTAATGATGTTGAACGGCAGCATGATGATCGTGGGTTCGATAAACGACTTCAGGTAGCCGCCCACCCCTTGCTCCCTGATACCGAAGAACGGCACCACCACGAATACGCACAAGGCCAGCGCCGCCGTCGTCGAAAGCGAACCGGTCGGCGGCTCGTACCCCGGAATGATCGTGCACACGCAGGCCGAGGCGACGAACAGGAACAGCGTGCCCAGAAATCCCAGGTATTGCCGCGGATTGCGCAGGCCGACCTCGTCGATTTGTTGCACGATCCCGGTGACCACGATTTCGAGCAGGTTTTGCCAGCGCGACCGTTGCAGCCCTGTCGACAGGTTGCGGGTAACCAGCCACGACCCTGCGACAAGCACGAACATCAGGGCCCAGGTGAATGCAATCGTCCCGTTGAGTTTGATGAAACCATGCTGCCACAGAATGATCTGATCGGCACTAAGACGCATGGCGGGCCTGCCCTTCGGCCATGTCGGTCGGTGCGGCCGACGGCCGGGTCCATTGCTTTACCGCCATGCGCGCGAGAACGATCCCGAGCAGGCACAAGCTCCACCGCCGCCAGTCATCACGACCGATCAACGCCAACCCCGCCAGCAGGACCGCCATGCGCAGCACCGTGCTGCCCAGGAACCACAGCGCCGGGTTCGGCGATGCCAGGCCCATGACAACCGTCCACCACAATCCGCCGAAGAAAAATGCCCCCAGCAACAGACCTGCCGCCAGGGACAGGGCAAGCGTCACGAATTCGGTCATTCCGGATCCTCGGTTTCGTCGGCCATCGCACGGTCCTGCCGCGCCACCCAGGCCCACGCATTGAAACAGCCAAGCGTCAGCCCGGCCATCAACAGCGCCAGTGTCCAGGGATGCCGTCCCGGATAATGGCCGTCGAGCCAGATCCCGAGCGCAGCGCCGAGCAGCGTCGGGACCACGACCGACCAGCCGATCAGGCCCATCATCCCAAAACCGGACCAGATTCCATGGCCGTCATCACGCCGCGCCCGGATCTTGCGCGCCGCCTTCAGCCCCAATCTTTCGACGAGTGCGGCGTTCGCCTGCTCGATCGTCCGACGCGGGTCATCACTCACGGTGAATTCCGGCCATGCGCTCGATCAGATCGGCATCGAGTTGTGCCAGCAGCGAACGCATCGTTCGTTCCTGATCGTCCAGCGCCAGGAAATCGTGCTCCACCGTTTCGCGTAGCCGGCCAAGGTCCGTACCGCCGCTGGCCCGTCGTACCGAGACAAGCACGTCCGGCCCCGATTTGATCATCACCCCCTCATCAACCGCCAGGAATACCTCCCCGGCGGACGCAGAGGCGTAAGTCAGAATTCCCGGCATCAGGGCCGCCACGCAATCGAGCCGGTGGGGCAGCAGCCCGAGCGAGCCCTGCCGGGTCTCGACGACAATCCGCGCAACGCCCGTCTGCTGGGCGAATATGCGGAACGGCACGAGGACCTTCAGGTTCATGCGGCGTGCGCCGGTGTCGGCGCGGGCGCCGCCTTGGCCACGGGAGACGCCGATTTCGACTTTGCCTTGGCCTCGTCGATCGTCCCGATCATGTAGAGCGCGGATTCGGGATAGTCCTTGAACTCGTCGTTCAAAATGCGTTCGCAACCGTCGAGCGAGTCCTTGAGGCTGACCATTTTTCCGCTTATTCCCGAGAACTGCTCGGTCGTGAAAAACGGCTGGGTCAAAAACCGTTCGAGCCGGCGTGCGCGTTCGACAACCTTGCGATCCTCGGGCGAAAGCTGTTCGAGCCCGAGCATCGCGATGATGTCCTTCAGCTCGTCATATTTGGCCAGCGTGCGCCGGATCTCCTGCGCAAGCGCATAATGACGCTCACCGACAATCCCGGGTGTCGCCATTTTTGAACTCGATTGCAGCGGATCGATTGCGGGGAACAACCCTTCGCTCGCGCGTTTGCGCGACAGCACGATCGATGCGGAAAGGTGCGAAAAGGTGTGAACCGCCGCGGGATCGGTGAAATCGTCTGCGGGCACATAAACCGCCTGGATGGACGTGATCGCACCGGTATCGGTATTGGCGATGCGTTCTTCCAGCCCGGACAGTTCAGTGCCCATGGTCGGCTGATAGCCTAGCCGCGAAGGCATCTGGCCCATCAGGCCTGACACCTCCATGCCGGCCTGGATAAAGCGAAAAATGTTGTCTACGAGCAACAGTACGTCGCGGTGCTGATCGTCGCGGAAATATTCGGCCATCGTCAGCGCGGCATGCCCGATGCGGAAACGCGCGCCGGGCGGTTCATTCATCTGACCGAACAGCATCACCATGTTCGGCAACACGCCGGCGTCCTTCATCGCGTCGTAGAGCTCCTGCCCCTCGCGGCAGCGCTCACCAATTCCGCAGAATATGCTGACGCCCTGGTGATGACCGATCATGTTGTGGATCATCTCGGTCAAAAGCACGGTCTTGCCGACGCCCGCGCCGCCGAATAGCCCGGCTTTGCCGCCACGTTCCAGCGGCAGCAGCACATCGATCACTTTGATCCCCGTTTCGAAAACTTCGGATTTTGTCGACCTTTGCGCAAGTGACGGTGGCGCGCGATGCACCGAACGCCACTCGGTATCGGCCGCCGCGGGCCCCCGATCGATCGCGTTGCCGAAAACGTCGAACATCCGTGAAAGCACCGCTTTGCCGACAGGGGCTTTCAATGGTCCACCGGTGTCCTCGACCGTCATGCCGCGCGCCAGGCCCTGCGTCGGGGTCAGCGCGATCCCGCGAACGTGCCGTTCATCCTGTTGCGCCAGCACTTCGATCCGGATTGCCTTGTCCGGCCCGGTGACCAGCATCGTGTAGACCGGGGGTAGCGGCCCGTCGAAGCGCACCGACACAACGCTGCCCCTGACAGCAACGACAGTGCCGAGATTTGGGTGCGGAAGATCAGATGCCATGGTGCAGTGTTCCGATCAGCGTTTCTTGCCGACCAGCACCTTCGTGGGCGACACGAAAGTGTAGTCGGGAACCAGCAGGTTCTTTGGTGCCGGGCCCTTGCGGATGCGAGCCGCAGTGTCATAGACCGAACCATGGCAGGGGCAGAAGTATCCGCCGAACTCACCCCGGTTTTCGCCTGGCCGGGCACCGAGCGGGACGCAACCCAGGTGGGTGCAGACCCCCATCGTGATCAGCCATTCCGACATTCCGGGCTTGGTGCGTTCGGCCAGCGTCTGCGGGTCGCGCAAGATAGAAAGCGGCACTGCATCGGCTTCGGCAATTTCGATTGCCGACAGTCGGCGGACGAACAAGGGCTGATCCTGGAACATCGCCACAACGGCTGTGCCAACCGCAATGCCGGAAATATCGACTTCGGTGGTGGAAACGGCGAGCACGTCTGCGGACGGGTTCATCGATGCGATCAAGGGTATCGTGGCAGCCGCTGCGCCGACACCGACGAAACTGACGGCGGCGATATTTATGAAGTCCCGGCGCCTGACATTGTCTGCGTCTGATTTAGCGCCGATTACAGGACTACCGATGTTCATGCCCTGGCTTCATGATCGGCGGCCGCCGCCGGCGCGTGCCCGTTTGCGCCGGCAGCACGACCGCCACGACCCTGGTCCGCGGCCGCTTCCAAAAGAGTCAGGAATGGTTTCATGATGTCGATCGGCATCGGGAACACAATCGTCGAGTTCTGCTCGGCGCCAATATCGGTCAGCGTCTGAAGGTAGCGCAATTGCATGGCAGCCGGAATGCTGGAAAGAATGGTCGCGGCATCGACCAAAGTCTGTGACGCTTGGAATTCGGCTTGGGCGTGGATCACTTTGGCGCGCCGATCGCGTTCGGCTTCGGCCTGCTTGGCAATCGCCCGCACCATGTTGTCGGTCAGTTCGACGGTGCGGATTTCGACATTGGTGACCTTGATGCCCCAAAGCTCGGTCTGGGCGTCGAGGATGCTTTGCACGTCTTCACTCAGCTTCTTGCGCTCCGACAGCATCTCGTCGAGGTCATGCTGCCCCAGAACTGCGCGCAATGTCGTCTGGGCAAGCATGTTGGTCGCCGGCCGATAGGATTCCACCTGGATGATCGCGTGCTCTGGATTGACCACATTATAGTAGAGCACCGCGTCGACTTTCATCGACACGTTGTCGCGGCTGATGACATCCTGGCTGGGGATTTCGACCACCTGGATGCGCAAATCAACCCGCACCATCTGCTGTATCAACGGGATCAGCAGCACGAGACCCGGCCCCTTGACCCGATCAAAGCGGCCCAGCGTGAACACCACGGCCCGCTCGTACTCGCGCAGAATTTTCACGCTGGCCAGCAACAGGAACAGCACCAGGAAAATGCTGATGGGCGTGACCGCGAGCCAAGGGTTCATCATGTGCGATTCCTGTCGGTATGATGGTGCGGGGTCGCGCTTGACCGGACGATTTTCGGGGGCAGATCGTCCATGCAGTGCCATCTTGCGACCGTGTTAGGACACTAAGACCGAACGCTGCAGGTTCGGAATATACTCAGGGCCGCTCTGGAATTTCGCGCGACAGGTCTGGAACTCGTGCCAGCTATAGTTTCAACGCGGCCACGGCACCCATCGCCGCGGCGCCTGCTGCCAGCCACAAGGCGCCCAGCCCGTATGCCGGGTAGAGCACGGCGCCGGCTGCGGCGCCGGCGACGAGACCGACCCACAACAGCATGTACGGACCCCACGCAAATCGCGGACCGCCGAGCAATGCATCGGTCAACCGAAAGCCGGTCTTTACCAAGTTGCCCGTCATGTAGGTCAGCCCAATTCTCGACTCGCCATCCTGCTCGAAGACTGCATTTTCGGCCCCCATCGCGATTGCCATCACCGCAATGGCCACCCGGGCAAAGCCTAGCGCGCTCGCTGTTGCACCGACGACCAGAGCGAACGCGACCCAGGCAAGCACCGCCGCGCGGCGATGGCGACCGGTAACCCGCCCGACGAGCGATCCCGAAATCACACCGGCAACGAACAGACCGATCAGCCCGCCGGCGATCTGGGCATTTCGCGATGTCTGAGCCAGGCCCACGCCCATACGCGTGGAATTTCCGCTCATGAACGACACGAAAAATCCGCCAAGATGCACAAAAGCGAGCGCATCGACGTAGCCAGCCAGCGCCGCAAGTCCCACGGCCAGCGCCTGGACGCGCTTATCGTATCGCGTCATGGTGGGTCCGCTGCCAATTGTAGTTCAAATCCACTTCCCCCATCAGGACCGCGCATTTCCCGAAGATCTCTACACTGCTAATGTCCCGCATTCCTGTTTGAATTTTTCAACAGCAGGTTTTCGATTACCCAACTGCCGGCCAAAAACATTCCAATCGCGGCAACGGACCAGGGATGCGCGCTGAACAACGTCAACACGAAGCAGCCCAGTACTCCGACCATGGACGCAATACCGATGCCGACCAACCAGCGGCTCGCCCCAGTTTTGTGGATCAGCCGCCAATGGGCGATGTGAACAGCAAGATATGTGATCAGGAACGTTGCGCTGGCTATGCTGGCAAGATCGCTCAAATCGAAGACGTTGATAACCAACAGAATGCCGCCGATCCCGATCGCCACACCTTGCGTACCCTCGCGCCAAACCAGGCGGGTAAACATGCGTGGCAATTGGCCCGCCTTCGCAAGCGCGATCGACATCTTGATCACGCTGAACAGCCAGGCATTGACGCCGGATGCCGTTGCCAGCAGCGCGCCGATCGAAACGATCACATATCCAGCCTGACCGAGCACCGGCCGGGCCGCCTCGGCAACGGCCGTCTCGCTGTGCCGCGCCAGATCCGCCGGCGAGATGCTCGCGATCACGATGATAGCCAGTCCCACATACAGGACAATCACGGCCCCGATCGCAAGAAACAGCGCGCGCGGAATGCTTCGCTTTGGATCAGGGACATTGCCCACCGCATCCGCGATCACGCTGTACCCGGCGTAGGCCAGAAAGGTGAGCCCGGCACAGCCGGCGATGCCAAACGGGGTCGCCTTAAAATGCGCGACGGTTGGCCTGCCGGCGATGCCGACGATACCGGCGATCATCAGCGTCGCCAATATGGCAAGCTTG
>Ga0302310_10000096_pt1 | contig 80153 bp, 66 predicted proteins | sample III_Palsa_N1_2_FD_200451 | JGI IMG/M metagenome (GOLD analysis project Ga0302310, IMG submission 200451) | Peat permafrost microbial communities from Stordalen Mire near Abisko, Sweden - III_Palsa_N1_2 | ecosystem: Environmental > Terrestrial > Soil > Palsa > Peat permafrost | place: Sweden...
ATGCGGGAAGTTTCGGCGCGCTGCTGACGGTCGGCCATCTGCAGGCAGGAGGTCTCGGCACCGCCTTTGGTTCATTTTTCGCGGCGTCGCTAGTCTGGTGTCTGTTGACCGTGCCGATTCGTGGACGCAGCATCGCCGGCCTGTTTGCTCGCCACCTGCGCGTGCCCATTATTTCCGGAATGATGGTGATGCTGATCATGGTACAGATTGCGAGCGTCGCATTGCCGACGTGGATCGGCAGCAGGACGAGTCCCGGCTTTCCAGGCGTCAACCTGCTGTCGGGAGCTGTAGCTATCGCGGGCATCGTCGTTGCCATGTTGTGGGGCGGTCACCGCCTGAGGCGCGTCTCGATTCTGCTCGGCCTCGCGCTCGGCACGCTGTGCTATATCTCCTTTCAGCCCATTTCTTTCGCAGGGATCGCCGCCGCGCCGCTCGTCGTCGCGCCGCGTATTTTCCCGTTCGGCTTCGGCGTCCGGCCCGACCTTGTGGTTGTGTTTCTGCTCGTACTGATTCCGGCCGGGATGGGTTCGATGGCGCTTTATCAGACGGTCGCCGAATGGGGCGACGAAACGCTATCGCCGGGGCGGATGTCCGAAGGACTGTTCGGCGTCGCGCTCGGTTCGGTCGTCGCGGCGGTGTGTGGTGGCCTCAGCACGATCGCGTATCCGGACAACATCGGCATTCTGCGCGCGACGCGCGTCGGCTCGCGGTTCGTGACGCTGACCGCCGGTATATTCCTGATCGCGCTAGGCAGTTGCGTGAAATTCGACATGCTGCTCGTGGTGGTGCCGATTCCGGTGATCTCGGCCGCGGCGACGCTTCTGTTTGGCATTGTGTTCATGCACGGCGTCCATATTCTCGCGCAAGTCGAGTGGGACGATCGCCGGTTGATCTCGACCGGACTCGCCTTTCTTGTCGGCCTCGGCGGCCTGTTCATCTCGCCTGACGTGATGCACGCAATGCCGCTGTTGCTACAACTCGTACTTCAGCAGCCGGTGATTTCGGGCGGCCTGACGCTGGTGGTGCTGCACTCGCTGCTTTGTTCGACGCAACCACCGGCGCGCCCGGCAACATCGGCGGCGACCGGGGCGCGGCACTAGACGCCGGGACACTTTTACGCCCGGGACGGTCTCGCAGACTTTTCGCAGAACTTTCCGTCCCAGGTGATGAAACAGAAAGTCCGCGTTCTTCCGTTCTTTACCGCAGGATAGGTATCGGTATAGGTCGCACAAACGGGTGCGAAAGCATTAGCTGTTTAATTAGTACTACGTTATTAATCAGGATGAATCTGGCAAATCGACCGGAGGCCCAGGCACGCGTGTGCGTACCGTAGCGGCACCGGCAACACACATTTTAAAAAGAGGAGACATAGATGAAAACGAAGAGGGGATTGCAAGCGCTGGTGGTGGCTGCGGCGCTGTTCGGCGAGGCCGCTTACGCGCAATCAAGTGTCCAGCTTTACGGCCTGGTTGATGCTTTCGTTGGCGAAAAGAAGGCGCTCAATGGCCAGTCGGCGGTCGTGGCCGGCAACGGCGGCATGACCGCACCGTTCTTCGGACTGCGCGGCAACGAGGACATCGGTGGCGGCACCCAGGTCATCTTCGACCTCGAAAGTTATTTCAATGTGCAGACCGGCGCGTCCGGGCGCACCGGTTTTCCGAACGACGGTCTATTTTCGCGCAACGCGTATGTCGGCCTGACTGGCCGCTATGGGACGCTGACCGCGGGCCTGACTCCTCCGCTGCTATGGTTTTCGACGATCAAATTCAATCCGTTCGGCAATTCCTTCGTGTTCGCGCCGATCGTGTTGCACTCCTACATCGGCGTGAATGGGCAGGGCGTCTTCGGCGACGCGGGCGAATGGTGGAACACGGTCTATTACTCGACGCCGAGCGTGAACGGCCTGGTTGGCAAAGCCATGTACGCGTTTGGTAACGACCCGGGACATCTCGGCCAGAACAAGTGGACCACGCAGGTGTCGTACAGCAACGGCGGCTTTGCGACATCAGTCGTCTATCAGCAGATCAAGTTCAGCCTGACTGCGGGCGATCTCGATACCGTGCTGCCGGGCTTGACGACGCAGTCGGTGGTCAACGTCGGCACGTCGTACGACTTGGGCTTCGTGAAATTTTTCGGACAGTACCAGCACATCTGGGATTCGGTGACGACGGGTAACGTGGGGGTCGACACAGGGCAGCTTGGCTTCTCCATTCCCGTGGGCGTGGGCTGGATTCTCGGCTCGGACGCCTACTCGAAGAGTTCGGGTAACAGCTCGGTGTATCGCAACACATGGGCGATTTCGTACGACTACCCCTTGTCACGCCGCACCGACATCTACGCAGCGTTCCTTTCGGACCGCGCGAGCAGGATGTCGTTGGGCAACACATTTGGCGGTGGCATCCGCACCTCTTTCTGATCGCTCACCGGCCGAACGGAATTTTTCGGCGTCGGAAAGACACTCCCTGTTTTTACTTGCGAGTGTTTCTTCGATACCCACAAAGCCGACGCCGCTACCCATACTTCGTACGGAAATTGTGCGGGACCTCAATAGCATCAACAGATCAGAAATAGGACCCACAGGACACTTCCGACCGGTAATCCCGGGCTAGCCTCGAATCGTCACTCGACGGTCAGTCGCATGCCGCGGGCCCCCCATTGGCGTCCTTCTCGGTTCCCCTGCGTGCACCGAGACCATCAACGATACCAATATTCCCTCGTGGCACCCGACGGCTATCCACGCCCCAACCGTGCAATACATAGTCGATTTTCTTGGTTGTGCCCGCTCACACGCAATGGTCCAATCCAATGAGACTTGGTTAGCTCTATTGAACACAAGCCCCCAGATGTGAATCACCCATGCGGGCGCCCTGCCGCGAGTTCGGCATCGTGCGCCAACACGAAATCAGCCTCGCCCAAACCGACATGAGCATCGATCGACGCCTGTTTCTCCAACGCACGCTGTGGACCTGGGCTGGTCTCTCCACGAGCCTCGCTGATCCTGCGAAAGCCGCAGTGCCGTCAAAAGGCGGATCGCTGATTGTCGCGCAATTTCCAGAACCCCCTGCCCTCACGAGCGCGCTAACAACCGCCGGACCAGCGCAATCGATTTCCGCCAAGCTATTCGACGGCCTGCTCCGCTACGGCCCCAATCTGGAACCACTGCCGGGGCTAGCGACTCAGTGGCAAGTGAGCGCGGACAATCTGAGTCTCACGTTCAAGCTTCGAGCCGGTGTGCGCTGGCACGATGGCGAGCCATTCACATCGGCTGACGTCGCTTTCTCGCTGCTGGAGGTCTGGAAGCGATATCACGGGCGTGGGCGTTCGACATTCGCCAATGTGGTCGCTGTCGACAGGCCTGACTCACTGACGGCGGTCCTGCGACTCTCGAAGCCAGCCCCATACATTCTCAGCGCGCTGATGTCGGTCGAATCGCAGGTGATTCCGAAGCATCGTTACGCGGGCACCGATATCCTCAACAACCCGTTGAACAACGCGCCCATCGGCACGGGGCCGTTTCGCTTCAAGAGCTGGACTCGTGGCAGTCACATCGTGCTCGAACGCAATCCGGACTACTGGGACGCAGGCAAACCGCATCTGGATGAAATCGTTTTCCAGATCATGCCGGAACCCGACGGTGTCGCTGCCGCGCTTGAGACGGGATCGGTCCATCTGGCGCCCGGAAACAATGTTCCTCAAAGCGCGATTGCGCAACTCAGCCGCGAACCGTCTCTGACTGTGATTACACGTGGAGCCGATTTCTCGGTAGGCCTCGACGTATTCGAGTTCAACCTCGACCGGCCGCTCTTCCGCGATCCGCGCGTGCGACAAGCCATTGCGCACATGATCGACCGCGACTTCATCGTGAAGAATATCCTCTTCGGTTACGGTGTCGCCGCGCAAGCCCCGATCCCGCCGCAAATGACGACGTTCTTCACCGACCAGGTGCCTCACTATCCTCACGACCCGCAGCGCGCCGAAGCGCTGCTCGACGCAGCTGGCTTCCCGCGCGGCGCCAATGGCACGCGACTATCCTTCACTCACGACTTGTTACCTTCGGGTGGCTTTCCGCAAACCGCGCAGTTCATTCGGGCGTCGCTCGCGCGCATCGGCGTGAAGATGGATATCCGCCCAACTGACTACGGCGAATTCGTCAATCGCGTCTACACCCAGCGCGATTTCGACACGACGCTATACGGCGCCACGGCTGGCCCCGATCCGGCAATCGGCACGCAACGTTTCTACTGGTCGAATAATTTCCAGCCCGGTGTCGCTTTCTCGAACGGCGCGCACTACCGGAACCCCGAGGTTGACCGGCTGCTCGAAGCCGCGCAAACCGAGACCGATACCGTCAAGCGGCGCGCGCTGTACGACCGCTTCCAGGCCATCGTGCAGACCGACCTGCCGCGAATCCCGATTGTCTCGGGTACCACCGTGCTGCTGACTAACCGGCGGGTCAGTAATGCGGTCACCGCGGTTGACGGCTTCTACGGGAACTACGCCGATGCGACCATCACGCCCACCTGATCCGGCCACAAGCTCCCCTTCTTCGCGCCATGCTATGCCGCAAGCAAAAAAAGCCGGCGTGCTATCGCGCGCCGGCCTGCAACTTAGCGGAAAAGCCCTGGATCAGGCAGCTTGCCGCAATTCGATGTCGTTCGACAGTTGTCGTGCGATCTCTAGCGGCTCGCGAACGATCCACCCCTCGTAATCGAAGTCCGCAGCCAGAAAGCCCTCTTCCAGCAAGAACTTCTTCTGCGCGGCAAGCCCCGCCACATAGAGGTCGGACAGCTTGGGCTCGAGGCTGCGATGCAGCGTCTCGCCGAAACCACGACGCACTTCCTGCTCGCGTGCGCCCGTCTCCGCCGCGATCGCTGTCACGACTTCGGCCGGATGATGCTCCGCCCATTGCGCGGTTCTCAACAGCACCGCAAGGTAGCGTGCGACGAGTTCCGGGCGCTCGACGGCGAGCTTCCGGTCAACAGTGATCGGACGCGGCGTGCCGGCATTCACGCGCACGAATGGATCCGCGTCGGCGTTAATGTCGACGATCGCGCGCAACCCATGTTCCGCGATCAGAGTCGCACCCACTGCACCCTTCGCATAGATCGCGTCGACTGCACCGGATAGCAGCGCGTCAGCCACGAGGTGCCGCCGCTTCGGCCGCTCGCCCTGCTCCCGCAGGTCGAAGTCGCTGTCGTCGACTACGTCGACAAAGAGCGCATCGCCACGCTCCAGACCGCCAAGCTTCAGAGCGGTCAGCAAGCCACGCAGGTCTTGTGCGCGGCCCACATCCACGAGCCGTGTGGCGCGGCGCGGCAAGCCCAGCCGGCGTCCTTTTAGCTCAGCGACATTGTGAATGTCGCTATCCGGACGCACCAGAATGACCTGCTCTTCGTCGACCCACGTGATGCCCACTACCGCCGTGTCGCGCCCATTTGCGCGGGTCCAGATCGGTGGAACGTTACCGCCCTCGCGAAAACTGTTCGTCTGACTGTGATCGTAGTGCGAGTTGCGTACTGCCTGTTCCTCTGAGGCACGAATCGACTTCAATTCAACCCCGTGCTGCGCAAACTCGTTGTGCAGCCAGCGGAAATGCTGTGCGATGCCGGATGTGGTCGGCACCGGGCAACGGGTATACCAAAGTTCGTTGATTGTGTCTTGGGTGTCCTGGCTCATGTCTGTTCTCTCTGTGATGGAGTGTTACATCTGCGATGATCCGTTTGGGATGAAAAACGTCAGGCGGCGAGGCTTGTCAGTGGAGGCAGTTCGTCTAAGCTGCCGCATCGTCGTGCTCAGGAATCATGCCGTCGGACTGGCGGCTCCAAAGCCGCGCATAGACGCCACCCAGCGCGAGCAGGTCGCGGTGAGGGCCGTCCTCGACGATTCGTCCGTTGTCGAACACCAGAATTCGGTCGAGATGCGCGATCGTCGAGAGGCGGTGTGCGACCACCAGTACTGTCTTGCCATCCATCAGCGTGTCGAGACTGTCCTGAATCGCCTTTTCGGTGACGGAATCCAGGCTCGAGGTCGCCTCGTCCATGATCAGGATCGGCGCGTTCTTCGCGATCACCCGCGCAATCGCGATACGTTGGCGCTGGCCGCCGGACAGCTTGACGCCGCGTTCACCGACCATCGAGCCATAGCGATTCGGCATGGATTCGATGAAGTCATGCGCGTAAGCCTGCCGCGCCGCGTCTTCGATCTGCGATTCGTCGGCGTCGAGCCGGCCGTAGCCGATGTTTTCGTTCAGCGTCCGGTGAAACAGCCCCGGATCCTGCGGAATCAGGCTGACCTGCGAATGCAGCGAGCTTTGCGTGACGCTGCGAATGTCGGTGCCATCGATCGTGATCGATCCGCTTTGGGGCTCATATAGACGCAGCACGAGGTTGATTAGCGTCGACTTACCCGAACCCGAGAACCCAACCAGGCCCACGCGCTGCCCGGGTTGAATCGTCAGATCGAGATGGCGAAAGACGGGTCGCTCCGTCACATAGCCAAAGCTCACATCGTTAAAGCGGATTTCGCCGCGGCGTATCACCAGCGCGCCGGCATCGGGGCGGTCCACGACTTCGTGCGGCAAAACGATCGCGTGCACGCTGTGCGCAACGTTGCCGATGTATTCGAAGAATTCAAGGAAGCGCCTGCTCAGGTTGCGCGCCTCATTGATCACAAGAATCGACAATCCCATGCTCATCACGAACCCTGCAACGTCGATCCGGCCATCGCGCCACAACACCAGCGCGAAACAGACCGTGCCGACTTTCAGCACCGCGGCAGCGGTGAACTGAAACGCTGCGGTACGCTCGTTGCAGAGGAAATAGGCCCGCGAGGTCGCCCGTTCGTTCATCAGGAAGCGCCCGATCCGCTTCTGCTCGAAGGTCAGCCGGGCGAATAGCCGTACGCTGAGCAGATTGCCGATTGCATCGACGATCGCCCCTGTGGTGTCGCTGCGCGCCTGCGCATGCCTGGCAGAATACGGCTGCGCCGCGCGTGCGAGCAGGAATGACACGCCAACGAACAGACACGCCCAGGCGAGCATCAACGCACCGAGCAGCACATTTGTGTGGGCGAGCAGTGCGATGGCAACCAGCATGGTCACGACAATCGGCAGGAAATCGAACACGATCGCCCATACCGCCATGTTGACGCCCATCGCGGCCTCGGAAATCCGGTGTGCAAGCGCGCCAGCGAAATTGTTCGATATGAAGCGATGCGAATGATGCTGCAGGTAGCCGTATAGCGCTTCGGAGACCATCGTCCTCTGGACTGGTGCGATGAATACACGACAGAGCGCCGCCGCCCGTCCAACCACCAGGTCGATCACGTTCAGGAAAATGAAGAGCTCGAGTGGTGCCAGCAGCTCGCCAGAAAACGGAGCGACGTGCGACACACCGCGTGCGATTCCGCCGACAATGCGCCCGAGTGCATAGGGCGTCGCGATGCCCGCACCAGCCGATATCGCTTCGAGCACCATCGTCAGCACCAGCCAACGCAAATTTCGACGCACAAAGTAAAGGATGAAGGCGAACGGTTGCGCGGGCAGTTGAGGGACCGTGACGTCGGATGGGAAGGAAGCAGTGGTCGGCATGATCGGCAAATTATAGGGACCGCCCGCCTCGGAGTTCATCCCATCGTTCTACTTATTTTTGCAAAGCATATTCAAGCCAACGATTGATCGATGGTGATCTTGATCGTTTCTCTTAAGGCTCGAATTTTTCTGTTATCTCGCGCGGCCGCTCCGTTATGCCACGCAATTTCCAGTTGCAAGAACAGCTTCGGCCAGGATAGCTGCCTCGCCGAATATCGCGCATCGGTCGATGCGTGACCGTACTCATCACAGCGTCACCAGACTTCTGCGATAGCTGCGTAAACATCGCTTCTTTCCCGTTCCCATATGCCATGTAGTACTTAGCAAACGTGACTTCATGATGCTTATCAGATTATTTATTTAGTATTCCCCGAAAGATTTGTTACATCGTTGGTAATGGATCGATAAAGTGCAGTCCACCCAAATATCGTCATCCTTCAGGAACAGAACATGTCGGTCACACAAAACGGGAACTTGCACTTAAGATCAGGAAAGCGTCTTGCCAGACTGCCGAGTCTGACCGTGACGGCTCTAGCCATCAGCGCCATCTTCGCTGACAGCGCAGCGTTCGCACAAACGTCTACGACACCCGCCTCATCCCAGACAGATACAGCAACGGCAGCCGCGCCCGCACCCGCGTCGGCGCCGCCGGTTGCAAAAAAGTCCGCTGCGGCGTCTGCCAGGCCAACGGGATCGTCAGCCAGCTCGTCATCGGGCTTTCTTGGCGACGTACAGGACGTCGTTGTCACGACAGGTTCACGGGGAGGCGGCAGCAAGGCAGAAAAAAGTATTTCGCCCGTCGACGTTGTCACGTCCGATGATCTCACGCGCACGGGCAAGCAGAATCTGCGCGACGCCCTCAATGAGCTTTATCCTTCCTATACCAACGTCGCCGGCTACCAGGGACAACAAGGCGAAGGCGTCAAGGTGGCCGCCCTGCGCGGGCTGGATCCAAACGACACCCTCGTTCTCGTCAACGGCAAGCGCCGTCACCAGACCGCGTTGTACCTCAACGGTCAGTCGCCCACCGATCTCGATCTGATCCCCGTAAGCGCCGTGGACCATATCGAAGTCCTGAAGGATGGTGCCGCGGCCCAATATGGGTCGGACGCGATCGCCGGAGTGATCAACATTATCCTGAAGAAAGACGCCGAGGGCGGCTCTGCCAGCATCAACTATGGCCAATATGGATCGACCGTGGGCCCGTTCAACGGAATGTACGGCAAGACCGGCACCGCATCGCTCAACCAGGGGTTCAAGCTCGGCAACAACGGCGGCTTTATCAATCTGAGTACGACTCTGGAACTACAGAGGCCGACTAACGACTACGGTCCGTATCCACTGAGCTCTCCCATCTATCCGAAGGTGAACGGACAGCCGAATCCCCTTGAAACAAGCACGTCTCGCTACCGGCAGATTGAAGGGCAGCCAGACGTACAGAACTACGCGTTCTCCTACAACGCTGAGTTGCCGATCACGCCCGACGTCAAGGTGTACTCGTTCTCAACCTATGCGCACCGTTGGTCGCAAGGCTGGGGCTTCTACCGGACGGCAATCTCGCCGCAAACCAATCCGGCGCTCTATCCGAATGGCTATATGCCGGAATTCGCGTCGTCGGAAGATGACTTTCAGAGCGTGATTGGCGTAAAGGGAACCAATCTGCTCGGCTGGGACTGGGACCTGAGCACCAGTTACGGCAGCGACAACGCAAGAATCTACACGCTGGATTCGGAGAACATGTCGCTGGGTCCGGGCTTCACGCAAACGAACTTTTACGACGGTCGCGAGGTTGCCACTGAATGGACGACCAACCTTGATCTCACGCGCAAGTTCGACACCCATCTCTTCACGCTACCGCTAACGGTGTCGGCCGGTATCGAACAGCGGCGCGATTCGTTCAGCTACAGCCCCGGAGAGTACTCCTCATACGCCGATGGCACCTTTATCTGGCCGGCGGGCACACTTAACGCGGGCGTTGCGCCGAATCCCGGCGCATCGGGCATGAAGGGTTTCGATCCGCAGGACACAGGTGGCTGGTTTCGCACCAACGAAGCCGTGTATCTCGAACTCAATCAGCCGATCACCAAAAAGTGGACAGTCGACGTAGCGGGTCGCTATGAGTACTACAGCGACTTTGGTGGCGTGTGGACCGGCAAGCTATCGTCACGTTACGAGTTTACCGACGCTTTCGCCCTGCGTGGCACTTACAGTAACGGCTTCTCTGCGCCAACGCTGCAGGAAGAGCATTACACCCAGTCCACCGGGGGTTACGTCACCAACCCGCTCACCGGGTTGCTCTACCAGGACTACACCAAGCTTGCCTCACCGACCAGCGCGGTCGCGGAAGCTGTGGGCGGCTCCGCGCTTAAGCCCGAACATTCCACCAACCTCAGCTTCGGCCTCGTGTTGAAACCTGCGCCACGTACCACGTTGACCGTCGACGCCTATTCGATCAATATCCGCGACCGGATTCTGGAAACGCCGGTACTGGAAGGTCCGGCCGTGACGAATCTGCTGACAGCCGCGGGCATCAATAACGTCACGTCGGTTCAATACTTCACGAATGGGGCAAATACCACGACGCGCGGGGTCGACCTGACGCTCGAACACCACGACGATTTCGGCAAGTTTGGGCAGGTGCGCTGGACCCTGGACAGCAACCAGAACGTCACCACGGTGAACAGCCTGAACGGCATTCCGGGTAACCTGGCGGGCAGCGGTATCCAGTGGAACCGTGCAGTGATCAGTCAGCTGACCCAGTATTACCCGAAAAACGTGACCTCGCTGACAGGCGATTGGCGACTGCACGACTTCGAACTCAGTGTGAAAGAGACGCGCTATTCGTCGACGAACTTCGAAAGTTCGAGTGGTCCTCAGCTCGACCAGCACGTCGCGCCGGCCTTCATTACCGATCTGAACATCGGCTACTGGTTCACGAAGTACACGAAGATATCGGTCGGCGCGAATAACCTGTTCGACCGCCGGCCGAGCGAGGTCACAGGGACGGCAAACAAGCTCGCCTCCGTGCCCGTGACGTCGCCGAACTATAGCTGGTATTCGCCGTATGGAATCGACGGCGGCTTCTATTACATCCGCCTCGATACAGTCTGGTAATGGAATAAAGGATACCGAAGCGCTCGCTTCGGTATCCTTCCAAACCGGCTCTACGCTTTAGCCGGCTTGCAGCAACGGAAACCAGAGGCGTCGCAGATAGCCGGCGCGCGCGAGGAGATCCAGTAACTGCCAGACGTCGATATCCGGCACGCCTGAGAGATGTCTTTTCAGCTCGCTGGTAGCAAACGCTGCATCCCGCTCGCACAACCAGTTGAGCGCAGGCAGCAGATGCGCCGGCATTTCCGTTTGCAGAGTAGTCCGTTCGATCCACTCGCGATCCCATGCAGTGACACTTACATGCAGCCGTTCGCCGGAGACCTCGGTCGAGAGCGATGCCATGGGCACCCGCTGAAAGCGCTGCTCACGGCCCGGATCTGGCCTCGAGCTCGCTGGCGGCGGAGCCAGATCGCTCGCGGTCAGTCGCGCCACTGCATCAGGCAGCTCGCGCAACAGATCGTCGAGCCGACGTAATGCGCCGCCTCTGTCGTCAGGTGCACCCGCAATGTCATAGAGTGGGCGACGCCAACGTGGATCCTGCAACAGTAACGCGCGAAGTTGCGGCAGTAGATAGTCGAGCGCGGCGGGCGGCCGGATTCCGATGCTGATGGAAAACGAGTCGCTTTCGGCGCGCGTCGTGTGCCAGGTGCCGCGGGGCAGATACAGCACCGACCCCGGTTCCATCCGGACGCGCTCGAGCGGCACACCATCCGGCTTTGGGAATCCACCTGTCGCCTGTGGGTACAGTTCATCGTCGGGCAACATGCCCGGGCCGAACTGCTGGCCGACCGGAAAGCGCAGGCCTTCGACCGGCGCGATCTCGAAGGTCTTCGAACCGCTTAGTTGTACCGAAATGACATCGTCGGCGTCGAAATGAATCGGTAGACCGTCGCCGAGCGGTGACGCAAAGGCTCCGATCTTGCTGCTGCCTACCGGCACGCCGAGATCCCGCTCGAGCGCCGCGAGCCATACGGGCAGGCCCGGCACACTCGCGGCAATGTCATACAGGTAGACGGTGTAGCCCAGCCTGAACAGGTGAGCGGGATGCGCATCCGAATTGAATGTCCGCGTATCGACCGCGCCACGGCCGAAAGCGGCGGGACCGCGATAGTGTCGCGCGAGCCCATCGAGACCGCCAAGCTCCTCGCCTCGCAGTGCAGCGGGCAGGTCGGAGAACTTCCGGTGCGCGCAGAAATGCCGTTCGGGCCAGTGCCCGCCGAGAAAATCCCTTACCCCGTTGGTTCCGAACAACGCAGCCAGTGTCGGGTTGGCCCCATCCGACGGCTTTGCGACGCGAGCGGGAATCGCGTTCATGCCGCCGCTCGGCTCACGCCGTCGCGCGGCTTCTGGAACAACGGCATGACGCCCTCGCCGAATTCGCAGATCGACTCGAGCGCTGGACGTCCACCAATGATGAAATGCTCCACGCCTACTGAAAGGTACTCCTCGATCCGCTCCGCAACTTCCGCGTAACTGCCTACGAGCGTCGTCCGATGCGGCCCCGCCCAGATGTTCGGATAGACACGCAGCGAGGCTGGATCACGAAGATTAGTGCCCGCGCTCACGGACTGCACACGGGCCTCACCGACGGAATTGCGGGTCGCTGTCCATTGGCGCTGGCGTTCCGTCTGCTCGATATCCACTCCGCTCAGGATCCGGTCAGTCTCGCGCCACGCTTCGGCGGACGTCTCGCGTGCAATGACAGAGATCAGCATGCCGAATTGCAGCTTGCGACCCGCCTTATCGGCCAGTTCACGCGAACGCTGAACGTTTTCCGCGATCAAGGGCGGTGTCTCACCGTAAGACAGGTGAATGTCCGCATGTTTCGCGCCGACCGCCCGGCCGCCATCCGATGACCCGCCCACGAACAAAGTCGGCGTCACATCGAGGTTGCGTGGCACCCCGCCTTCGACGTTATAGAATTTTCCGTCGTAATCGAAACGCTCCGAGCCGAAGGACAACTTCAGCACATCGAAGAATTCATCGGTGCGTGCATAGCGGTCGAGCTTGTCCAGACGTTCGCCGTAGCCCCGTAACTCATCCTCCCAACTGCCGGTGATGATGTTCAGATAGAGCCGGTTATTGGACAGTTCCTGAAACGTCGCACTCTGCTGCGCAACGAAGGTAGGCAGCGCGAAGCCCGGATTGACCGCAACGATGAACTTGATTCGCGACGTATGTGCTGCAAGAAACGACGTCGCCACGAACGGATCGTAGTTCTTGTGGGTGGCGATCGACAGGATCGAATCGTAGCCGTAACGCTCAGCGGCACGCGCGAGTTCGATCCGATGCTCGGGCGTCGCACGCTCGCCGGCCGTTCGCGCGGATCCGTGGTTCCCGGCGACGGGGGTTTCAAGGCTTTCCGGCAAACCAGCGCGATGAAAGACCGGTGTCGTCATGTTGTATACCTGAAATTGAAAGAGAGCCGGTACGTGCCGATCGACTAACGAGATTGCATCGGCCATCCGCCGAATCGAACGTTTCCACGCCGCCGCACCACAACATGTGTTCGCAGCGTCGCATTACACAATCGGACTGCGAAATCGAGGCACGTTAGCTACGACCTATGATTTAGCGCTGCGCACCGCAAAAAGGCAAAGAACGAATTTTGCTTTTCTAATGCATCGCAACCTGCCGCGTAAAGAGAACGCTGACGCTTTTATGCCAGCTCCGGCTCTCGCATGCGATACGCAAATGTCACATCGAATTTGCGCTTCCAACACCGCTCATCTCCACCAAACCATCCCGAACGACGCATTCACGAAATATCCGTGGATGCGATCGTTATTCAATCGTCCGTCATAAACGTCCCTGCATATCGTTGTAGAGCAAAGTCGAATAGCTTCGTTGCAACAACTCTGGACGATGAATCAAGCTAGCGCTCTCAGCGACTGATGCTGTCGAACAATCAGGCGTTGCGCAATTCCACCGGCACGGCCGCATCGCACTTTGTCCGGCGCGTGGCGCCGCCACGGTCCCAATCTCACTTGATCAAGGAACGAACAGCGATGTCCGTCCAGATTCTTTATCCTGCGTTGTCCGAAGAAACGGCGTCTGACCGGCAAAGTCCGGCCCCCCGCACTCGCGAAGCCATTCTCGCGGACCTGCCCAGGATTGCCCAGGACATCGCGAAGGGAGCGGTCGCTCGCGAACTCGGTCGTGAATTGCCGTTCGAGATATTCCGCTCGCTCAGAGAGACAGGGCTGACGTGGTTGCGTGTGCCGAAACAGCTAGGCGGGCCTGGCGGCACGGTGGCGGACCAGGTCGAGGTTATCTGCACGCTTGCCGCGGCCGACTCCAACGTGGCGCACGCGTTGCGCAGCCACTTCGGCTTTGTCGAGGCGATTGCCATTACCCCCGATGCGCCAAACAGTAAAAAGTATGTCGGCGAGGTGCTCAAGGGCAAGCTATTCGGCGGCGCCCATATGGAGATCAACACGCCCCGCCCTAATATGTTGCGCACGAAACTCGTGAAGAAAGGTGACATGTACGTGCTCACCGGCAAGAAGTACTACGCGACTGGCGCGGCTTATTCCGATTACACGAGCTTTAGCGCCCTCGATGAAGAGGGCCAGCTTACCGGCGCGCTGGTTCCAATCGACCGGGAAGGCGTACACATTCTCGATGACTGGGACGGCATGGGCCAACGGCTGACAGCGAGTGGCGGCGTCGACCTCAATGACGTACCGGTTTTCCCGCACGAAATCACATCTCGACAGGACCGCGATCCGTTCGCCCGGCGCCATAACGCGACGCGCGCGCAACTACATCTGGTTGCCTGCATCGCGGGCATCGTGCGCAACGTTTTCAGCGATGCCGTGGAATACGCACAGAAGCACGCGCGTTCCGCCAAGCACAGTGCCTCCGAAACAGCACGAGGAGACCATTTCGTGCAGCAGATCATTGGTGACATTGCGGCCGCCAGTCACGCGATCGACGTGATCATCGCCGATGTTGCCAACAAGCAGGATGCTGCCGCGCTCAGCATCGTGGCGGGTGCCGCGGATCGCGACGACCGGGTGATGGCAAGCGCGCTGGCTAACTCGAAGGCGCAGATCGTGGTGGGCAAACTGGCCATTCGCGCGGCCGAAAAGCTATTCGACACCGGCGGCGGTTCCGCAACCTCCCGCAAATACGACTTCGACCGTCACTGGCGCAACATCCGGACGATTCTGAATCACAACCCGCTGCTATTGAAGGGACGCGTGATAGGAGACTACTACCTGAACGGTGTCAGAGCGGATTTCGACGAAGGTAGAGTGTTTTGAGCGCCATTCATGCCGCCGAGCCAAACGAACTCCAGGACACCATGACATTCGAAACGGTCTCACCCGCCGACATCCCAGGCAGTCCGCTAGCCAAGGCCTTTGAACAACCGTTGATGTTGGGTGTATTCCTGAACCTGCAGGACATCCGCCTGTCGACGGTGCCGACCACGAACACGTGGACGTTCGACTACAACGCCGAGGTGGTGCGCAAGGCCGACGACCTGGGCTTCGAACTCGCCTTCAGCCGGACGCAATGGCTGCCTAAAGGCGGCTATGACGGAGAAGCGTCGCTTGACGCTTTCGTCGCCCTCGGCGCCATGGCCGCAATCACCCGCAATATCCTGCTGATCTCGACCATCCATGTCCTCTATGGCCCTATCCATCCCCTGCATCTGGCCAAGTACGGCGCGACGCTCGATCACATCTCCAAGGGCCGCTGGGGCATCAACATCGTCACCGGGCATCGCGCCATCGAACATGAGATGTTCGGCTGGGACCGCATTGAACACGATACCCGCTACGAACTGGCCTCGGAACTGTTCGACGTGGTCCAGAGACTGTGGACCGATACCGAGAATTTCTCGTTCGAAGGCAAGTCGCCCTGGAAAGTGCGCAACGGCTACATCACACCAAAACCGCTGTTCGGACGGCCGGTGCTCGTCAACGCCACCGGTTCCGAAGCGGGCATTGCGTTCGCCGCCCGCTACTCGGATATCGTTTTCATCACGAGCCCGGGTGGCGCGCACATCGAGAGCGCACTGGAAACACTGCCCGCGCACACCGCCAACATCAAGGCCGCAGCCGCACGCGTGGGACGCAAGGTTCGTACTGTAATCAACCCCGTCATCGTCAGCCGCGATACCGAACGCGAAACGCTCGACTATGCGCACGCAATTTCCAGCAACGCGATTAAAGGCGCGTTCGGCGGCTACGACAGCGACGCGCACGCCTGGCGCGGCCGCGGCGATGCTTCGCACAAGCAGGGGCTCGGCCTTGGCGGAAACATAGAAATCATCGGAACGCCTGAGCAGGTTGTCGATCAGCTGGTCGCACTGAAGAAAACCGGCATTGACGGCGTTCAACTCGGCTTTTACGACTTCCTCCCCGATATCGGCTACTTCGGCGAGCGCATTTTGCCTCTGCTTAAACAGGCCGGGCTGCGCCTCTGATTCACCAGATTCCTTAACCTTTACCAGAGAGATAAGCCATGACAACGTATCGCAATCTCGGCCGCAGCGGCATCAGGGTATCGCCGTTGTGCCTCGGCACTATGATGTTCGGTGGTCAGACCGACGAACCCACGGCGCGCCGTATCGCGGACAAAGCCTTTGAACAAGGGGTCAACTTCATCGATACCGCTGACGGCTACGCAGGCGGCACATCGGAGCAGGTAGTCGCCAGGCTGATCGCGGAGCGGCGCTATAGCTGGGTACTTGCGACAAAGATCGCCAGCCCGCGCGGCGATGGTCCAAACGACCGTGGCGCCTCACGCAAATACATCATCGAAGCGGTGGACCGCAGTCTGAAGCGGCTGGGCGGCGGCTATATCGACCTGCTCTACCTGCATCGCGAAGATCACCACACCCCCATTGCGGAGACCGTCCGCGCGCTCGACGACCTGATCCGCGCGGGCAAGATCCGTCACTATGGGCTATCGAATCACCGCGGATGGAAGATCGCCGAATTCAGCCGCACCGCCGATGCACTCGGCGTCGACCGGCCCGTCGCCTCACAGCCGCTATACAACCTCGCCAACCGTCAGGTAGAAGTCGAACAACTCGAAGCGGCCGACTATTACGGCCTTGGCGTGGTCCCTTACAGCCCTCTCGCACGCGGCGTTCTGACTGCGAAGTATGAGCCTGACCAGCCGCCCGCTTCGGGCACACGCGCGGCGCGCCAGGACAAGCGCCTGCATCAGACGGAATGGCGTCCGGAATCCCTCACGCTGGCCCAGCAGATAAAGCGGCATGCCGAGGAGCGCGGCATTTCGCCGGGGCAATTCGCGCTAGCCTGGGTGCTGAATAACAAGCTGGTCACCTCCGCCATCGCAGGACCGCGCACAGAAGCGCAATGGGACGACTATCTGCCCGCGCTCCAATATCAGTTTACTGCGGAGGACGAAGCATTTGTCGACTCCCTGACGACTCCGGGACATGCGTCAGCGCCAGGCTTCAACGATCCGGGGCATCCGTTCTTTGGGCGTCAGCCGAGAAGCTCCGCCAACGCGTAAAGCGGTTCGGCTCCGTTGTGGTGAATTCCGTATCGACGACGCCTTCATATATTTACGACGAATGCTTCGTATGCGGAATCACCGTAAATCACTAAGATCAAATGTCGCCCTGCGCTGCAGTCGTCATTTCAACCCTACTCCCGCACACCATGACCCGAGCCACCGAGAACCCGTCCGTCGACCGCATCTGGTACACCCGTTGCCCCGCGCCCACGCCGTTTGGCATCGCCATCCAGCAGGGATGGCTGAAAGACGAGTTCCGCGCTGACGGCATCGACGTACGCGCGCTCCAGGATGCAAGCGACCCCGTCATCCGGCAATCGCACTTCACGCATTCGCAGCCGCGCTCGTTTCGCCAGGGAGGCAACATCCCGGCGTTGTGGACGCGCGCGAACGGCGCCGACACGCGTGTGATCGGGCTTTCATGGGTCGACGAGTTTCAGGGACTCGTCGCGCTTCCGTCTTCCGGCGTTCATACAGCGGACGATTTGCGCGGCCGTCGCTTTGGTTTGCCGCGCAACACCCGCTCGCAGGTGGTCGATTTTCATCGTGCGACCGCATTGCGAGGCTTTGTCACGCTGCTTGGCGCAGTAGGTCTCACGCTCGACGACGTGCAACTGGTCGAACTGCCGACGGCTCCGCGCGGCCTCGCCGACGAACCGCCGGTGCGAAACGGCGGCGCGTCACAACTGCTTGCGACCGAGCGCGCCCAGGAGTTCAGCTTCGAAGCGCTGGCGCTTGCCCGCAACGAAGTCGATGTGGTGTTCGTCAAAGGCGCGAGCGGCCTCGACGCGGCCAATCTGATAGGGGCGCAAGTCATCGTCGATCTCGAAGACCAGCCGGATCGTCTTCTGCATGCAAATAATGGCACGCCTCGCCCGCTTACCGTCGATGCCGCGTTTTTGCGCGAACGCCCCGACCTGGTCGCAAGGGTGCTGGCTCGCGCAATCGAAGCCGGAGAATGGGCAAGTGCGCATCCGCAAGCTGCGGTTGCTTACATCGCTCGCGAAACGCGTTCGGCGGAACATTGGGTAGGGCACGCTTATGGCCCGCAACTGGCAGCGCAGTTGCAGATTGGCCTCGATCAGACCGCCATCGCCGCGCTCGAGAACTTCAAGCAGTTTCTGTTCAAGCACGAATTCATCGCCCAGGACTTCGACTTCGCGAGCTGGATCGACCCGGTGCCGCTCGCCACTGCGCGAACGCTGCTCGCCGAACGAAGCCTCGCGGCCGCTGCATAAGTGCGCAATCCATCAATACCTTCGAGCATCTGGATGTCCTTGATGAAAGCTGCCTTGCCGCTGCGCTGGCTCATACTCCCCTGCGCCACGCTAGTGTTCGCCAGTCACGCAGGTGCAGCCACTAGCGCCAACACCGACACGCCGGTGCGTGGGGGTACGCTCAACCTCGTGGTCGATCCCGAGCCGCCTACCCTCGTGGATCTGACCAATACGGCTGTGCCGACCCTCAAGGTCAGCACGAAGGTCACCGAGGGACTCCTGACTTACGACTTCGCCTTACACCCTGAGCCTCAGCTTGCAACGTCGTGGTCGATCAGCTCCGATGGTTTGCAGTACACATTTCATCTGCGTCATGGCGTGAAATGGCACGACGGTCAGGATTTCACCTCGGCGGACGTCGCGTATTCGATCGAACTGCTCAAACGTGTCCATCCGCGCGGAAAGGGCACATTCGCCAATGTGGCGGAAGTGCGCACGCCCGACGCGTTTACCGCCATTCTGGTGCTGTCAAAGCCGTCGCCTTTCCTGATCAAGGCCTTTTCCGCGAGCGAATCGCCCATCGTGCCGAAACACATCTACGAGGGCACCGATCCGTTTTCCAATCAGAACAACAACGCGCCGATCGGTACAGGACCGTTTAAGTTCGTCAAGTGGGTTCGCGGCAGCTACATCGAATACGATCGCAATCCTGACTACTGGGACAAGCCGAAACCCTATGTGGACAAGATCATTGTCCGGCTGATTCCGGATGCGGCCGCGCGCGCGATTGCCTTCGAGACCGGTGCGGCCGATCTGGGCGGCGATACGCCAGTGCCGCTCGCTGACCTGGCCCGGCTCAAGCAAAACGCCAGGCTCGCCGTCGAGACGCGCGGCTACGAATACGAAGCCGGCGTCGCGCGCGTCGAATTCAACCTCGGCAACCGGTATCTGAAGGTGCCCGCGGTTCGCGAAGCCATTGCGCGGGCGATCGACCGCAAGGTGATTGAGAAAGCGATCTACTATGGTTACGCAACGGAAGTTAGCGGTCCCATCATCGCTAGCAGTCCCTACTACGACGCGGCGCCGACGCCCTACCCGTTCGATATCGACAAGGCCAACGCGCTACTCGATGCGGCTGGTCTGCCGCGCGGCAGCGACGGCGTGCGCTTTGCGATCACCGTCGACCCACTGCCAATCAGTGATATTCCTCAGCGCACCGCGGCTTACCTGCGCTCGGCGCTGGCGAAGATCGGCATCGCTGTGACAATACGTAATCAGGATCTGCCGTCGTATCTCCGCCGCATCTATTCCGATCGGGATTTCGACGTGGCGATCAACGGCATGAGCAACCTGTTCGACCCGACCGTTGGCGTGCAACGCCTTTACTGGTCGCAAAGCATCCGCAAAGGTGTGCCGTTCACGAACGCATCCGGCTATAGCAATCCGAGGGTGGACCAACTCCTCGAGCAGGCCGCCGTCGAACCGAACGAAGCGGCCCGCGTGCAGCAGTTCCGCGAATTCCAGCAAATCGTCGAACGCGATCTGCCGGACATCGATCTGGTCGAACCGCAGCAGGTTACGGTCTACAACAAGCGCGTTCACGATCACACGACCTCCCCTGACGGGTTGGACTCCAATTTCGCAGACGTGTACCTGAGCCAATGAACCGAAGGAGTCGTGCATGATCTCCTCCCGTACGACGCGCGTGGTGCGGCGATTGCGCCGTACCGGTGCGCAGGCCGTACCCACTGTCATTGCGGTGGTGGTGCTTAATTTCGTTCTCCTGCAACTGGTGCCGGGCGACGCCGCCGACGTGCTCGCCGGCGAATCCGGCTCCGCCACCGCCGAAACGATGGCGATGATGCGTCACCACTTCGGCCTCGATCTGACTCTCTGGCAACAGTTGGTCGCTTACCTGAACCACCTCGCCCATTTCAGCCTCGGCTTTTCGCCCCGTTTCAACACGCCGGTCATGCAATTGATCATGAGCCGCTTGCCTAACACGCTGATTCTCATGGTCAGCGCGTTGATTTTCGCCGTCGTAGCGGGCGTGGTCATCGGCGTGGCCATGGCGACTTGGGCGGGCCGGTGGCCCGATCGTGTGCTGTCGTTTATCGCGCTGGTGCTGTATTCCATGCCTGGTTTCTGGCTCGCACTAATGGCTATCGTGCTGTTCTCGGTCAAGCTCGGATGGCTGCCGAGCGGTGGGGAAATGACCCTGGGCGCCGATCTGTCCGGCTGGGACTGGCTGGCAGACCGTGTCAGTCACGCGGTACTGCCTGCGCTTGCGCTGGCAAGCTTCTTCGTTGCGATCTACGCACGCCTCACGCGGGTCGCGATGCTCGAAGTCCAGCGGCAGGACTTTGTCCGCACCGCGCAAGCAAAAGGGCTGCACCCCATGATCGTCACGTTACGCCATGTGCTGCGCAACGCGCTGATTCCCATCACAACGGTGGCAGGCATGCACCTGGGCAACCTGCTCGGCGGCGCCGCCGTGATCGAGACTGTTTTCAGCTGGCCGGGCCTCGGACGACTCGCGCTCGAAGCCGTGCAAGGCCGCGACTACAACGTATTGCTAGGCGTCCTGCTGCTGTCGTCACTTCTCGTGATCGCGTCGAACGTGCTGGTAGACGTGCTGCACGCATGGCTCGACCCGCGTATTGCACTCCATTGAGACGTCTCTGATGTCAACCAATCATTCACCTCTCGAGCAGCCATCTCGCCGCGCCGTCAAATCGCTCGAGGATCAACCTTTAAAGCATGTTGCAGTACCGCTCGAGCACAGCAGTTGGGGCCGTCAATTTGCCGCGGGATGGCTTGGCCGCTTCAGGCGGCGAGCCTCCGATGCTCTCGACGCGCCCAACACCCCCGACACCGCCGACGCAGTGCAAGACGTGCCATACGCACGCGACTGGACCGTATTCAAAGCACTATTGCGCAACCCCGCAGCGTTGAGCGGGGCGACCTTGCTGCTCGCGCTGATTGTCATCGCCCTGCTGGCCGGAACGCTGTATCCCGGCGATCCCCTCGACATCGTTGCACAGCCCATGCTCCCGCCTGGGCAAGATCCGCAGTACTGGCTTGGAACCGACTCGCTCGGCCGTAACGTACTTGCCGAACTGGTACACGGCAGCCGTGCGTCGCTGGCAATAGGCGCCACCGCCGCCTTGATCGGGGTCGTGATCGGCACGCTGATCGGCGCACTGGCTGGCTATTTCGGCGGCTGGGTCGACGATGTGCTGATGCGCGTGACCGAACTGTTCCAGACCACACCGTCGTTCCTGTTCGTTATCGTGATCGTGTCCATTGGACATCCTTCCATGTCAATCATCTCGCTAGCCATTGGCGTGACCTCATGGCCGACCATCACGCGTCTCGTGCGTGCCGAATTTCGCGCGCTCGGGCAGAGCGACTTCGTGATGGCCGCACGAAGTCTGGGCTTCGGACACGCCCGCATTATCTGGCGCGAAATGCTGCCCAACGCGCTGCCGCCGATCATCGTAACGACCTCCGTGATGCTCGCAACCGCAATCCTGATGGAGTCCGCCCTGTCGTTTCTCGGCATGGGCGATCCGAACGTGGTGAGCTGGGGCTCGATGATTGGGGACGGCCGCGACATGCTTCGCACCGCCTGGTATCTGACCGCCCTTCCCGGCGGCGCGCTGGTCTTGACCGTGCTCGCGTTGAATCTGCTTGGCGACGGTCTGAACGACGCCCTCAACCCACGCCTGAACGAGCGTCCATGATGCAATCCATACTGGAAGTCGACCACCTTGCGGTGCGCTTCGGTGCCCAAAGCGCCGTGAAAGACCTCAGCTTCGTGGTGCACGAGAATGAGATGCTCGCGCTCGTTGGTGAGTCGGGTTGCGGAAAGTCCACGACTGCCCTGGCCATCATGCAGCTTTTGCCGGCCAGCGCCACGCTCGATGGACGGATCGATTTCGAGGGCCGCAATCTGGTCGGCTTATCGAAACCCACCATGCGCTCGATTCGCGGTAACGCGATTTCGATGATCTTTCAGGAGCCAATGACTTGTCTGAACCCGGTACTCACTATCGGGCACCAGATCGTGGAGGTGCTGCGCCGCCACGAGCCGCTATCGGCAGGTGCCGCATGGAATCGGGCGGTCGAACTGCTCGATCTCGTCAAGTTGCCAGAACCAGCCCGGCGCGCGCATGACTATCCGCATAATCTGTCAGGCGGCCAGCGGCAGCGCGTGATGATCGCCATGGCGGTGGCATGCCGTCCAAGATTGCTGATTGCCGACGAGCCCACTACCGCACTCGACGTGACGATTCAGGCACAGATTCTCCAGTTGCTCGACTCCCTGCGGCAAGAGATGTCGATGGCCGTGTTGCTCATCACACACGACCTCGGCGTAGTCGGGCAATACGCGAACCGTGTTGCGGTGATGTATAGCGGCGAGACCGTGGAGGACGGCGCCACCCAACGCATCTTCACGCAGCCCACCCATCCTTATACGCGCGGCTTGCTCGGCGCGTCGCTGACGCTTGACCAGAACCTGCACTATCGCAAGCGCCGCCTGACCGAGATCCGCACCCATGTCGACAAGAACACCGGGCAGCGCAACTTCTCGCTGAGCGACGAACGCAACGCAACCACACCGAACATCGTCTTCACTCGCAGCGCCTATGTGCAACCCACCGTTTCAACGGTGCCGGCCGCACACGCCAAGCCAATGCTTGCCGTGCGCGACCTCGTGACCCGTTATGACGGCAAGGCAACCAATGCGGTGGATGGCGTGTCCTTCGACGTAGGCCATGACGAAACCGTGGGACTTGTCGGAGAGTCGGGATGCGGAAAATCGACGCTGTCGCGTGCCATTCTGCGGTTGATTCCGTCAGCGGCGGGCACGATCAGCCTGGACGGCAAGGACATCACCCACCTCACCGGTAGCCGGCTGCGTGCGATCCGCCCCAAGGTGCAGATGATTTTTCAGGACCCTTACGCATCGCTGAACCCGCGCCAGAGTGTGACCGATATCCTCAACGCCGCGCTGATTGTTCACGGCGTTGCGGACAAAGGCGAACGCCAGCGCCGGATCACGGACATCACGGATCGCGTTGGACTCGCCGCGAAGTCGCTGCGACGCTTTCCACACGAGTTCTCCGGCGGCCAGCGGCAACGCATCGGCATTGCACGAGCGCTGATATTGCGCCCCAAGCTGGTGATCTGCGATGAACCGGTGTCCGCGCTCGACGTGTCGATTCGCGCCCAGGTGTTGAACCTGCTCGTCGAACTGAAGCAATCGCTCGGGCTATCGTATCTGTTCATCTCGCACGATCTCTCCGTGGTGCGCTATATCGCCGATCGTGTTCTTGTGATGAACGCCGGCAAGATCGTTGAATCCGGCGACCATGACACGATCTGGTCGCGTCCCGCGCACGCTTACACACGAAGTCTCATCGACGCCGTGCCCAAGCCCGTGTTCAGCAGCCGGTTTCACGGCAACGCGGTGCCGCGCGAAGAAGAAGCCGATCTGCCGTTCTCGTTCTACCGCTTCGCGATATGAGCGCCACATGAGTGCGATGAAGACGCGAGATTGCCGATTGCGGTGCTAACACGGCATATCATCAGAGTGAGAAACCTCATCAAGATTAATCGTTTCGTTATCCGTAGTTTGATTGATAAGGTAAACGATCAGTTTGAACAGGCTGTCCGCAAGCTTCACTTTTTCCGTTCCGCTAAAACCGTATCAACACACGGACGTTATTCAAAACGCCGCATTCGAAAATGAACACCTTAGCCCTACCCGATTCAGGTGGCCTGCTCGTCGAATCGTCGCGAATGAGCGAACGCTGGTGGGCGCGTCCCGGCGCGGTCGTTTCGATCGCGCTGCATGTGGCCGCGGCGGTGGCGGTGATTGCGTTGTCAGGACATCGCGAGGCGCCACCGCCCGTCGATCACGCGATCGAGCTCGTGCTGACGCCGCCTGAACCGCCGAAGCCGCTTGTACAGCCTCCGCCACCCAAAGCGCCGCCGGTCAAGTTGCAGCCGCCGAAGCCTGCGCCCGTTCAACGGCCGACGCCAGTTGCAAGGCGTCTCACAGTACCGACCACCGCAGAGAAGGCCGAAGTCGCGGCACCACCCACGCCACCGGACGACACGGCGAAGCCAACTACCGAGCCCGTCGCTCCGGCAGCGCCTCCCGCACCGCCCGCAGCTCCTGCGCCGCGCAACATCGGCATGGAAGGCATCCCGACTGACTATGTGAGCCAGGTCTACGCGCGAATCAATGCCAGCGCCGCAGGCAACTACCCACGCGCCGCGAAGATGCGCCACCTGGAAGGACGTATTGTCTACAAGCTCACGCTCAGTCCCGAGGGCAAGCTGCTCAAACTCGACTTGCAGACATCGGGAGAGAGCGTACTGGACGACGCGGCCGAGGCAGCCATCCGTGCCGCGGCGCCGTTCCCGCATCTACCCGACCTTGGTGGCTCGACCTATCAGCTCACCGGCGCCATCGTTTATAAATTGGACGATTGAGCCGATCGCAACTATCTGGCTTGACCTCAATACTCGTTCATACACGGAGTTTCCATCATGAACCCAGCAAATCTTTCGGCGCACCTTTCGCCGTGGCATCTCTTCCTCAACGCAGACGCGATCGTCAAAACCATCATGGTGTTTCTCGCGCTCGCATCGATCAGCAGCTGGGCCGTCATCGCAGAGAAGATCTCGCGCTTTCGCAGCCTGAGCCGCCGGGCCAACGTCTGGCTCGACCTCCTGGGTAGCGGCCGCTCGCTAGTCAAGCTGTCCACATCCATTCAACAGCATCCCAAAGACCCCTTTGCGCGAATCTATGCCGCCGTGCTCGGCGAATGGCGTCAGACACATGACCAAGGTCTGCAGAGCACCCATCGCGGCGCCGATGGCCTGAAAGAGCGGATCAATCGCGTCGCTGGCATCGCCACCAACATCGAGGTCGGCAAGCTGCAACGCGGCCTGTCGATTCTGGCGACTGTCGGCTCAGTATCGCCCTTTGTCGGCCTGTTCGGCACGGTATGGGGCATCATGAACTCGTTCCAGGGTATCGCCGCTTCGAATAACACAAGCCTTTCGGTCGTGGCGCCGGGGATTGCCGAAGCGTTGTTCGCAACGGCGCTTGGTCTCGTCGCCGCGATCCCGGCCGTGATCGCCTACAACCGCGCGTCCGGCGATCTGAACGAGTATGCAAGCACGCTCAGCACGCTGACGGGCATCGTCGAAGTGCAGTTGTCGCGTCAGATCGATGCGGGTGATCCTGTGGTCGACGCGGCGGATGGAGAGGGCCGCGGCAAGTCTCACGATAAGCCGGTGCAGGCTGTGCATCGCGCAAGCGGCAGCGATGTGCGCTCCATCGCTACTCAGGGAGCCTGATCGTGGCCGTCAAGCTATCGAATAACCGCAGGGGTGTTGGCGGCGTCCCTCCCGTCAGCGAAATCAATGTCACCCCGCTCGTCGACGTGATGCTGGTTCTGTTGATCGTCTTCATGGTCGCCGCACCGTTGATGGCCTCCGGTGTGAAGGTGGATCTGCCTACGAGTAATGCCAAACCGCTGAACGAGGAAAAACTACCGGTTGTGGTGAGTCTGAACGCGCAAGGCAAACTGTATGTCGACAAGACTGAAGTCAGCAACGCGAACCTGGTGAGCGTGCTGACCAACGCCACGGAGGGCGACAAGGCACGCCGCGTCAATATCCGTGGCGACAAGGGTCTGGCATATGGCAAGGTCATCGAAACAATGGGCGAGATCAACGAAGCGGGTTTCTCCAAGATCGCCCTGGAATCCGAACCTCCGCATCAAAACTAAAAGACGATTCAATGCTTATTTCAAAAGGCGCCCAGGCGCCTTTTTTTGAGCCACATCACGCAGATTTTTTGGCTAGCGCAACATTGGCGAGATTCGCATATAGCGCCTGATTGCCGCCAAAATTAAGCACTTCACGCCGGGTGAGCGTGACCGTATGCGGCGACACGAGCGGGATGCGGGCAACGTCGGTTTGCACCTGTTGCTGAAAGCGAGTGTAGATGTCGCGGCGCTTCGCGGGATCGATTTCGGTCTGCCCGCTTTCGAGCAACTGGTCTACCTCCGCGTTGCGATAGTCCGCCGCGTTCGAGAACGCCACCCCTGGTTTGAAGTTTTTCGACCAGTAGAAACGCTGAGTCCCGATCGCTGGGTCCGGACCCGCGTTGGCACTATAAAAGATGGTATCGAACTCGCGGCGGGTATAGACCCGGTTCACGAACTCGCCAAAATCCGAGGATCGGATGTTCAGACGGACGCCGATCTTCTGCAGGTTGCTGCGCAGATGCTGCGCGATCTGCGAGAGCGGGCCCGTCGGCGCCGGATCGTTCGTCAAGGTCAGGCGCACGCCATCACTGTTGCGTTTAAGCCCCGCGGCCTCGAGCAGTGCCTCGGCCTTGGCGAGATCGAGCGGGTACTGTGGCACATCAGCGGTATAAAAAGCAGGGAACGCCTTCGGGATCGGCGCTTCTACAGGGTCCGCATAGCCCAGCCAGATGTTCTTGACGATAAAGTCGCGGTCGAACGCATGCGCGAATGCCTGGCGCACGCGCGGGTCCCGAAACTGCGGACGATCCAGATTGAACTCGAACGCGGCCGTGCCAGTAATGTACGTCGACGGATAACGCGTCACGACAAGTTGCGGATCGTGCGACAGCCGCACCACCTCCGAGAGCCCCACGCCATAGTTATCGCTCAGATGCACTTCGCCAGTCTCAAGAGCTGCCGCCCCACCGCCCGGATCGCTAATGAAGCGGAACAGCACCTTGTCGACATAAGGTCGCGGCGCGTCCCAGTAGTCAGGGTTGCGCTCCAGCAGCACATAACTGCCCTGCTCCCATTTGACGAAGCGAAACGGTCCGTTGCCAATCGGTGCGTTGTTCAACGGATTCGAGAGGACGTCCTTGCCGGCATACAGATGCTTCGGCAACACCTGCGCCTCCACCGACGACATCAGTGCGCTGAGCAGATACGGCGCGGGCTTGCTTAGCCGCAACGTGGCGGTCAACGGATCCGGTGTGTCGACTGCCACCACATTGGCAAATGTCGTGCGTCCGCGGCTGTGATATTTCTTCCAGATTTCCAGCACCGAATAGGCGACGTCCGCCGACGTAAAGGGCTGACCGTCATGCCATCGCACACCGGGACGCAAATGGAATATAAGCGACAAGCCGTCGCTCGCCACGTCCCAGTGCGTGGCCAGTTGAGGTTTCGGGTTGAAGTGCTCATCGTAGGTGAGCAAGCCGTCAAAAATCTTGCCCGATACCAGTTGTGCGGTCCCCGCCGAGGTAATCGCACTGGTCAGGCCGCTCGTAGCTTCCGGTCCCGCGCCGATCACCAACGTGCCGCCACGCGGCAACGAGTCCGCTGCCGCCGCACGCAACGGTATTACAAGGTCCGATGCCACGCTGGCAAGCGCGGCATAGCCGAGAAAACTCCTGCGACTAATCGCCATAAAATTGACTCCGGGTAAATGTCCTGTCCATACGATGCGTGCTAATTCGTTTGCCGCTCGTCAGTCTTCGGTTGCCGTCGCCGATGGCACCGAAGCGCCGATGCGCGCATGCCGCACCAGGCTGAGTTCGATCACCGTGTCGCGCAACAGCAACTTGCTGCGAGCAGGTTCGATGACAATGCCGTCGTGCACGGGCGTCGTGCACGCGGTGGTCACGACGCCGTCGATGCGCATTGCGCAGACGTTGCACAGGCCACGTCGGCACGACAGTGAAAACGCTAAAGTCGGATCGACCGCGCGTTGCAGATATTGGAGCGCGCCCGATACGCTGACGTCCGCCCAGTCGTTTGCGCCAATGCCCGCTTCGGACGGACTTGGCAGCATGTACGTATGCGGCACGCCGTCAGGCGTTCGATTGAGATGGATGATGAGCGTCGGCGTGGAATGGTTCGGGTTCATGCTGGCGACAGAATGGAAAACTCGACCGGTTGTGCGCGATGCGTCAACGTCGCCGAGCCGCTCTTAAGCGAAATCAAACCGTGTTCGCGAACAGTTGGCGCATCGCGGGCGTCCTGGCGTTGATGCGCGCCAATCGAACTGCTCCGCGCAAGCGCAGATAGCAACGCACTTTCAATCACTGGCACGGCTGCCAAACATTCGAGCGCATCGCTCCAGTCACGATTCCACGCGGCCTCGCGATTGCGGCAAGCGAGCTGCGCGAGATCATCTCGGGCGATCGTGCGAATCTCGCTTAGCGCCTTTTCGAGCGTGACGCCGTTGCGAATTGCACCAAGTGCGTTGTCTACGAGTTGGCCAAGCCGCCGCTTGACGTCGCCCGGCACAGCACCTTCCTTGCGATGCAGCGGCGACTGGATACGTGCTTGCACAGCACGCCACGCCTCATCAGCCAGATGCGCTGCAGCGGCGCGCGTTTCCTTCTGCGCGCGTGCGGCCGCCGCGCGGCCTGCCGCCTTGCCTTGCACAAGGACCTGTGCACCGGCGTTTCCCGACAAGCGATTGCCACCATGCACGCCGCCAGTCACCTCGCCGCACGCGTACAGGTTCGGCACGCCGGTGAAGCCGTCTGCATCGACGCGAATTCCGCCTAACGAAAAATGCGCAGCAGGCGCCACCTCGACCGCATGGCCCGCGCGGATGTGTTCCACCAGCGGCGTCATATCGAAGCCTTCCCAGCGCCAATCCGCAGAGAAAGAACGGGTCCACTTCGGGAAGTTATCGACGATATCGCGTGGTAAATGCGCCCACGACAGATAGACGCCGCCATTCGGGCTACCACGACCCTCGATCACTTCCGCGGCGCTGGCCGCCGCAACGACATCACGTGTCGAGAGTTCCATGCGCTCGGGGTCCCAGCGTGCCATGAAGCGCTCGCCATAGCGGTTGAGCAACCATGCCCGTACGCCGCTTTGCGGCCCGAGTATCCAGGGAAACTGCAACCCGCGCCACATGTCCGGTGCGACGAGGCAGCATGGCAGGAACTGCAGCATCTCCATTTCGATCAGTTCGGCGCCCGCCGCAAGCGCCATGGCGTGACCGTCGCCAGACAGCTCTTCGGGCGCTGTACGCAGACTCCAGTTGGATGTTGCGCCGCCCGTAGCGATCACGACGGTGCGGCCATACAGCGCCTCGACTTCGCCTGTGCGCCGGTCGAGCCCGGCCACACCGATTACCGCGCCGTCGCGCGTCAAGAGTTCGGTTGACTGGAAATCTTCACGAAACTTTGCTCCGGCGTGCAACGCAGCCGTGGTCACAGCACGTTGCATCGACGGTCCGGGAATTCGCACACCACGCGCACTGCTGTGGCCTGGCGCGTGCTTATGGGCAGTGATCTTCGCACCGCCCGCCATCAACCGCCGCAACTCTTCGCCCACGCCCGTCACCATCGCGTCAACCAGACGTTGATCGCTCAGGAAGGACCCCGAACGGATCGTGTCGGCAAAGAAAGCCTCGTCCGTATCGTCCGGATTCGCGTCGAAACCGAGTTCGATTGCGGTTCGCCCCGAGACCGATATACCACCTCCCGACGTGATGGTCGCGCCACTGCGTCCAACGAGGCCTTTGTTGACCACGAGCACGTCGGCACCAGCGGCGCGCGCATGCCATGCAGCGACCAGGCCGGCCGCGCCACTGCCGATAACGATGACGTCCCACGGATTCATGCGGTGTTTCCATGTGTCGGAATGTTGTCCGCCTGAACGCGGGCCGCGAATAGTAAAGCACTTCTATCTTCACGCACCAAGCAAGCAATTCAGATATCTAAATCAAGTGCGAGACGCAATGCGTTCATAACCAATCCGTTTAATCTTGGTTGGTCGTGCTCGTGAAGCACTCCACAATATCCGGCACCTTCCCGTCGATCGCATTGCCGCGTCTATCCCCATGACCTATGAAACGATCTCTCCCGCTGACGTTCCCGGCAGTCCGCTAGCCAAAGCTTTCGAGCAGCCGCTGATGCTCGGCGTCTTTCTCGATCTGCAGGACATCAGACGTTCCACGCTGCCCCGCACATCCACGTGGACGTTCGACTACAACGCCGAGGTGGTGCGCAAGGCCGACGATCTGGGCTTCGAGCTTGCCTTTAGCCGGACGCAATGGCTGCCTAAAGGCGGCTATGACGGAGAAGCGTCGCTTGACGCTTTCGTCGCCCTCGGCGCCATGGCCGCAATCACCCGCAATATCCTGCTGATCTCGACCATCCATGTCCTCTATGGCCCTATTCATCCCCTGCATCTGGCCAAGTACGGCGCGACGCTCGATCACATCTCCAAGGGCCGCTGGGGCATCAACATCGTCACCGGGCATCGCGCCATCGAACACGAGATGTTCGGCTGGGACCGCATTGAACACGACACCCGCTACGAACTGGCCTCGGAACTGTTCGACGTGGTCCAGAGACTGTGGACCGATACCGAGAATTTCTCGTTCGAAGGCAAGTCGCCCTGGAAAGTGCGCAACGGCTATATCACACCGAAACCGCTGTTCGGGCGGCCGGTGCTCGTCAACGCCACCGGTTCCGAAGCGGGCATTGCGTTCGCCGTCCGCTACTCGGATATCGTTTTCATCACGAGCCCGGGTGGCGCGCACATCGATAGCGCACTGGAAACACTGCCCGCACACATCGCCAACATCAAGGCTGCTGCCGCACGCGTGGGACGCAAGGTTCGTACTGTAATCAACCCCGTCATCGTCAGCCGCGATACCGAACGCGAAGCCAACGAGTACGCCGACGCCATCGTCGCCAGTGCAGTTTCGAGTGGCGATCGCAGTTACGACAGCGACGCACACGCCTGGCGCGGCCGCAAGGACGCGTCGCATAAGCAGGGGCGCGGGATAGGCGGAAATATCGAAATCGTGGGCACGCCCGAACAGGTCGTGGAGCAACTGGTCGCGTTAAAACGAGCCGGAATCGACGGCGTACAACTCGGCTTTTTCGATTTCCTGCCCGATCTCGTTCATTTCGGCGAACGGATTTTGCCTTTGATGAAGCAGGCTGGATTGCGCGTATGATGTGCGCGATTCCTGGCGCAATTTACGATGGCCGCCCGCGCCGCTCATCGAAGCATCAGTCATAACGATCGCACAAACGCTTGGTTGGGTCTGAAGGTTACCGGCTCGTACGCTATATCCAGTCTCAGGCGTTCTCAGGAACGGGACTGCGCCATATTGCGGACCATTCGACGCGATAGCATTCTGGATTAGCGTCATCACATCGTTTAAGATTACTTAACATAGGAACTTCAATCCATGAGTATTCGACACATTCATCGCGCGACGCTGCAGACCTGGTTGACCGAAAGCGGCCTGGGCAGCGGCAACGAACTCTCCCTGCTCGATCTGAGGTCAATCAAAGACTTTGCGAAAGGACATCCTTTATTCGCTACGAATCTGCCCGCCGAAAATCTGACGCGGGACGCGCAGCGTTTTGTACCTAGAAAGTCGGTTCGACTCGTTCTTGTTGACGGTGGCGATAATGCTGCGCTAAACGGCGCAGCAGAACTGGAGAAGCTTGGCTATACAGACATCAACATTTTAAAGGGCGGCGTGCCCGCCTGGACCGAAGACGGTCTTAACGGTCTGCCCACCTTCGATATTGCTGGAATCGTTTTTTCCAAAAGTGTACGTGATCTTCGCGGCACACCGTCTATTGAGGCATCCGATCTGAAGGATCTGTACGACGCCAAAGAAGACGTGATTGTGATCGACACGCGTACCCGTGATGAATTCGCTCGAGCTCACGTGCCTGGGGCCGTCAATGCCCCGGGCGAGGAGATTCTCTATCGCTTTCTGGATCAGGTACCGAACCCTGCAACCTTCGTCGTGGTGTCGTGCGCAGGTCTTCCTCGCGCGATCATTGGAGCGCAGACCCTGATCGACGCGCAGGTGCCGAACCGGGTTGCCTATCTGGAGGACGGCACTGCAGGCTGGACACGCGCGTCGCTCGAACTCGCTAGCGGTGGAGCTCCGCGCACGCCGGCTAGCGATGCGGCGGCGAGCTTCGGTCGGCAGCACGCTGCCGCATTGGTTCAACGAAGCGCTGCGCAGAGCGCGAATCAGGCGACAGTTGCGGAATGGCTTGCTAATGACGGCGATCGGACGACGTATCTGCTCGACGTGCGTTCGGCTGAAGAATATGCAGCTGGCCACGTGGCGGGTGCGATTTCGGCGCCGGGCGGACAGTTGCTTGCTGTATCGCATCGAACGGTGGCCACGCGCGGCGCCCGGCTTGTGCTGACCGACGATGATGGCACGCGCGCGCACACCACCGCTTACTGGTTGCGCCAGCGCGGATGGGAAGTGCATCTGCTGGAGAAAGTTGCGCAAAAAGCGAGAAGTTCGAATCCTGCGGCAGGTCAACGCGAATTCACAGCGACGACGGCTGCTTGATGGAGACTACGGTGCCGAGTCAAGTCATGACATCCGTCGGACCACTACGCACCGTTCACACTCCAGCGCGGATAGTATTTCGCCACTACCTCGCCGCTGGTGGACAATGCGTGACAACGGTTCAGCTGGAATGGCTGTTTAACCTCTTGCTGCTCACGCGCCCGGCGATTTGCCATCGTTTGAAAAGCTAACGTGGCCAGTATCCCGATCAGGTCGGTCACATGGGTGCATCCCTGAGTGCCCGCAAACACGGATCGCACTTGTGCCGAGAAACCCGGTGCGATGCGTAAGCCCACGAGTCGACCGTAGTCCGGGGCGATCGTTTCGCAACGTCCTTCGTAAGGCGCCGCATCGAACGCCGCTTCCGCCGCCGTAATGTTCAGGCTCTCGTCGACGGTAATTCGCAGCCACATCTCATGGATAGGCTCGCCGGCCATACGATTCCCCGCCGGCGATTCCTTGGTGTGCGTCTTGGTATCGGTCAGATGGGCTTCGAGATCGTAAAGACCTCCGGGCCGCGAATAACCGATGGCTTCGATCTTGCGGGTGTGCAGTAACTGGCGTTCGCTAGCGGGCGAGAGAGGCATAACAGTCCCTAAGAAAAAAAGGCTTCGGCGACGCGTCCATCCGGCAAGCCAGGTCATGATGAACCGTCGGACGAACAATCCTCTCAGGATAGCGCGTTCAGCGCACGCACGACTTTTCCCTCTAAAAACGCGACGATATCTTCAAGTGCACCACGGTAGATGAGTCGATAGTTTTCCTCGGTCACGTATCCGACGTGCGGGGCCAGCACAACGTTGTCCAGCGCCAGAAAAGGATGGTTAGCCGGCATCGGTTCGACATCGAAAACATCGAGCGCGGCGCCGCCAATTCGCTTGCCGGCAAGCGCCGCCACGAGCGCGGTCTCGTCGACAATGGGGCCACGCGCCGTATTCACGAGGTAGGCCGTCGGCTTCATCAGCGACAGCTCACGGGCGCCAAGCAGACCGCGCGTGCGGTCCGACAACTTCAGATGGATCGATATCACGTCCGATTCGGCCAGCAGCACGTCAAGATCGACGCGTTGCGCATCCGATGCAGCAGCGGCCTCATTCGTGAGATTCTGGCTCCAGGCGAGTGTTTTCATGCCAAGCACCTTGCCGTAGCCCGCCATCTGGCGTCCGAGGTTGCCAAGGCCGATCACGCCCAGCGTCTTGCCACGCAAGCCCACGCCAAGCGTCGTCTGCCATCGTCCCGCGCGAATCGCACGTTCTTCCTGCGGGATCGCGCGGGCAAGGGCAAGCATCAGGCCGAGCGCCATTTCGGCGGCGGGTGTCGGCAAGTCATCCGTTCCGCAGACCTGTATGCCGCGCTCGGTGGCGGCAGCAATGTCGACCGAAGCGTTCCACATCGCCGCCGTGATCAGCAGCTTGAGATTCGGCAGCCGTTCGATCAGCGCCCGCGGGACGCGCGTCCGCTCGCGCATCAGGACCACCACGTCGAACGAATGCAGCCGTTCGGCGAGCGCATCGACGTCATCCAGATGATCGGGGAACGCGGTCACGGTCGCGCGCGGCGCCAGGCTTTGCCAGTCGGCCATCTTCATGGCAACGCTCTGGTAGTCATCTAGAAGCGCTACGTTCATCATAGTTCCGAACTCCGGTGAATCGCGGCATCGTCAGTGCCAGTTTGGATGGGCGCTCTGTCGCGGGATTGCGCGCGTCCGGCACGCCTGTCCTCTAGCGACGGCAGCAGGAAAAGGATCTCGCCAAGCACGCCGCGGCGGAACACCATCACGACGATCACGAAGGTGATGCCAAGCACAAGACTGCCGCTGTCTGTGACGGTGCTCAGGAAGTCCCGGAGGAACACAACAATGCCCGCGCCGAGCATCGGCCCGAATACAGTACCGGCCCCGCCTAGCAAGGCCATCATGATCGGTTCGCCGGACGCGCGCCAATAGACCGATTCGAGGCTGACGAACTCGTGGTTGAGCGCGAACAGCGAGCCGGCAATGCTGACTAGAAACGCCGACAAGGCGTATGCGCGCAGCCGCAGTCCCTGCACGTTGTAGCCTACGCTTAGCATGCGCCGTTCGCTGTCGCGCGCACCGCTAAGCGACAGGCCAAACGGTGACCGGATCACGAGGAAAACAAAGCCGACTGCAAGCGAGACGACGAACAGCGCCACGTAATAGTAGGTGATCTGGTTCTCAAGGCTCAGGCCGAAAAGCGAGCCGCGCACGATACCGTGCAGCCCATCCTCACCGCCGGTGTATTGCGGCGCCTGATTGATGACAAAGTACACAATCTCGGCGAGCGCGAACGTCACCATCGAGAAGTAGATCCCCTGCTTGCGAGAAATCAGTGCGCCGAAGGCCACGGCGATCAGCGTGCTGATCGACACGCCCGCTATCACGCCAATCCACATCGGATAGTGGAAGGTCGCGATCATGATCCCGGTGATGTATGCGCTTCCCCCCCAATATGCGGCTTGCCCGAACGACAGCAGGCCAGCAAACGCAAAAAGGATATCGAAGCCAAGCGCGCACAAACCCCACAGCACGATATCGCACGCGAGCACCGGATAGACGAACCACGGCAATATCAGCCCGATAGCAAGCGCCACGACCTTCAGCTTCCAGCCCATCACAAGCCGGCGCGCCCGCGGTGTGATCGGCGTGTAGTGCAGCGGAAAATCCGTGACGTCGATGCCCCGGAAGATGCCGCCGGGACGCACAATCAGCACGACGATCATCAGGATATAAGTGGCCGCGTTGGCCGCCGGCGGATACCAGATCGCAGCAACCGCGGACAGCACCCCCACCGCAAAGCCCATGACGACCGACCCGGCGATCGATCCCAGTCCGCCCGCCACCACGACGGCGAACGTCGTCGCGATCATTTCCTGCCCCATGAACGGCGAGATGTTGTGCAGCGGCGCGGCAAGCACGCCCGCGAGCGCCGCAAGACCTGCCGCGAAAGCAAACGTCCCGGAAACGAGCAAGGGCACCCGCACCCCGAAGCAACGCAACAGCTCCGGGCGCTCGGTCCCGGCACGCACCAGCGCGCCGAGCCTGGTGTGCTCGAGCAGAAACCAGGTCGCGCCGCAGACAAGCATCGAAAATACGAGTACGAAGAAACGGTACTTCGGATAGACCATGAAACCGAGGTTCAGGGCTCCCGAAAGCGCATCGGGGACGAGGAACGGTGCACCCTGCACCGCAAAGAAATGCCGCATCGTATCTTCGATGATCAGCGTCAGACCGAACGTGAGCAGCAGGTTATACGAGGGATCCAGTCCGTAGAGACGTCTGAGAAAGAGGCGTTCGAGCACTAGGCCAAAGCCGCCTATCACGATGGGCGCCACGAGCATGGCGACCCACAGCGAGAGTCCAAAGTCGGAGCCCACCGTGAACGCGATAAAGGCACCGAGCATATAAAGCGCGCCGTGAGCAAAATTCACGACCCGCATCATGCCGAAAATCACGCTCAGTCCCAGACTCATCAAGGCGATGAAACCGCCGTTGACGAGTCCGTTGAATAGCTGGAGTAAATAGTATTGCGACATGGATAACCCTCGGCCGAAGACGCTACTGCCAATCGTGCTTACACGTGCTTTCCGACACCGGCATGAACGCATCCTTGCCGGGAACGACGGCGAGTACGGTGAAATCGTCATCCGGCGTCTTGACCTCGTTTGCCTTCTTTACCTGCTCAAGGTAGATGTCATGAGTCACCAGATGATCAGCTTTCCTGAACGTTGCATTTCGAGCGAAGAAGTCGTCGAAGTTCTGCCCTTCCAGCGCCGCCGCTATCTTGTCCGGATCGTCCGAACCGATACGCTTCACCGTATTCAGAACCTGTGTAACGGCCGAGTAGTTGCCCGCATGAAGACTGCCGGGTGCAAATCCGTACGTTTTTCGGAAGCGCGCGCTCCACTGCCGCGTGCGGTTGTCATAGTTCCAATACCAGGGGTCGGCCAGAATTGCACCTGACCAGGCCTGGATGCCGAGCGCCGCCACATCGGTCAGGTTCATCTGACCCGGGACGAGGCGCACCGAGCCGTTCATCAGCCCGAACTCGCCCGCCTGCTTTACCGCGTTACGCAAGTCCTGCCCTGATTCGAGTATGCCGATCGCGTCCGCGTGCGAAGCCTGAGCTTTCAGGAGGAAACTCGAGAAGTCGTCGTTCGGAAACGGCACCATGTCGTTGCCCACTACCGTGCCACCCGCTGCCTTCGCCGCGCGGCTGAACTGCTCGAGCAGCGAGTGGCCGAAAGCGTAATCGGCCGTAATGAAGTACCACCGTTTGGCGCCAAGTTTCGTCACCTTGGTCGCAGCGAGATTCGCCAGTGCGTAGGTGTCCCACGCGTAATGCCAGGCGTACTTCGTGCAGAACTCGTTCGTGAGCGTCGTTGTTCCGGGACTGACGAAGGTCGTCGTTACCTTGTATTGCTTCGCGAGTTTCGCCACTTCGATTGCCGCGGCCGATCCGGTAACATCGGTAATCAGATTCACGCCTTCGGTCTGGATCAACTGCCGCGTCTTGTTGACCGTGATGCCGACATCCAGTTTGTTGTCGAGCACGATCAGCTTGATGGGCACGCCGTTTACGCTACCGCCGAAATCGCCGATCGCCATCTTTACCGCGTCGACCGAACCGTTGCCGGAAGTATCCGAATACACCGTCGACAGATCGGTAATGACCAGTATGGTGAACGCCTTGCCCGTCATCTGGCCCTGCGCCGGCAGCGCACATCCGAGTGCCGCCGCAAGTGCGGCAGTGCAAGCCACTGCTCTCAGCAACAACCGGTTTAGCCATCTCGACGACAGCAATCCGCGTTCCAGTGCCATGGTTGCGTCTCCACAATTTTTTGATGTAACTTCGCCCATGTCGCGAAAATGCATTGTATATTAGCTACGAAATTATTTTTTATTTTTTATATTTCTCGCGTCTCTGACTGGAGGCTCCACGATGTCGAAGAGTGCTGAATATGTGAGAAGCACCGTGGCGATGCCTGCTCGCGCCGCACTGCGGGAACCGGTCATCGAGACGCGTGGGCTGCGAAAGGAATTCGACGGTTTCGTCGCTGTAGCCGGTGTGGATTTACGTTTTTCGGGAACAGGCGTGTTCGGCATCATCGGCCCCAACGGCGCCGGCAAGACCACGTTCTTCAACCTGCTCAGCAGCTTTCTGAAGCCGTCCGCAGGGACCGTGCTGTTTCACGATCAGGAGATCTCGCGGCTCAATCCCGAGGCCGTGTCACGGCTTGGCATCGTGCGCAGTTTCCAGATCAGCAGCATCTTTGGCCATATGACGGTCGCGGAAAACCTCCTGCTTCCCATGCAGCGCCGGGTGACAAGCGGATGTGAATTCTGGCGCCGCAGCCATGGCCTCGAAGCGCACCGCCAGGCAATTCACGACATCATGGATCAGGTCGGCATCGCCTCCACCTGGCGCGACCAGCAGGCCTCCGCACTCCCCTACGGTCTCAAGCGCTCGCTGGAACTCGGCATCAGCCTCGCGACGCGTCCGCAAGTGCTCCTTCTCGACGAACCAACGGCGGGCATGTCGTCCCAGGACATCGGTCGGATCATCGATTTGATCCGGTCCATTGCCGAGGAACGCATGGTCATCATGGTTGAACACAATCTGCGGGTCGTCTCGGATCTGGCGCGGCAGATTATTGTGCTGCAGCAAGGCCGCGTGCTGACGGTCGGCACCTATGACGAGGTACATTCCGACCCGCGGGTAATCGAAGCCTACCTCGGCGGCAAACGCGGCATTGGAGGACACGGACATGCTTGAGGTACGCAATCTGCAGGCATCGTATGGCGAAACGCAGGTGCTGCACGGCATCGACTTCGACGTTCAGCCCGGAGAAGTGGTCACACTGATAGGCCGCAACGGCGTGGGTAAAACCACCACCCTGAAAGCTATTATTGGTGACCTGCGGCGGCGCAGCGGAACGGTGCGATTCAAAGGCGTGGACGTGTTGCCGCTTGGCCCCGAACGCACCGCGCGCTCGGGTATTGGATATGTGGCCGAGGACCGTGGCATCTTCGCGACGCTCAGCGTGCAGGAGAATCTCGCCATCTCCCCCATTCGAGGCCCAGCCGCATGGTCGCTCGACCGAATATTTGAGCTGTTTCCGGTGCTGCGCGAACGCAGCCATCAAAAAGCTTCGACCCTGTCGGGCGGGGAGCAGCAGATGCTCGCCATTGCTCGCCCGTTGCACATGGGTTCGCAACTGATTCTTCTCGACGAGCCAACGGAAGGCCTCGCGCCTGTCATCGTCGACCGGATCGGGGACGTCATCCTGCAACTCAAGGCCGATGGCCGCACCGTGCTGCTGGTCGAGCAGAACCTGCGCTTTGCCATATCCGTGGCAGATCGCCACAACCTGATGGTCGACGGCAAGATTATCCAGACGCTAACGAACGACGACGTAATCGCGCGTGAAGACGAATTGCTCGAGCATCTCGGCGTTTGAGGCAGGTGTCGTGTGGAACCGCACAACGACACCCGCGGCGCTAACGATCAGTCAGGAAAATCCGCGCCGACGGTCGTCGCCTCCCAGGTATCGAGATCGTTCTTGAGCCTGGCAAGTTTCTTGCGCACCACTTCCAGCCCGGGCTTGCCCAACACGAGATTCGACGGGGGTACGGTGGCCTCGACAGCGGCGATGATCGCCAGTGCGGCGCGAGCCGGATCTCCCGGCTGTTGGCCGCTATTCGCCGCAACCTGAGTACGGCGCCTGCCGGCGATGGACGCGTATGCTTCGATTGGCTTGCTGGTCTGTTTCAGCGATCGCCCCGCCCAATCGGTTCGGAACGGGCCTGGTTCGACGGTCGTGACCTTGATACCCAACTCGGAAGTTTCACGCGCTAGCGCTTCGCCAAGACCTTCCAGCGCGAACTTGGTGGCGGCGTAGTAACCGCTGCCCGGATTGCCCACCAGGCCGCCGACCGATGTGATATTGACGATATGTCCCGCTCGCTGCTCGCGCATCAAGGGCAACACAGCCTTGATCGCGCTGACCGCGCCAAAGAAATTCACTTCGAACATGGCGCGCACTTCGTCATCCTCACCTTCTTCGATGGCTGACAAATAACCGTACCCGGCATTATTCACCAGCACGTCGATGCGCCCAAAAGCAGTCTTCGCTTGCGCCACGGCCGCGGTCACGGCGTCGGGAGACGTCACGTCGAGCTTGAGCGAGAGTGCGTGTTCGGGATGCGCGCTCACCAGGTCGGCGACGGTTCCGGGATCGCGGGCGGTCACAACAGCGCGCCAGCCGCGCGCAAGCACAGCCTGAGCAATCTCGCGGCCGAATCCGGTCGAGCAGCCAGTAATGAACCAGACGGGAGAAGCGGAAGAAGCAGTCGGCATGGTGGTCCTCGGTCAGTGTTGAGTTGACGCGCGATACCGTCACTCGAGGCACGGATCGGCGAACGGCAGATCAGATTCAAGGGTATCGCAATATTGGAAAACACGTGCGGCGGGCCGGCAAACGGATGCTCCCAGCCCAACGCCCGATGGCACTGCGAGGCGTGTGCCCGCTTTCTGAAATGATTATCGGCTTGACCACGTCATCGGGCAACACATAAAATACATTTTATATTTTGTAGGATTCGACGGAGACACACGCATGAATCCGATGCAGGACCTGAGTAATCGCGTTGCCGTTGTCGGGGTTGGCAATACGCGCTACGGCGATTTCCCCGATGTGACCGACTATGCGCTGGGGGCGCAGGCGTTCAAGCTCGCTCTTGACGATTGCGGGCTGGAGAAGAACGCGGTCGACGGCCTGCTCTGTTGCCGCGTGCCTTTTTACGCGCACATGGGCGAGATCCTCGGCCTCAACCCGCGCTGGACGATAACCTTGCCGGGGCACGGCCGCATGTCGGGCATGGCGATCACCGAAGCCCTGCTCGCGCTGGAAACGGGCGCGGCAAATTATGTCGCGCTGATTTACACGAACATCGGCCGGTCACGACGGATGAACTACGGCGGCGACGAATCCGCCAGTTTCTGGGACCCGTGGGGACTCACTTCCCCAGGCGCGTCACACGGGTTGATGTTTCGCATGCACATGGAGCGTTACGGTACGACCACCCGTCAGCTCGGCGAGGTTTCGGTCGCGTTTCGCAACAACGCCATCCTCAATCCTGACGCCGTAATGCGCAAACCCATTACCCTCGACGATCATGCAGCAGCGCGCCGGATCGTCGAACCGCTTGGACTGCTCGACTACTGCCTCGTCAACGACGGCGCAGTGTGCATGATCCTCACCACGCGCGAGCGCGCCGCCGACCTGAAAAAGCCGCCTGTACTGATTTCAGGCGTCGGTGCACGCGATGCATTCGAACGCAGTGCGATCGGCAACTTCGATCAGGCGTTCTGGTACGACGAGGTACGCGAGGCGGGCACGAGCGCCTATCAGATGGCTGGTGTGACGCATGACGACATCGACGCACTCATGTGCTACGACAACTTCACGCCTACGGTCCTCTTCAGCCTCGAAGGTTTGGGTTTTTGCGGCCGCGGCGAAGCAGGCGCGTTTGTGGAGAACGGCGCGCTGGGGCTCAACGGCCGCCTGCCGACCAATACCGACGGCGGCCATCTGTCCAACTCCTATATGCAGGGCTGGGCCTTGAATGTCGAAGCCGTGCGGCAATTGCGTGGAGAATGCGGCGCACGTCAGGTAGCGGATTGCGAAGTCGTTCAGTACATCGCCGCCACACCATGCACGCGCTCCATCATCTATACGAAGGGGTAAGCATGCTAACTGCCTATGACAAGCCACTGCCGGTTATTGACGAATACTCCAAAGGCTACTGGGAACATGCGCGTGCCCACCGCTTATCGGTGCAGGTATGCAAGGCCTGCGGCCACCGCCATTTTCCACCCACTCCCGTTTGTCCAGCCTGTCTCTCCGACACGCAAAGCTGGGAGCCGGTCAGCGGACGTGGCAGCCTGGTGTCGTGGGTAACGTTCCACCGTGCTTATTGGCCAGCCTTCCGGGACGACCTGCCGTATCACGTCTGTCTCGTGCAACTCGAGGAAGGCCCGCTAATCGTGGGCAATTTTGCAGGCGCCATTCCCCAAAACGCCACCATGGGCATGCCGATGAAAGTGCAATTCGACGACGTCACGCCCGACATTTCACTTGCGAAGTTCGTTACGGCGTGAAAGGGAAGCGGCGCATCGCATCGATGCGCCAACCGGTTTCGCCTAGTACGAGCGTGGCAACCCGAGCACATGCTCGCCAAGATACGCAAGGATAAGATTCGTCGAAATAGGTGCGGTCTGGTAAATGCGCACTTCACGCCACTTGCGTTCGATGTCGTATTCCTGCGCAAAGCCGAACCCGCCATGCGTTTGCAAGGCCGCGTCCGCAGCGTGCCATGTCGCTTCGGACGCCAACAGCTTGGCCATGTTCGCCTCCGCGCCGCAGGGCATGCCGCGCTGGAACAGTGCAGCGGCCTTGCGCGACATGAGATCGGCGGCTTCGAGTTCCGTATAGGCACGCGCTAGCGGAAACTGAACGCCTTGATTCTGGCCGATCGCACGGCCGAAAACTTTCCGCTCGTTGGCATAGTCGACCGCTTTTTTCAGAAGCCAGCGCCCGTCGCCGATGCACTCCTGTGCGACGAGGATCCGCTCCGCATTCATGCCGTCCAGAATGTAGCGGAACCCCTTGCCCTCCTCTCCCACCCGATTCGCGACCGGCACCTCCAGATTTTCGATGAACACTTCGGTCGTGTTGTGATTGATCATCGCGGGAATCGGACGGATTTCGATGCCGTTGCCTTTAGCCGTTCTCAGGTCCACCAGCAAGGTTGAAAGACCATCGGTCTTTTTGGCGCATTCTTCGAGCGGCGTGGTACGCACCAGCAGCAGCATCAAGTCCGAATGCAGGGCGCGCGAGGTCCAGACCTTCTGTCCGTTGACGACGTAGACATCGCCCTTGCGTACCGCGCGGGTTTTCAGTTGTGTCGTATCCGATCCGCTGGTGGGTTCAGTGACGCCGAACGCCTGCAGCCGCAGCGCACCCGAGGCGATCTCGGGAAGATAGCGTCGCTTCTGTTCCTCGCTGCCATGGCGAAGAAGCGTCCCCATGATGTACATCTGCGCGTGCGCCGCACTGGCCACGCACCCGCTCGCGTTGATCTCCTCCAGAATCACCGCCGCCGCGCGCAAGGGCATGCCCGAACCGCCGTATTCTTCAGGAATCAGCGCGCCGAGAAAGCCGGCCTCGTTTAACGCGCGGACAAACTCGGTCGGGTAGCCGCTCTCATTGTCGAGCTTGCGCCAGTATTCGCCAGGGTAATCGCGGCAAATGCGACGAACCGCATCGCGCAGTTCTCCATAGTCCTGGCGCTCCAGTGAAACCATCAGTTCATCAGCGGAATCTTGAGAGGTGACTGTCGTCATGGATCGTGTCTTCAATGATGTAGGGAATGGGATGTACGAGCCGGTCGCTCCGGTTCGCGGGACGGCCCGGAAAACATCTGCAGATTGCGCACGGAAGGCAGATCGTCCAGCGACCATAACTGGTCGAACAAACGTTGCGCCGATGCTTTTCCGAGCGAGCGGAGCGCACAATCGATGAACTTGTCGTGCAGTTCATCGCGTGTCATTCGCCGCTGCCAACTGCCTTTGGGCCGCTCGACTGCCTGCGAACGCAGCTCGCGTCCCGACTTCAAAACCACGCTGACCTGATCGGCTGGCGCAAAGGGCTGATCCCAGCCCTGCACGCGTTGCGTTGTCGTCGTGCATCGTACGCGCGTCATCAGGCGGCGCACGTCCTCGCGCTGCACAAACGCATCGGTGAGCTCATCAAGGCCGACGCGACGCGAGATCAGCGCAGACGCCATGGCGAACTGCATGCTGAACTTGGCTTCGAGGCCGGTTCGCGGCGCATGGTTTCGCAGCATCAACATCTGCGTATCGCCGGTTTGAACATGAATTTCTTCTACGTCGCCGGGCATGATCGCTTCGGCGGCAGCAAGTTCAAGCATCGCGTCGATGGACCGGTGCGTCGCATAGCAAATCGGATAACGCTTGATATGCACGCCACTCTCGGGAAGCCGCCAACGCGAGCCAAGCTCGAAATCGCGCGTTTCGATGTCGGGCTCGCCCGAAGGCGAGTGAGCCCGCATGAAGCCTGCGCGATGTTCGAGGGCGTCGAGCGAACCGGTATAACCCGCCTGCGCGATTGTGGCCGCAAGCACACCGGATTGTGCCGCCCTGCCGACCTGCAAGGACTTCGTCATCGAACCAAAGTTGGCGACCGTGCCCGCCGCCATGGATGCACTGATCGCAATCGCATGGGCCGTCTTTTCAGCATCGAGCCGAAGCAGGTTCGATGCCGCCGCGGCGCATGCCAATGCCCCGAAAACCGCCGTTGGATGGAAGCCGAGTTCGTGCAGTGCACCCGGCTCGAGTGCATCGAGCAACGCCCACGTCTCATAGCCCGCAACGTACGCCGTCAGGAGATCGGCGCCGCTACGGTGTAACGCCCAACCCTGCGCGAGGATCGCGGGGGTCAGCACGACGCTCGGATGACCCGACAACGCGACGTCGTCGTAATCGAGCACGTGCGCGGCGACGCCGTTCGCCAGCGCCGCGTCGGAGACGGACAGGCGCCGCCCGCCTGGAATCTGCGGCGCGCCGTCCGCGTCCTCGATTTCAGCAAGCGTGCCGGCGACAATCGCCGGTGCGGTCTCGCCCGCGCCGGCAAGCATCACGCCCACGCAATCGGTTATGCCGATTCGCGCGCCTTCTATTGCCGCATCGGGAATATCTTCACGACGCACAGCGGCGGCAAACGTGCCGACTTGTCTGGTCAAACCGTCCATAGGTGTCTCCTGCGTACAGGCCGCATCCGTGCATTCAGGCGTCCTTCAATTGCGCCGTCATTAACGTCATGCAGCTCCGATCCGATAAAACCCGGCCGCTGTGTCGTGAAAGAGCGCAGCCCTTTCGGCGTCCGGGATACCTTTTGTGATGCGCTTGTAAGCATTCCAGAGGATGCCGTAGCTGAAGCAGCCCTTGTCCACGGGAAAGTTACTCTCGAACATGCAGCGCGCCGCACCGAAAGCCTCGATGCAGGTTTCGACGTACGGGCGAATCGCATTCGCCAACGTCTGCGAATCGGGCGGCAATTCGTGTTCCTGAAAATCGAAACCGAACAGCGCCATGCCGAAACCACCGAGTTTCATGCTGACGTTGTGATAACGCGAGAGCGCTATGACGCCTTTGCGCCAGGCTTCGAAGACTTCGTCGCGACGTCCACGATAAGGCCCGAGCGCAAGCGGCCCGCCGACATGATTCAGCACGATGCGTGTATCCGGAAACGCTGCGGCAAGCGCACACAACTCGTCGATCTGCGTGTGAATCAGCCACGCGTCGAAACTCAGACCTAGCGGAGCGAGGTGCCTGAAGCCTTCGCTGAAACGCCGCTCAGACAGCAGCCCTTGCGGCGGTGTGGCTGCAGAGGCACGTACGGTCGGATCGGCATGCCACACGGCGATATTGCGGATACCGCGCACACGAGCATCGGAGACGTCGAGCATCCGTTCGAGAACCGGACGCACGTCGTCGCCAAGCAAGAGGTCCGCATTCGCGACAATCGCCGCAGCGACGTTAGTCCGCGTACCGATGGCCTGCGCCTCGCGTGCCTCATCGCAGACGAAACGCACCTCGCCCAAGGCCTCGAATCCGGCGGGCGCACTCGCGTCGTAATGAGTCTTGCACTCGATGAACACCGTCGCGCGAATATCATGGCCGCTGCTCATGTCGTCGAGCAGATCGGCGACCCGATATGTCTTGTCGGGCAGTTCCCATAGATGATGATGCGCGTCGATGATCGGCAGCCCCGGCTCAAGCGCGGGTTCCGTGTGCAGGGCAAGCCACGCGGGACGGATTTGAACATGCGGAGGCGCGATGGGCCTGGTTGGAATGCTGGAAACAGATTCGCTCATGTCAACTCCCGGGCAGGTCTTGGCGCATTCGCGACTGCGCCGGCGCCTCTTCTTGCATCGATAGGCGAGCGGGTCAGGAACCACGAAGACAAGGCGCCAATCAGAAGCAGCACGCCGGCCGCCACGAACGCGGCCGCAAAATGTCCGGTCGCCTGCACGACGTAGCCCGTCACGATGGGCGCGAGAAAACCCAGTACGTTACCGCCGATCAGCAACAATGCGGTGCCGCGCCCGACATCCGACTTCGACGGCAGCAGGTCGCCCAGCAACGCGATGTTGAGCGCATTACCCGTCGCAACACCGCCGAGCGCAAGCGTGATCAATCCGACGATGACCCATACGCTCGATATCCACGGCACAAACAGGATAGACGCGCCGCCGATCATCACGACGCCGATCAGCGTGCGGCGGCGTCCCGCTTCGACCGCCTGTTCGGTCAGCATCCGGTCGCTTAGCACACCAAGCGCGATCGACACGACGATCGCGCCAAGATACGGCAGCGCCATGACGGTGCCGCTTCTGAGCAGCGTCATCCCGCGTTCGGTTTGCAGATAGTTGGGCAACCACGTGAGGAACAGGTACTGCGTGTAAGAGTTGCAGCCTTGCGTGATCATCAGGCCGATCATCGTTTTGCTGCGGATGAGGCCACCCAGTCCGACCGGCAGCGCCGCATTGCCGCGCACCTGCCGCGCTGTTTCGCGATCGCGTTCGATAATTCGACGCTCCGCCGCCGAGAGCCATCTGGCCTTCTCCGGTTCGCGGAAAAACACGAGCCAGAACGCGAGCCAGACAAAGCCGACCAGACCGCAGATCGCGAAAGACCAGCGCCAGCCCGCCACCGAAACGAGCCACGACAACCCGACGGCTCCCAACGCAGGACCGAAGTACGCCCCCGAGTTCAGGATCGTCATGGCGGTTGCCCGTTCGCTGTTCGGCACCCATTCGCGGATAATCCGTCCCGCAGCGGGATAACAACTGGATTCGCCCACGCCCATGACGACGCGCGTCACGATCATCGCGCCCACCGCCGTCACCGCACCGGTCAGCGCCGTCGCCGCCGACCAGATCGCCATGCTGAGGGCCGCGACCGTGCGCGAGCCAAATCGGTCCACCATCAGGCCGACCGGAATCAGAAAGAGCGTATAGCCCCACAGAAACGACGAGAACAGATAGCCGAGCTGGACCTTCGTGATGGCCAGATCGGCGGATATCCGGCCTGCGGAAATGGACAGGGCGACGCGATCCAGATAGTTGATGGTCGCGAGCGCGAACAACATCAAGAACACCCAATAGCGGGACTTCCAGGCCACTTTTGTCTCCAGTTCGACGCCGCCTGTGAAACTGCGAAGCACGCACCTCACAACCGGCCGGTCATGCTGGAGTTATAATATAATTTATATTAAGCGACAACTGACAAAGGCGCCCTTCAGGGTTTGCACCGATCCCTGGGCAGAGACGGCCGCATGCAATTGCCAGCTGTTATGAAACTCGGACGAGTGACGAAAGTCAGGATGCCGGCGCGTGTAACAACCGGGCCGGAAGATTGAAGTGGGAGACCGCGCCGGGAACGCCCGACGCGTTTTGCCGCTACGAGTGCTTCGCCGACATCACGTTGTCGGAGACACGGTTCCAGCCGCTTTCAATATGATTGATCATCGCCGCAAGCGCCGTTTTCTTGTCGCCGGCCTCGAGCGCGCGAATGATTTCACCGTGTTCCTGCAAGAGTTGCTTGAAGCGCACCGCCTGATCATCGTGGAAATTGAACGGATACTTGGCCCACAGCACGCGTACAAACTGCAAGGTTTGCGGGCAATCCGCAATTTCGTACAGTTGAAAATGGAAGCGCACGTTGGCCGCACGCACCGGGTAAACCTCACGCGCCTTGACCAGCGCGGTCAGTTCGCGATGCAGTGCCCGAAGCTTGGCGATCTCCTCTTTGGTGATCCGCGCAAGCGCCTTTTCCGTCAGGCTGCGCTCCAGCATCACGCGCAGTTCGAAAATTTCCCGGGCGCGCTCCGGCTCGATCTCTGGAACCGAGAGGCCTTTGTGGGGGACGCTGACCACAAACCCTTCCATCTCGAGTACCTTCAGCGCTTCGCGCACGGGCGTAATCGAGACGCCGAGTTCTTCGGCAATATCGGCCTGCTTTAGCTTGTCACCACGCTTGTATTCGCCCGAGATGATACGTTCGCGCAAGCGCTCGGCAACCTGATCGAGTTTCGTCCAAAAAGTCATATGCGTTCCAAGGGTTTCCAGTGCACGTCCAGCAAAGGTCAATCAGACCTGAAAACCAAGGCGCTGCGACGCGCCTCGCTCCACAAGCACTGAACCGGCGGCATATTTTATACATATAATATAAATTATTCCATTGCAGGAAACAATGCGGATGTTTGCCGGGGCAACCTGGATCCCTCTGCGTCACCGAACTGCCGAAGCCCGAGACGGTGATCGCGCATACGCAGCACGCATATTCTGCGAAGCAACCACCAGACCTTACCTCTGTTTCTGCTCGCCGGCGTCAATCGCGAAACGCGGAAGCACGAATTCGTCTGTCATTGTCACATACGTCATACGCACCGCCTTGCCGATCCAGTTGCCCTCGGGAAGCGGCGGCTCCAGATTTGAAATCATCACGGGCCCCTCTTCCAGCCTGACCGCGATGACGTTATACGGTGCCGGATAGGCGTCGAGATAGCATTTATGAAAGACCACCCACGAGATGATGCTGCCGCGCCCGGACAACGTGCGCCATTCAAGCTGCGACGACAGGCAATGCACGCACACAGGCGCGGGCGGATATTGAAACCCTCCGCACCCGGTGCAGCACTGCAGTTTCATCGCTCGTTCGCGAATGCTTTCCCACATCGGCCGGTCGTAGAGGCCCAGCACAGGCTGCGGCGTACGCGCCGCTTCGGATGTTGCCTCGCTCATCGCGTTTTCCTATCGGCTATAGATGATCGACACCGCCTTGCCGGCAACGTCTGACGTGTAATGCGCATGCCGGCAGTCGGGCACCTGGCGCTCGCCGCATTCGCCACGCAACTGACGAACACATTCAATCTGATGCGCCCAGCCCTGCATGTAGGTCTCGGACAGATGACCACCGCTCGTGTTGGTTGGCAATTTTCCGCCAGGGCCGATGCCCTCTTCGCGCATGAAACGGCCTGCTTCGCCGACTTCGCAATAGCCGTAGCCCTCAAGCGCGAGCGGCACGTGGACCGAGAAACTGTCGTACACCTGGAACAGATCCATGTCGCGCGGACCGAAGCCAGCCATGTCATATGCCTGCCGCGCACAATCCTGCTGGGCGGAAAAATAGAAATCGGTCAGTCTCGGCTCGAGGCTCGTTGCTCCGCGATTCAGATCGCGCCGGCCCAGTGCTTCGATGTACACAGGCGGTTTGCGTAGCTTTTTCGCCCGCTCCGCGGTGGTGACGATCAAGGCCACGCCGCCGTCGTTGATCATGCAGTAGTCGTAAAGCCGCAATGGTTCGCAGATGTATTTTGCTTCCCGGTAGTCGTCGAGCGTAATGGGCTTGCGCATTACCGCGTTCGGGTTGATCGAGGACCATGCGCGCTGGGCAACCGCAACGTGCCCGAGGTCCAACGGATCGAAGCCGCGCGCGTCGCAGTAAGCGCGAAACGTCAGTGCGTAGAGCGCGCCTTGCGATGTCAGCCCCCACGGCGAGTGGTAGACATAGGACAGGAACGCGTCGCCGCCCATCGCCTGCGGTCCGCCGTACTGGATTTCAGCGGAACGCTGATCGTTTCCATAAACCAGCGCAATCGTCTCGGCGAGCCCAGCTTCGATCGCGGTGACCGCCTGCGCCATCGAAAGCACCGCGTCGGCCTGATCGCCCCAGCGCGGATCGATGCCAAGCACTTCGGACATGCGCTCGTAAGCGGTGGTCGGACCCACAATCAGGCCGTCGATATCAGCGCGCGTGAGCCCCACGTCGGCAAGCGCCTCGCGGAAGGCAAGCGCGCCATAGCCGTAGCTGTCGGTGGGCTTTTCGCCAGTTCGAACGCGCTTCCAGTCGCCGGCCCAATCGGTATGACCGACCCCGGCAACCGCGGCCACGCGGCGCAAATTCGAACTGGGCCGTTTGAATTCCTTCTCGCTCATGACAATGCTCCAAGCTCATTGAGCGCCTTGATGCGCTCATCGGAGAAGCCGAGAAGGCCGCCGAGCACTGCTTCGGTGTGCTCGCCAAAGAGCGGCGGCCGCTCCAGTTGAACACGCTCCCCGTCGATCGTGAACGGCAACGCACTTAGCAGCACAGGACCGACTTCCGGATGCTCGACGTGCTGCCAGTAGCGCCGATGCGCCAGTTGCGGATCGTTTTCGATGAGATCGCGTGACGACGACACCTGCGCTACCGCGATGCGATGGGGGCGCAACGCGGCAACGATATCCGCGACGTCGTGCTCCCGCGCCCACCCCGCCACCGCTTCCTCCACTCGCGCCAGCGCAGCGAGCCGGCCCGCGACCCTGGACAGGCTTGCATCGGCGGCGAGGTCCGGGCGGCCGATCAGCTCCGTGAGCGTGCGCCACTGGGCATCGTCCGTGACCGCGATCGCAACCCATGCATCGTCGCCGCGCGCCCGAAAAATGTTATGGGGTGCGTGATTGCGGCTGCGATTGCCGATCTGCGGCAGCTCGCGCCCCGTCGCAGCCGCCTCTACAATCGCGGGTCCGACAAAGTTCGTGGTGGATTCGACCTGCGACAAATCGATCTTCATGCCGCGCCCGGTCTTGCGCCGATGCGCGAGCGCAGCAAGCACGGCAAACGCCGCGTGATACGGGTTCGCGGCATGATCGGGATAATGCGTGCCCGGGCCGACCGGATCGTCAGGACCATAGGCGGTCTGCCACATGATGCTCGTCACCGCGCTGATCGTCATGCCGACGCCCAGCAGCTCCGCCCGCGGACCGTCCTGGCCGTACATCGGCATGGACAGGTAGATGATGTCGGGCTTGATCGCACGCAGCGCTTCGTAGCCAAAGCCGAGGCGATCCATCGCACCCGGTCCGAAGTTATTGCAGACAACATCCGAATGCGCCACGAGATCGCGCACGATCTGCCGCGCCTCCTCGGTCTTGAGATTCAGCGAGACGCTGTGCTTGCCGGTGTTACGCGAGGCGAAATAGCCGCTGCGGTTGGTGCCGACCACGCCGTCCTTGAAAGGGCCAGCCGTGCGCACCGAGTCTGGACGCGTCATGCTTTCGATTTTCAGCACCTCGGCGCCGAAATCCGAAAATACCTTGGTGCCAAAAGGACCGGCACCTGCCCATGTGAGATCGGTAAAACGAATGCCCTTGAGAAAATTGGGTCGCATGAACAGTTCCTAGGATCGAGCGGGAGTCGGGTCGAGAGGCGCCACGGGACTGACCGACCATACCGGTTCGGACAGGCGATAGGGCGCACCAGGAAAGCGCGCCGTCGCGTTCAGATGAGTCAGCACGACAGACTCGAAAAATTGCCGGTGCCTCAGTTGCGGATCTTCCAGCACGTCGAGAACGGTACTGACCGGCCCCATCACGATCTTGCGCTTGAGGGCTTCCTGCGTGAGTTCTTCCTTGGTGTACTGGCGTGTGAAAGACTCGAGTGTCTCCCGCAAGATGTGTTTCGCCTCCGAGGTCAGCCGCCATACACGGTCGGCCCAGCGCGCTTCGGACAACGCCTCGCCGGCAGGATGCCCGGTCTCGCGAATCCAGTTGATCAATGCATTCCACGACACCCCCAGCGAGCGGGGCGCGGCGAGAAAGATCAGACCGTCCTTGCAGGCGAACATGTCTTCGCTCGCGTCGCGCGTGCCTTCGCCGCCACGCATCGACACCTTCTTTTCGAAGTCCCACATCTGGATGGAATTCTGCAACGAGTGCGCGATGCATTCCTGCGCTGAAACGTCGACCACATGGCCGCGCCCCGTCGCTTTCGCGTCATACAGCGCGAGCGAGGTCGCCACTGCGGCATAGACGCCGCTGACCATGGTCGCCTGGGAACCGGGCAAGCGCAGCGGCGCGTCGTCGATCCGCCCCGACAGCCACGCAATGCCGCCTGCAGCCTGCAGCGTCAGATCGGTCGCCGCCGCGTCCGCCCACGGACCGGTGCGCCCGTATGGCGACACCGAAGTCACGACGATAGACGGCGAGAGCGACCTGAGCCAGTCAAGCTCGTCATAGAGCGGACCGCCCCGTTCAAGCAGGATGACCTCCGCGGACCTCGCCAGCGCGGCAAACGCGGCGCGTCCCTCGGCCGATTGCAAGTCGAGCGTACGGCTCGCTTTGCCAGCGTTCAGGAACTCGAACTCATAGACGGCCGGCTCACGCGTGGCCGGGTCGTTGCTGCTGATCAACTGCCGGTCGGGTAAACCGCCAGTCGGCTCGATGCGCGTCACCGACGCGCCGAGATCCGCGAACAGCCGCCCGACATAGCGTCCCAGGTCGTACGTCATGTCGAGAACCCATATGTCGTCGAAGGGCCTTTCCATCCTCTCTCCTCACCGCTCCTTGTTTTCGATGAAAAGAATATAATTTATATTTTATCTGTGTACAAGAGGAGTTTGACCGCTGTCCGGCGTTGACGCCTGGCTCACAAACAATGCATTATATAATCTATATTCAATATTTATCCCTCTGATCTGACCCATCAGATGCCGGCGAGGCACGGCGAGTCAGCTCATATGACATGGAGACACACATGCACCGCAACTACATCGACGGCCGCTTCATTGACCCGGACAACAGCGAACGCATCCCGGTCCTGAACCCGTCCACCGGCGCCGTCATTTCGGAAATACCGAACTCCCCGGCAGCGGTCGTCGAGCAGGCGATAGAAGCCGCGAAGCGCGCCCAGCGCGGCTGGGGGCGACTGCCGGCAATCGAGCGGGCTGGGCATTTGCGGCGGATCGCCGGGAAGATTCGTGACAATGCCGAGGCGATTGCACGTGTGATTTCAGAGGAACAAGGGAAGATTCTCTCGCTGGCCCGCGTCGAAGCGACGTTCACAGCGGACTATCTCGACTACATGGCGGAATGGGCGCGTCGTCTGGAAGGGGAAATCATCACGAGCGACCGCGCCGACGAAAACATCTTCCTGTTCCGGCAGCCGATCGGGGTCATCGGCGGAATTCTGCCGTGGAACTTCCCGTTCTTCCTGATCGCCCGCAAGATGGCACCGGCGCTCATCACCGGCAACACCATCGTGATCAAGCCGAGCGAGGAGACGCCTAATAACGCCGCGCTCTTCACCGACCTGCTTGCGCAAACCGACCTGCCCAAAGGCGTCTTCAATCTTGTCTATGGCAACGGCGCGACAACGGGCAGCACTTTGGCCGGCCATCGCGGCATCGGCATGATCAGCTTCACCGGCAGTGTGGAAACCGGTTCGCGCATCATGGCCGCGGCGGCGAAAAACATCACTAAGGTCAATCTGGAACTCGGCGGAAAAGCGCCAGCGATTGTGATGGACGACGCCGATCTCGATCTGGCCGTCAACGCCATCAAGAACTCGCGCGTCATCAACAGCGGCCAGGTCTGCAACTGCGCGGAACGTGTCTACGTGCATCGCAAGGTGGCGGATGCCTTCAGCGAAAAGCTCGTTAGCGCCATGCGCGCGACTACCTTCGGCAACCCGCTTGGCACAGCCGACGTCAACATGGGACCGCTCATCAACGTCGCCGCCGCAGAAAAGGTGCATGGCCTGGTCACGCGAGCGCTTGCAGACGGCGCACGGCTGGCTACCGGCGGCAATCGGGTGGAACGCGAAGGCGGACAGTATTTCGAACCCACGGTGCTGCTGGACTGTCGCCAGGACATGGAGATCATGCGTCGCGAAATTTTCGGACCGGTCGCCCCGGTGACGGTGTTCGACACGCTCGATGAGGCGATCGACATGGCAAACGATTCGGATTACGGATTAACCTCGTCGATTTATACACGCAACCTCGGCAACACGATGCGCGCCTGCAACGAACTTCACTTCGGCGAAACCTATGTCAATCGCGAGAACTTCGAGGCGATGCAAGGCTTTCACGCCGGTGTGCGCCGTTCGGGAATCGGCGGTGCGGACGGTAAGCATGGGCTCTATGAGTACACCGAGACCCACGTCGTCTATATCCAGAACTCGCGCTGAGCCAGCAAGGAAATCATGTCGCAGCCCACTTCCAGTCCCCCTGCCTCCACAAACCCGCAGATGCCCGACCAGAAGACGCTGCCCGGCATGCTCGCCGGGTTGCGCGTCATCGAAGTTGCCGACGAACTCGGCGAATACTGCGGGCTCGTGTTAGCGGGCCTGGGTGCCGAAGTCATCAAGGTCGAGCCCCCGCAAGGCAGCCCGACCCGCAAGATCGGGCCGTTCTTCGAAGACGAGCGCGGTCCGGAACGCTCATTTTTTTACTGGGCCTACAACCGCGGCAAGAAGTCGGTTGTCGTCGACACCGCCAGCGCGGATGGGCGCGAACAGTTTCTGAACCTCCTTGCGCACGCAGATATCCTGCTCGACAGCAGTTGCGGCCGCCTGAAGCGCGACCTGCAACTCGATGAGCCGCTGAACGAACGGTTCCCCCGGCTGATCGTCGCGCGCGTTACCCCGTTCGGCGACAGCGGTCCATGGAAGGACTACCAGGCGTCTGATCTGATCCATCTCGCGCTAGGCGGCGTCATGATGAACTGCGGGTACGATCCCGAGCCGGATGGCCGTTATGCCAGGCCGCCCATTGCCCCGCAGATGTGGCACGCCTATCACATCGCCGGCGATCAGACCGCGGTGGCGATCGTCGCGGCGCTGCTGCATCGCAAGCAAACAGGCGAAGGGCAGGATCTGTCGTGCGCCATCCATCAGGCCGTGGCGATCAATACGGAACTGGACCTGATGTCGTGGGTAATGCGTCGCGCGCCGCTGCTGCGCCAGACCGCGCGCCACGCGGCGGAAGCAACCAACAGCATGCTCAACATCAGCCGCACGGCAGATAACCGGTGGAACATGACGTGGGGTGTATCGGCACGCGACAAGGCACGCCTCGTGCCGTTCCTCCAGCATTACGGCAAAGCAGAGGATTTGCGGCCGCCCGCGCTCGATAGCGACCTTTCAGCACGCGACACCCCTGGCTCAGCACCGCTCGACAAGGAAACCGAGCATATGCTCGAGGTGATCCAGCGCTTTGTCGCGTCGTACGATTACGCGCACCTGCCGTGGCGCGACGCGCAAGACGCCGGGCTGCTGTGGGCACCGGTACGCAAGCCGCACGAAAACACCCAGGATGAACACTGGCACATGCGATCGACGTTTGCGGACATCGAACATCCCGAACTGGGCCGCACATTTCGATATCCGACCAGCAAATGGATGAGCACCGCGACCGCGTGGCAACCGGGTGCCCGCGCACCGCTGCTCGGCGAGCACAATGGCGATGCGAGCCTGACACGCCCCATGCCGGGGCGCACTGACGCAGCGACCGCAAGCACGGGCCGCGTGGCTGCGCAGCCACGCCCACCGGTGCTCTCCGCGCGCGGCAAACCGTTCCCGCTGCAGGGCGTCCGTATCTTCGATTTTTCATGGTTCCTCGCGTCGGCAGGCGGCACACGGTTCCTGAATTCGCTGGGCGCGGAAAGTATCAAGGTCGAATGGAAAGCGAATCCGGATACGCGGCTAGGCGCCATGGCGCCTGTCGGCGGCCGCGACGCGCGCAGGCAGGCAACAGCACCGCTCAAAGCCGTCACCGATCCGGACATGGGTGGCCAGTTCAATAACAAGAACGCCGGCAAACGCGGGATGTCGCTCAACATTCGCCATCCCAAGGGACTCGCGATCGCGAAGGACCTGATCCGCATGTCGGATATCGTCGCCGAAGGATTCTCTCCGGGCGTGTTGCAGCGGCTCGGCCTCGGCTACGACGTGCTCAAGTCGATCCGTCCGGACATCATCTATGTGCAGCAGGCCGGTATGGGCGCCGTCGGCAAGTACGGGCGCTTTCGCACGGTCGGGCCGGTTGCGGCGTCGTTTGCCGGCGCCACGGAAATGTCGGGCTTGCCGGATCCGGCGCCGCCTGCCGGCTGGGGCTACTCGTATCTCGACTGGATCGGCGCGTACGGATTCGCGCTCGCCGCGCTCGGCGCGCTTTATCACCGCGAGCAGACCGGCGAGGGACAGTGGATAGATTCATCGCAATGCGAATCCGGCATCTTTCAGACCGCAGTGTCCGTGCTCGACTGGTCAGCGAACGGCCGCGTCTGGTCGCGCTACGGCAACCGTTCACCCTACAAGGCCGCCGCGCCGCACGGAGCCTACCGTTGTGCGGGCAATGACCGGTGGCTCGCCATTGCGTGTTTCGACGCCACCCAGTGGAACGCTTTCGTCGACGTCTCCGGGCTGTCCGCCCTGAGGTCAGACCCGCGCTTCGCGACGCTCGAAGCGCGGTTGGCGAACCAGGATGCGCTAGATGAACTCGTCGGCACGTGGTCGTCGATGCAGGACGCCTATGTGGGCATGGAGCGCCTGCAGCGCGCGGGCGTGCCTGCCGGCGTGTGCCAGACCGCAGGCGAGCGCTGCGACAGCGACCCGCAACTGGCGGCGCTCGAATGGCTGACTGAAGTCGACGGCACCCGCATCGGCCGCTGGCCGGTCGCCGAATTCCCTGTGAAGATGAGCGCGACGCCGGCCTACAGCGGCGGGGTGATCGATCGCGGTGCGCCGTGCTATGGCGAAGACAACGAGCACATCCTCGAAGCGTGGCTAGGTTTCTCGAAGGGGCAAATCGAAGGGTTGCGCGAAGAAGGCGTGATCTGACACGCCGCATGCCGATGCCGCGCGCGTTATCGCGCCTGCGCCGCGACACGGCGGCCCCCATTGCGCTTGTTCATCAAGAGGATTGTCATGTATTTTGACTTTGCGAAACACACCGCGCATGAGCGCTATAAGCTGCTGTCGTCGACGGTTACGCCCCGCCCCATCGCCTGGGTCTCGACCATGGACGCAAACGGCCAGCCCAACGCCGCGCCGTTTTCGTTCTTCAATGTTTTCGCCGAAGACCCCGCGACGCTCGGCTTCGCCATCAACCATCGCTCCGATACCGACCGCAAAGACACCGGCGAGAACGTGCGCCTGCAAAACGAATTCGTCGTCAATCTCGTTAGCGACGATACCGTCGAGCGCATGAACATCACGGCGATCGAATTCGGCCCTGAGATCGATGAATTCGTCGCGGCAGGTCTGACTCCGGCGCCTTCGACGCTGATCCGCACGCCACGCATCGCGCAAAGCAGCGTCGCCTTCGAATGCAAGCTGATGCAGATCGTCCCCCTGGGCATGCGCCGTTCGCTGGTCATGGGTGAAGTGCTGGCCATGCACATCAGCGACCACGCCGTACTCGACGCCGCGCATTGCATGATCGATACGCCGCGGCTGCAGCTCGTCGGGCGCATGCACGCTCATCACTACGTGCACACCAGCGACATTTTCAACATGCCGACCATTCCCGTCGACACGTGGAATTCGAAAACCGCAACCGAATGATTGCGAGCCTGCAGGCCATCCCGAGAAGCCCTTCGCCCGCATTCATTTTTAATGGAGACCCGTTGTGAGCCCGGAATTCGAAATCGTCAACTACGCGCGTTTTCGCACGAGCCTCGTCGCGAACGCACGCATCGAAGTGCTGCACACAGGCATGCGCTGGCCGGAAGGCCCGGTCTATTTCGCCGACGGCGACTATCTGCTGTGGAGCGACATACCGAACGATCGCATCATGCGCTGGGTGGAGGGCGGCCCGGCAACGGTTTATCGCAGCCCTTCCAATCACGCCAATGGCAATACGCGCGACCGGCAAGGGCGGCTGATTACCTGCGAGAGCGGCGGACGCCGTGTGACGCGTACCGAACCGGACGGCACGATCACCGTGCTAGCCGATCAGTTCGAAGGCAAGCGCCTCAATTCACCGAACGATGTCGTTGTGAAGTCCGATGACACGGTCTGGTTCAGCGACCCTGACTACGGCATCCTGAGCGACTACACTGGCCACAAGGCGCAAAGCGAAATCGGCTCGAACAATGTGTACCGGCTCGATCCACGCAACGGAGAAATGTCGGTTGCGACGGACGCGCTGGTCAAGCCGAATGGGCTCGCGTTTTCGCCCGACGAAAGCATTCTGTATATCGCGGATTCGGGCGTTTCACACGACCCGTCCGGACCCCACCATATCGTCGCGTACGACGTGACAGATGGGCACCGGCTCGACAATCAACGCGTGTTCGCGACCATTTCACCGGGCGTGGCGGACGGCTTTCGCGTCGACACGGAAGGCAACGTCTGGACGACAGCCGGCGACGGCGTGCATTGTTACGCAGCCGACGGCGAGCTGCTCGGCAAGATCCATCTGCCCGAGGTCGCGACCAACCTGACCTTCGGCGGCCCGAAGCGCAATCGCCTGTTCATCACTACGGCCTCGTCGCTGGTGGCAGTGTATGTCGGCCAGCGCGGCGTGCAGCGGCCATAAACTCTGGTTGACGGGGGCGCACAGACCGCCTGCGGGTAGCGCGGATTGTGTGCCCTTCGTCCTTCGTCTTTCGCCTCGTGCGCGGCTAGGCGTGCGCGAGACTCGCGAGCATGTGGCGAAACGCGATCATGCCTGGATCGTCGAGACCGATGGACTTCTGCGCGAACATCCGTGCCCGGCCCATGCGGTTTGGCTGGGTGCGAAAATGGTCGATGGCCGCATCCACCGCCGCGCTCGCCGCGGCGTGCTGTGCCCGCGGATCCGACAGGCCTTCGATCGCCTTCGTTGCGGCCGCCAGCGTGTCGAGTACGGTCTTGTCGCCGAGCTTCGCGCCGCCGCGCTGCGCCATGGCATCGAGCGCCGCCTGCAGTTCGGAGGACAAATCATTCCATTCCAGCGTTGCACAACCTTCGAGACGTTTTGCGAGCGTCATGAACGTCAACGTCAGCAGCGTACCGAAGCTCGAACCTGAAGCGCGCGCACAAACCATTGCGCACGCCTTGAAGAGCTGTCCCAGATCGGCATAGCCTCCCGCATCGAGCGCCATGCGAACCGCCGCGGCACACTTGACGAGCGTCGCACCGAGATCGCCGTCGCCGAGCTGGCCATCCAGCCGGTTCAGTTCAGGTGCAGCGTTATCCATTGCGTCGGCCCAACGCCGCAACGCGTGAACCGTTGCCTCCACCGTAATCGGCATGATCACGGCCTCCAGAATGGACAATTTGCCGGTGCGCGCAGCAGCGCCTCGAGTTCGCCGTCAAGCCGTTGCAGGGTCAACGATGCCCCTGTCATTTCCATTGACGTCGCATAGCGGCCCACCAGCGGCGCGACAATACTTACGCCCTTCGCAGCAAGCTCGCGGGAAACCGCGCGATAGAGAATATAGAGTTCCTCGTACGGCGTTGCACCCAGCGAGTTGACCAACACCGAAACACGCTCGCCGGTACCAATGCCGAGATCGTTCAACACGCGCTCGAGCATCTCGGCGGCAAGGGTGTCGGCGGACTTCAGTTCGCCACGCCAGATGCCCGGTTCGCCATGAATACCCATGCCCATTTCGATCTCTTGATCGCCGATCGTGAAGCTCGACGTGCCGACTTCGGGCACGATGCAAGGCGTGAGCGCCACGCCGATCGAAGCGCAGGCATCCACGGCTTTACGGGCTATGCGTGTCACTTCTTCCAGGGTCGTGTTCCGTTCTTCCGCTTTCGCCCCCGCAATCTTGTAGGCATAGACCACGCCCGCCACGCCGCGCCGCTTCGCACGCTCTTCGTGGCTCGCGCTGGCAACGTCGTCGTTCACCAGCACGGTTGCGCTTTGCATGCCTTCGAGCTCGGTCAGCTCTCCCGCCATGTCGAAATTCATCCGGTCGCCGCCATAGTTTCCGTACAGGCGCAGCACGCCTGCACCGTGATCAGCCGCGCGCATTGCGTCGACACAATCGCCAATCGCCGGCCCCGCGAAGACATTGCCGACCGCGCAGGCATCGAGCAGGCCTGTGCTCACGTAACCGGTGAATAACGGCAGATGTCCAGAACCGCCGCCGGAGACCACGCCAACCTTCCCGTCGAAGCCAGGTTCCGCGCGCACGATGACCCGGCCGCTTTCCCCCGTGCGCCGATAGACACCGGGATGCGCTGCGCACATTCCGTCGAGCGCCTCATCGACATAATCGTCCGGCGCGTTCAAGATCTTCTTCATTGTTTCCTCTGCGGCCGTTGCGGCCTGCTGCATCGTGTGCAAAAGATAGCGCCGCGTCACACGCCCAGATACGCGTTGCGCACGGCAGGGTCTTGCAATAATGCGTCGGTGTTTCCTGTATTGACCGAACGGCCCAGCTCGAAAATCGTCGCCCTTGACGCCAGGTGCATCGCCCAGTGCGCGTTCTGCTCGGCAAGAATCACAGTGAGCTTCTCTTCACGGCGAATCTCGTCGAGGACGTCGCCAATACGCTCGACAATGATTGGCGCGAGCCCGAGCGACGGCTCGTCGAGCAAGAACAGTTTTGGCCGCGACATGAGCGCCCGGCCAATGGCAAGCATCTGTTGTTCGCCGCCGCTCAGGCTGCTGGCGTGCTGCTTCGCACGCTCCTTCAGGCGCGGAAAATAGCGGTAGATCTGTTGCATGCGCTCCTGCGATTCGTCGCGCGTGCGCGTGAATGCGCCCATGCGCAGGTTTTCTTCAACCGTCAATTGCGGAAACACGCGCCGTCCCTCGGGCGACAGCGCAATGCCGCGACGGACGATTTCGCTGGTCTTCAGGCCGCTCAGATCTTCACCTTCGAAGGTGATTTTTCCGCTGCTGTAATGCGCCATCCCGAGGATCGCTTTAATCGCGCTGCTCTTGCCTGCACCGTTGCTGCCGACGAGCGCGAAGATCTCGCCCTCCTCCACGGCGAACGACACGTCCTGCGTGCCGATCACGCGGCCATGGCGCACGTTCAGATCAGATACGATGAGCTGCGGCATGGCCCCTCCCGAGATAGGCTTCGATGACCAGCGGGTTTGCCAGCACTTCGAGCGGTGAGCCTGTTGTCAGCTCGTGCCCCTGGTTCATCACCATGACACGGTCGCATAGGCCCTTCATAAAGCGCATGTTGTGATCGATGACAACCACGGTAATGCCGCGCTCGCGGATCTTCAGAATGGTGTCGCGCACATGATCGGCTTCTTCGGCGCTCAGTCCGGCGACCGGCTCGTCGAGCATGATGATGCGCGGTTGCGCCGCGAGCGAGATGACCATGCCGAGCGTCTTCTGATATCCGTACGGCAGACTGCCCGCCTTGAGATGAGCGACATCGGCCAGATTGAGCCACTCCAGCAGCTCGTTCACGCGTCGTTCGGATTCCTCACGTCGGCGCCGCGCACGCGCGGTGTTCAGAAAGGCCGCCAGCGCGCCGGGATACATGCCGAGATACGCGCCGCGCAGTGCGTTCTCCCGGACGGTGCGCTCGCCGTACACCGTCGTCGACTGGAACGTGCGCACGAGCCCCTTGCGGGCCAGCACGTGCGGCAACAGCCCCGTTACGTCTTCGCCGCCGACCCGGACGTGGCCGCTGCTCGGCCGGATCACGCCGCTCACCAGATTGATGGCCGTGGTCTTGCCAGCGCCGTTCGGTCCGATGATGCCAAGGATTTCATTTTCATCGACGTAGAAGGTCAGGTCGGAAACCGCGGCAAGGCCGCCGAAGTGCCGCGTCAGTTTCTCGATATCGAGCAGGTGCGTCATGGATTGCCCCTGCGCGCGCCGCGCTCATGCGAAAGCCGTCTGAACAGCGTGCCGATATCCGCGATGCCACCCGAGAAAAACGCCATGACGAGCACCAGCACGATGCCGAAGAACACATGCTGCAGTTCCACATATCCACGCAGAAATTCAGGCAGCAGGACCATGAACAGCGTGCCGACAATCGGCCCGATCAACGTGTACATGCCGCCCACCACATTGATGACAACGAGATTGAGCGACTGGTCCATCGAAAACGAGGTCGGATCGATATAGTGGACGAAGTGCCCTTGCAATGCACCGGCCACACCAGCCAGCCCGCAGCCCAGCATGAAAATGGCCACTTTCGTTTGCAGGACCGGCACCCCTGAACACCGCGCAAGCGGCTCGCTTTCGCGAATCGAATCAATCGTGCGGCCAATCTCCGAAGTTAGCAGCCGCGCGATGAACGCAATGATCACGACCGCGAGCGCAAGCGCCAGGTAATAGAACGGCACCGGCTGTGCAAACAGCGGACTCGGCGCGGGCACGCCGGAAATGCCGCTCGAGCCGCCTGTCACGCTCTGCCAGTTGACGAACACCGTGCGGACGATTTCGCCAAACAGGAACGTCACCAGCACGAAATACTTGCCGGTCAGGCGCAGCACGACCGGGCCTATCAGCAACGCGATCACCGCAGGTGCGAGAAAGCCGAGCGTCAACGCGAGCGGAAACGGCAGGTTCAACTGCATGGTCGCAATCGCCGACACATAGGCGCCAATCCCCATGAAGGCCGCATGTCCCAGCGAAACGTGACCGGTGCGTACGATCAGATGCAAGGACACCGCCGCGATCGCGGTGATGAAGGTGGTGACGCCGACGGACAGAATGAACTTGTCCTGCACCACCAGGGGTAATGCGATCAGCACCAGCACAATGATCGCCAGCACGCCGGGACGCGTGAGCCAGCGGCGTACCGGCTGTTCAACGAGTCTGCGCGGCCTGATGCCCTGGGGCAGCGCGCCGGACTCGATAGTCGATGGTTTGCTCATGCTTCCCTCGTTCCCAACAGGCCCCAGGGCCGCACGATCAACAACACAATCACCGCACCGAACGACACGAAGATGGATGTCGCGCTACCGTAGAACGTTCCGAGAAAACTGTTGGCGAAACCAAGCAGCAAGCCGCCAAGCGCCACACCTGGAATGCTGCCCATGCCGCCCAGAATCACGACCACGAATGCGATCATCAATTGCGGCTGCCCAGCGAACGGCGAAAGCGCGTAGGTCTGGGCATAGAAGCCGCCAGCGAGCGCGGCCATGAAGATGGCAATGAAGAACGCAAGCCGGTAAATCGCCGTGCTGTTGACGCCTTGCGCCTCCGCAATATCCACATCCTGCGCCGCGGCGCGCATGGCCAGCCCGTAACGGGAATAGTGCGTGAACAGATAGAACCCCAGCAGCGCCACGGCCGCAATCCCCGCGATGATCAGCTTTTGCTCGGGAAATACGAGGCCGCCCATTTGCATCAGTGCATCCGTGCTCGGCGGCACCGAGCGCTCCTCGGCATTCCAAACAATGACCGCGAGATACGTGATCGCCATGTCGAGCCCGAGCAGCCCGATCATGCTCTGGAACATCTTCTGATAGAAGAAGCGGTACACGAACCGCTCCAGCACGAGGGCCACGGTCGCGACGATAAGCGCCGCGAGCGGCGCCGCGACCAGGTATGGCAATCCGGCATTGCCGTAAAGGAAATAAAGCGCATAGCCCCCCAGCATCGCAAACGCGCCATGCGCGAAATTCACCACACGCATGATGCCGAACAGCAAGGTGAAACCTAGTGCGATCAGGATGTAGATCGCACTCAGGCCAATGCCGTCCACAAACACTTGCGCCAACACAGAAAAAGAGAACATGAACTCTCCTGAAACGCTTTTCGCCGACCGCCGCAGCCGCCGGATCTGCGTGAAACGCAGACACCGGCGTCATGGGCAATCCGGGGCGGTGGCTACGGCGTGATCACCGCTTTCACCGTCGATTTGCCGTTCTGTACTTCCTTGATCACGAACGTGTGCAGGAGTTGATGATTTACGCCGTAGTTCTTCTCGCCTGTCCACACAACCTTGCCGAAAATCGGCGCGTCGTAGCTTCCACCGAGTTTTTCAATCTGGTCGCGGATTTTGGTGGTATCGGTTGAGTCGGCACGCCGCACGGCTTCAAAATAGATGTTCGCCGCGTTGTAGTAGACCGGCGCCAGCCCGTTCATCACGCCGGTGTACTTCTGGTGATACAGCGTCACGAAGGGCTGAACACGCGGCAAGGTTTCGTCGATGACGTCGTACTTCATCATGTTGTTGGCGAGCGGTCCTGCAATAGCGATCAGCTCATCGATGCCGGCTCCGCCCGACTGCACGATCAGCCCTTTATAGCCCACCTCGCGCGCCTGCTTGACGAGCAGGCCCGCCTCGCCCGGCGCATTCGCGTTGAGATCGAAGATATCGACGTTCTGGGCCATCATACGCAGCACCAGTGGCGTGAACTCCTTGGTGCCCCGTTCGTAGTACTCGGTCCAGACATCGAAGCCTTTATTCTTGTAGGCCGTTGCCAGGATCGGCACGCCAGCCTGGCCCGTCGCGTCGTTCGGCGCGATCATGCCGACCTTTTTCGCATTCGGATAAGTCTTCTTCAACCAGTCGACGATCGGCTCGGAGAATTCCAGCGTGCTGTTGTTGATACGGAATACGTACGCGCCCTGCCACTGGTTCTTCAGGATCGCCGGCGCATAACCGTCGACGAACTGTATGACCTTCGCCGGCTCTGTGACCGGCAGCGAGCCCATCGCGCCGGGTGACCCGACCGGGCCGAAGATAACCTTCACTCCGTCGCTGTTCACGAGCCGATCGGCAGCCGTCTTCGCCTGTGCCGCGTTGTACTGATCGTCGTAGGGAATCACCTGCAGCTTGTATGTCTTGCCTGCCACTTTCAGACCGCCTTGGGCGTTGATCTGGTCGGCCGCGATCTGTACGCCGTGCTCGAGCCCGAGCCCCCAGGCGGTGCCGCCACCGGACAGCGATGCAATGACGCCAATCTTCATCACTTCCTGCGCGTGGACCGTCAATGCGATTGCAGAGAACGCACCCGCGCATAACAGACGCGCCGCGATCGCCCCAAACTGCCTCTTGCTCATACATGTCTCCGGTTGGTATTTTTCAGGCAGGTATTCGTCCACGCGCCAGGTGCCGTCACGTCAACCAGCGAAAGCGTCCCTTGATTTATCACGCGCGGTTTGCCGAGATGTTCAGTCTTGCTTGAAGGCGAAGCGGAACTGATCGCCATGACTCACGATGCGGCCCGCGGTCGGCGAAGGAAAGTGTCCGGTCATCACGAGCGTGTCGGTATCGGCATAGCGACGCATCAAACCGAGGCGCGTCTCCTTCGCCTGTTGCGGGTTGAAGTCCGCCAGGTTGGCGACGCTCGTATCGATGAACTGGATGGGATGGTGAATGACATCGCCCGTGAAGACGGCCCGTTCGTGGCCATGCTCGCCTACGTTGACGAATACATGCCCAGGGGTATGACCGCATGCCGGAGACAACCAGATGTTTTCTCCCAGTTCGCGTTCCACCTCGTGATCCAGTTCGACCATGTCCGCGCAGCCATGCTCAACAACCGGCAAGACGCTGTCGTCGAATGAGCCGCGATTGACCGGCGAATGCGGATCCGCATTTTTCTGGCCCAACAGGTGTTCGTATTCCACGCGCGCCATCAGGTAGCGGGCGTTCGGGAACGTCGGCACCCATCGGCCGTCCTGAAGACGCGTGTTCCAGCCGACGTGATCCGCGTGCAAATGCGTGCACAGCACAATGTCGATGTCTTCGGGCCGTACGCCGATGGCCGCAAGATTGGCGAGGTACGGCGTATCGAGGTCGTTCCAGGCTGGCATCGAAGGACGCTGCTTGTGATTGCCGTTGCAGGCGTCGACGAGAATCGTGTGGTGCCGTGTGCGGATCACATAACTATGAAAGCTCATGTACAGCCGCGTGGACCCAGGTTCCACCAGCAGCGGACCGAGCGTGTCCCGATGCGCCGTGACGAGTTCTTCGTCGATCGACGGAAACAGCCATTTTGCTTCCAGCGCCATCCGCGCAATCTCATCGACTTTATGGATTGCTACGTTGCCAATCATCTGAACCTTCAAGTCAGTCTCCTGAATCGTCTCTTACTGCGGTTTTCACCCAAACGTTGCGAGCGTTGCCGTCCCCTCAGCGATCGGGTACGGCCTCAAAAATATTTTTTATATTCTATGTCTCTCGGGCCTTTGTCAAGCGGCAGTTGGAACACGTGGGACGCCGCGGACGGGTGAACATCGCCCATAGCCGCATCTACGGCTTCGGACGCGGCGTTGGCGACTCGGGTGATACGGCGAAAGAAGCCGTGGACGGCATCATGCGGATGAACTCAACGAGCGCGACCGCCATCCGCACCCAGATGGTCGGCATCAGCCACGGCGTGAGGATGTCCGTCGCTACCGGTTCACCAGCTTCGCCGGGATGGAGAGAATCAGAATGGCGCCCAGCACCAGCCACGCGGCCAGCATCCAGACGCCATAGCGTGCGTCGTGCGTCAAATCATTCAGCCGTCCTGTGAGAAATGGACTCGCAAATCCCGCGAGACCACCGACCGAATTGATGAGCCCGATGCCGGCCGCACCCGATGCGTCTTTGAGAAACGCCGTGGGGAGGCACCAGAAAAGCGGCAGCGTCGTCATCACGCCAGCGGTTGCGAGCGTCAGCGCAGCCATGGCCAACGTCGGCTGATCGACCAGCAAGGTACTCAGCACGAAGCCCAGCGTCCCGACCAGCGCAGGCCCCGCCACGTGCCAGCGCCTTTCCCGCAAGCGGTCGCCGCTGCGGCTGACCAGCACCATCACGACCACCGCAACCGCATACGGAATCGCGCTCAGGTAGCCGATCTCGAAGTTGTCGTGAATGCCCAGTTTCTGTATTAGCGTGGGCAGCCAGAAACCGATGCCGTACTGCCCTGAGGCGATGCAGAAGTTGATTGCCACGCAGATCCACACCCGCCGGTCCAGCAACATCTGCGACAGGGACGTGTCAGGCTTCCCGCGGCGCTCGCCTGCGAGTTGCGCGCGGACGTACTGCTTCTCCTCCGAGGTCATCCAGGCGACGTCGGTCAGGCTGCCCGGCAAAAAGAAGAACAGCACGACCCCCAGAACGACGGAAGGCAACGCTTCGAGCAGGAACAGCCACTGCCACGGGGCCAGACTGCCCGTGCCTTGCATATGCGCCAGGATGCCGCCCGAGATCGGCCCGCCGAGGACACCGGCAAGCGGTATGCCGATCATGAACAGCGTAATGACCTTGCCGCGTTGCGCCGAAGGAAACCATTGCGTCAAATAGAGCACTACGCCGGGAAAGAACCCGGCTTCCGCGATGCCGAGCAGGAAACGCATGGCATAAAACGCGGTCGGCGTACGCACGAAGAGCGTCGCGGCGGAGACCAGCGCCCATGTGACCATGATCCGTGCAAGCCACAGGCGCGCCCCGACCCGGTACAGAATCATGTTGCTGGGCATCTCGAACGCGAGATAGCCGATAAAGAACATCCCGGCGCCAAGGCCATAGACGGTATCGCTGAATCCCAGGTCGCCCGCCATCTGCAACTTCGCAAAGCCGACATTCACACGATCCAGGTAACACGCTATGTAGCAAATCAGCAGTAGTGGCAGCAACCGGCGTGCAATACGCCCGTAGACTTGCGCATGGTCGCCCGCCACCGCTACGGGCGACAGAAGTGATACAGGATCGGAGGGCTGCACGAATGTCTCCTGAATGCCGTTGGTCTTCTAGGAACAGACTCGCCCCAAGGTTAGATAGTCCACCTCGACGCATAAATTATATTTTATATAAATATAGGGCAAAGACACAATCGATGTTGTGTTAGGGGTTTGCCCTGAGCGTGCGCGCCGGCGAAGCGGCGCGACTGCGAAAGGAAAGCGCCTCAGGCGCTGAGATTTTCCGCGCGAGTGCGGCAGAGATCGATGAAGAGCTGGACCGGCCGCGTGAGCGTGGCGCCGCGGCGGGTCGCAATGCCGTAAGGCGCGCCGGTACGCGCGATTCTGATCGGCAGGATCCCGATCAGGCCACCCTCCGCGAAATATTGCGCAACGAGCCGAGGCATCAGACCGACCGTCCCATCGCCCGAACGCAGCAGGGCCAAAGTGGCGAACGTGGATGAGGTTTCGGTCGCATAAGCGGGAAACGGCAGGCCCTCGTCCTCGAAGACCTGCTCCAGCAGCGAGCGCAGCGGCAACTGGGCCTGCGGCACGATCCACGGATTCGTCGCGATGTCGCGCAGGACGACATCCGGCTTGCGGGCGAGCTCGTGAGCGCCGTCCACGACGATGCAGGTCTCGTCCACGGCAAGCGGAATGAAGTCGTAAGCCTCTGGATGAACGCTGACGCTTGGCCGCCCGAGCACGAGATCGAGCGTGCGCTGATCGAGCATGGAAAGCAGGCGCGCGCTATTGTCCTCCCATACTTCCACCGCGACGTCGGGCTCAACCTCACGCAATGCCCTGAGCGTCGGCGTGAGCCAGCCCGGCACCGCGCCCATCACGGCCCCGATCGCCAGGGTGCCGCCCCTGCCCCGCATGATCGCAGCAAGTTCATCGCGCAGCACGCCGACGTCCGCACGCAAGGTTCGCGCGTGGCGGATCACGCAGCGCCCGAGTTCGTTTGGCACGATGCCGCGCGGCGAGCGCGCAAACAGTTCCGTGCCGAACATCGATTCTATTTCGCGTAGCGACTTGGTTGTCGCCGGTTGCGACAGCGATACCTGCTGCGCTGCACGACGCAACGAGCCGTGGTCGTCCAGCGCAATCAGCAGTGCGACATGGCTGCCGCGCAGCCGCCTAAGGATTGCGTCGATACTGGTTATCACCGATATAACTCCACAGTCTCACGTGATCGGAAGGTTTCACTATCTGTGCACGCTGCCGCATCACTACACTCATCTATTCAATAGCAGGTCATGCGGCCAGCATTCGATCATAGCCGATCGATGCCGCATCATGAAACCCAGAGACCGTGGAGATGAGCAGCGTGAGAAGAATTGGAATCGACGTGGGCGGCACTTTCACCGACGTTGTCATGGTGGACGATGCGAGCGGCCAGGTGTGGTCGGCCAAGGTACCGACCACACCCAGCGACCGGGCCATTGGCGCGATCGAAGCGTACCGGCGCATCCTGGACATATCCGGATCGACGAGTGCAGACGTCTCGTTCCTCGGCCATGGCACGACCATGGCCACCAATATGGTCGTCGAAGGCACCGGCGCCAAAACGGCGTTGATTACGACGCGCGGCTTTCGCGACATTCTCGAATTGCGGCGGGTCTCGCGCCACGACCGGGCCGATCTTTACGACCTGCTGTTCGACAACCCTCGCCCGCTAGTGGAACGCCGCTGGCGTCTCGAAGTCACCGAGCGCATGACCTTCGAGGGGCGCATCGAAGCACCGCTGCAGCGCAGCGAACTGAGCGACCTGGCGGCCTTGATCCGCTCCTCCGACGTCGAAGCGGTGGCGGTTGCGTTCCTGCACGCGCACGTCAATCCCCAGCATGAACGCGAGGCTGTCGAGATATTGCGGCGCCTGCTGCCCGACCGGTTCATCTGCGCGTCGCATGACGTCAACCCCGAGGTGATGGAGTACGAGCGCACGAGTTCGACCGTCATCAACGCCATGCTCGGCCCCGTTTGCGGACGGTACATCGAACGTCTTGGCCTCGCCCTCGCTGAGCTCGGCTTCGCCGGCAAGCTCCTCTTCATGCAATCGAACGGCGGTCTCGCGAGCACGGCTGTCGTAGCGGACCGGCCGATCGTGCTGCTCGAGTCGGGCCCGGCCGGCGGCGTCAGCGCAGCCATCCGCAGTTGCGAAAAAAGCGGCCTGCGCAATGCCATTCTCGGCGACATGGGCGGCACCACCTTCGACGTCTCGCTGATCCGCGAATTCCGTCCGGAACTGCGCAACAAGAGCCAGTTGCATACCTATGCGGTGCGCAGCCCGAGCATCGATATCGACTCGGTCGGTGCGGGCGGCGGCTCGATCGTATGGATCGACGCGGGCGGCGGCGTACGCATCGGACCCGAGAGCGCGGGCGCCGATCCGGGACCGGCCTGCTATGGTCGCGGCGGCCAGCGCGCCACCGTGACGGACTGCAACCTCGTGCTGGGTTATATCGATCCGGACAGCTTCCTTGGCGGCGAATTCAAGCTGGATGCCGAAGCCGCCCACCGCGTGGTGGAAGAGCGGGTCGCGAAGCCGCTCGGCATCAGCGTGCTAGAGGCAGCGCAGACCGTGCGCTCGGTGGCCAACGCGCTGATGGCGCAGGCGGTTCGTATCATGACGGTAGAGCGCGGCTACGATCCGCGCGAGTTCTCCTATATCTGCTACGGTGGCGCAGGCCCGGTCCACGCGCTGGATCTCGCGCAGGAAATGGGGATTCGCCGCGTGGTCATTCCGCCGCTGCCGGGCCTGTTCAGTGCCTTCGGCATGACGGTGGCGGACCAGCAATACGATTACCAGCGGCCTGTCGAGCGCGATCTCGAGCATCTCGACGATGCCGGGCTGTTCGCGCAGTTCACCGAGCTTCTCGAACTGGGCGCGACCGAACTGCGCAGGCTCGACGTGGATCCGGAAAGCGCGCGCATCGTCCGTCTTGTGGATTGCCGTTATGCGGGACAGCCCGACGTCATTACCGTTGAAGTGCAAAGCCACGCGGACGGTCTGTGCCAGTCGCTCGCCAGTAGTTTCGAGGCGGCGCATCAGCGCTTGTGGAATTTCGTGAGTGCCGACAAGCCCATCGTGGTGGCCAACCTGCGGCTGCAGATCGTCACGCCGACCGGCTGGCGTGGCGGCGTAGCGCAATCGGCTCCTTCACCGGCTTCGGCATCGGCGCGAGCGTCGAAGACAACGCGCGCCGTGTATTTCGACGGCGCCATGCATACCCTTCCCGTGTATCAACGCGACGCGCTCGTAGTCGGCACGCGTGTCGAGGGGCCCGCGGTCATCGAGGAGCACAGCAGTTGCGCGGTGCTGAAAGCGGCGCAGAACGCCGTCGTCGATGAAGCCCTGAACCTTGTGATCGAACTGGCAGCCTGATTATGGATATCGTTACCTACGAAATTATTCGCAGCAGTCTCTTCGCGATAGCACGCGAAATGAAGATTGCGATGATGCGCACAGCGGGCAGCCCACTGATGCACGCAAGTGGCGACTCTTCCGCCGCGATCTTCGACGCCGACATGCAACTCGTTGCGCAAGGCAACGACATTCCGACGATGCTCGGCTCAGCCGTCATCTCGACACGCGTCTCCGTGGAAGCGATCGGCCGCGAAAACCTGCGTCCTGGCGATGTGATTGTCAGCAACGACGCGTACGTGGGCGGCGGCAATCATCAGCCCGACGTGCAATTTACGCGGCCCGTGTTCGTGGACGAGGAGATCGTTGCGTTCGTCATGACACGTGGCCATTGGACCGATATCGGCGGGCAGTCGCCGGGAAGTTACACCGTCACCACCTGGGACGTGTTTGCCGAAGGCATCCGGATTCCGCCGGTGCGGCTCTACCGCGACGACAAGCCGGTTCGCGACGTGCTGGAAATCCTGAGCCGCAACAGCCGCAACTCGCACGAGCTGCTGCTCGACATCCAGGCGCAATATGCGGGCACCTTTGTCGGCGAACGGCGCCTCGTGGATCTCGTCGAAAAGTACGGCGTCGCCGATCTGCGCGCGGCGATGAGCCAGAGTCTCGATCATTCCGAGAAGCTGATCCGCGCCGCGATCGGCAGGATTCCGAACGGAACGTACGAGGCGGCAGAATATCTCGATCCTATCGAAGCGCACGGCTGGAAGCAGGAGCGCCCACTGCTGAAAGTCAAAATCACCGTAGCCGACGATCACATCACGTTCGACTACACCGGCACCGGCCCGCAGGTGCGCGGCGGCATCAACTGCCCGTTCTCGGTCACGTGCAACAGCACCTGGTTTACCGTCAAGGCCATCACCGATATCAGCATTCCTATCAACCAGGGCTGCTATCGGCCGGTCACGATCATCGCACCGGAAGGCAGCGTGCTGAACTGCAAGTATCCGGCGTCGGTGGTGTCGGGCAATACCGAAACCTCGCCACGCGTGATCGACCTGCTGTTGAAGGCGCTCGCGCCAGCTATTCCGGAGCGCATTGTCGGGCAAAGCAACTGCGCCTCCTGTGCCGGTATTTTCAGCGGCCGCGACACGAACGCCGCCCGCGTCGGGCAGACCGGACAGGCATTCGTCACGATGCACGACGTCCACGCCGGCGGCATGGGCGCGCGTGCAAACAAGGATGGTGTGAGCGGCATTCGCGTGTATGTCGGCAATGCGGGCAGCCAGTCGGTCGAGATGATCGAACGCAGCTCGCCGCTCATGCTGGAGGAATGGGCTCTCGTGCCGGACACGGGCGGAGCCGGCCGGTATCGCGGCGGACTGACATCGCGCCGGGTTTACCGGGTCGACTATGACGAAGCCACCTTCACGGTTTCCGGCGAACGTGGACGTTCCGCACCCGAGGGCCACTTCGGCGGCCTCGCCGGAACACCCTTTCTTTGCCGTGTTGAAAAACCCGATGGCACTGCCTTCACCGTGGCGGCGAAAGGCGGCCAGACCGTCGTGCGCCGCGGAGAACGCGTGATCGTTCAGCCGGCGGGCAGCGGCGGGTACGGCGACCCGCTCGAACGCGAACGCGAGCGCGTCCTCGGCGACGTCGCCGACGGCTATATCAGCGCCGAGTCCGCGCGCCTGCTGTATCGCGTGGAATCTGCCGAAACGCCGGCGCTGGCCCTCGCCAATGAGTGAGGACGCGACCGTGCAAACAGCGCAACGCACACCCCTGCCGCTGGCTGGAATCTGTGTGGTCGAAATCGGCCACAGTCTCGCGGCGCCTTATGCGGGCATGATCCTCGGTTCGCTTGGCGCAGACGTGATCAAGATCGAGAGCGCCGGCAAAGGCGACTACGCGCGCGACTGGGGGCCGCCTTTCATCGACGGCGCCGCCGCCCTCTTTCATGCGGTTAACCACGGCAAATCAAGCATCTCGATGTCGTTCAACAACATGGAGGATGTCAGTCTGCTGAAGGAGCTGATAGAACGGCGCGCCGACGTCGTGCTGCAGAACCTGAAAGCAGGCGGCGTCGAAAAGTACGGCCTAGGCGCGACGCAACTCATGGCCACCAAGCCGTCGCTCGTCTACTGTAACCTCGGCGCGTTCGGCACGAGTGGCCCGATGCGGGACAAGCCCGGTTACGACCCGCTCGTTCAGGCGCTAGGCGGCCTGATGAGTTTCCTCGGCGGACCTGACGAACCGTTGAGCCGCATACCGGTGTCGGTCAATGACATGGGCACCGGTCTGTGGGCTGCCATCGGGGTGCTGGCCGCACTGTTCCGCCGGCAAGTGAGCGGCGTCGGCGAAGTCGTCGACGTATCGTTGTACGAAACAGCGATTAGCTGGGGCGGCATGCAGATCGCCGACTACCTTGCGTCCGGCGTACTGCCAGGCCGATGGGGTTCCGGCACCGCCGCCATCGTGCCGCATCAGGCGTTCGAATGCGCCGACACCACCATCATGGTCGCGGCGGGCAACGACGGCCTGTTCCGCAAGCTGTGCGCGGTGCTCGGGATTGCCGGGCTCGCCGACGATCCGCGCTTCGCGACCAACGGCGGGCGGGTGAGCAACCGGGACGCGTTGATCGAACAGTTGCAGCGTGCTTTTCACACCAACCCCGCGTCTTACTGGCTCGACGTGCTCGACGCGGCCAGCATTCCGTCGGGTCCGATCCAGACCATCGATCAGGTGGTCGTTCACGAACAGACCGTAGCGCTCGATCTGCTCAAGCGCACCTCGGACGACGCGGCCACCATCGTCGGCCTGCCGATCTCGTTTGGCGGCGTACGGCCCGGCAATATCGGCCGCACCCCCGGACTCGGCGAACACAATCATCTGCTTGGAAAAACGAATCAGGACAAACTGTGAAGATCAACGAATATCTGGGTTCCGAATCCCTCACTACCTTGCAACTGGAAGAGGTCGACGCCGACATCCTCGTCATCCGGCTCAACAGGCCGGAGGTATCCAACTCAATCAGCACGCAGATGGGCCGCGAGCTGATCCGCGTGTTCGGTGCGTTTGAGATCAATCCCGAACTCTACCGCTGCGTAATTCTCACAGCGGCGGGCGAGCGCACTTTTTGTGGCGGCGCGGACCTCAAGCAACGCGAAGGCATGACCGATGAGCAGTTCAGCCGCCAGCACTATCTATTCGAACGCATGAACCGCGCGATTACCCATTGCCCGGTCGCCGTGATCTGCGCGGCGAATGGCTCGGCGGTCGCGGGCGGCCTCGAGCTGATGCTGGCTTGCGACTTCGCGTATGCGTCGAAGAACGCGGTGTTCGGCTTTACTGAAGTCAAGCGCGGCATCATGCCGGGCGGCGGCGGCACGCAGCAGTTGCCGCGCGCCATCGGCACGCGGCGCGCCAAGGAACTGATCTTTCGCGGCGCACGCTTCACCGCGGAAGACGCGCTCGCGTGGGGCATCGTCAACAAGCTGTGCGAGCCGTGTGATGTATTGACTGAAGCGCTGTCCGCGGCACGCGATATCTGCACCAGTGCGCCGCTTTCGGTAACGCAGGCGAAGAAGGCCATCGACCTTGGCATGCAAACCGATCTGCGCACGGGGCTGTATGTGGAGATAGAGGCGTACAACCGCCTGATCCCGACCGCCGACCGGCTCGAAGGGATCAGCGCATACAACGAGAAACGGCTGCCGGCGTTCAAGGGACGTTAGTGATCAGCCTGGCGCTCACGCAGCAAACCGGAACGGACGGCGGCGATCGTCCGGCCAAATACTGGAGGAGACACGCATCATGAATCCCGTTACACCTGTTGCGCCAGCATACGATGCGGACCGGGCCTACGCGAAAATCACGCGCAGGCTGATTCCGTTTTTGTTCCTGTGTTACGTGTTCGCGTTTCTCGATCGCATCAACATCGGGATCGCACAGCTCGACATGAAGCACGACGTCGGCTTCAACGATCTGACCTACAGCATCGGTGCAGGTATCTTCTTTCTTGGCTACGTGCTGATGGAAGTGCCGAGCAACCTGCTGCTTGCGCGCATCGGTGTGAAAAAGACGTTCTCGCGCATCATGCTCCTCTGGGGTATCGTCGCCGCGGGAACCGCGTTCGTTACGCTGCCCGTTCATCTTTACACATTGCGCTTCCTGCTCGGCTTATCCGAAGCGGGCCTGTATCCCGGCGTGATTTTTTACCTGACGCGCTGGTATCCGGTCGAGCGCCGTGCCAAGGTCATCGCCATCTTCACGTGCGCCACGGGTATAGCGGGCCTCTTCGGCGGCCCGATGTCCGGCTGGCTCGTCACGCATATGAACGGCTTTCACGGCATGCATGGCTGGCAGTGGATGTTCATCGCGCAGGGACTGCCAGCAAGCGTGCTCGGCATCGTCGCTTACTTCTACCTCGACAACACCCCGGAGGAAGCCGCATGGCTGAGCGCGCCGGAAAAGAAGATGATCGTCGACGACCTGCGCAAAAGCTCGAGCTTCGGCGATGGCCATGCCGAACACACTTTCAGCCGCGCGCTGCGCGATCCGCGCGTGTATCTGATGGGCTTCGTATGGTTCTCGCAGATCGCTGGCGTGTTTGCAATCGGCTTCTGGCTGCCCACGCTGATCAAGGAATCGGGCGTCGCGAGCCCGCTCGCGATCGGCGGCTACTCGGCCATTCCATACTTCGTGAGCTGGATCGCGCTGATCGTGCTGAACCGCCATTCAGATCGAACGATGGAGCGCCGCTGGCATTGTGGCGGCGCCATGATCGCCGGTGCCGCTGGACTCGTCGCCGCCAGTTTTCTCGCCGGGAACCTCACCTTGTCGCTTATCGCGCTGTCGGTGGCGACCGCTGGCATCCTCGCGCCTAATCCATTGATCTGGGCCATCTCCACCGATTACATCCGCGGCAGCGGCGCGGCCGGCGGGGTCGCGATCATCAATTGCGTCGGCCTGCTTGGCGGCTTTGTCAGCCCGATGATCATCGGTTCGATCAAGACAATGACCGGCAGCATGGCAGGCGGCCTTGGCGCGATCGCGCTGCTGATGTTGATCGGCTCGCTGGCAGTGATCTTGTTCGCGCCCAGCACGCGCGGCTTGCAGGCCAAGGCTGGCGCCGGCAACGAAGCAGACGGCGGTCCGTCGGTGAATGCGGCGATCCAGTGAATGAATGCGAGCGCCGTGGCGCTCGACAACGCAACAGCAAGGAAACAGGCAATGGAAGCAGACACAGGAAACGACAGGCGCGCTAACCGCGCACTGGTGAGGGAAGTCGGGTTGCGTGACGGCCTGCAAATGGTGAAGACCATTCTCAGCGCGGAACAGAAACTCGAATGGTGCAGACGGATGGTTGCGGCGGGCTGCGACGAAATCGAGGTAACGTCGTTTGTGCCGCCCCGAATTGTGCCGCAGTTTGCCGATTCGGACGAAGTGGCGCACGGCGCACTGAACATTGCCGGGCTGCACGCATCGGCGCTGGTGCCCAATCTCAAAGGCGCGCAGCGTGCGTTCGACTCCGGCCTGAAGAAAGTGCACTACGTTCTCTCGGCGAGTAACGAACATAACCTGAAGAACGTGCGACGCAGTACGGCAGAGTCGGTCGACGACTTCAACAACATCGTCGCGGCGCGCGAGCAAAGCGGAAGACGGGATATCAAGCTGGGGGCGGGCGTGGCGACAGCGTTCGGCTGCACGATTGCAGGACATATCGACGAACGGGATGTGCTCCAACTCGTCGAAGCACTGCTGAAGGCGGGCGCCGACGAGATTGCCATCGCCGACACCGTCGGCTACGCGAACCCCGGGCAGGTACGCAAGATGATGCGGCAGGTCCTGGCGCTGACCGGCGATCACCCCGTCACCTGTCACTTTCACGACACGCGCGGCCTCGGGCTCGCCAATGTCGTCGCCGCACTCGACGCCGGCGTGCGCAGCTTCGATTCCTCACTCGGGGGCCTGGGCGGGTGTCCCTTCGCGCCAAACGCCACCGGCAACATCAACACGGAGGACACGGTCTTCCTGCTGGAATCGGAAGGCATGCGAACGGGTATCGATATTGACGCCCTCCTCGCCGTTCGCGAACAGGTGGCGTCATGGCTGCCTGGAGAAGCGTTCGTCGGCGCCATCGCGAGAGCGGGGTTACCGAAGACCTTCGCCGGGTCGCGGGCTCAACAGGTGGCCTGACGAGGCGTGGCGCCAGCGGGGCTGAACGCCCGCACACAAATGCGCGCCGGTCTCTATTGATGGAAGCCGGGTTCAAACTGCTTCCCGACAAAGGCGAGATGCGCAAACATCGCCTGCTGCGCGGCATCGGGGTTGCGATCCCGCACAGCGAGATAGATCGATTCGTGCTGGTTTAACCGCATCGTGGACTGCGCGACGGCGTTCGCATTGTTGAGCGTCGCGTCATACGTATTCGCGGCGATATGCTCGCGGAGCATCGTGATCACACTCGCGTAGAACTGTTCCAGCATCCGGTTGTGCGATGTGGCAGTCAGCGCGGTGTGAAACTCGCCGTCGACGGCGGCCTCTGCATCGATGTCGTGACCGGCGACCGCGTCGCGCATCTTCAGCAGAATTGCCTCGAGCCTGTGCAGCTCTTGCGACGTCGAGCGCTGCGCGGCAAAACGCGCGGCAGCGCATTCGAAAACGAGACGGAATTCGAGCGTTTCCAACCTCAACGGCGGATTCTCCGCCACCAGTTGCAGCCACGGCGCGCTCAGGCGCGTTGCCTGTTTCTGCACGACGTACACACCGCTGCCGCGCTTCGTTTCGAGCATGCCTTTGCTGACAAGCCGTTGGATCGCCTCGCGCACAGTCGAGCGCGAGACGCCCAGGGTTTGCGCTAGTGTGCGCTCCGCTGGCAGGCGCGCCAAGTGTCCCCAACTGCCCTCGAGCACTTTCTCTTCGAGCTGCAGGACAGTTCTATCGAGCACGCCAGACGTAAGGTTGTGAAATCCCACCTCTGTATTTCCGGAAATTGGTCCGACCGATTTGCTTCACTTCGTGAACGAAACCACCATGTGCGACAGACGGGACGGTTGATCCCGCTGCTCACTCACGAGCCCCACAATTCAAGAGGAAAACAGAGTGGATTCTAACTCATTGGTTATCCGGCTACACGGCGACGACGACGTCGCGATCGCCCGCGGCGCGATTCCGGCAGGCACCGTCCTGCATGAACTGAACGGCCTGCTTGTCACCGCCGATATTCCGGCCGCGCATAAAGTCGCGTTGCGCGCGTTGAAGACAGGCGAGCCGGTACGGCGCTACGGCCAGATCATCGGCTTCGTCACGCAGCCGATCGAACCCGGCGCTCATGTGCACACGCAAAACCTCGCGATGGGCGACTTCGCGCGCGACTACGCATACGGCAAGGACGTCAAGGCCGTATCGCCCGCGCAGCAACCGCTCACGTTCCAGGGCTTTCGTCGTGCTGACGGCCGCGTCGCAACGCGCAATTACCTTGGCGTGATCAGCACCGTCAACTGCTCCGCGACCGTGACGAAGCTCGTCACGCAGCACTTCTCGGCACCGGGGGCGCTGGACGCATGGCCCAACGTCGACGGTATCGTTCCGGTCACCCACAGTTTCGGCTGCTGCATCGACCATAACGGCGAAGGCATTCAGCAATTGCGCCGCACGATCGGCGGATATGTCCGCCATCCGAATTTCGCCGGCGTTCTCGTCATCGGGCTCGGCTGCGAAGCCAACCAGATGGGCGCGATGTTCATCGCCGAAGGGGTCGAGCCCGGCGAGACGATGGTGCCGCTGGTGATCCAGGAGCAAGGCGGTACGCAGAAAACCGTAGACGCCGCCATTGCCGCCATCGAGAAGATGTTGCCGGCAGCCGACCTCGCGGTGCGCGAACCGTTGCCCGTGTCGCACCTGAATATCGCGCTGCAATGCGGCGGCTCGGATGGCTATTCGGGCATCACGGCGAATCCCGCGCTCGGCGCCGCCGTCGATCTGCTCGTCCAGCACGGCGGCACCGCGATTCTCACCGAGACGCCGGAGATCTACGGCGCGGAACATCTGCTGACGCGCCGCGCCATCACGCCGGAGGTGGGCGAGAAGATCGTCGAGCGCATTCACTGGTGGGAAAATTACGCCGAGCGCGAGAAAGGCAGCATCGACAACAATCCGACGCCGGGCAACAAGGCAGGCGGCCTGACGACGATCCTCGAAAAATCGCTCGGCGCGGTCGCGAAGAGTGGCTCGACGCCGCTGATGGACGTCTACCGTTACGCGGAGCCGGTCAAGGCCAAGGGCCTCGTGTTCATGGACGCACCTGGCTACGACCCGATGGGCGCAACCGGTCAGATCGCAGGCGGCGCGAATCTCGTGCTGTTCACGACCGGCCGCGGTTCCTGTTTCGGCGCGAAGCCCGCGCCTTCGATCAAGCTCGCGACCAACACGAAGATGTACACGCGCATGGTCGACGACATGGACATCAACTGCGGCGACATCATGGACGGCGATACAACGGTCGAGCAAAAAGGCCGTGAGATCTTCGACATGATCATCGATGTCGCGTCCGGCGCGAAAAGCAAGAGTGAAGCGCTCGGCGTGGGTAACGAGGAGTTCGTGCCCTGGATGATCGGCGCGCAAATGTGAACCACGCGAGGCGCGGCCGCCGAAGCCGCGCCTCGCTTATTCAGCGGCGCACACGGTGCTAGCGGACCAGCAGTTCGAACGGCGCGGAGTCTTCCCAGACGAAGTTGCCGTCCGGCTGGCGGATCAGTTCGGGGAAATGGCCCGGCACGATCCGGTCGGCCCGTTCGAGGATCCGCTGGGCCGCACATTCCCACTCGCGCTCGCTGACCACAAAGCGCGCACGCGGGAAAAGATCGACGTTGTGCGCATGGTCGAAATGCAGATGCACCCTCCTGACGCGATTTTTCCTCTTCAGCTTTTGTCTTTTCCTCTTCAGCATTAGTGAATCCGTGCCGATAAGATGGATAGACACCGGAGGTTGAAATGATCTATGCCATCTTGACGCCGAAGACTGATGAGCCGCTCGGCTACTACTCGGCAACCGCCGCGCCAACGCCGGAGGACCTCGCTGACCACATGGCAAAAGCATCTGGCTTTGCGGACCGCGAGGAATGGATGGCCTCTGCGGGAATCGACGTTATCGGATACGCGCTGGTGCACTGAAGGCCTTGACCCGTCTCAAGGATCAGATGAGGGTTTCGGTTTTGGTGGCGCTGACGTTGACTTTCCAGACCTGGTCAGCGCGCTGCCAAGCCGCAATCTCGACGTCCAGGCGAAGCGTGGCCTCCATATCGTCCAGTCAGGAAAGTAGCGCATCCCGTTTCACTGATCGATCTCGAAGCCGTAACGACACACCTTCCACCTTAGACAATGCGTCGTGCTTCGACCTGGATCTATATGAGCAGGACGCGCAACTACGTATTCGCGGATCCCAACCTCCTGCTGCCACACCATCGGAGCGCAGGAAGGCAGGATTAAGACGCATATCAGAAGAGAT
>Ga0302310_10000098_pt1 | contig 79534 bp, 61 predicted proteins | sample III_Palsa_N1_2_FD_200451 | JGI IMG/M metagenome (GOLD analysis project Ga0302310, IMG submission 200451) | Peat permafrost microbial communities from Stordalen Mire near Abisko, Sweden - III_Palsa_N1_2 | ecosystem: Environmental > Terrestrial > Soil > Palsa > Peat permafrost | place: Sweden...
TTGCGGTTGCAAGCATGATCGGGACGTCAATGGCGCCCAGACCCTGCTTGCACTAGGCATGGGACTTATGCCGAAATTACGCACGGGGACTGGCGAGGTTCAGGAACGGGTTACACCGTTCCGGTGCGCCAGGGGGAACCGTGAATCGTCGCAGCTACCCACAAGCGCATGGACCGCCTGTGGGTAGCGTCAGCCGCGAATTCCAATCGAGGGAGTGCTCACCATCGCATCAGCCGTGATCGCAGCTACACGACAGATAAGACGGCACGCTGAGTCACTGAGGATCGTCTTACAATTGCATTCTGCGCCAGGAGCCAAGGATGAAGTGCACGCGCCGAACTCTCATGATGCTGTCGATGGCGGCTCTTGCCAGTCTGAGCATGGCCAGCCGCTCCAGGGTCATGGCTGCTAACATTGCCGTTGCCCGCAAGCCACTACGAATTCTGATTCTGGGCGGTACCGGATTTATCGGGCCCCACCAGGTGCGCTACGCATTGGCGCGCGGTCACAAGGTCACGCTGTTCAATCGTGGCACGAAATCCCAGGCATGGCCGGGCGAGGTTGAGGAACTGACGGGAGATCGAAACGCCGGGGACTTACGGTCACTGGAAGGGCGCGAATGGGATGTGTGTATCGATAATCCTACGACGCTGCCGCGCTGGGTCCGGGATGCGGGCCGGGTGTTACGCGGCAAGGTAAATCAATACATATTCATTTCGACCGTGTCGGTCTACGCCAAAGACGATAAGGCGGAGGATGAATCCGCACCCGTCGCTGCCTATACGGGCAAGGATGCGATGGCGGAGACCCTGGAGTCGGTTCGCGCCAGCGGCTGGGCCCTCTATGGGCCACTCAAGGCGCTAAGCGAGCAGGAAGCAGAAAATTGCTTTCCCGGAGCGGCCACAATTATTCGCCCCGGTCTTATCGCCGGGCCCGGAGATGAGACCGATCGTTTCACCTATTGGCCAGTACGTCTGGCCCGCGGCGGTGAAGTTCTCGCCCCCGGCGACGGAAGCGACCCGGTGCAGTTCATTGACGTCAGGGATCTATCAGAATGGAGCATTCGGGTCGCAGAGGCGCGCCTCTTCGGCACATTCAATGCGACGGGTCCTGCGAAACCTCTCAATATGCGCGACATGCTGCGGACTATCGCCATGGCCGTTTCTTCAAAGGCCCAGCTGACCTGGGTGTCTGCGGATTTTCTGGAATCCCGGCATGTGTCAGCATGGACAGACATGCCGGTGTGGGTACCTGGCAGCGGCGACACGGCTGGCTTTGCTCGGCGCAACATCGACAAGGCCCAGGCGGCCGGCCTCGTCTATCGCAAAATCGCCGACACGGCAGTGGATACGCTCGGGTGGTTTAATCAACAAGCCGCAACTCGACGGGCGATGCCAAAAGCCGGCATCTCCGCTGAATCTGAGGCAAAGCTACTCACGCTGTGGAAAGATCGATCGAAGCCAGATGCCTAGAGCTGCCGATCGTCGCTGTCGCAGCCGCTAACACTTACCCTTTCTGCGACCGCGGACGTCGCATCTGGCGCATCGTCGCCCTTCAACCAAGCCTTTTTGTCGTAGCTCTAGAGCCATTGGTTCATGCGTTCAAGGCCCTCTTTAACTAGGACTTTCACTCCGGCGGAAAGAACTGATAGATCCAGGTTTCGCTGAGCGTTTGCTTGCCAAGGCGCAGGAAGCAGCGCAGGTTGACCGGCTCTTTGCCTGTAACGGCCAGGTCGAATACGCCGCGCCAGTACGATGTGTCCACGACCTTGAGTGAGTACGGATTCAGCACGCGGCCCCTCGACACTTCCACCACCGGCTCGATGTCGAAGCGCGACTTCATCTGGCGCAGGAGCTCGCCCTCGAAGTCGATCACGAATTTGTACTGGTCCTTTGGGCGCTCCCGGCCGGGCACGCCGCCGGCACCGAGCCGCGTAGCCACGACCCGGCCGATGCCCGCGCCCGGCAGCGGATCGGCGGACTGCCACCGCAGCCGGTAGCGATAGCGTAACGCCTCGCCGCGCGTCACCGCCGCCCGGGATTGCCAGTAGGCCACAATGTTGTCGTGAACCTCATCGTCGGTCGGGATCTCAACCAGCTGCACCGCGCCCTCACCCCAGTCACCCTCGGGCTCGACCCACAAACTGGGCCGCCGGTTATAGAAGGCGCCATCGTCCTCGTAGTGTTCGAACTCTCGGTCGCGCTGCGACAATCCGAAGCCGCGCGGATGCACGTCCTGGAACGAGTTGGTCTGCAGTGCCTGAGGGTTGTTCAAGGGCCGCCAGAGCCGCTCACCGGCGCCGGTGTATAAAGCCAATCCGTCGCTGTCGTGAATGCCCGGTCGCCAGTCAACCGGCGCACGGAGCTCTCCGGCTCGGTACCAGTACATGCTGGTCAACGGCGCGATACCCAGACGCTCTACATTCTCGCGCAGGTACAAGCTGGCATCCACAAGCATGGTCACGCTGGTGTCCTTGCGTGCGAGGAATTGAAATGCGCCAGTAACGCTCTGACTGTTCAGAAAGGCGTAGATGGTCATGGTGGGCGAGCCGTCATTGCTTGGCTCAAGCCAGAACTCGGTGAAGCGGGGGAATTCCTCGTGCGTCGAAAGCGCCGTATTGACAGCCAGCGCGCGCGCCGACAGGCCGTATTGATTGTCACTGCCGGCCGAGCGAAAGTAGCTCGCGCCCTGGAATGCGAGCCAGTCGGTCTCACTCGTGTGGCCGGACATGAGGCGAAACCCCGCGAAGCCCAGGTTCTGCGGCAGGCGCGCGGCGAGGGCTGCATCGCCATAATCGAAATAGCTCGCCTGGTACAGCACCTCGCGGCTCTGGTGGTCGGTCACCGCATGAATCCGAACTGGCCGATCCACGTATTGGTTCAGATGAAAGAAGCGGACGGGAAAGGCACCTGGGCCACGGCGCCAGAGCGTGAACTCGGGCCGGAACTTGATGTTCTGCATCGCATCAAAGGAGAGTGCGTGAACGATGTCGGCCGCCGGCGCGGGCGTGTCAACGAATGCTTCTCCGGCAGCCCGCTGCGCCCGTTGTCGCAGTGCCTCGAACTCGAAAGCCACCGGGCTGCCGAGGCTCAGACCTGCCGTCGGTACCCCAGCGCGCGCAGTGGCCGCAACCAAGCCCAGTGAGAGGCTGCTGAGGAGGAATTCGCGGCGATTGGTTCGGAGGCTTGCCATGCTGAACTGAGATGCTCATCTGCAGACGATTGCGGCTATGATAATTCCTATGGTCAATATGAATCATCTCATCCAGGTTGAGCGGCAAACTCCAGCCGTGCAGAAGTTGCAATCGGTGGATGCGGATGATGACTTGTTATTCAATGCGGATGAGATCCGCGCGCGCGTATTAAGCGCGGCCACGCCGCCCGAGGCACCAAGGCCGATGCCGGAGCAGCGAATCCGCTATTGGAGCCTGGGCATGATCACACGTACCTGCGCGGACTTGTTGGTTCGACCGTTCCGTCGACCCTGATCAAGTAGTCTGGCCGCAGCAACGGCTGTAGGCTGCCGCCGACACGGGCACGGGGCGCTGCGCCCTTACGGGGCTCAGGCGACATGTTGACTATAGCCCTATTGCCGAGGGAGTCCGCATGCGTCGCCTGATCGCGCTTCGAACGCTCTACACGCTACTTGTAGGGCTCACCTGCGCGGCGATGGCGTTTGGTCTGCGCCTGATTCTGCGCGTGGACGGGCTCACGCCGGTTTCCTGGGTTGTATTGGCATTGTTTGCCGTGCTGTGCCTGTGGGTGGCCGCTTCGTTCTGGGTCGTGGTGTTTGGCATGTGGATCCGCTGGCGGCATCTGCCGGCACACGATGAACTGGCGGTGCCAAGTGGCGTCGAGCGCGCATCCGGCCGCGTGGCGATCGTCATGCCAATCTACAATGAGGACACTCGACGCTGCTTCGCGGGCCTGCGCGCGATGCGTGAATCGCTGCTGCAGACCACGCCCGGCGGCCGGTTCGACTTCTTCGTGCTCAGCGACAGCACCGAGCCGGAACGCTGGCGCGCCGAGGAACGCGCCTGGTCCGCGCTCGAGTTCATAGGGCCCACCGATGCGCCGATCTACTATCGCCATCGTGAGCACAACATCGGGCGCAAGAGCGGCAACGTCGCCGATTTTTGTATGCGCTGGGGCGGGCGCTACGATTATCTGATCGTGCTGGATGCCGACAGCCTTATGGACGCTGCCACGCTGCGACAACTGGTTGGCCTCATGGATGCCAATCCGCGCGCCGCGCTGATCCAAGCTCCGCCGCGCATCGTCGGCGCACGAACTGTGTTCTCGCGAATGCAGCAGTTCTCCGCCAGCGTCTATGCGCCGGCGATACTTGCGGGCGTCGCTGCTGTGTACGGGCCAGCCGGAAACTACTGGGGCCACAATGCCATCCTGCGCCTGAGCGCTTTCATGGCGCACTGCGGACTGCCGACCCTGCCCGGACGCGCTCCGCTTGGCGGAGAGATTCTGAGCCATGACTTTGTCGAGGCGGCGATGTTGCGTCGGGCGGGCTGGGAGGTGTGGATGGCCCCGGAACTGGAGGGCAGCTACGAGGAAGTGCCTCCATCGGTTGTCGACTATCTCAAGCGCGATCGGCGCTGGTGTCAGGGCAACCTGCAGCACCTGCGCCTGATCTTCGCGCGCGATTTCTCACTCTCGAGCCGGCTGCACTTCGCCGCTGGCGTGATGTCCTACCTGGCCTCGCCGCTATGGCTCGCGCTGTTGGTAACCACGGTAATCGACGCTGTGCAGCACCAGGATGCCGGCCGGGTGTTCTACAGCGGTCGTTACCCCATACTGCCTTGGCCAGTGCCGCACACGCTTGAGTTCCTGGCACTGCTCCTGCTGAGCACGGGCATGCTACTCGGCCCGAAGCTGATCGGCATGATAGATGTGCTGCTCGATCGCGTGCGGCGGCGCGCGCATGGCGGCGTCTGGCGGCTGGGGCTGGGTGTGATGATAGAGACTACGCACTCCGCCCTGCTCGCGCCGATGTTCATGATCACGCACACGGGGTTCCTGCTCGCGATACTGGTCGGACGCAATAGCGGTTGGTCCAACCAGCAGCGTGACGATCGGCGGCTCGACCTGCCCTCCGCCGCGCGCCAGTTCTGGCTGCACACTGTAATCGGCGCCGGCGCCGCAATCGTGCTGTTCCGATGTACGCCCGACCTGCTCGGATGGTTCGCGCCGCTGATCGCGGGACTCCTCTTCTCAATCCCGATCGCTATCGCCACCAGCAGCGCGCGACTCGGCGATCTGGCTCGAAGGCGAGGCCTGTTCCTGGTGCCGAGCGAATCGTGCGGACTGGCGCTGCTTGCCCGCGCGCGAGCGATGCAGGGGACCAGTCTGCCGCATGAGCTCACGCCCGATGCGCTCTTAACAGTCAGTGCCGTCACGATGATTCAATAGCGAGGCGCGGCAGACCTCGTGACGAGCGCGTTGCAACTAGAACAACGAGAACTGCAGCATTCGCATGGATTTTCATCATTTCCGTGTTTTTGGCCCCCGTCGGCACCTCGCATGAGAATGCACCGACAGGCGTGCAGGACACCGTCCGATGGAGGTTCGGCGTGTCGAATTTAGAATATCCTCCATGGAAACGTTATCGAACAGCAAGGTTGCCGGAGTGCTGGTGCTGCTCTGCGCGGTGCCCATATGCGGCGCCGCGGCAGACAATACTGCGGAACTGGCCGTGCCGGGCCGCGCTTATCAAAGCGCCCACCAGTCCGCACAGGCGCGAAAACTCCTACCAAACATCGGCGCAACCAACTTTGAAAATTCAGTAGGACGATCCCCGGTACCCAATTACCAGATTCCGGGTGACAAGACACCGGCAAATGAATCATCGGCACAGTCTGAGTCGGACGCCGTGCACGCCGCATTTGCGAATCTGAACTGGCAATCTCGTAGCAAGACGGTGGAAGAGACCGGCCGCCGTTTTCATCAGGAGGGAATTCCTCTCACGCATCTGTGGCAAGGCACCTCTTCTTCGGTGAGTATTGGGATCAACCCTGACAGAAAGCCAGGGCTGTGGTTTAGCAAGAGATTCCCCTGAAGGTCGCGGGCACTATTGCCGACCCGCTGATGCTCATGTCTCCCGTCGGTGGCGCATGCGGAAACCGGTAGCCTCGTTGTGATGTCCACAGGCCAAGATTCGGTCAGCCGAAACCCGGCGACGCGCTCGCTCCGTGGACAATGGGCCACAGGCAACGCATCAGCGAAAATCAAGCCTCACGACTGCAATTAACAGGAGATCCGGCAATGGCGCGCGCACCACTGAAGATTCATCTGAAAAAGAACCAGTTGCATAAGGATGTGGGCAAGTCCGCGGGCGCGAAGATTACCCAGGCGGATATTGCCAAAGAGAAGGCGAAGGGCGGCGTGTTTGCTAAGCGCGCGCAATTTGCGGAAAACGCCAAGAAGTGGAAGCACGCCAAATAGTTTGCCTGCAATGCGCGGCGCGTTGCTCGGCCCGAGCTCTGGCATACCACGCGCTTCGGCTCGGGCGTTCCTCGGAGCCACTTCTCTATCGATCGGGATCGTTCAGAGCGCCTGGATCCTAGTATTCGATTTGATAGGTCAGACCTACGCTGCTGCCGGGGTCATTTTCCGGGGTGGTGCCCTGCGCTGAGGCAGTCCCGTTACCCAGCCGGGTCTGCAATTTGAGGTGCTTGCTCAGGTCCACGTCCGCCTCTACTTGGCTCGTACCCGTAGTGCTCTGCTTCGCCTCGATATAAATGCGCTTAGCAATGTAACGCCCAGCCTCGATGCTCGCGCCGGAATTTTCAGCTCCGGGGGTGGTGGTGGCCGCGGCGCCTACACTCAGGCGATCCAAACCGAAGCTTTGTTGTATTTTTGTAAGAGGATTGAGGCCGCCGTCTCCGCCAGCGCCGCTCATAACGGCCAGCGTCGTGCCGACCTGGGCCAGCTGCAGTGCCGACAGCTGGGCAGCCGGAGTGCCGAAGAGCAGCAACGCCATAATTTCATCTGGGGGCTGAGCCGGATTGCTGCTGAATTCAAACTGCGGGGCGTCCGCCAGCCCGGTGATGTGCAGGGTTGCTGTTACTCCAGCCACTGTGGACTGCGCCGTGAAATCCAAGGTCGGGTCTATCGTGTTCTTAAGCCCCGCGCCGTTGAAGCTGACCCGTCCCGCGGTGAAGCTGAGCCTGCTGCCGCCCACTGAAACACTGCCACGCTGCAGATCAAAACCGCCCGTCACAATAGGCGCATCGGTCGTGCCACTGAGATGCATGTCTCCGCCCATCTCCGCGTCCAGTCCACGGCCCTGTACCAGAATCTGTTGCGGAGCCTTTACGGCGATGTCTAATGCAACGACCAACTGCTTGGCCGGCTGCGTGGGCGCCACTTGGCCACGCCGTCGCACATTGAGTACCGCCACATTCGGAGGCAGCCGGTTTGGAATACCAATCAGCGTACGCCCCAGATCCACTGTACCGGCAACAGCGAGCCGCTCGCGTGCTGTTCCGCTGACATTCAAATCCGCATTGAGATTCGCCGTCACTATCTTGCTCGCCACAGGCTGCGCGCGCTGGGCCGTAATATGAAGGGCCAGCGGTATGTCGGGCTGCAGCAGGCCGATGCTGCCCGACATCGACACGGTCCCAGGCCCGGCCGTGGCGGTGAAGCTTTTGACCTGCAGGGTCCCTTCGCTGCCGACCATGACGGAGCTGACATCGGTCAGGCTCAGGCCCCGCCCGTAGTCACGTATGCTGCCTTTGCTCAGGTTCACGGTGCCGCCGATCTGTGGAACGGCCACGCTGCCGCTGATCGTGGCATCGACACTGAGTGCGCCTGCCGCCTGCTGGCCCCGCGCCTCCAGCAGGGGGTTGAACATCGCAACATCCATGTTGCCGTTGATTGTCAAATTGAGTTGTCCTGAGGCGCTCAGGGGCGCCCGGCCGAGGACGGCAAGGTGTGACAGTGTGCCGGCCGTGAGCTGCGCGTCTACAGTCGCGCCCTCCGCAGTCAATCGGGCACTGGCCCGCGCATCGAGCGGCGGTAAACCGAACGTGGCCTCGTCGGACAGTGCCAGGCCCGTTGCTGTGAGCCGGATCTCGCCCGTGGGAGCGGCCGGGCTGCCCTGCAGTTGGGCGGAGGCCTCGATGGTGCCGGATGCCAGCAAGCGCGGTGCAAACACATTAACGAGTGGTGGCCCAACCTGACGGATCGAGACATTCACATTAAGGGCCGGGGAGACTTCGCCCTTGAGCACAAGCACGGCCTGCTGCACTCCCAGCCGCAGCTCGTCAACGGACACTCCGTTCGCCCAGGAAATCCGCGCCGGAGAAAGTAACCTCGCGTCCTGCCCCCGATAGCTGGCTGTCGCCTTCGCCAGGGTGATGCTGCTCGAGTCGAAGTTTGCTGTGCCGTGCGCGGCCACGCTTGCTGGAGATTCCTTCAGCTCAGGCACCTGCAAATCCAGATCAAACCCCAGAGCATCGGCGGTCCCTTCGGCGGTCAGTTGCGCATTCCCACGAAACGATCCGGCCGTCAGCTCATGCGCCTCAAGGCGTAGCTGCGCACGAGATTTTCCCTGATCAGAATGCAAGGCGAGGGTTGCGCCCAGGTTGCCTCCGATATCCGTGCCGAGCAGGTGCTGCAAGTCGGCGAGGTGTGGAATCTGCAGATTCAACTGCCCGTGAGATTGAGTGTTGGCCGACGCAACGGTGATGTCACCATCCGCATGCGCGCTTTTCCAATCCGCCCGATGAATGAGAGCGCGCAGCGCGCCTGCCGTAGTGCGCTCCATGGCAACGTCTACATGCAGTGGCGCACCATCGAGAGAGCCCTCAGCCCTTAGGGATCCGCTCGGCGCCGATGGCAGACCCCGAAGACTGACATCGGCGGCCAATGTACCGGTAGGCAAGCCACGCACCGAAAGCGCCGCGCTCAGCCGCGCCGTGCCGCTGAGCGAGTTTGCAAAGCCCTCAAGGCTGCCCGATGCTTTCAGTGTGCCGGCGAGCGCTGGCGAGAGGGATTTGAGGTCCGAGATATTGAGCAGCCAATTGGCGTTCACACGGGCCGGAACCTGCTGCTGTGAATCGGGCGGGGATCTCTTGACCTCGCCACTACCGGTGAATGACACCGCCCTACCGGTGAACGTCCAGCTTGCCAGAGTGACGGCGCGAGCGCTCAAGGTGCCCGAGATTCTCAGAGTAGGGCGGTCTCCGACTGCAGCAGACCAGAGCTCAGTACCGGCAACATGATCTGCGTTGGCCTCGAGCGAGAGTTGCGTTTTGCCGCTGTCATCCTGCAAGTGCGCCTCGATCACCGCACTGCCGCTCACTTTCTGGCTACCGAGCGCGGCCAGCGGAGCTAAATCCGGCAAGCGTAGCTCCAGCACCGCGCTGCGCTTGCCCGCGCTTGTTGCCGCCACCTCGGCGGATCCATGGAGTGCGAATAACTTATGGGATGCCGATACATCGAGCGGCCGTGCCGCCTCATCCAGCCGCAGCGTCGCATTGATGGCTACGGGTGAATCTTGCAGGAGCTGCGGATGCAACCCCGGTAGCCGCAGGCCGCCCAAGACCGCGTGCAACACGGCCTGACCGGAGGATGCCGTAATCTCGCCGATTAGAGTGGCAAGTTGCGTGCCCCCAGGCAGCTGCAAGTGATCGACCTCGACATGCGATTCCGCCTCAGGGGCGTTGATGCTCCCGTGCCAGCGCCCACGCACGCTGACGCGCTGCCAGGCCAGATCTGGGCGTGGCGTGAGAGCCGGCGAGTCGAACGCAAAATCAAGATCAGCCGACTTGTCGGGAAAATTGAACTGGCCCTGCGCCCGGCCGCGCAAGGCCCCGGCATCGACTGACAGATTGAGCTGTTCGGCCGCCAGGGGTCCGCTGAAATTCACGGTGACGGCCAACGCGCCGAGGCCGGGTAACTGCAGCAGGCTCTCCAACGGTCCTCCGGCCGGTTCATGGAGATTTAGCGCACCGTCCATGCGCTGCGGATCAAAGCGCAGGTGCAAATCATAGAGCCCGTCCCCGTTGATGCGATTCGCTGTGACCTCAATGACCATGTCATTGACTGAGCGCAAGTGCGCATTGCCGCGCAGAACCAGGAATGCGGGTGTGCCCGCAAGTTCAGGGCCCAGTTGCAGCAGGTCGACCGCCAGGGCCACCACATCGATGTGTGGTTTTGAGGCCCGCCCACTACTTTGCGCGGTGCGCGATGATTCAGGAAGACGCGGCATGGCAATCCTTTCAGCGTGCAGTGCCGCAACCTGTATGTGACCCGCGAGCAATGCCAGCGGCGACCAGCGAATCGACACATTCTCAGCGCTCAGCCACACGCCACGCGTGTCGCTGAGCTTGAGTTCTTGGAAGCTAAGCTGCTGGGGAAATGAGCCCGCCATACCAGACAAAGACACGTGGCCGGCGGTCAGACGACGCGTCAGGTTTTCGAGCATCACTCGGCCGCTGGCTGTATTGCCAGAGATGTACAGCGCACCGCCGAGCACCAGAACCAGCAGCAGCGCGGAGCCCGCAATCCATCCGCAGATTCTTAAGACGCGGCCCATCAGAAAGCCTGCCCGAGCCCGATGTAAACTTCGAAGGCGTCGTCGTAGGGCGCGGGAAGCCGCTTGGTCGGCACCGCCACATCTAGGCGGATGGGACCGATCGGCGTGTAGTAGCGTAGGCCCGCGCCGACGCCGATATCGAATTGCCCGACGGCGGCTTTGAGGCTCGAGTTAACCTGGCCGGCATCCGCGAAGAGCGCGGCGCCGAAATTGGTGCCGAAGCGTTGCCGCAATTCCAGACTGCCGGCCGTGAACTCGGTGCCACCAATCGGCGTCGATTCAGGATCGACGAATTTCGGACCGACCGACTGATACACGTAGCCACGAATGGTGCCACTGCCACCGGCATAAAAGCGCTGATCCGGTGGCAGGCTCAATTCCCCGGCGCCGTCAGCCAGCCCCGCCAGAGCACGCGCCGCAAGCACGGTGCGGCCGGGCGCGGTGGGTAGCACATGATCCAGGTCAAAATAGCCCGCGAGCTTGATCTGATTGATGACGAAGGTCGAGTCCGGCCTGCCGATCGCAAGTGTAGGGGCTACGCTCAAAGAAGCGCGAATTCCTCGGCGGGGGTCCTGGAGGGGCGAGGCCAGGTTGGTCGAGTCAAAAGCTACGGTCACTGGCACTGCGAGCAAGGTGTAGTGATAGGTGGTGTTAACTCCCACGACTTCAGGAACAGTGACACCGTTGACCAATTCATTGACGGTTTCTTCACCGGTGGTCTGAATGATGGTCTCCTGAGTCACCGTAGCCCCAACGCTGAAGCTCCAGCTGTTAGAGATCTTGCGTGTCAGGGTCGCACCGCTCTTAAGCGCCGTCTGGTCATAGGCAAACAACGAATCCTTGATCGCCTCCACGGTGAACTGCAACGATTGATTCGGGCGCCAGAAATCCGGGATGAGATATTTTGCGCTGGCGTCATAGCCCATTCCGGTGGTATCGGTGCCGCCGAGATCGATGACGGCGGCGGCGAGCGTCAATTGCTCGGCATTACCAAAGACATTCCGATCGGTCCAGGTGGTCCCGACGCTGCCACCCAGGTCGGTGGAATACGCTGCGTTGAACCCGATCGCATGTCGCAGGCGCTCCCGGAACTTGAAGGTGATGGGCACGCCCCCGGAATCATCCGCCGCCGTGCCGATCTCCACGCTCACCTGGGCGAACACACCCAGCGCCAACATATCGCGGCGCTCCTTTTCGATGGCTGCGGGACTGAAGGGCGCACCGGTGTGCAGCGTGAGTCGGGCCCGGAGCAGAGCCTCGTGCACACGCGTCAAGCCTTCGAAGTAAATCTCGCCGATGTGGACTTTGGCGCCCACTACGACGTGAAATCGCAAATTGAGTTCCGGACTGTCCGGTGCCTCATAGGCCGCCGGCGGATCGACTTTTGCAAATGCGTAACCCTGTTCCTGGAGCGCTGTCTGCAGATGCTCCGCTCCTGCCAGCACGGTCAAGGCGACCGCCGGCTGTCCTGTGGCAAGACCGAGCTTAGTACTCAGCCCCTCGGGAAGTTCCCCATCGATGTCGATACTTCCCAGGTGATACAACGGGCCTAGCGTCAGGGCAATCGCGACATTGGCTTCGCTCTTCGCGGGCAGCGCGGCCAGGGTTGCGCCCAGCTCTGGATTGTCGAGCGGCATGCCGTTGATGCGGATGGCCACACCGCTTTCGTAATAGCCAAAGCCCTCGAGTGCGGTCTTGAGACGGTCTACATCGGCGCGCGCACGCGCAAGGAGTCCAAAGGGACTGACTGGGGCCGTTTTGCGCAACGACCGCAGATCCGAAGTGGCTTTGACGGCGGAATCAATGTCGCGATCCTTCACCGAACTGATCTCTACGCGGTAGGGCAGAGTGTCGGCTGCGTGTGCGAAGGAACCGAGTGCGGTGACGACCAAAAGGAGCGCGAATACAGAGTGATTCATTCAGCTCGAAGGATACACCGATGCGCGGTCGCGATAATGTCGGTCTACACCGACAGCCCATGGCGGCGTTGGCGCCGCAGGCGCCTCGACGTTCGATATTGATCGTGCCGCACTGCCGGTGAACCGAACACGCCCAAACTCCTTGAGATCAGGCCCTTCACTGGGTCTGGAATTCCTCCGGAGTTTGATGCCCCAGCCACAGTCTGAGGCCAGCAGCGGCCAGCTCGCTCCCAAAAGGGCCCCACGGTGTAACACCAAGCAAGATGGGGCTACTTCAACCGCCCGCCGATAAAGCAGTTCCGCTTCTTTCTCGTTCTAATTTATCTTGTGCCGCAGCGAACTTCCTGTTGCCCGCGAGGTCGCACAACTACACCCATTAAACAACAGACCGGGATCTGGTCTTCGAACCTTATAAGCCGCCGTGCACAGAGGCGATCGGGCGCTCGTTCTTATATTGGTGCTAGCGCTGCACGTTGCAGGTCTCTGGCTACTGTGGGTTGATAATTGGGCGCCGCAACTGCGCGGACGAGCTCAATTGGTCTCGGCGATGATCCTCGTACCAGCTGCCAATGATTCTCGGAAGCACGAATTTAGGCGCGCGCTACCGCGCTTGCCTGCGCTCGCTACAGTCGCACCGCCGACTATGCCGTCTGTACCCTCTGTTCCTGCGGCCGTTGCCAATCCAGACTCTACGCAGTCTTCGATAGACTGGTCTGCAGAGGCTCGGCGTGCCGCAATGGTCGCTGCTCAAGGCGCGGGCCCCATTGAGTCACATCCTAAGTCGAAGGCTCCGAGTGTATGGGACGACCGGATCCATGGCGTACCACAGCCCTTTGACGACACGCACCTCCGACTGTGGGTGAATGACCAATGTTATTTATCCCTTGGAGGAACCGGACCTAGTGACCAATTGGGCGCAACTTGCGAGCTCTTCAAGCGGGATGCGCGGGGGGATTTGTTCAGCGAATTACCTGAATACCGCAAGCGGCAAGCGGATGGTCATTGACATGTTCGAATACCACTGTGACATCAGCAGAAACGTGAGCTGGCGGCCCTCGACGGCCCGGATGCGGATGGAATCGTCGCACTTCGACGCACTGTGAGGGTGCCGCCGCGAAGCAGTTGCGGAACATTTCTTAACTCCATCATTCATACCGAAGCGCAGACACCGGCTTAGCACGCGCCGCCATGAAGGATTGTCCGCTGACGGTAAGCAGTGCGATTATCAAAGCGATCGCACCGGCGCCCAGGAATATCCAGGGTGTCAGCTCCACACGATGAGCAAAGCCATGTAACCAGCGGTTCATCAAGAATCCTGCGATCGGCCACGCGATGACATTCGCCCAAAGGACGGGCTTACAGAATTGCCATATCAGTAGCTGAACGATGTCAGTGGTTCCGGCACCCATCGCCTTTCGAATTCCAATTTCCTTGGTTCGCCGCTCCGTCGCGGATGCAGATAGGCCAATCAATCCGAGGCAGGCGAGCAGCGCTGCGACAACAGAAAACGCAGTGCACGCCTGATTTTCTCGCAGGATACCTAGATAGAGGCTTTGAATATAGAAATTGAGAAAAAAGCGATCGGAAGGATCGCCGCGTCCCGTCGCCAACCGCAGCCTGTCGATAGCCAACAAAGTCTCTGGAATGTCTTGCCCGGTCAGCTTCACATTGACGAGACCGTAATCGCGGGGGCCCCGTGGATTATTGGGAGCGGGCAGATAGTAAATGGCCGGCTTGTCACTTTGTTCGATGGCGTGGATGGCAAAATTCGGCACCACCGCAATGATCTCGTTGGCGACTTCGGTGGGTAACAGGCCTTGTCCGCTGTCGAGGACTGGTAAAGCGTGGCCAACGGCCGCCGCGGCCGAGCTGAAGCCAAATTGCCGCACCGCGGCTTCATTGAGGACGTAGCCTCCGTCGCCCACCGGGGAGTTGTCGGTGCTAGCACTGGGTCCAAATTGCCCAGCAAGCGGCCTGACGCCGTACAGATCAAAGATGCCGAATTCCACGCCTACCAGATCCACGGCAGCCGTGCGGCCGTCTCTTAACCGAAGATTACTGAAGACTCTTCTGTCGAGAAAAGACTCTGTGGAGCAAGAGACACCGACAACACCCGCAAGAGATCTAAGCTCCGTCTCAAACGCAGAGTTGCAGGCGGAGCGAAGGATTAGCATCTGATCGGTTTTCACGCGGAGTGCATCTTGCGTGGCATAGCTTCGTTGCTGATAGACAACGGCCGCGGAAACGAGGAACCCAATTAGGACTGCGAACTGCGATGCAACAAGGCTTTGCCGCGCGAGTACCCCACCGGCGCCAAACAGTGATTCCTTCAGAATACTTACGGGCCGAGTCGCCGAGAGTAGAAAAGCGGGATAAGCCCCGGCCAGGATAGCCACTGCCACGATACCAAGCACCATCCAGGCGAGAAGAGTCGGATCGCGCCAGTACTCGAAAACGGCACCGGAATTTAGAAATGCGTTTACGTACGGAATCAACAGCTCGGTCAGGGCCACCGCTACGATAGTCGCAAGCAAGACGTACACGAGAGATTCACCAATGAACTGCAACACGAGTGCCCCTCGACTTGCCCCTGACACTTTCCGAAGGCACACCTCCCGAGCGCGGCTCATCGAGCGCGCGGTCGAGAGATTGACAAACACCACGCAGCCGATCGCCAGAATCAGGACGCCTGCAATGGCGATCATGGCAAGTCGGCCGCTAGCGCTCGGATTTAATGGTGGGAAGAGGCTGACCTGGTCAATCCGTATCAGTTGCAACGTTGCAGTTAGGCCCGGAGGCAGTGCGGGATAAAGGTTCCGCACGAAGGCGGGCATCGCTTGCTGCAGGCGCTCTGCTGAGGCGGTTGGATGGAGTCGAAGGTACGTGCGACCCCCTAGCGCTAACCCAGGACCCCGGGGTCTGAAGCTCGGATCGTTGTCCTCCTGAGTGAGGGGCGAAAACGCTGCCAGGCCGCTTGCGAATAATCCGGTCTCTAACTCGGTGCCGTTGACCGGTAAGTCCTGGATCACGGCGGTGACGGTCATGGCATGAGTGCTATCGAGCAGAAGGGACTCGCCGATCGGATCGTCACGCCCAAAGTATTTTCGCGCGACGGCGCGCGTCAGGACGATCCCATCGGGCCGCTCCAATGCATCCTTAAGATTCCCGGCGAAGACCGGGAGCCTCAAGACATCGAATGCATTCGGGTCCGCCCAGTAGATATTCTCTTTGGATTCAATCGGGCCGTGTCGCAACTGGACCATCTGATCGAGGAGCCGCGTGGCCGCTTCAATCTCATTGAACTGGAGCTTCAGGTGTGCAGCCACAAAACTGGGAGCCGCCGCATCGTACAGAGGCGCGCGATCCGAAGGTAAGAGCACGGCTCCAGCCAAATAGATGCGCTGATAGTCCCGAATGAAATGGTCGTAGCTCAACTGATTGCGGATGACGAGCGCGGCCAGCAATGCCGCGCCTAAACCCACGGCAAGCGCAGTAATGCTGATGGCCGAATAAAAGCGGTTTCGCGCGAGATTGCGCAGCGCGGCCATTAGGCAGTTGCGAAACATTCCTGGTTCTTCCCTAGTCGTTACGCAGCACCGCGACTGGGCTGTGGCGAGCGACGAGCATGGAATGTGCGCTGATCAAGTTGGTAGCGCGCCGTAAACCAGTCTCCTGGCACTGTGGCGATCGGGATTCAACGGCCCAACATTCCCTCGATTGAGCATCCGGGCGTACGATAAATACCTACTCATATCTAAGAGCCGTAGCCGGCTTTGCGCGCGCAACCAGAATGGCATGTCCGCTGACCGTCAGTAGCGCAATCATCAATGCCAGCAAGGTGGCAGATAAAAACAGCCAAGGCTCAAGATTAATGTGATAGGCGAATCCCTGCAGCCAGCGGCTCATCGTTATGCCTGCAATTGGCCAAGCGATCAGGTTAGCCCAGATAACCGGCTTGCTGAACTGCCACAAAAGGCGCTTTACTATATCGAGGCGCGTGGCACCCATCGTCTTGCGGATTCCAATTTCCTTGGTCCGTTGCTCCGCGCTATAGACCGACAGCCCGAAGAGACCCAGGCAGGCGATAAACGCGGCAACCCCGGCGAAAATCGCGAGCATGTTGCTTTGTCGCACCACGTCGATGTACAGCCCTCTCAGGTACTGGGGGAGGAAATCCCAGCCGGATCGTGGTATCGAAAGGTCCTTTCCTATCTTGTCGATCGCCGCCACCGTTGTCGGAATGTCGTCACCTTTTAAACGAACGCTGACTATCTGACGCTGGGTGCCGTCCACGAAATAGATCATAGAATCGACGACATTGCGCACCGATTTGAAGGAGAAATCTGGCACGACGCCAATGATCTCCGATGGACCTGGTGCCGCTGCCACTTCGGTCAGCGTAATGCTCTTGCCTATGGCGCTCTGAGGAGAAGCAAACCCCAGCAGGCGTAAGGCGCGTTCATTGACCACTATGGGTGGATGCCACGGCGCCTTCGGATCGGCTGATACGCCGTCCGCCCCGCGTGTCCGCTGAAAAAAACGTCCGGCTAGGGGCTTTAAGCCATAGAATTCGCAAAAGCCGAAATCAATCGCCGCGTGGTTAACGATTACCTTGCTGCCATTGGGCAGGACTACCGGTTCCGCCTCCTTCCCGAACCCCATTGCCAGGGCACTCGATTGTGCGACGCCGCTAACGGCACTAAGGCTGCGAATGGCGTCCGCGTACGCACTGGTGTCAGGGAGCGGGCCGTTGGTTGGGACGATGGAGATCATCATCACGTTTTCTTTGTTCAGTGGGAGCGTCTTGCTGAGCGCGTAGCTCGTCTGCCGGTAAATCACTCCGGTGGCGATGAGTAGCACAACAAGAACGGCAAATTGTATTGCGACCAAAACCTGGCGTACTAATCCAGAGCCGGCCAAGTGGGCGGCGTGCTTCAATGCGGTCATGGGCCTAAAGCTCGACAAAACAAGCGCTGGGTAAACTCCCGCTAGAACTCCGACAGCCACTGCCAGCGACACAAGCACTGAGCTGAGTCTTAAGTCTGCCCAATAGTGAAAGGTGATGCTCCGATCTACCAAAGCGTTGAGCGCGGGCAACAGCAGCTCAACAATGGCCAAGCCAAGAAGCAGGCCGAGCAGCGCATACAGCAGGGATTCACCCAGGAACTGCTTCACAAGGTCTCTTCGAAGTGCGCCCGACACCTTGCGAATGCCGACTTCAACACTGCGTTCGAGCGCGCACGCGGTCATCAGATTGACGAAATTGATGCAGGCCACGAGGACGATGAGAATTCCCACGACGCCGAGGGCATAAACCATCACGGGATTACTCGGGGGCCTGAAGTCTCCCAGCTCGGTTGGCGTCAAATGAATGTCTGTAAGCGGCTGGAAATCGAGGTGTACGGGCGCCATGCCCGCATCCTGTGACTTGTGCCTTAGCAGAAAGGCCGCCGATGCTCGACGTAATCGCTCAATGGGGTAGCCGGTTGGCACGTGAATCAAAATATGGACGTCGCACGGAAAGCCCAGACCGGGCACATCCTCGTGCCTCAGCGGGCTCTCAGCGCTGGCACCGGAGACAAAGATCTCCGCGCGCAGGCTGGTGTTAGAAGGGATATCCTGAAGGACGGCCGTGACTGTAAACGGCTGCGGCACCGAAGTGACCCTCAATTCAATCGTCTGGCCGATCGGGTTATCATGACCAAAGTATTTCCGCGCCATTCTGCGCGTCAGCACGACGCTGTCGGGCCCTTGCAAAGCTGTGGTGAGATTGCCGGCGAAGACGGGCAAGGGGAGGGCCGCGAAAATGTCGGCATCGGCCCAATACAGGGACTCCACAGCCTCGACATCGCTGTGCCGGAATTTGCCCGCGTAGAGCATCAATTGCCCGATCGCCGGCAGCGCCGGAAAGTCGAGCCGAAATGCTGCGGCAAGATCTCCCGCTGTACGATCTATCACCAGTGGCGTTCGTCCGGATTGAGGAAACACCGTATAGACATTGTAGATATGTGCGGCGTCGGGAATGAATCGATCAAAGGTCAACTCGTCGCGGACATACAGCGCAATCAGGATTGCGGCGGCGAAGCCCACCGCAAGACCAACAATATTGATGCCAGCATAGAGTCTGTTGCGGGCGAGATTGCGCAGCGCGGCCATCAAGTAGTTGCCAAACATTTGTGCTTCTTCCCTACTCGTGACGCAGCGCCGCCACGGGCCTGGCGCGTGCGACGAGAATGGAGTGCGCGCTGACAGTGAGCAGGGCGATTATCAGCGTCACAGCCCCGGTGGCCACGAACAGCCAGAGCGGCAACTCGATGTGGTAGGAGAAGGCTTGCAGCCAGCGCGTCATCAGCCACGCGGCCGGCGGCAAGGTAATCAGGTTGGCCCACAATACGGGGCGGGTAAACTGCCAAAGCAGCAGGCGCAGTATGTCGCCTGTCGCGGCGCCAAGTGCTTTGCGTATGCCGATCTCGCGTGTGCGCCGTTCGACAGTGAAGGCGGCGAGGCCAAAGAGGCCCAGGGCGGCCAGCAACAACGCGATCGCCGCGAAGGTCGAGAACAGTGTGCTCTGCCGCTCAAGGTCGCGGTACAGGGCCTCGGTGTACTGATCGTAAAACTGGCGTGTGATCGGCGCTGGCAGCGGCGCCATCTGCTGCCACAGATCATCGATCGACTGCAGAGTTTCTGGGATCCTCGCGCCCCACAGCTTGACGTTGAGCTGGCTGAAGTAGGGGGAGGTATCATCGTAGAGCACAGGGTCGATGGGTACCCGGACGGAGTCGTGCGCAAAGTCAGGGACCACGCCGATGATCTCGCGTCGCGTGCCTGGCTTTGCGTCGGTGACGGAGGTGAAGATCTGCCCGATTGCCACCGCCGGGTCGGCAAACCCGAGTTGCCGCGCCGCCGTCTGGTTGATCACGGTGTGATAGATCTTTGTCGTGACGCGGTCCTGTATTGGGTCGATGATATCGCTCGCTCGATCCTGCGAGAAAAAGCGCCCGGCCACGGGCGAAAGGCCCAGCAGCTCAAACAGGCCCGGACCGACGTAGGTATTGTGTAGCGCGACCTCGCGACCATCGGCAGAACGGTACTGCTGGGTGCCGTAATTGGTGAGAAACTCCATGGAGCACGCCGTGCCGCGCACGCCAGGCAGCGCCCCGACACGCTCCGTGAACGCAGATCCGACGCAGCCATCCGGCAATACGAGAATTGAGAGCAGCTGGTCTTTGTCGAAGCGTAATCCTTCGCGCAGTCCGAAGGCCGTCTGCAGCTTGATCACCCCGGTGGCGAGCATCAGTCCGATGAGGATCGCGAACTGCAGCACCACGAGCAATTGCCGCAACTGCCCCGAGCCTGCGGCCTGCGGTCCGATTCCCTTAAGCACCGTCGCAGGACGGAAGGCCGACAACACCAGCGCGGGGTAGATGCCTGCCAGGATGCCGACGATCAATACGAGGCCGAGTAGCCCGATCAGCCAAGGCACATGCCAGTAGTCAAAGGCGATACTACGGTCAAGAAAGCTATTGAGCTGTGGCAGCAGCAGTTCCGCGAGCGCGATGGCAAATAACATGGCAATTAGGCAATACACCACGGATTCGCCAATAAACTGCAGCGTTAAGTCGCCGCGGGTGCCACCGGCGGCCTTGCGCACACCAACTTCCACCGCACGACGGGACGAGCGTGCCGTCATCAGGTTGATGTAGTTAATTGCCGCGGTCAGCAGGACCAGCAGCCCCACAATAGATAGGGCGCCCAAGAGCCGCGGATCGCCGCCTGGTTTCATCGCGAAACGCCCTGTCGCATGCAAGTGAATGTCGCCGATGGGTATCAGGGAGTAGCCCAGAGTGTCGCTGGCCTTGCCAGGCTGCCCGAACGGATGGCGATCAACGAAGGCCGGCAGAGCGGCGCGTAGCGAAGCGGGGGATGCGCCTGGCGCAAGGCGCAGGTACACGTAACAGCGGAAAACGAGGCCGTCGGGCTGTGGTGGTATCGCCCGCGCCGAGGCAAATATTTCGGCATTCAGGTGGGTATTGGACGGCAGGTCTTCAAGTACCGCCGTCACACGCAGCGTCCGTTCGTGGTCGAATTCAATCGTCTGGCCCAGGGGCAGGTCAGTGCCGAAGTATTTACGGGCCATGCGCCTGGTCAGGACCAGGCCGTCGGGTCGCTCCAACGCTGTATGCAGGTCTCCGGCGGCCGCCTTCAGCGGTAAAACCTCGAAGATGTTCGGGTCGGCCCACCAGAAGCCCGGCTCAATGGCTTCGACGTTGCCGCGCCGAAGGCTATTGATCAAGTAGAAGTCATTGCGAAGCGAGGCGACCTGGCGGATCTCGGGAAAGTCGAGTCTGAGCTGATCAACAATCGGCCCTTTCACACTATCGGTGCTGTGTGACAGGCCTTCGCCGGCCCTGCCTGCATGGACCTCGCCGGAGAGTCTGTAGACGTTCTCGTAGCCCGGAATGAAATGCTCAAAGCTGCGCTCGTGCCATACAAATGCGGTGATCAGAATCGCAGCCGCGAATCCGATGGCAAGCCCAATGAGATTGATGCAGGCATAGAGCCTGTTATGTGCCAGATGGCGCAGCGCTGCGGCGAGATAGCTGCGAAGCATCCTTTAGGCTGCCAGCAAAGTCTCGCTGACGACGTGGCCGTCTAGAAGCTTGATGGTTCGCTGGGCGCGAGCGGCGTGGGCGAGTGAGTGAGTGACCATGATGACGGTCGTGCCAGATCTGGATACTTCTGCCAGCAGTTCCATCACCGCCTCACCGTTGGCAGTATCGAGGTTGCCGGTGGGTTCGTCAGCGAGGATCAGCTTCGGATTCGCCACCAGCGCCCGGGCAATCGCGACACGCTGCTGTTGTCCACCGGAGAGCTGCTGTGGCAGGTGGCGCGATCGATGGGCGATGCCGACGCGTTCGAGTGCTTCGGCTATTCGGCGCTTGCGCTCGCTGGCGGAAACTCCGCGGTAGATCAGCGCGACGTCGACATTTTCCGCAACGTTCAGATCGTCAATGAGATTGAAGCTCTGAAACACAAAGCCGACGGCGCCGCGGCGCAGGACCGTCAGGTGCTGCTCGGAGGCGCGCGCGACATCTTCGCCGAAGAATGAATAGACACCACTGCTCGGGCTGTCGAGCAGTCCAAGGATATTCAGCAGCGTGGACTTGCCGCAGCCGGAGGGGCCCATGATGGCCAGGAACTCGCCGGCTGCCACCTCCAGCGAGACGCCGTCGAGCGCGCGTGTTTCCACCTCGGTGGTGCGGTAGATCTTGCTGACATGCTCCAATTTCAACATCTGAAGACTCCTATTGCTTCAAATCAACACGATCGATGCGTTCAAGGCCTGTGTAATCTGAAATGATGGCCTGTTCACCAACAGCAAGCCCGCCAAGCACTTCGACCTGCTCGGCATTGCGTCGACCAATCTTGATCGTGCGCCGATAAGCTGACTTACCGTCCTTCGCGAGTACGAAAACCCAGTCGCCGCCAGTTCGTTCAAGGAAGCCACCGGCGGGGAGCAGTGTTCCTTGGCTGTCAGTGCCCAGGGCAAGCTTGCCTTGCAGCGCCTCACCGGGAAGCAGTCCTGTGGGCGCTGATCCCTCGAAGCGCAGATCGACGGTGAACAAACCGTCCTTGACCTGCGGATAGACTCGGGTAACGGTCAATTGCACACTTTGATCGGCCAGATCCACCGTGGCCGCCTGCCCGACATGCACTCGCCCCAGGTAGTATTCATCGACCGAGGCGGCGAGCTTGTTGCCTGTATCGGGGGTAAGTTCTGCAAGCCGTTCACCGCTCTTGAGGTTCTGTCCCACTTTTAGATCCATCGCGGTAAGCCGACCTGTCACGGGCGCCCGGACGAGCAGATTCTCGAGTGTGGCGTGAGTGATCTTCAGATCGTGCCTGAGGGTCTCGAGCTGCGCCTGAATCTGTGGCAACTGCTGCTCGCGCAGCTGCTCCTGCTTGCGACTGCCCTCTAAAACCAGCGGCTGCAGTTTCAGGTCATGATCCAACTCGTCCTGAAGCTTATCCTTGACCTCGACTGCTTCCAGTCCCCGAGTCACCAGCTCCTTGCGACGGTCCAGAGAGCGCTGGAGCCGAATGATGTCGTAGTTGACCTGGGCAAGCGTCTTCTCGTTCTCGACGCGATTTTGCTCCAGCTGCGTTTCATAGGACTGGACCTGCGTGATGGACTCCACCAGGCGGCCCTCGCGATCCAACACGTCCAGCTCCAGTGTGGAATTGCTCAGTTGCACCAGGGGCTGCTCGGCCGTGACGGTATCTCCGGCCTGGGCCAATACCTTGTCGACCCGACCCCCCTCGGATGTGTCCAGGTAGATGGTGTCGAGGGGCACCACCTTGGCGCGCAGCGGGATGAAATCGTGATAAACACCGTGCTCGACGGTGGCGATAGTGAGTTGGGCCGTGGCCATCCGAACTGAGCGCTGGGCACTACCGAGGATTGCCAGGGCGCTGGCGGTGATCAGCAACAGGACACCGACAGCAATGCCCGCCCGGATCCAGGCTTTTGTTTGCCACCAGGCCCGATGGATCGGGCGATCCATGGCTGAGGTTGAGGAGACCTCGGTCATGAGGTCAGTGTATGTCGCCGCATTCAGTAGTAAAATATCAGAGATATCAATAAGTTAGACCGATGCCGGGCCTCGACTTAAGGGCTGGGTGTCCGGAACCGGACAGTGTAGGTTGGCTTGTCAGGTTCGCCGAGTGCGACATAGGCTGGAGTGCATGGAAGCTCGCGGAGGAATTCTCATCATCGAAGATGACGCCGATGTGGCGCGCTCCGCGCGCCTGGCCTTATCGCCGCACGTTGCCCGAATCGAACTCGCCACCTCACCGCTCGACCTGGAGGAGCAACTGGCCGCCAGCGACATCGACGCGGTCTTGCTGGATATGAATTTCGTGTCTGGGGAGCGCGGCGGCGGGGCGGGTCTGAACGCCCTCGCGCGCATTCAGGCCGTCGATTCAACCCTCGCGGTCGTCCTGATGACCGCCTATGGCGGCGTCGCGCTAGCGGTCGAATCTCTAAAGCGGGGCGCTGTGGACTTCATCCTCAAACCCTGGAGTAACGACAAGCTCATTGCGGCTGTCGCCGCCGCGCGCGCCATTACAAAGGGCAGGCGTGACAAGGAGACCGTGCAGTTGAATGCGCTGGAGCGCGGGGCCATTGAACGAGCTCTGAACCGCCACGCCGGTAATGTGTCTCTGGCCGCTACGGATCTGGGCCTGAGTCGGCCCGCGCTCTATCGGCGCATGAGCAAGCATGGCCTTTAGACGGGCAAGAGCCAGCCCGTTTGTACTCGGGGTTTCGCTCCGGTCCATTGCACTTGGATGCCTGACGATCCTGTTGGTGCAGCTCCTTGCCCACACGCAGCTGTATGCCACCTCGCTGGTGGTAGCCGTCGCGGCCGCCCTGCTGATCGCGGATCTGGCGCGCAGTGTCCGCCGAGCGGATCAGCGCGTAGATCGCTTCCTCGCGGGCCTGCGTGCCGGAGATGCCGACTGGCCGCTGGAGAGCCGGTCCGCCCCTGGGCGAACGCCGGCACCGTATGAAGACATCTCTACATCCCATCGAACCGCACGCACCGGACGAGAGCTAGCGCTTCAGGGACTGCAGACCCTGCTGGATACCGTCGCAGCCGCACTGGTTATCGTGGAGCCCAGCGGGCGGGTACGATTGGCCAATCGCGCGGCACACCAGTTGGCTGGCGAATCAGTCGATCGCCTGGAGCAGATGCGTGCGATCGGACCGCTTGCCGCCAAGACCCTGCTCGCGCTCGCTCCGGGTGCCCGGCGAATTGTAGCGCTAATGGACGGGCGCTCGGCCCTCGTCTCAGTGACCCAATTTACGGTACCTGGCCAGCGCCCGGAGCGCCTGATCTCTATTCAGCGACTGGCCGGCGAGCTGGATGCGGTGGAACTCAAAGCGTGGCAGGACATGGTGCAGGTGCTGGCCCACGAGATGATGAATTCACTGACTCCGATTTCATCTCTCTCGGAGAGTCTGGAAGTGCTGCTTCACAGGGGTCCGGAAACCGATGCCGCCAGTGCCGCCGCGATCTCACGCGATGTGAGCGAGGCCGTCGATGCCATCAAACGCCGAAGCGTCGGGCTGATGAAGTTTGTCGAACGCTATCGGCAACTGGCCAATCTGCCGGAACCGGTGCTACATCGGGTTCGCCTGTCCGAGATCGTGGGCAGCATTGAGCGACTGATGGCCGCCACACTGGCAGAGAAGCGCATTGCTTATTCCAGCCGAATAGCACCGGAAGATCTGGCGGTTAATGCCGATGCAGGGCTACTCGAGCAGGCGCTGATCAATCTTATTCATAACGCCATTGAGGCCGTGAAAGGAGTATCCGCACCTTGCATAGAGCTCCTCTGCACTCGACGCGGCGAACAACAGATTGGCCTCGCCATCGCCGATAACGGTCAGGGTGTGCTGCCCGACGTGCTGAATCAGATCTTTGTGCCGTTTTTCAGTACCAAACCGGGCGGCTCCGGTATCGGGCTGAGCCTCGCGCGTCAGATTGCGTTGTCACATGGAGGTCGGATTGACGTGGAGCCGCGCCCCTCTGGGGGAAGCAGCTTTACATTTATTCTGCCCGCAAACACCGAGGGTTCGGATTGACTAGTCGCGTCATCGATCTTAATTGACATCAAAGGTGTCTGCTAACTGATGTGTTTTTCGAATTGACTCCCGAGTTTTCGGTAAAGAGCCTTGGCAAGTGGGTCGTATCCAAAAAAATCCACCGCGGCATCCGCCCATGTGAAAGGGTGAGCGCGGGCGAGATCGCGAGCGCTTCTTAGCAGCTGCGACGGCACCGAATGGGCGACGGGGTCGTATATCTTCGCTTCGTGAGTATCCTGCTGCTCGGCGAGCACGTTCCGGGTTACCTTTGAGAACACGTGCTTGCCGGCGTCTGTCTCATAGGCCCGATACTCTTGCCATTGTCCTTTGGGTGCCGAAGGCGGCGCTGCCGAGGCGAGCAGCTTTCCCGTAAAGGTGATGTCCGCTTTGCCATCTCTGATGACAGTTTGTTCTTTCTGAACCCCGACCTCAGCATCGTCATCCAGGACCGGCAGGCGACTCTGCATTTTAACATTGGCCTCCGAGACTTCTTCTTGCGGAGACTTTTCCTTCGGCGTTGACTTTGGCTCCTGCTCGCGGATGCTCTCACCACGCACTAGGACAATGGCTTCATGGTGCGCAGCATCGTTGGAGGCTTTTCGGTCGCCGGCGGGTTCACTGACGCGCCTGTCGTCGGGCGGTTGCCGCGCAATATTTGCCGGCTGCTGGGACAATCCTTCGGGGCGCTCCGTACTCATTGCAATTACCTCGCTACGCACAGAACCACAGCTTCTACTTAAAGCCATGGGCGAGCGGTCGGAAATTGGCGCTGCCGGTCGTAGGCACGCGCTCACAGCAGACCCTCGTCGTGCGCTGGCACCGGAGCGAAGCGCTGATGCCCGCAGTGGCTGAGTGCGCGGATGCGCAAAGAACGCGGCGAACCATCGTCCCCCGATACGGGATTTAAAATAGCCTACGAAATCAATCACTTATAACTAAAGTGTTTCTTGCACAATTCAAACGCTCCCTCTCTGTACCATAGCCACAGAAACCCACGTTTCGACGGATAAAAGCGCAGTCGTAAGCATTAGGGACCGTGGGCTCCATGCGAAGGGGCGCTTGGTTGATCTGTCTCCGAGTAGAGCACGGAGAACTGGAATCTCACCGAAAAAGGGGGGACCGCGAGGGTGTGCGTTTCGCCAAGCTCCGTGCCTTCGCCCGACGGCAGCATCAAGCCTGGCGTTGCCGCAAATGATCTGGAAACGACCGGACTGAGAGAGCACCGAGGTCCCTAGACTTTAGCAACATGATGGACAATCCAGAATCTCGTTCTGAGCTGATTGCTGACACCTTTCTCGACGGGTCGGGCGAGATGGGCATGCTCGTCCGCGCCATCGACTGGGCGCAAACGCCGTTCGGACGCCCGCAGTGCCGGTCTCGGGCATGGGTCGGCGTTCGAGATCCGACTGCCACGAATTGTGCGGCCACAGGCACTTGCAGTTGAATTGGGCGGCGCCACATCGCCTCCACGCAGAGTGCTGGTGGTCGATGACAATGCCGATGCCGCCAGCACCCTCGCGGCGCTGCTGAATTCCATGGGTCATGAAACCAGAACCGCATTTAGCGGCGTGGAAGCACTCGAGCGGCTGCAGACCTTCGAACCCAAAGTGGTTCTCTTGGATATTGGCCTTCCGGTGATGAACGGTTACGAGCTTGCGCAGCGGCTCCGTGATAATGGCAATCTGAAGCACGCCCGTCTCATTGCGCTTACCGGTTACGGCCAGAGCGAAGATCGTCAAGCCGGTTGACGTCCAGACACTGGAACGCATCCTTTCGGGGTCATTGAGGATGTGAGTGTCAGGTTCAGATGTCTTCAAGATGGCCGTAAGACGCGCCTGCAGGATCGCCGCAGGACGGTTTGCTGATTCATCGCTGACATCGGCATCGATACATCCGCCGCGTTCTAACTTCCCATTGCGCTGAAGATGCCCGAGACGTTGAACTCAGCAGTTGGTTCATATTCTTCAGCGCCAGCCGTGGGACTGAGCGTTTGACCCGTCAGGAACCTGCCGCATTGGGCGCTCGGTGCTGGTCGCGCAAATAGGAAACCTTGCGCGAATGAACAGCCGAGCTCCCGTAGCTTTTCAAGCTGCTGCCATCCCTCGATCCCCTCGGCCACGACCTTGATGTTCAAATGACGCGCCATCGCAATGATCGCTCCCACAATGGCAAGATCGCTCATGTCGGTGACCAGATCGCGTATGAAGCTGCGATCGATCTTTAGATAGTCAACATGCCATTGCTTGAGATAACTTAGACTCGAGTAGCCAGTGCCAAAATCATCGATGGCCATCCCGACCCCCAAATCACGCAGGCGTGAAAGCGCGTCACGCCGGGTTGAGCCATCGCGCCCCTCGCGACGCTCGAACATGGCACTCTCGGTGAGTTCGAGTTGCAACAGGCGTGGATTGATATGGTACTTGCGCGTGAGTTCGACAATCTTCTCGTGAAGATTCGAGCGCTGCAACTGTACGGCAGAGATATTGACGGAGATTGGTACCGGCGACATTCCCGCGCGCTTCCAGCCGCTCAGATCGTGCGCTACATGTTCCAGAACGAATTCGCCGATCGGCACGATGAGGCCAGTTTCCTCAGCGATGTCGATGAAGCGGCCCGGAAGAACCGAGCCTTGGTTGGGGTGCTCCCAGCGCAGTAGCGCTTCGAGCCACATTACTTTTTGGGATGAAATCTCGACGATCGGCTGATAGTGTACGTCGAGGTGCCCGCGCTCAAGCGCGGCGCGAACACTGGCCTCAATCGCCACGCGCTCGCGTAGTTTACGTGCCATGCCGGGGCTGAAGTGCTGGCAATTATTACGCCCCCGGTCTTTTGCCTGATACATCGCGGTATCGGAGTGACGCAGCAGCTCGCCCATGTCGGCGCCATCTCGCGGAAATAGGCTGACACCGATACTGACGGTAGTCACAAGGGGGCGCGCATCCACCAATACCGGCGCGCTTAGCGCGTCATTAATGCGTGCAGCCAATTCACTGACGCTTTCGATACTTTTGATATCTTTGAGTACGACGATAAATTCATCGCCACCCATGCGCACAACCTCGTCCTCTTTACGTACAGTGTCTCGGACGCGCTCTGCCACCGTTTTTAGCAGCCTGTCTCCGATCTCGTGGCCACGTGAGTCGTTGATGTGTTTGAACCGATCGAGGTCCAGAAAAAGTACGGCCAGCATCGTTTCGGTCTTCCTGGCCTCTTCGATGGCGATCGGGAGGTGATGCGCGAGATAGAGTCGATTGGGCAGGCCGGTCAATTGATCGTGATGCGCCAAATGGTCCAAACGAAGTTGTTTTTCAAGCAGCTGCGCTTCGATTTTGCTCTTGAGCGTCACGTCGGCGGTCGTGAGCGCAAACATAGGTTGCCCGTCGATTAGCCAGTGGTGGCCGACCGCCTCCACTTCGGGAGTCGAGCCGTTCTTGCACAATTGACGCAGCCTTAGTTGCAGTGGCAGCCGCGGATCATGATTACGCAGCCTTTCCGCCAGAGGCTCGGCATCTGATCTATTGTCTGCAAACAGCTGCGTTAGCAGCAGACCCTGGAGCTCAGGCAATGAGTAGCCTAAACTTTGCTGTAGGGCGAGGTTGGCATCGATGATGCGGAGGCTGGTGGCGTCCGCAATCAGGGTGCCGCTGGGCGACTGCTCCAGCATTGCGGCATAGCGCTCGCCGCGACCGCCGTGTTTTCGATGCGCTAGCAACCAGAACGTAGAAAACGCTCCGGCGGCGATCGCAATTATCGAGACGGTTGCGAGGGTGACCAGGGACATGGCTGTCAGCACCATCCGTGTATCGAATGCACCGACGCAGGGGATTTCATTGAGTGACTGCTCTGTTAATGGCGGGTTGTAATTGCTTGATTCTCCGCACTAATGTCGCGCGCGTCGCGGGCGGCTTCACAGTTTGCTCGGTCCGCATATGGATTTGGCTGTGGCGCGTAAATTGATGGAAATTCGTTGTCGATTTTCCTTTCGTTTTAGGGGTTAGCGCTGCGCGAGTGCGACTCGCATCACAGGATCGCTTTCGGATCGCCTGCGGTTCTTCTGAGCCGCTTAGCAGCTGGCGGGCGTCGGGTGCGGACAAACAACTGCCTGCCATCACCAATACCGGCTGACGGCGCCTGCGTTATGTCGCTATCGCCCCGGGCGCCGGAACGCGCCCTTTCTTGAGACAGCGCAAATGGTGACTCTGATAGCGCTCTGGCTAACTTCTCAAAGGCGCGCCGGCGCGGCGAAGTCCCGAAGGGCGGGAGTTTTGACAGGAAGAATTTGACTAGACTAGACCAAGCCAAGCAATAGCTGCGGGTGAATGCATTGTGGCGACAATAAATATCTATGAAGCCAAGACACAGCTGTCGAAGCTGATCGAGCAGGCCGCTGCGGGGCGAGACGTAATCATCGCTCGTGGGGGTAAGCCGGTGGCACGTCTTACTCAGCTGAACGCTCCAATTCGTAAAATCCGCTTTGGAATCCTTAAAGGTAAAGTAAGGGTGCCTAGTGATTTTGACGCGCCCCTTTCAGCAGTTGTTCTGGCGGCATTTGAGGGCGGCTAGTGCGCCTGCTTCTGGATACGCATGTGTTTCTCTGGACCGTGACGGGCGACCGGCGGCTCAAGCGCGCCACGCGAGTGTATCTGTCTTCGGCAGAAGCCGTGTTTGTATCTGCCGCCTCAATCTTGGAAATTGCGATTAAGGCGCAATTGGGGAAGATTGAAGGCGAGCCCGAAGAACTGGCAGCGGCTGCAGAGGCCAGCGGATTCCAGGAGCTGCCGGTTACGACTCGGCATGTGGCGGCAGTTTCAAAGTTGCCTCTTTATCACAATGATCCGTTTGATCGGTTGCTGCTTGCTCAGGCGTTTTCAGAGCCGCTGCGCTTGTTAACTGCTGATAGCGTGCTGGCCAAGTACGGTGGCGCGGTTGAGGTAATTTGACGCTCTGGCCTTGGACGAGGAGCGGCAGGACCTAATCTCGCCCACGGTTATTCGTAGGTGTATATATCCTCAATCGGCGGGTCGCCATCGCAGCAGCGGTCTCGGCTTTCCCGTTACTCAAGGATAGCAGCGAACGCCAGCCGGCGGATCGGCCTATTTCCGGACGGCATTGGTACATTTCTCTGGCAAATGGTGATCACCATTGTCGCTCCCCTTATTCCATAACTATGGCCTCCTCTGCATTAATGCCCAAGGTACTGCAACTGATAGACGGCTGTCATTTCCCACGATTCAGCGGCGTAGAGGGAGTTCATGGAACAATGCGACGAGAATCAACATCCTTTCCTGAGGAGCTTTGTCATGGCGGAAATTAAGGTCGCGGGCGACATTGTAAGACCGCGCTGCGTGCTTGTAACCGGTGCCTATGGTGCGCTTGGCAGTGCGGTGAGCGAGGCTTTCACTCGCGCCGGCTACCGGGTAGTGCGCGTGAATCACGGCGCGGTACCGGCAGGGCCGGAGAGTGCGAACGCCTTCGGGATCGGGAACCTCGATCTCTCGAATCCTCAGGCAGCGGTTGCCGCCGTTGCGGCCGCACTGAAACTGTTGGGCGGACTGGATGTCGTGGTGAACGTGGCCGGCGGGTTTGCCTGGGGGCTACTGTCCGAAAAGTCGATCGAAGCCTGGGAACATCTCTATAGCCTAAACCTCAGGACCTGTCTCAATACCTGCATCGCGGCCCTTCCTCACCTGCAGGCGGGCGGCCGAATCATCAATATCGGCGCGATGGCTGCGGTGCAGGCTGCGGCCGGCATGTCGGCTTACGCGGCCGCAAAGTCCTGCGTACACCGCCTGACGGAGAGTCTGGCGGCAGAGTTGCAGCCAAGAAGCATCACCGTCAACGCCGTGCTGCCTTCGACCATGGACACGTCGCAGAACCGGCTCGCCATGCCGGACACAGACCCGGCGCGTTGGACGCCACCATCGGCTGTTGCTGAGGTGATTCTTTTTCTCGGCTCGCCCGAGTCTCAGGCGGTGAACGGAGCGTTAATCCCGGTGGGTGGCACCTAGCAGATCAGATGAAACGAACAACTGAAAGTAGAAGCGATAAAGGAGATGGTGGCCGCGCTTGCCGGTTGGTAGCTAAATACCGGGCGGTGTGGCGCCTCTCACGATATTGGACTTTGCGATGTGCGAGTAAGCTGCCGAAGAAACGGTACGCGGGATCTTGTTAGTCATTCAATGCAGCGGAGACGTAATTTTCGTCCCGAGATTTGGGCCACCGTCGGACGAAATATCGGCAGAGTCGGAAGCACATCGACAGGCGCGAGCTCCTCGCTCGCGCCTGTCGAAATGAATGACAGGTTAGAACTTGACCATCACGCCGGCGCCCCAGATGAATTCGCGCTTGCGCAGATCCGGAAACCAGGTGTTGCCAGGCCCGCAGGTTGTGCTCGGCGTATTTCCGGTAAAGCCCGTGAGTGTTCCCGAACCGCCGCTCGTGCAAGCAAATTCGTTCGGCTGCTGGCCGCCAGGGTTGGAGTTTGCGTTGGTGGGAGGCGTCACGCCGCCTTGACCGGACCAGTAAGGTACGTCCGAGTGGCGGAATGTCCCCTCGGTCCACCAGGTGATCCAGTCCAAGGGCATGTACTGTAGATTAAGCTGCGTATCCCATTGATACAGTTTCTGCCCGGGATTCTCGGTGAAGTACGGGGAGCCAGAGGGCGCCGTTGCGCCGTTGATGGGCGGCAGCAGCGCCAGATATCGACCGGGATTGTTCATCGCGCCACCGCCTATCGTAACCGCGTATTTGTTCTGATCCCACCAGGTGCGGTCGTAGGCCATCACGCCCAGAAAGGTCTCCTTGTCCGGCCCGCGCGAACAGCTGGTACCACCGCCCGATTCGCACCCGGCATCCCATGTCAACGAGAAAGCCATCTTGGATACCCCCGAAGAGGCTTTGTTGTCGTAGTACTTGTAGAGGAGGCTGTCATCCTCATGAATACGCTGCACGTGCGCGTAATTGATGTAGTTTCCAGTGCCGGTGCAGCTGCCAATGGCTGCGTTCGGATTGCCGCCGTTGCAAGCCACGCCATTGCCACTGGACAGATTGTCCTGGCCAAGTGAATAGCTATTGAAGACCATCTTCAGGTTTTCGCTCGGAATCCACAGAATCTGGCCGCCGAATCCCGGATGCTGGTTGAACTTGGCGTAGGACTGCCAGCCGTTGATCAACCAGGGTTCTATCTTCAGATTCTGCGTCGGCCAGTACTGGATTCTTAGGCCGTTAAAGAACCACGGTGTGTTGGACGACACAAAGGAGGGCTGATAGGTCCAGTTGTCAAAGTTGTAATAGCTGAATAATCCGATGTAGGAGACAAAAATACCTGCATCGACATTGAGGCCGTGCCCGATGTTGTCCCAGTGGTAACCGGCGTTGGCCTCGGACAGGTACTTGTAGGCACCATTCAGATCCCACTGCCCGACGCCCGCGCTGGCATCATTGCGCGGCGTCGTTACCGCAAACAAGCCCATCATGGACAGGAAGCGAGCCTGGACGTTGTGCCAATGAAAGTTGCCGCCGAGACTGACCTGTTCGACCTGGAATTCGCCCGAGCGGAACTCTTCGGTGGATCCGACGATCGTGTGATCGGCCGGGTTGTTGAAGTCCTGCAGATAATTCGTGTCGAAGCGGATTTCAGGCGTGAAGAACTTGGTGTCAAAAATGGGCGTAGTTTCGCGCGTGTTGCCATTCATCCAGCCAATATCGGGGACGTTGGCCAGCGGCGTGACGGTATCCACGGCCGGAGCAGGATCCGGCGCCTGGAGAGCCTCGGGTACATTGGGCAGCATCGCGGCGACGGCGGCAGCGGCGGTCGCTGGAGCCGGCGTCGTTGCATTGGGCGCGGCTAGTACAAAATCGGAACGCGCTGCGGCATTCGCTGCAATGGTGACCGATGCCGAGACATCGGGCGTGCCATCGACATGAGCAGTGATTGACCATGAGCCTGCTGGCAGGTCCGGAAACGCATATAAACCGTCGGCGCCTGATAACGTGGCGCGAATCGAGCTGCCGTCGGATTTTCTCGCAATGACCATCGCGTGCGCCACCGGGCTGCTGGATGCATTGGTGACTACACCCACAATCGCACCGGCGCTGGCCACCACGTCAGCTGCCAAAATGGGCGCACACACGAGCGCTGCCACCATGACCGATCCAAGGCACCGCCCTAAGCATTTGCCAATTTGCATGTACCCGTCTCCCTTGCGAATCAAACGGCCGCACCGTTAAGACAAGGCGTTGCCTTCGGCCTTCTCTGCGTTGCGGGAAATTGATTTAAGCAGAGTGCTGACAGGCAAAGATGTTAAAAAAACGATACGACGGCGATTTCTTAAGCATGCTAATGGCTTTGCAGTGGCGGCCGGGCAACATGGCCGCCTCACACACGATCATCGCGTCGAGAGGTGCAGGAGCCTTAAGTCAGTGCGCAATCCGGCTGTGTGACAGACCTCGCATGTCGGCTTAATCTGCCAACCGTGCCTGATGAGATTGCAGCGTTGACTCGATATCACTCAAGCGGGTAGCGGCGATCTCGCTGTGCCCCGCGCTGCAGGCCTTGGCAACACCGCGTAACTGGCCCTTCAGCCAAAAGACTTCGCCAGCCGTGTATACCGCTCCGTCGCTCGCTGCGACGCGCACCTGACCGGGCTTATCAAGATGGAGCGCGCTTACATATAGCCTCGCGCGACTGTAGGTATGCATGAGCGTGGCGTCGCAGCCATCACCCCGTGCAGTCTGAGCTGAGAGCAGGCCGACACTTAAGATCAGTTGTAAGCGCAATGACGTCGCCCAATCGAGATAGGAGTTAATGCGCACCTACGGGCCCGCGAGTCACTTGAATGCATGTGACTGAAGCAAGTTTTGAACACCACTGAGGTGTTCGGCGGCGGCAGCGGCGTCACCAAGTGCACAAGACTGATCGACAGCCCGCAACTCGGCCTGCATCCACTTAGCCTGTCCGGTAGTGAAATCCGAACCATCGGGTGCGAACACGCGCGTTTGACCGGACTTGTCAGGCCGCAACGAATCAAGCTGGCGCTGTGCGTCGTGGAGCGAGCGCAGCAGGGCGGCGCCGCAGGCGCTCGCTGGAGCAGAATCGGCGCTTAGCGCCGCGCAAGGAAAGAGGCAGCTGCCAACGAGTACGAGAATCGCAGCAGGCAACGCGCCAAAGAGCACCCGCGCTTGCTGTGAATCCCACGTCCGCTCAGACGCCACGGGTTAGGATCCAGAGTAATTTGGAATAGAGGCATTGTGCTGGGAAATCCATAGTTCATGCCGACACATCAGGAGATCGGCACCAGCCTACGCGGGCGCGGCGCAGCGGCTAGACACGAGGCTGTTAATAAACGGCGTAGCTGTGGGCGGTCACAGTGGTTGGCCGACGGCCTTGCGTGGCGACGGTGAGTCCGCATCGTCGGGCGGCGGCCTCAGGCTAGGATCCTCTGCCAGCAGATGCCCCTCGCTTCTTGGGCGCTCAGAGCACAGCCGAAAACCGAGGCCGGGTTCCGTGAGGATGAAACGGGGGCGACTCGATTTGAGTTCCAGCTTGCGGCGCAAGCTAGCGATATAGACCCGCAGCGATCGCGTGTCGGCGTGCCGCGGGCCCCAAACCTCCTTGATCAGCTGGGAGTGCGTGACGACGCTGTCGATGTGTCTGGCCAGGCACTCGAGGAGACGAAATTCGAGCGGCGTGAGGCGCAGTTCCCGACCATCCTCATGGCGCGCCACGCGACGCCCCATGTCCACAGAGACCGCGCCGAGTAGTAGGATGGCATCCGGCAGATTGCCGCGGGCCACACGGCGCAAGATCGCGCGCACACGGGCAAGCAGTTCCTGGTTGCTGAAAGGCTTAATCACATAGTCATCGGCGCCAGCCTCGAAGGCGGCCAGACGCTGGGCCTCGAGTGTTCTGGCCGTCAGCACGATGATCGGAACCGGGGACCAGAGGCGAGTCTGTCGGATGAAATGCAGACCGTCGTGGTCCGGCAACCCCAGATCGACCAGGCATAGATCGGGCCGGTGCGATTGGGCCTCGCGGATGGCGCGCTCGCAGGTGTCAGCAATCACGACGCGGAAGTTATTGAGCTCAAAGAGCATATTCAGCACGTCACGGATGGCGGGGTCATCTTCGACCAACAGCACGAGATGCATCGCTTGAGTCATGCGGGCACCTGCCAGGTCGTTGCATCGGCATTGGGGAGAGAGAGCGGGAATTCGACTTCGAAGCGTGCGCCGACGGTGCGAGCATTTGAAGCGCGAATCGCGCCGCCGTGCAATTCACTGATCACGCGGCAGATCGCCAGCCCCAGGCCAAGGCCTGCGATCTCGCTCTCCTCGCGGCCACGCTGGAACTTGCTGAACATGAGCTCCGGATCGCGGTCCCCGAAGCCCGGACCATTGTCTTCCACCACCAGTGTCAGCACCTGCTCGTTGAATTGCGAGCTCAGGGCGATGCTTGTGTCCGGAGGGGTATATTTCACCGCATTCTCGAGCAGATTCACGACCAGCTGCACGACGAGCGATGCATCGACATAAATCAGCGGGAGCCGGGCGGGAAACTGGGTAGTTACCTGCCATCCGGCCAGCCGGTGCTCCGTTCGAGTCAGTGCGGTGCCGACCAGATCCTCAATGCCGTGCCAATCCGCCTTGAGCACGCCGGCACCGGACTCCAGGCGCATCAGCTCCAATACATTGCTTAGCAGGGCGGTCATGTCCCGGGCCTTTTCCTCAATCAGCCGGCCGAGGGTGGTGCGTCGATGCACATCCAAGACGTAGTGGGTTTGAGCCACCAGGTTTCCAGCGCCGGCGATCGCAGCTAAGGGCGCCCGCAGATCGTGAGAGATTGCGGCCAGGAGCGTGTTGCGCAGCGCCGCGCGTTCGGCAGCGACATGCGCTTCCTCGGCCAGATGCGCGAGTTGAGCGCGCTCTAGTGACAGGGAGACCTGAGCTGCCAGCGCCTGAAGCATGCGCCGTTGGGTGTTCTCCAGAACCTCACTCCTATCGACGGGCTCGATGGCCAGCACGCCGATCGTGCGCACGCTGCCGCGTAGTGGCAGATACAGGACCGGCGCCTCGGGGGACTGACTGGTGCCTGGACCCGCGCTCTTGCTGTGCGTTGCGACCCACTGCACCAGATGGTCTTCAATGGGCATCGTCAGCGCATCAGGTTCGCTGAGAGTGGACAGCGGCGGTGCCACGCCGGACGGGGGCAGAGCGATGACCAACGCGCGGCAACGGAATACGGCCGTGATGTGGCGAGCGGCGATCTGGGTCATCGTGCTGATGTCCGCTGCGGCCGCCAGCTCGCGGCTCAGTGCGTAGAGCAGGGCGGTGCGATGTTCGCGCGCGTCAGCGGCTTCCGTTTGCTGTCGCACGCTGACCATCAGGTTGGCAATGACCAGCGCGATGATCAACATGACGCCGATCGTAAACAGGTATTGGGTTTCCGCGATATAAAAGCTATAGCGCGGCGGTACAAAGAAGAAATCGAAAAAGATGATGTTGGCAATTGCGGTCAGCGCTGCCGGACCGCGTCCAAGCCGCAGACCCGCGAGCGTCGTGCCCAGCAAGTAGATCATCACGATGTTGACCGGATCGAAGTATTGGAACATCGGAAATGCGATCAGCGTGCACAGCCCGGTCAGGCCGATGGCACGGACGTAGCGGGAGAGTCCACGCAGGCGGCTCGAATAGTCGGGTGGCGGGCTGTAGGTGCCCAGGGGGTCGACGCTTTCGCTCGTCGCCTCCTGGATGGGAGCAACGATCAGCCTGGCCGTTGGGGCGGCCTTGAGTAGCGCCGCGGGCGTAGAAGGCTGCAACCAACCGAGCCAACGATGTGGCCTCGATGCGCCGACGAGGATGCGACCGACATGGCGCACTTCGCTGTAGCGAGCCAATGTGGCAGCGACCGACAGGCCGTTTAGAATCTCGGTCTCGGCACCCAGGGACTCTGCCAGCCGGAATATCTCGATCAGGGCTTCGTCATCGCGGCTGAGCTGCCCAAACAGCCGCGATGTCTGTACCCAGACAACGATCCAATCGGTATGCCAGCGGTCTGCCAGCGTCTTGCCGAGGCGCACGAGCCGCGCCGCATTTTGATTGGGCGAGACGGCGACCAGTAGCCAGCCCTCGCTCGATTGCGCGCTGCCAGCCGCGGGCGGCCCGTACGACGGGCCAGCGTAGTCATCGGGCTCGACCTCGTGAGGCAAAACTAAACCTGCGCCCACACCAAGACTCGTCCCGTACGCAACGGGTCGCTGAAATTGCGGTTCATGCAGGTCGAATAGGACATGCCGCAGGGCTCCAGGCATTGCCGTGTTCCGGAAGGTCGAGTTCGTGATCAGTACGGGACGACACAGCGGGGCGCGGTTGCTGCATGCGAAAGCGTGCACGCGCCGCACAAAATCGAGAATAGCCGGGAGGGTGTTAGGAACTCGTTAAGATATGCGCAGATCGCCCGCTAGGCGATGCTGCCATTCGTTCGCGGGCCTCAGCCGGGGCTCAGGCCCGTATTCGAGGGATCCGCAGGGGGCAGCAGGCTCTGGAGGGGATTCTGGGCCCGTCGCGTCCAGCGTGCCAGCACGAACAGTGTCGCTGCGGCCGCTATGGCGAGCAGCAGGAAGATCGCCGCATCAATCCGCGCGATGCGCACGTCCACACTCGCCGAGCGCAGCACGGCGCCCGAGACGATCATGCCGTAAGTGGGAATCACTGATGAGGGGTTCGCTGCTTGCTCATCCTTCGCTTCGACATGAACCACGACGTGCAAATCATGGCCGGTACTGGCGAGCGCGTCGGTGCAGGTCTCCGGCGGCCCGAGGTTGGAGCGGTAGCTGCCAGGCTGTCCCGAGAGCGTAAACACAGCGCCTTCGCGATCGGTCCGACAGGATTCCAGTACGCCCTCGATTCGGATCAACTCACCGCTGGAGGTAGCGGAAGCCCTTGCCGAAACAATCAGCAGGGTCGGCGCCAGCACTAACAGCAGCGCCAGGCCAAATAACAGGCACAGGACATCGAACCCTTGGGCCAGCCGCGGGAGAAGGATTCTAGCGCGCTCGATCATGCCACCCCATACCAAGGACTGAGTCGCTTCTGCGGTACCGGCTACCGACTGCGTCAGGCGCGTATTGTAGCACTACCCGGCGCCGCTCTCGCGGCGCGCAAATGCTCTCAGCCGACACCTCCGGGCCAGAACAATTCGCGGACACAGAATTCGCGTGCGGGCAGGAGCAGGCCTTTCTAGAAGCGATGGCTTGGGTCGACCCCTGCGATGAGCTGCGGGTAGGTCCATTCGCAGATCGCGCCGAGATGAATAATCCCTAAATATTCCATTGGCGTTCCCCCGAATGGAAGTATTAACAGCTTTCTGTCTATCTGGCTTGATCGGCGTTTGGTAGTTTCCACACGATATGTAGTGTGGCACGCCTTCAATGCCGACACGTAGCGGGTCTCGGAGTTCGAGTAACCCGTGGAAGCTGACAGGAAAATGACCGATGAGGACCAAATCGTGCCGCGGGTTCAGTAGCTTGATCGCCTTAGTGGCGGCAGGATTAGTGCTGCCCACGGTGCAGGCCGCCGAAGTGAGTTCCAGCGCTGTGGTAGGCGTTGTGCTCCATTCCGATAAGCTCACCGTCCTCCAGGCAAGCTCGAGCGCGATGAGCACACGCGATGTCACTGCACACGCCAGAATTTCCGAGAGCGTGCCGGGAAGATCTTTGGCCTCAAACAAAGTGTGGAAGACATGCCCGGCGATCCGCGTGGAATCAACCTGCGCCAGGTATGCGTAGTACACCGCCTGATCGCGAGCTAGCTCCGCAGTGACAAGCACCGCAAGGCGTGTCGGGCAGTTTGCGTCAGTGCCGCCGCTGGATTACTGCGCCGGTTAGGCAGAAAGCACAGTGAGCGAATCCCTGCATCTACGCGCGCGCAAGGCAGCGCTGAACAGCGGATTGCTTATTTTGCAGTTCGGCGAGGCCGATTGGCCCGTGCTCTAGCGCACCCGCCAAATGCACGAGACGACGGCCAGTCGCCTGGGTGGTTGCGTGCCGTTCAGGTCACGCCCTACTGGTCAGCCAATTCCTCGCGCGCCGCTGCCTCTGCCGAACGCTCGCGATAGTAGGCGGTGACCGCCGGCCGATCCAGACGAGCAACCGCCTGGGCGATGGTATCCGAGTAGCAATTTCGGTACTCAATCGACTCGCTGTAGTAGCCGCCAATTGTGCGCGGCCCGCACGCCTGATCGGCGGCCAAGCGGATGCGGTTGTACAACCTGGCGACATCTCGCGGCTGCTGGAGATTCAAATCCCCGAACCGCACTTTCAATGAATTCGGCGCCGAATCTGCGAACGCGGCCGCGCATCCGAGCGCAAAGACTGACACGGCAGCCCCCACAAACAGTTCCTTTACGATAGTCATGCTCTCTCTCCAAGAAGGTGCTCTACCTTCATGCAGGCCGCCCGATGACCATTTCTTAACAGCTTCTTAACGCCCAGCACTGTAGCAGCGCACCGCTGCTCCAGCAAGCAAACGGCGGCCAGGAGTTCTCGTCCAGAGAACCGGCGATATAGCTGAAAAATAACAGTTTTCTGCGTGATCTCGGAAAGTAGCCCTGCGCTACGTGCCACCGGACCGCTCTGGGCATCCACAGCGCTTACGCACCAGAAAGGGGCGCTCTGGTGGATTGGCGGTATTTGGCGAGAAGGCGATCGGCTGAGAAGCAAGACGTGCCAAGGGACAGCAATTTTGCGCCGGCTCGCAGTGTCGGAATCAAGGGCACCCATAACGTGCATTCCGGCGGGGTCCCGTGGCCACGCGCCCGAAGATCCTCCGAGAGTAGGGCGCCCCTTCGAAGTGGTCCTTAATGAACCGGATCCTGGTTCGCAAACCCCTAATAAGCACGGCCGCGAGAGCCATGCCTGCCACAGCGCAAACACAGCCGAGCGTAGAGGCGTGTGTCCAGAGCGAGGGCTCGGGAATTTGATGGGCCGCTGTTGAGTGACAGTTGTTTGTGAGCTCACCCGTATCTCGCCGGGACGCGACCAGAAAAAGTGAGCAATCGCTGTTAAGAAACGAAGTGATTAATTGCCGTGAAAAGTCTTCAGCAAATTAAGAACCCGTAAATATTTTCCAATGAGCCTGCGCAGAGGGCTTTCTTAACAGGTCTCGGTGTAGCCGCTCAATAGCATCGTTAAGTAGCTTCAAGCTCGATGAATCGCATCGAGCGAATCGAACGCAATCAGCCTCAGCACGATCGGGCCGGATTCCCCACAACGCCGCGGTGTTCTGAAATCGGCGCACGCGCGGCTGGCGCGAAGAGCGCTAGCAGCGAGTTGCCTGGATTCGACGGCGTGCCCCGGTGGCCTGCGAGCTCAATTGCGGCCGCGGAATTGGAGGATGGATCATGTTGAATCGGAGCCTTGGCATCGCATTACTGGCGATGTCTCTCGCTAGCGCGCCTTTGATCGTGACCACAGCGCACGCTCAATCCGCTGACACGGTTTCTGTGGCTCAGGATAAGAGCGCGACGATAGGGTCGATTGACGAGATTGTGGTAACCGCGCAGAAGCGCGCCTCGACGGTGCAAACTACACCGGAGAGCATCGCGGCAGTCAGCAGTCAGGACCTGCAGGATGCCGGCGTTGCCTCCCTTGCCAGTCTTGCCCAGGGCACGCCCGGTGTGTCACTGAAGAGCGAAGGACCCAGCCAGACCGAGATCGAACTGCGCGGCATGACCTCGAGCGGCGGCAATTCGGCGACGGTTGGATTCTATCTCGACGATATTCCTCTAGCGGGACCCGCAAGCGCACAAAACGGTCACGTGGTGATTGATCCTGACCTCTATGACCTGAATCGCATCGAGATACTGCGTGGGCCCCAGGGCACGCTCTTCGGATCAGGTTCAATGGGTGGCACGGTAAGACTGATTACCAACCAGCCCAACTTGTCGCAGTTTCAATCGACCGCGCAGAGCGTCTTATCGGGCACTGAGGGCGGCTCATTCAATCACAACGACAATTTGATGGTTAATCTCCCGCTCATCAACGACACCTTGGCATTGCGGGTGGTGGCAAGCGAGAATTATACGAGCGGTTGGATCGACCGCATCGTGGCTGACCCCTTTCCTCTGGCCGGTGGGAATCCGGATGGCAACGTGCGCGGCGACGTGCTGGACGCCCCCGTCGAGAAGCAGTACCCGGGATCAAATGCCTATCAAATCTACGCGCAGCGCGCGACTCTGCTGTGGCAACCGATGGAGAGCCTCTCGGTCACACCTTCATTCTTTCACGAGGGCAGCACTCAGAACGGGATCAGCGCCTATGACAGTGATCCGGGCACGATGGCGCACTACCAGCCCTTTGACATCGCCGAGCCGCTGACCGATTCGCTGACAGCCTACAGTCTGAATGTGAACTACAGTCTCCCAGCGTTCGATATAACATCGAGCACCGCGCGTTGGAGCCGCGACTCCACGCAGGTCGAGGAGGCCAGCGAGGCCTTCAATAATCCGCTCGAAGAAATTACCTATAACTCGAACTACGGCCTTCCGAACCCGGGATATTATGGTGCCACCGGGTCCGGCCAGGAGCACGGCATGGAAAATGATCCATCCCATCAGCTCAGCGAGGAGCTGCGATTCACTTCGAAGGGCAGTGGAAAGCTCAGCTGGGTTGGCGGTCTCTATTACAGCGACTTCTACTCGTTGTGGACCTTCCACGGTACGACACCTAACTATTCCTCGTTCATGGATCTCGGCACGCTCGCGCCGGCAACCACACCCAACTGGTTCGATGCCTACTCGCCTACTACGCTCAAGCAGTATGCGGCCTTCGGTGACGCCACGTATGCGTTGACCAACGCGCTTAAAGTCGATGTCGGTGCCCGCGTGAATCACTACGATTATGACTTCTCTTCCTGTATCAGCGGCTGGGGATCTGGCAACGGTGCCGCTACGCCTTCGTGTTCCGGTCTCATCGCGCTAACATCGACCAGCTTCAACCCAAAATTCAATCTGACCTATACGTTCAGCCCGGACTTGATGGTGTACACCACCGCGGCGGAGGGCTTCCGCCCAGGCGGCGGGGACGCTCTCTATCCGACCACCGGTGCCGCCTGGGGAGGGGCTCTCCAGCAGCAGAACTATACGAACGGAAAGTGGCCCACCACGTATGAACCGGACTCTGTCTGGAGCTTCGAACTGGGCGAGAAGTCCAGGATGCTCAATCGCCGTCTGACTCTTGACGCCAGTGTCTTTTACGAGGACTGGCGCCACGTCCAGCTTGAGGCGTACCCCAACGACTGGGCATTGAACATCAATGGCAATTACGTCTCTATCTACGGCGGCGATATCGACATGCTTGCCGATCTGGGGGCCGGATTTCAGCTCAAGGTCTCCGTCGGATACTTACATGAATGGCTGGACGGGGGCCCGCATTGGGTGATCGCCCCGGTCCACCAAATGCCGGAGGTGGCGCCGGAGAGTGGCACCGTCGGTCTCAGCTATTCCAGGGCGCTAGGCGGCTCGTACGCATTCACAGCACGAGTCGAGAATTCGTACACTGGCACGCGCTACTCGATTTTCTTCTCGAACCCTTACGAGTTCACCGGTACGTACAAACAGTTGCCCTCATATGACCTGATCAATGTGCGCGCCGGAGTTAAATACCGCGATACCTGGAGCGCTACGCTGTTTGTCAGCAATCTTACTAACAAGCACGCCCAGCTGGAGAGCATGTTTACGGAGAATGAGCCCCAACCTGATTTTACCCGCATCGAAACCAACCAGCCGCTTACCGCAGGCGTTGATCTGACCTACCGCCTCTAGCCAGAAGTGTGCCGCCGGCTCGCATGTGGAAGTTTTATCGCGCCGGCAATGTCACTTGGCAGTTATCACGCGTTTCACTCTCTATATAGGGCTTGATTGAGACATCAGGGCGGGCGCGGTACGCCTGCGGCGCTGGCCGAGTTGACGGGTCAGCGAGCAAGCCTGCCCGGATGGCCATTGTCTATGGAGACTGCAGCCTCCGATAAACACTGGCCGCGATATTATGGGTCATGAATGCGCTCACCGCCTTTGGTCTATTCGCTGTATGTGCGATGCTCCTGTGTTATGCGCTCGAAGAGCGATCGCCATGGTGGATCCTTGCTTTCGGCATCTCCTGCATCCTCGGCTCTGTTTACGGCTTCTTGCAAGGTGCTTGGCCCTTCGGGGTTGTCGAAGGCGCGTGGTCGCTCGTCGCTTTTCGGCGTTGGTTGCTGCGCAAAACTACAGCCGCTAAGAAATAAGCCAGTCCTGCAACTAGTGCGTGAGGGCATACGCTACTGTCAAAGTAGACAGGGTGCGCCTGATCTAAATGCCCGATACTTCCAATGGGTGTCCTTTGATCGGCTCTCGCGCGACCACTCCTTGGAATGTATTCTCACGGCCGTCAACGGGTAAGCATGTCCTCATGGTCGTGGCCGCGGTTGTACTTCGGTGTGCAGGTTTTTCTCAAATTTAATACCCGGTCCTCAGATCGTTATTAAGCGGTCGGTCCTGAAGGAGGGAATCATGGCTCACGAACTGCAGACACGACACATACCGCGTCGACCCCGCAGCGCCGTCGGGACTATCAAGCGGCGCCTCGTGGTTCCTGCTGGCATCACGCAGCAGGCGCTTCAAATTCCCATCACGAACGTCTATGGCGGCGGGGACTACACGGCTGCCATCCTCGTCGGCACGAAAGGTCAGAGCGCGAACGTTATCCTCGACACCGGGAGCAGCACGCTGGCCGTGACGAAGAAGGCGTACGACCCAGCGAAGGACAGGACACCGCCCAAGGCGACGACGCTCGCCCAGGTCATCCTTTACGGGACGGGTGGTTGGGCTGGCCCGGTGCTGGGTACACAGGTCGCTCTTGGCGGCGTCGCGCTCGCCGGCGCGCAGATCGCGCTCGCTGTGGATCAGGAGGCAGACAACTTCGGTGAGGCGGGCGGGATTCTAGGACTCGCCTACAACGCGCTCAACTCAGCCTCAGATACTGGCAAGGCAACGTATCCGTGGCCCTATGCTGTGAAGGGTACGAACGCGGGCCTTGAGGCTTTCGAGAACAAACTTGCGAAGGACCCATCGACCGACGTCGACCCCTATTTCAGCCAGCTGGCGAGCCAGGGCGTTGTTGCGAACAAGTTCGCTTTCTATACGCTGCGCTCGTTTCCTCGCGTCGCAACGGCCAATGCAAGCTTGCCGGTTCTCGCCCAGGATCCCTACAACCAGGGCTTTCTCATTCTTGGTGGTGGTGATGGACCTGCACAAGCCAACCTCTATAGCGGTACCTTCTCCAATGCTCTGGTCGTCGACGATCTGTACTACAACGTGAATCTCAAATCGGTCCAGGTTACTGGCGGCGGAGCCGCGGTCCAGGCAGCAGCGCTTCAGGCCCAGTACGTCCAAGACGCCGGATCGAACGCCATCGTAGATTCCGGCACTAATTCGCTGGTGCTTGCACCGGATGTTTTTGCCGCAGTCCTGAAGGGCTTGGGAGCGGTCAACTCCCAGTTCCCGGCGTTGCTTCAGTCCACGCAGCCGGTTCCGGTTGGCCAGCTCAAGCTGGCGGCGTGGCCCAATATTGTGTTCGTCCTTGCCGGCCAATCTGGCGACGTGGCTTTAACGGTGACGCCACAGACCTACTGGCAAGTCGATAGCCCAAGCCCTAACGTCGCGAGTTCTGTCGTCTCGGGGATGCCTGCGCAAAGCCCCAATCAGTCGATACTGGGGCTGCCGCTCCTGAACAATTACTACACGGTTTTCGACCGGACGGTGGGGCAGGGCATCATCCGCTTCGCTCCGATCAAGACCCCGGCGTAAGGAGGGTCGTGTCTTGAGCCAAAATCGCCCCGTAAAGCGCCTCGGTGTGACCGCAGTCGACGCCGCACAAGCCGCTCCCGTTATCCAGAACACGCCGCCCTTGCCCGTCATCGATTTCGGCAAGATCGGAATGACTGCCCCGGGAGTCCCAGCGACCCCTGGCAGCCTGCCTTCCGCCGACACAGTCGTCCTGTGTTGGGCCGAGGCCGAATGGGCCGCGCTGCAGCACGTGTTCGTCAGCGGCTCACAATCGATGTCGTACTCCGCCGCCGGCAACTCGTCGTGGCCTGGATGGTTCAAGCTCACGACGCCTAATGTGCCCGCCGGAGTGGAGGGTGGCTACTGGGGCTACTATCGCCTGGTCACCTTGGGGCAGAAAAACGTGCTGCTCTTCAAGAGCAACGTGCACCTCGATGAGACGAACGGACAGGCCAATCTGGAGCAGCTCGTTCAGCTGTTCGCCAAGAGCGTAAAACCCAGTACTGTCCTCTCAACCGGCACCGCAGGCGGCGCGCGCACGGGCGACTCGATCGGAACAGTGAATGTGGTGAACGCCGGTACGCTGCTTGAGAAGGGCAATCCGTCCACCTGGCCTACCTACGGCAATGCCTGGGCACCCGCCTGGGGGCTGGTCCGATCCGCCGGCTTGACCCAGCAGCTCATGGCCATCCCGACCACGACCGCAGACCTGCAGTCGCTTGCCATGCAGTTCAACAGCAGGTACGGGAAGAACTACGCACTGACGCAGCTCAATCCCAACAACCTGTGCAACGGAGCGCCGGTACCTGCAGTGAACAACCTGACGCCGGGCACCTCGCTCCTGACCGCGACGTCGTTTGCTGTGGCCAATACCAGCGGAAACTACCAACAGTTCGCCTGCGTCGAAATGGACGACGCTGTGATCGGGGAAGCCTGCAAGAAGGTTGGCATTGCATTCGGCTTCGTGCGGAACATTTCCGATCCCGTGCAGAATGTCGCGCTCCCCTCGAAGGATCAAGGCCTCTGGGGGGAGATCGTGTACCAGGCCTACGGCTTCTATACAAGCTACGTAGGGGCGCTCGTGGCTTGTGCGATCCTGGGCTGATGTCCTGTCGATCGGTACGCCTAAAATATTCAGTTGTGGCGACTAGCTCAAATGCCCCATCAGTGCCAGGCGGATCGCCGCGGCGGTCTTGTTGGCGGCGTTGAGCTTTGTAATGACGTTATGAATATGAAAATTCACAGTCCGCTCTGAGATATGCAGAATGTCGGAGATCTCCCCAGAAGTCTTGCCCTCGGCCGTCCATCGCATCACTGTAATCTCGCGGGGTGAAAAGCGCAGCTGCACCTCCGGACAGATACGCCGAATGACCAGCTTGGTCATCGATACGTGCGCAACCTGGGTCATCCAAAGGAGCTTAGGGACTTTGGTTTTTAACTCCGCGTCGCATAACTCCTCGTCTGATCGCGCCACGGTGATCATGCCGGCCACACCGGAGGGATCGCGGCATGGCTGCGCCCACCCGTAGCGTAATCCCTGACTGCGTGCGTCCTCCCAGAAGTCGCGGCTTGCCGCGAACACCTCATCAGTCCATACCAGTGGTAGCAGGGAGCGCAATCCGTGGCGCACCGTGGGGTCGATGTTCAGGTAGCCCTGGCAGCGATACTTCTGGTGCCAGGCGTGCGGAAAATTGTCGTACACCTGGATACGAGGGTTTGAGATGGGCAGCGGCGGGCGAACGCCATAGGAGCACAAATCAAAGCCCTCTGCGCGCACGAGTTTAACCAGTGCCGCAAAGAGCTGCTCTTCGCTTTTTGCGACGCACAGGGACTGAAGCTGATCATCCTGCCAGCTCTTCACGGCGCACCTGCCACCCCGCCATAGCGGTGCGGGGACTGTCAGTCCTGACGATACAGCATGGATGGAAGATCGTGTACCGTAATCATGTTGCCAACCGGTAAATCGACAGTGGCTGAGGTGATTCGGATACCCCAAGGCGCGCCTTCGCTCGGAATTGTGCCTTCCGGTGATGGCTATCTGCGGTTAACCCAGGTGCAGTTGCGCACCGTGCCGCTGGTCCATCTGATTTCGGGGGTGGATGCCGAAGCTGCGGACCCGATATCGGGATCCGTCGGTGCTTCAAAATCGAGCATCGCTGGCTATACAGAGTGGGCCAGCCTTACCTCACCGGCCTTGTCGCTGGGCTGGGACTGGCTTCTGGAAGGCCGTGACAGCGAGCTTCGATACCTGCGGGTCGACGAGCCTCGCAGCAACATCATGCTGCTGGATATCCACCACCGGGACCTGGGCCCCATGCAGACCAGCGTGGCTCTGGCGCTGTTCGTCGATGAGCTGGCCTGGGAACAGACGGTCGCCGAGTATGTGCGAAGGCGTTACGGCTGATGCCCTGTCAACTTTGACAGTTTCATAAAGCCTTTTGCGCTCGTCCAATGAGCTCATTCCAGAAGAATGGAGTAGGGTCTCATGCGGGTCATCTCCGGCGCCGCAGCGCGTCTTCCGCCCGGCCTTTACCAGAGACTCGCTCATTACCGCTATCAGGTTTTCGTGGAGCATCTGGGCTGGCAGCTTCCGGCCCAGGGCGAAGCGGAGACAGACCCGTTTGACGGTCCAGAGGCGGTCTACGTCGTCGCCGAAGAGCCCAACGGCGAACTCTCCGGCTGTGCGCGGCTGCTGCCAACCAGCTCGCCGTATCTGCTATCTAGGAATTTTCCTGAAGTCCTGAATGGGGCGCCGGCGCCGTGCGATTCCACGATCTGGGAATTGTCGCGGTTCTGTGCCGTGCAGCTTTCGAGCCGCAAACACACCTCGCTCTCGGACTTCCCCAATTCCTCGGCGGCCATGCTGATGCGCGCCGCGATGAGCTGCGCCGCCGATTATGGTGCTCGCCGCCTGGTGACGGTCACGGCCCTTGCAATGGAGCGGCTGATCCGGCGACTGGGCATTCACTCTCATCGCATGGGGCCGCCCTGCGTTGTCAACGGCGAGCCGATCTATGGCTGCTGGATAGAGCTGTAGGCTTCAGCACAATTATAAGAAATATCCTCATTCGATAGAGCGCCATGACGGGAATACACGACGCCACCGTCGCGGTCAACGATGCGCAAACCCGAGTAGATCGGGCCTCTGCCGAACTGCAACAGGCGCAAGCGAACCAAGCCGCAGCAACCGCGGCTGGTAGCTCTGCGCCTAATTCAAATTCATTCTTCAAGAGTTGGCTACTGCAGAACCCACGCTACAAAGTTCTCACTATCGCGTAAACTTGAGTTTGCGATGGTACCTTGGTACATTGGTACCAACAGTCCGAAGACTGGAAGTAGCTACGATGCGACCAAACCTTGAGATCGAGCGCGTCCAAACAGGGGTGCGGATGGAGCGCCGCCTGCTCAAAGTGCTTAAGGCGCTGGCCGAATATAAGAACATGACGCTTGGCGATCTGTTGGAAGGCATCGTGCTGCATGCATTTGAAGGAAAGAGCCCGTTCAGTGCACAGACCCGGCGCAAAATCGCTGAACTCAAAGTCATCTACGCCTTCGACCTTGAAGCACAGGCGAGTCATCGTATGACGGAGAGGTCATGACCGACGAGGAGTTTCTTCGGGCGCTCGAAGACTGCACGCTTGGCCAGAGTGAATTCGGCCATCGGGCGCATGTGCGCGCGGGTTACCTGTACCTGAAGCAATACGGTTTTGCTAAGGCTCTGGAGCGATTGCGGCAGTCGATCTGCGCGTACGCGACCTACCATGGGAAAACCAATCGCTATCACGAGACGATCACTGTGGCGTATCTCGCCCTTATCCACCAATGCATGTTTGAGCGTGGGGACGGCGGAGACTGGATGACATTCGCGCAAGCCAACCCGCCGCTCTTGAATTCGGAGCTGCTAGGCCATTATTACGATCGGGACGTGCTTGAGTCAGAAGCCGCTCGTCGGGTGTTCTTGTTGCCGGGCTCGAATCTTGGAGGCGAGTCGTCAACCAGTGAGAGCGGGCGTATTGCTATGAGTCGAGGCGGCGGATGATCCGCGCGATGCGCCCGGCGGCGACGCTCTGCGGCTGTTAAGGCGTGGGCAAGGAGGCAAGGATGGGATCAACAAACGTTATCCGGGCATTTATCGCCCTCTGGTGGACGCTCGGAATCTTGCTGATTGTGTATAGCGTTCAGACAGCTTGGCAGGCGATTTCGGCGGGGCCAACTGGCCTCGGGGTTCATGTTGTTGCGCTTGCATCCATTGAGACTATTGCAGCGCTGCTGTTTCTTGTTCCGAGGACCATGCGCGCCGGTGCAATCTGCCTTCTGGCGGCATTCGCTGGTGCATTCGTACTGCACGGCATAAAGCGAGAGTTTCCCTCGCAGCTGCTACTTTTCGCGGTTGCAGTGACCTTCGTCATGATTCACGGGCGAGTGCCACTTCGAATGCTGTTAGCAAAGGGAAATAGTACGGAGATATAAATCGCAGACGGATCGTCGTGACGGTCGCCACAGGCCTGGTCCGAGGCCAGCGGACCTTCGAGCCCCGGGTGGACAGCCTGCTGTTCTATGGTAACAACCCTCAGGCAGCCGCCTGGGCTGGCCTTACGTCCGCACGCGCCTTTTCTAGTGCACTGCAGCTGAATTGCTCGCCTTCGCAGTGTTTTGCCGTGGGCGAGCCGTCGTCTTCTAAATTATGATCAATCCATAAGGGACCCCATCACTTGAGAGCAAACCGCTACCCGGAGCCGCAGTCATGACTGACGATACCGCCTACATACCGCCCAAGATCTGGACCTGGACCAAGGAGAACGGTGGCCAGTTCGCCAACACCAACCGCCCAGTGGCCGGCCCGACGCACAACAAAGATCTGCCGGTGGGCCGCCACCCGCTGCAGCTCTATTCATTGGCCACGCCCAATGGCGTGAAGGTGACCGTAATGCTGGAGGAGCTGCTGGCGTGCGGTCACTCGGGGGCCGAATATGATGCGTGGCTGATTAACATTCGCGAGGGCGATCAGTTTGGTTCCGGTTTCGTCGGCGTAAATCCGAACTCCAAGATTCCGGCTCTGATGGATCGCAGCGGGCAGACCCCGATCCGCGTCTTTGAATCGGGCGCGATACTGATCCACCTGGCTGAGAAGTTCGGCGCCTTCCTGCCTACGGCGCCTGCCGCCCGGGCGGAGTGCTTGTCATGGCTGATGTGGCAAATGGGCTCGGCGCCCTACCTGGGCGGCGGCTTCGGTCATTTCTATGCCTACGCGCCAATCAAGATCGAATACGCCATCGACCGCTTCGCCATGGAGGTGAAGCGACAGCTGGATGTGTTGGACCGGCGTCTGGCCGAGAGCGAGTATTTGGGCGGCACGCAGTACACCATCGCCGACATTGCCGTGTGGCCCTGGTACGGCGCGCTCGCCAAGGGTCTGGTCTACGAGGCCGGCGAGTTCCTGCAGGTGGCCGAGTACAAGAACGTGCAGCGCTGGACCGAGACCATCGCCAAGCGACCGGCGGTGCAGCGCGGACGGATGGTGAACCGCATCGTTGGGGAGCCGGCGAGTCAGCTGCGCGAGCGACACGAAGCAAGCGACTTTGACACCAAGACGAAGGACAAGCTCACGGCGGTGGGGTGAGGGGCGGCGGCTTACCAGAGGCCGCTTGGGGTAGGGCTTACATTCCAGCAATCGTGCATCCGGCGAGGCAACCGCCTACCAATCAGATGAGAGCTACTGTCCGAGCGGCAGACGCACGGTGAACTCGCTGCCCAGGCCCAGACCGGCACTGACTGCCGCCACGTTGCCCCCGTGCTTTTCCACGATCGCGCGCACCAGCGCCAGACCGATGCCAAGGCCGGAGCCAGAGCGCGGCGCTGTGGCATGGACCTGCATGAAGAGGTTAAAGATATGCGGCAGCGTATCCGGCGCAATGCCAATGCCGGAGTCCCGAATCCGAACTATCGCGCTGCCATCGGATACATGCACTGACACGGCGATCTCGCCGCCGATGTCGGTGTATTTCGAGGCGTTGCCCAGCAGGTTCACAAAGACCTGCTCGAGTCTCGCGGCATCGGCCACCAACCACACGCTGGATTCCTGCCCCGATAGCGTCAGCCGCTGACTGCGCCGCTTGAGTTCCCACTCAAGTGTTTCCGCGGCGTTGCGCAACACCGCCCGCAGATCCACGAGTTCGCACTGCAGCTCAAGCTGTCCACGCGTAATACGCGTGATATCCAAGAGGCCACCTACCAGAAACGCCATTTGCTGCGTCTGTCGTTCAATGAGTCCAAACATTTGATGCTGGAGGGCGACCGCGGCGCTCTTTGGGCTGCGCAGCACTTTGACCGCGTTCTGAATCGCCCCAATGGGGCTACGCAGCTCATGGCACACGGTTGCGAGAAATTCGTTTTTTAGACGATCCGTGCTGCCAAGCTCCTTGATCCGTCCGAGCAAGGGCAGCCGATCATAGGGATCGTGCTCACTTCGCAGGCTCCCGCCAATCTCAGGCAGCACGTTTAACCCCATATTGTGCCTAAGCGCCAGCTCGGCAGGCGCGCGCAACAGAGCTGATACTGACTGTTTGGCTTCCATGGGTGTCGCTCCATCCGTTGTTCTCTGACGGACAAAGACTACAAGCGGGGCGGCATCTGTTCCGTTCGGTAGCAGACGCATCCGAAGTTTCTGAGGAGGAGTTAGCTCGAGCGGATGCAGCGCGCTAGAAGAACCGGGCGCTCGCGGATGGGCCAGCCGCTCGGGATCTGCGCCTGCGAAGCGCCACCTATCCGGCTCAGCCCACTTAGAACGTCGTGGCTCTTGGACAGGATTGCCTGCCTGGCAATGAACTGACTTAAATCTGTAGCATTCAAGGCCGCAGAGCGCTTACGGCGGCGTGGCTGTTCCTGCCGCCCTAAGTTGTGGCACCTGACAACAGGCGCGGATCAAATCAGCGCCTGCCTGCTCGATGGCTGATCGAGCGCGAAGACAGATTGCTTCCGAGCAACGCCCTCAAGTGTTGATGTGCACGCCGCCGATGAGCCAGAACACGAGAATTATGATCAAGACCAGACCTAGCGCACCGCCCAGTCCACGGCCACCATAGCGATTGTACCCATAATAACCGCCACCGCCGCCCAGCAGCAGTACCACCAGAACGATGATCAGAATGGTGCCCATCTCATACCTTCCTTACCTAATTCGAGGGAAAAGCGACCGAGGGAGCCGTGGTTTCAGCGGCACCTGGATGCCGGCCTGCACAGTACTCGAGCGTGCTGACCAGTTCTGCGCGTGCCGAGCAATTCAGGCTGTGAGCACGTCATTCGCCTCTGCGTAGGCTACTGGTCATTCACTGGACGCAGCCAATGAGGCAAGGTTAGCGCGCGGCCTCGTCAGCGACTGTGCGGGAGCGTACAAAGAGGCTGCTTCAGGCACCCGAAATGCACGGAATATCCGCCCCGAACCCCTCGGGCGCAGTGTGGCTGTGCCGCGCCTGCGAAGCGGTGCGCGCGAGCGCCTACCCGGCGCGCGTGCCGCGCGCGAGCGTACGAAGGCCCCCTGCCACGTAGGGACCCAGGCGTGCCCTTAACGCCGCGACATCATCCGAGCGGCACAGGCCATTGGAGAGCACGTCGAGCCGGCCGGTTTCGGCCAGTGAAAGCGTGAGCGCGCCAGTGAGGAAATTGTAGCCCCAGTAAATGTCCTCCGGCGCTGCACCGGGGAGCGATTCCATGACGGCCTGGATAAACTCGTGCACTACGCCGTTGAAAGTCTTTCCCATCAGCGTGCGGCCCCACTCAGGTGAGTTGTTCACATAGGCGAGCAGCGAGAAGTAGCTGTGCCAGCCAGGGCCGGCGTGCGCAAGCCGATCAAGGATCGGGTTGAAAAACGCGCCCACCACCGCCTCGGTGCTCGGCGCCTGCGGGGCGGCTTTCAGCCGCTCCTCAATAAGCCGCCGTCGCCGCTCATCATTGAGCACATGGCCGCGTCGCTCGATGACTTCCGCGAGCAGATTCTTCTTGGTGCCGAAGTGGTAGTTAACCAGCGCCAGCTTGACCCCGGCCTCACCTGTTATGTCCCGCAGCGATACGCCGTGGAATCCACGCCGCGCAAACAGCTTCTCGGCGGCATCCATCAGCTTGTCTTTGGTCGTGCGCTTGGGGCGGGGCATGCAGGTACCTGAATTAACTGGCTAATACTAAACCGCTTTCGCCGTGCTGTCCGCTGCCGAAGGGCTGCTGGATGCGAGCTGTGCGGGCTCATGCGGTCTCGCTAGATCACCGTTGCATTGGAACGATGGTTCAATTATTCTTGAACACACGTTCAAGTTCTAGTTAATCTTGACGTCTAAATTATAAATAAATCGGGGAGGGTCGAACCATGTTGCGCAGGTTCTGTACTGCTTTCACTGCCGCAGTTTTCCTAATGAATGCCGCCGTGGCGGCTGATCCGGACAGCGCCGCCACCAGTTCAGCGGTGGCCAGCAACGGCGGGGTTGAGGAAGTCGTCGTGACTGCGCGCCGGCGCTCCGAGCAGCTACAGAACGTCCCTCTGGCCGTGACCGCGCTCAATGCCGATCAGCTGGTGACCCAGAACGTGCAGAACCTGACCGATGTCACCGCGGTGACTCCCAACATCGAGGTCAATGCCGGGCGCGCGACCAGCAGCACGATCAATGTCTACATCCGCGGCGTAGGCCAGAGTGATCCGCTGTGGGGCAATGAGCCGGGCGTTGGCATCTATCTGGATGATGTCTATATCGCCCGCCCGCAGGGCGCCTTGCTGGATCTGTACGATGTCGATCGCATCGAGGTGCTGCGCGGACCGCAGGGCACGCTCTACGGCAAGAACACGATTGGCGGGGCAATCAAGTACATCACGCGCGATATCAGTGCCTCGAACGACCCGTACTTTGATGCCTCGGTGACCGGTGGCAGCTATGACGAGCGCGATTTCAAGTTCGCCGCATCGGCGCCGGTCGTGGCTGACCATGTTTACTTCGGGGTTGCCGGGGCTTTCCTGCGCCACGACGGCTGGGGCGAGATCGTGGACGATGGCATGCCGCGGCCCTACAACGCCGTCGGCCAGGATGTGGATGACAAGAATGTACTCACCGGTCGCGCCAATCTCACCATCATCTGGGGCCAGAGCTCCAAGCTGAAGATACTGGCCGACTCGATGGATGATCGCTCCAACGAGGTCGCCGGACAGCGCCTTTCCGCCAATCCTTACCTCGAGGATCCGCTCGACAGCCGTTTCGACACCTACACCGACATGCCGGTCGACAAGGATCGGGCCGCATTCTTTGGTTATTCGGGCACCTACACGCAGGATTTCACTGATGCCCTGGCCTTCAAGACAGTGCTCGCCTACCGCCAGGGCGAAACACACCAGTTCATCAATTTCAGTGAGCTCGATGCCCCGTGGTTCGAGGTGCCGGGTAGCTACAAGGATCACGAGACCACCGGCGAGATGCAGCTGACCTACACCGGCTCACAATGGAAAGGCGTTGCCGGTCTTTATTATTTCAACGGTACGGCCGCCGGAGCCTACGATGCAGTCTTAAGCCTGGGCGGGGCACCGCTGGCTCCGGGGTTACCGCCCGGTCTTACCCAGCTGACCGAAGGCAGCATCATCACCAACAGCTACGCCGGCTACTTTGATACCACCTGGACTCTGGCGCCGCGCCTGAACATGGATGTCGGTGCGCGCTGGAACGAGGATCAGAAGACCGCAAGCGTCTATGTCTCGGCCGTCAACGCCGGGACACTCGCGCCCGATGCCACCTTCTACAACCCCAATAATCCGCCGGTCGGGTTCGTGCCGCTGGGCGGCCCGGAGACCGACTACACCAACAAGCACAGCTTTGTGAACATTTCACCCCGTTTCGGGTTCGACTATCACTTCACCGACGATGTCATGGGTTATATCTCCTACAGCCGCGGCTTCAAGAGCGGTGGCTTCGACATGCGCGGCAACGAGACCGCAGATCCCGGCACCGAAAACGGCTACCGCTCGGAAGAAGCTGACAGCTATGAGCTCGGCGTGAAATCGATGCTGTTTGATCGGCGCCTGACGCTGAATCTGACCATCTTTTACTCCCCCTATAACGATGTGCAGATCACGACGCAGCAGTTCGAGCTGGTTGCCGGTGCTCCGACCAACGTGACGGCGGTACTGAATGCCGGTACGCAGCTGAATCAGGGCGTCGAATTCGAATCGGTTTGGCGCCCGATCGAGCCGCTGACGTTGACGGCTAACATTGGCTACCTCGATGCCTACTACAAGGATTTTCTGGTCGGTTGCCCAACGCCTGCACCGGGCTGCTTCGTGAATGTCTCGTCGCAGAATTCACCGGTCGATGCGCCGCGCTGGACGGCATCGCTGGCGGGTGTTTACGTGTGGAACGTGGCCGGCGGCGATCTGAGCGCGCACTCCACCTTTCGCTACCAGAGCTTCACCAAGGTGGCCAACACCGAGACGAGCGTCACTGACCAGGGCGGTTATGCCGTGCTGGATGCGGGCTTGGCCTACGCGATGGGCAAGAGCTGGCGCTTCTCTGTCGAGGGCAAGAATATCCTCGATCGGTGGTATCGGGTCGCCGGCTACGACTTCGGCGCCTTTGGCACCGGGCCCGAGGGCGGCCTGAGCCAGATCGGTTACTACGGTGCACCGCGCACCGTACTGGCGACGGTGAACTACCGTTACTGAGCGCGTGGCGCGCGGCCTTTGCGCCGCGCGCCAGCGACCGCCATCAGCACCAAGCACCGCGGGACGATCAGCTCGTGATCCCAGACACTCAGGATCGGAAGCTCGCACCGGGCGACGGTTGGAGGCAACTGCTTCCCGCCACGGCCTCTTGCCCATGAACTGCTTTGATTCGAGTGTCGCTCTGCTGCCGGAGGTCCTGGCACTGCACGGCCAATGGCGCAGCGCGCACACGGCGCTGATCGAGGGCGAGCGCTCGCTCAGCTGGGGAGCATTCGACAGGCTGCTCAATCAGGTAGCCAATGGGCTGCGCGCGCTCGGGGTTCAGCCCGGGGACCGCGTGGCCGTGCTGATGCACAACAGCCTGGAAATGGTCGTGGCATTGTTTGGCACGCTCAAGTCGGGCGCGGTGGTGGTACCGCTGAACCTCTCGGTCACCGATCAGACACTGATCGAGATGGTGTGCGACTGCGGCGCCGTCGCGCTGCTTGCCTCGGACGAGCAGTGCCTACGCGTGGATGCCCTGCGGGCCCAGCTTCCGAGCATCCTCGAGCAGGCCTATGTGGGCCTCAATGCCCCCGCCGTGCGCTGGCACCAGTTTGCATCGTGGGTCGAGCAGCAGGAGCCGACAGCGCTGGCGCAGTCCGTGCAGCCTGACAGTCCCTGCAACATTATTTACAGCTCCGGGACCACCGGAGTGCCCAAGGGCATCGTGCACTCTCACCTGTGCCGGCTGCGTTGGGCGGTGGAACTGGGCGCGGCGCTTCGCTACCACTCCGGCGCGGTGACGATCTGCTCACTCGGCTTGTTCTCCAACATCAGTTGGGTGTGCATGCTCTCGACCTTCCACGCCGGTGGCACCGTGGTGGTGATGCGCTCATTCAAGCCCCATGACCTGCTGGCCCTTATCGAGCGCCACGAGGTGACGCACGGTGCCTTCGTGCCGGTGCAGCTGCAGCGGATCCTCGATTCGGGTGCGGACGCTGCGCATCCGGGCCGCACCCTCCAGACCTTGATGTGCTGCGGCTCGCCGCTTCCGGCTGACACCAAGCGCGACATCGCCGCCACGCTCGGCTGCCAGCTGATCGAACTCTACGGGCTGACCGAGGGTCTGGTGACGACGCTGGCACCGGAGGATTTCCGTCGCAAGCTCACCTCCGTGGGCAAACCGTTGCCGGGAGCTGATCTGCTGCTGCTCGATGAGTCCGATCGACCGGTGCCCGTGGGGGAGGCGGGCGAGATCGTGGGGCGCAGCAGCCTGATCATGTCCGGTTACCACAACCGACCCGATGCCGATGCCGAGGCGATGTGGATCGCTCCTGATGGGAAGCGCTGGTTCCGAACCGGCGATATCGGGCGCCTCGATGCCGAAGGCTTCCTCTATATTGTAGATCGCAAAAAGGACATGCTGCTCTCCGGGGGCCAGAACGTTTATCCTGCGGACATTGAAGAAGTGATGCGCCGGCACGAAGCCATTGCCGAGATTGCTGTCATCGGTGTGCCCAGCGAGCGCTGGGGCGAGACGCCGCTGGCGGTTGTGGTGTTGCACGCCGGGCAGGGCATCAAGCCCGAGCAGCTGATGGCCTGGACCAATGAGCGGGTGGGCAAGCAGCAGCGCGTCTGTGGCGTGGTGTTTCGGGATGCGTTACCGCGCAATCCCAATGGCAAGATCCTCAAGCGTGAGCTGCGCCGCGAATACGTCAGCGCCGCTGCCAACTCGGAGTCACGGCCATGAGTAACCTGCCTCATAAATCCGGAGCCATGGCCGCGCCGGTGCGCAGCTACCAGTTTTACGTGCTCGCCATCCTGCTGATCGTCTATACCTTCAACTTCATTGATCGGATCGTGCTCGGCATCCTGGTGGCACCGATCAAGCTTGAGCTGCACCTGACGGACACCGAACTGGGCTTCCTGGGCGGGACGGCCTTCGCGCTGTTCTATACCGCCCTCGGGGTGCCGATCGGCTGGCTGGCCGATCGTGTCAACCGCGTCTGGATCATGGCGGGCGCTCTGGCCTGCTGGAGTGCCTTCACGGCAGGCTCCGGCGTGGCCCACAGTTTCCTGCAGCTGTTCGTGGCGCGCCTGGGTGTCGGTGTGGGCGAAGCCGGCGGTGTCGCGCCGGCGTATTCGCTGATCAGCGACTACTTTCAGCCCAGCCAGCGGGCACGGGCGCTCGGCTTTTACTCGCTCGGAATTCCCGTTGGCAGTGCGCTCGGGCTGCTCTTTGGCGGTTACCTGGCCGTTGCGGTCAGCTGGCGGGCCGCATTCATCGTGCTCGGCATCGCAGGCATCCTGCTGGCTCCGCTGCTGATCGCGACACTGAAGGAGCCCAAGCGCGGTGGATTAGATGCGGGACCGAGGATTGCTCCGGCCTCGCTGACGGAAGTGACGCGTACGCTGCTCGCCAAGCCCAGCTTCTGGCTGCTGTCCGGCGGTGCGGCCTGCAGTTCGATCATGGGTTACGGCCTGCTGTTCTGGCTGCCCTCGTTTTTCATGCGAAGCTACGGTCTGAGCATCATGCAAGTCTCGCATTTCTATGCCGGCCTGCTGCTGATCGGTGGCGTGGTCGGTATCGGGGTCGGCAGCGTGCTGGCCGATCGGCTGGGAAGTACAGCGCGCGCTGCCTACGCACTGATCCCAGCGGTAGCGTTCTTCCTATTATTGCCGTGCTACGCCTACGGCGTATTTCGTCCCCCAGGCGCCTTTGCCTTTGCATTCTTCCTGATACCTACCGCCCTGCAACTGGCGTGGCTCGGTCCGGTGATCAGCGCCATCCAGCATCTCGTGCCAGCCAATATGCGTACCGTGGCCTCAGCAACTTTTCTGTTCGTCAATAACCTGCTCGGCCTCGGGCTCGGCTCGCTGCTGATCGGATTTGCCTCGGATCAGCTCAAAGCCCGCTTCGGCAGTGAATCGCTGCGCTATGCGATCCTCGGCGGGACGGGTTTTTATGTGCTGGCGGCCATACTGTTCCTGCTGGCAGCCCGCTACATAAAGCGCGATTGGATCGAGCAGGCGCCTTGAGCGCTGTGGCGCTGGCCGCGGTGTCTGGGGACAGCATAAAGATCATGGAGTAGTCATGGAGCAACATGAAGCCTGGACACTGGATCCTGCGCTGTTCGACCCGCAGCGGATTCCGGCACTTACTAAGGCCTTTAATGCGCAGGCCGAAGCGCTGCTGGCGAGCATACCCTCGATCCTGCAGCTGCCGCCGGCAGTGATCCGCGAGGCGCGCGCCAGTGGCAGGTCAGTCCTGGGACCCGTGGTGCTCTCGCCCAAGGGCGAGAACCGCACGCTTGAGACGCCGCATGGCGTACTGCCGGTGCGCGTGTTTGCGACGCCCGCGGCCCGCGGCGTCCTGCTTCATCTTCATGGCGGTGGCCTGGCGCTCGGTTCGCATGACCAGCAGGACTTCCTGCTCGAGCCGATCGCGAATGCCACGGGGCTTGCAGTTGTCAGCGTCGGCTATCGTCTGGCGCCCGAGCATCCTTATCCGGCGGGCCCCGATGACTGTGAGCGCGCCGCGCTGTGGCTGATCGAGCACGCGAAACGCGAGTTCGGTACCGATCAGTTGTACATCGGTGGGGAATCGGCTGGAGCTTACCTGTCGGCGGTCACGCTGCTGCGCCTGAAGGATCGGCATGGACTGCGCCCGTTCCGTGCCGCGGTGCTCACCTACGGGCACTACGATATGAGTCACCTCAGCCCCTCGGCGCGCCTCTGGGGCCCACGAAATCTGGTCATATCGACACCCATCATCGAGCAGTTCTTCGACTGGTTCATCCCGCCACAGCAACGCAATTTGCCGGATGCCTCACCGCTCTACGGGAACCTTGCAGGATTGCCACCGGCCCTGTTCACGGTCGGAACGCTCGATCCGCTGCTTGATGACACGCTGTTTATGGTCAGCCGCTGGATCGCGGCCGGCAACAGCGCGGAACTCGCGCTCTATCCGGGCGCCATCCATGGCTTCAGCCTGTTTCCCTACGAGCAGGGCGTGACCGCCAACCAGCGCATTGTGCAGTTTCTCAAGGAACGCATCTCAGCCGCGGCCTGAGCGCCGGGGAGCTGAGGCCGGCCGGAACGGGCCAAGGTATTGTCGTTGGATCTGTTCGAGCTGGACGCCTGTCAGCGCTCACTCAGTGAGCTTTAGAGCCGGTCTTGCCCTGCCAGATCGCCATTTCCTCGGGCGATCCCTGGGCACGAATCCCGTTATCAGCCAGGATGTTTTCGGTTGCGCTCACCGTTTCAGTGCGGGGGAATACCAGCGATTCGCCCATTCGGTTGGCGAAGGCAAACACGACAAATGGGTCCTTTAGATCGCGCAGCAGTGCGACCAGATGCTTAAGACTTCGCACGTGCACCCCGTTGACCGAGTCCACGACCAGACCGGCTGGACTGCTGTACCCCTTGGCCAGATCGCTCGGAAAGAAGGGGGATGGCACGACAACGAGTTCATCGTGCTGTGCATCTGGCGCCGCGCCAAGCCCTGAAATCAACGGGCTGCCCAGAAAGGCCAGCCCCAGCAGTGCGTTGCCGGTTCCGGACAGGAGTCCCAGATATTGGGGAGAGGCGCGCGAGAACACGAGCGGTCCATAGATGAAATAGGACGGGTAATCGCCTTCCAGGGGCGGCATCAGCCGCGGGTTTTCTACGCCGACTGGCAATTGCACATGGAGGGTCTTGCCGGCTCGGATGATTGTCAGTGGGACGGTGCCGTCCTTGTAGATCTGCTGCACGCGGTATTGAAAGGCCACGCGCAGATCATCACTGACCTTAACCATGCCCTGATCGTCTATAGGCCAGCTGCCGATTTGAGTGATGACGTCCCATTCCTTGAGCGGATAGGAGCTCTCGGCTGAATAAGGCCGATGAACGACGATTCCCGTGACCGACTTGTCGAGCTGAAGAAAATGACGCAGCGGCAAACTCTCGAGCGTCTGCAAATCGTCATGAATTGCCGGCTTGCCCTGATAATGGCCGTCCGCGATTTCCCTCAGGAAAAGTTCAATTTCCTCGTTGGGAATGATGTACCCGATGTTTTGTGTATCGCCACCGGCTCTGCTAAATGCAAGGCCGATCATCTTGTCGCCTGCGATGGCGGCTCCGCCGCTATTGCCAGGATTAATGGCAGCATCGATCTGTATACGCAGTCCCATGACCGGGTAGTTATAGGCCGTGTACTCGATACGCGAGACAATGCCTTTGGTGATCGACAAAGAGTTGCCTCCGGTTGGGTAACCGTAAGCGAGCACCGGATCCTTGATCTGTGGCAGATGATCGTCTCGCGGCAGGGGAGCATGGGCATCAAAGAAGGAGTCGTCCTCGAGCTTCAGCACCGCAAGGTCGATGCCCTGTGCGACAGCAACGACCGTTGCAGCCAGCTTGTCGCCGGCTTGATCGGCCTGAACCTGCACCTGGCTGGCATACTCCACGACGTGGGCGTTGGTAAGAATGCGATGGCCGTCTATCACGACACCGCTTCCAGAGATATCGGCAGGGGCCTGCTTGCTCCAGGGCTTAGTCAGGTCGGGTTTGCGGACAGTGGCGAAGATCTTGACCACCGAATTGCCAATGCCGCCCTTAGTCACGTCGGTTGAATCGCTTGCGACAGCGTCAGCCGCGAAACCTGCAATGGCATGGAATCCCATGGCGGTGAATGCGCACAGAACCGCAAGGCAGCCCGGCCCGTTGCCTTTTCTCATCATGATGGGTCCCTTTGTGTGTTCATCTTGTGGGTAATCTGGTGGCGCCAGCGAGTGATCCACAGGCAGCTCATCAACTCGAAGCCGCGGGCCAGGGCAGGCGGCTAGGCCGTTCACTGGCCCGCACCAATGGTCGCAACGCGCCTGAATACTGATAGACGGTCTGAAACTGTGTACGGAGGGTTCAGAGCAGGTGTCTCGGTCGGCTCGATCATTATCAGGATAGTAGCAGCATTATCATTCAGCAAAGAGTGCCAGGGAACTCTATATATAAGAGTGGTGCGCCAGTCCGATCGGAGCAGGCAAGAGGGCGCTGGCCTGCGTTCGGGCGGCAGGGCGCTTTTTCACGCGGCCTAGCTTATTATCCCGGCTGTTTCTATTCGCGTAGAACTTCTGTCTCGAAGTAATGATTTCATCTTTGGCGGCGATTGAATGATGATTTATAAGGCAGAGTGCCCTGCGGGCAGGTGCCTTTGAAGAGCTCCGATCCGCGGTATCCAAAGCAATGGGCCGAGGAGTGACTTGTACTGGCCCTTTGGCCGGCTCAGGCACTGACGTTCATCTCGGTACACCGATGCCTGAAGTTCAAAAGTGGCGTTGAGCGCCCGACGCTCACGAGGGACCGTTCAATGAATGAAGCAGTCGACATGCGCACACTTTCAGGCCTCGAGCAGCTGCGCGCGATCTTGGCAGGTCTAACTGGGTATGAGGGTATCGCCAAGACCTTGAACATACATCCAGTGTCGGCCGAAGAGGGTTTCGTAGTATTCGAAGGATCGCCTACAAGGGCGGTCTATAACCCGATAGGCTCTGTACACGGCGGCTACGCGGCGACCTTGCTGGATACCGTCATGGGGTGCGCCGTGCATTCGCGCCTGAAAGTGGGGCAGACCTACACGACGCTCGAACTCAAGGTTGCCTACCATCGCGCATTAACCGAATCGAGCGGACCCGTCCGCGCCGAAGGCCGGGTCATTTCCGTTGGAAAACGCGCGGCTTTCGCCGAAGGCAAACTACTCGACAAGGACGGCAATATCTGTTCCACAGCGACGACGACCTGTCTGGTGTCTAGTCCATGAGCGACTGACTGAAGAGACAGCCTAGGATCAAATCTCCAGACCGACGAGCCGCTCAACTGCCGCACGATAATTGCGGGTCATCTTAAGTTGCTGGCCATCGTGAAGCACGACGTCGAATTCACCTTTGGAGCGCGTGCGCAGTTCACGTACGCGATCGACGTTGACGAGCGCCGAGCGGTGAATGCGCACGAACCCAGACAATGCCAGTCGCAATTCGACGCTTGCTATAGGTTCTCGGAAGATCCAAGTCTTATCGCGTACGTGCAGCAGGACGTAATTATGATCGGCCTCAACCCAGTCGATATCCGCTACACGCACTGCCATGACCTTGCCACTGGCCTTGACTGGCAGGCGATCGATAGCCGAGTACTGGCTATTGTCTGACTGGGCCCCGCGAAAATCAGCAGCTATCTGCACAAAGCGACGGATGAGTGATTCATCGCGCGCGCTGGCAAGTATGGCCCGAGCTCGGGCCAGTGTGGCATATAAGCGCTCCTCGTTGAGCGGCTTGAGCAGATAATCGAGCGCGTGTACATCGAAGGCCCGCAGTGCGAATTTGTCGTAAGCAGTGACAAAAATCACATAGGGGCACTTCTCCTCATCAATCTCAGCGATCACTTCGAAGCCGGTCTTACCAGGCATCTGGACGTCCAGGAATACGAGGTCGGGTTCAAAGCGTTTAATCGCTTCGATCGCCTCCCGTCCGCTGCGACACTCTGCCAAAATCTCCACATCATCGGCGCGGCTGAGCAGAGAGCGAAGGCCGCGTCGCGCCAGATCCTCATCGTCCACGATGAGCGTTCTTATGCTCATGCCGACAGCGCTAGTGACGGATCAGAAGAGTGCGTCTCTGAAGTGCGGCGAAACGGCATGCGAATGACAACCGCAAAGCCTCCACCCGTGCGTGGGCCCAGACTCAGCTGCGCAGTGGTGCCGTAGAGCGCTGTCAGGCGATCCCTGGAATTTTCCAGGCCCAGGCCAACAGCGCTGGCGACGCCTTGTTTCAACCCTGGGCCATCGTCCTCGACCGAGACTACCAGCGTCTCGAGCTCCTTTCTAATAGAGATCCATAGCGACCCGCCGTCCTCGCGGGGCAAGATGCCATGGCGCACTGCGTTTTCTACCAGAGGCTGCAGAATAAGCGTGGGAATGAGCGCATCGAGCGCATCCGGCTCGGCTACCACGGTGGATCGCAGCCGCTCGCCGAAGCGAAAGCGCTGAATTCGAAGATACTGCTCGATCAGCTGCAACTCCTCAGACACCTTAATCTCTGCAGTATTCAACCTCTGAAGGGTCGATCGAAGCAGGACGCTCAAGGCATCAATCATGGCGGAGGCCGCCCCCGCATCTCCTTCTCGCACTAACGTTGCGATGCCATTCAGAGCGTTAAAAATAAAGTGCGGACTGAGATTTGATTGGAGTGCACGCAAGTGAGCGGTGTCGGCTAACTTGAGGGCGCGCGCCACTTTGGCTCGCTCCCGCTCCAGATCAAGCATCGCGTTGATGCCAAAGTACAGTGAGGACCACGTTAGCAATAAAACGGCGTAGAAGAACCAGTACGGGTTCGGAATCCACCATGGCTGGAGGGCGTCGGCGCGTTCAGCGGCAGCAAACACAGGCACGAGGCTGGCGAAATGACTCAGTGCGTGGTAGCAGAGGCGCGTCAGTGCTTCCGAGACAACGTACCAAATTGCCGCTCCCGGAACGCTCAAGAGCAGACAGATCAATCCGTATGCGGCATAGGAGCGCGTGCTTGAGCGAACTCGCTGATAGACTGTCCGAAAACCAAGTGTCAGCAGCCAGCCAGTCACCAGCCAGATCGAGTTTTCCAGAACTGCGGCCCACGGACCCTTGCTGCTGATATCGCTCGCACACGCAAGGCCAGTGAAGGCGACCCAGCCCACAGTGTGGAGCGTGTAAAAAAGCGTGGATTTCGATAGCTCGCGCCCCGATGCTAAGTGTATTGACCTAGCCGAGTTCGGGCGCTCGCCATCACTTTCAGTTATCGGGATCTGCACGCCAAAGGTTCCGTTTATGTCCGTTCATAGCTTACGCCGTTGGCGCGTGCTCTTATATACGAGTGCACGGGTGTATGCACGATTCAGCGCTGATTAAGTCCAATGCTGGGCAGGCCAGAGCGCGATGATCTTGAATGACTCAGAACGCAGCGCCGGATGCTAAAGGTATCCGCCGCTCTGAGACCTCATCCTCAGCCCGCAAGCGACCCGACTTTACCGATTGCGGCGTTGGCCCAGACTCCTGGGTTCGCGAAGCTTGCAACCGTTCAAAGGCAACGGCTGCAGGTTGCGCGGCGCCGATGGCCAGTTTCAAATCGCCGGTTGGGACCGCAACGCCCCTCGTCATCACGTGAGCACTCTCGCCCGCCTTCGCTCGCTTAAGCGGTATCCCACCACCAACGCGGGTCTCCACAGAGCGGCTCATAGACTTGAGTTTCAGTGCAGATCATCAGTGGCTGGCGTGCGAGGCCAGCATCACGTGAGCATCCTGTGGCACCGATGTCCCGTCCGACCAGTGGCCGACCCGGATCATGAAAATTGTCATGTGATTTTCGGGGTCGTTTACCGCGATCGCGGGCGATCCTGGGAGGTTCGCACCCCAGGCATTGGCGACGTCGCCCGGAACGAACCACATCAAGTGTGGGTGCCAGGCTTTGCCGTCGTCGTTCAAGTACTGCTGTCGCGACATCATGTAGCTCATCGCTCCGGGCTCGAGCGCCGGAAGCTCCTTTCGATCATATGCCGATGACACCGCCCGAGCGATTTCCGCCTTCGATCTTCCCGCCAGAACAAGCTTGGTCTTCAAGAGCACCGAGGGCAGATAGGTTCTTGCGGCTGGCGCATTGACGCATTGAGGCGAGCGGATCTTGGGATTCCAGAATTCTAGAGCATCTGTGGAAGCGGCCCATGATCGTTCGACCAGACAGACGAAGCCATTCTGGCCCTGCGCGGCGCTCGTGTAGCCGTCAGGCCCCAGCACCAGAATCTCGGCGAGATCCGAGATGGACTTTGGCGCGGCAGTTTTAGCCAAAGCTATTTCAGAGTTCCTGTCCGAGATCAGGTATTGATCAAGGGCCACCATGGCGGAATAGGACGCCGTGATTTCCTCCGCTCGTACTTGTCTCGTCACTCCGGGCAAGAGTGTCTGCGCAAGAATTATCCAAGCGACCATAAGTATCGAAGTTCTCGTGTGAAACATTTTGGTGGTCCTTACGATGCCGTAGTTGTCTCCACAGTCAGCTCATGAACCCCGAGGCGGATTGGTTCTGGCTGCATGCCCCGGAGTTTAATTCATCCGCCACGACCGGACGTTGGCTTTTGCTTTTGGCGATTTTTCAGACGCAAAGTCTAACGGAGCTACTCAACAACCCGCAGAGGTATGTGACATTGCGGACCCAATGACGGCCGAGGCGGACTTTTTGGCGGCCCAAAAGTCTAGCGTTAAGGAGCTCTTCCGCGATGTGCAGTTCAACCGCTAAGATCTGTTGAGGCGGCGGTGCGACGATACCGGCGCTGGCTTCAAACTGAGCAGACTACGACTCATTACGAACTCTATGAAACGTATGCAGCAGCCGCTCTCTGCCCGCGAAGGTACGCGCGATCTGCGCCTTCAGGCTTCGCAGACTCTCCTATCGCCTGCGGAGCCTGTCTTACGCATTGCAATTATCGATGCAGAGCCTCTGTCGCGATCTATCTTGGTTCGACTTTGCCAATCGATTAGCACGGTCGAACTCGTGGCGCAGGTGGGGTCGGGTGCCGAGGGACTTCAGGCGCTTCGCACCAAACAGCCGGACGTGCTGCTGATCGATTTAGATTTGCCGGATATGGATGGCTTTGAGCTGATTCGCTTGATTGTCTCCGGGCAATTCACGCTTCCTATCGTGGTAAGCGCGCATGCCTCGCAGGCCGTGGTGGCGTATGACGCGGATGTTGTGGATTTCCTGGCCAAGCCCGTCGCGCCGGAGCGCTTCGAGGAAGCCTTGCGGCGAGTCCACCGCCGGCGAGAGACCTTCCAGCCGTCGCGAGCCTCGGGTTTGCCGGCCGCGCAGCCAATGCATGCTCGCCATGGCTCGAGTGGCTCCCCGCAATTCATTGCGGGGGAGGCGAGCGAAGGTTCTATTTGATTGATCCCAGAACCATCGACTACATAGAGGCCTACGGCAACTACGTCAGAATTTGGAGTGGCACGTACTCCTACATCAGTCGCGAGCGGATCGCTGAACTTACCTCTGCGTTGTCGGCATCGGAATTTGTCCGGATCGAGCGCTCTAAGTTGCTCAATCTTCGGGCTGTCGCCTACATCGAAAAAAGCAAGCCGGGTACCTTTACTTTCACCCTGGGCAGCGGCACCCGCATTGACTCCACCCCAACGTACCGCGATGAGATTCTGCGGGCTGTGCACCCCGGTACCCTATCGGTGCGCCATCGAGTCAAGGAGTAGAGCGGATCAGTAGTGGATAGGGCACTCAAGAACGACACTGACCACAGTTGTAGCAGGTTTCGTCACAAACACCGCTTCATGCGAGGTGCCGCTGCTAGTGTCCACCCACATGAGGCTGCTGGATCGCATCGCTCAAGCCCACAAGCCATTTATCGTCACATCCGATAAGACGGGTGTACACACGCGATTGTCCGGTGCGAGCGATTTCGCAACTGCTGTAGGCAGCTGTCCATTGCGTTACGTGCTGAGCGACGAATTGGCCCGCTTTTGCGCCGCCTTCGCCTACTCCAAAGGCTCGCGAACTCTGACCTTTATGGACCTGATTCATGTGCCCGCCGAGCGGGTGTGGGTGGAGTGGTGTGAAGCACCGTGGCGTGAGGAACTTAACCGCTACGGTTTTTGCACATTGCCAGACACACGGCACAACGGGCGTCGCGGTGCTTTACTGATGGCCGCGCCCGATGGCCGATCCGGAACCATACGCAGCTTCTGGGGCGCTGGAGAATCGCAGGATCAGATTTTCGCCAGCGCCATGGAAGCGCGCTTCGATCTCGACGCGCCTGACAGTGTCGCCAAGCATTCGCTGGATGTCGAGCGCCGAACATGCTATCGGGTAGTAGACAACGAAGTGGCCGATGCCAGTACGCTGGGCCGGTGTTTCGCTTTTTCCTTTGAGCGCAGTTGGGCCCACTACTATGAGGGGGGAGGGCTGTCCAGGGAGGTCATTGACAAGATCGCGCAGAGATCGCTTGGGACGATCGCACTGGATGTGCCGCTGTTGCTGTCCTTCTTCCTGTTGCTGGGTGCCCGATCTGTTCTGCCACAGCGCTCCTCCGATTTGACTCGGCTCAACGGAGCGCGTGAGCGCAATCACAAAAGCGCTTTGCTCGAGCACATTGAAGTGCAGGCGCCTTTGCTACCCACCCCGAGCAAACCTGGGGAGAGTGGGGCAAGCTCGGCACGCCGGGCAGCCCGACTCCACCACGTCCGCGGTCACCTGGTTCGTCGACGCAATCAGGTGTTCTGGCGAGTTCCGCATCTGCGCGGGAATGCGGGCAGCGGCGTACTTCGATCCCGAACTGTGACCTTGACGTACAACCAGCCGATGCTCGGCAATGAGCAGAATCGGCCGGCGACATGGCAATGAGGTCGGCGGCCCTGGCGACGTGTTTTAAAGAACAAGCCGAACTTGCAGCGGCATAACCGTAGAAGATCTCCAACTTTGGTCACGGCCCATAGAGGTCAGTGAGCGAGGGCGGCGATGTCCACCAGCGTCCGCCCAGAGGCGGAGCGCGAGGCGTCGCAAGGTCTTACTCAAAAGGAGGATTGGCCTACACATCGCCCGCCCTGTAAGTGTCCGTATCACTTCAGCGCAGACATTTCCGCAACATCACCGAAGGCATTCGCCTGTGCGGATTTCAATGGCGTCGATCGCCGGCAGCACTGCGCGGCGCGAACCCGTCGCAAGGTGCTTAGGCGCTCATCGTGGTGCTTCGTCAGCCAACATCGTGCTTCATCACATTGTCCGTTGTCAGTGATTTGAGGTGCTTAAGCTTTGCCGTTAAGGGAAGCCACGTGATGGAAATTTGCCGGCGCGAAGCGCTGCCAGCCACTTGTGGCGAGCGCACCACCCCAGAGTTTCTGGCGACAGGGGCGGCGTCGGCAACCGTTGCGAGCTGATTCGTCAATTTGGGGAGATACAGAATGCTCACACGTACGATCTCTTTGCTTTGCACCCTGTTAGTCGGTCTCCTGATCGGTGCGTTAGGCGACAAGACTTGGGCCCAGGACGCAGCCGCAGCTGCCGCAGACGAGCCGCAGCTCGAGGAAGTAGTCGTAACAGGCTCACTGATCAAGAGGACCAACGCCGAGACGGCGGAAGCGGTAACGATTGTTACGGCCGAAACCCTCAAGGACATGGGCATTACCACCGTCGAGCAGGCTCTGCAGCAGATCAGTGCGATGCAGACCAGCTCCTTCCAGACGGGCTCCTCCGTCACAACCTTTACCGGCGGTGGCTCCTTCGCCAACCTGCGCGGTCTGGGTGCCTCCAAGACGCTGGTGCTGCTCGATGGCCAGCGACTTGCGAACAACGTCGTCATCGGAAATTCGGTCGATGTCGATGGCATCCCGTTTGCGGCCATCGACCACATTGAAGTCCTGAGGGAAGGTGCTTCAGCCCTCTATGGTACCGATGCCATTGCGGGCGTCGTCAATTTCATCACCAAGAAAAACTACGACAAGGGCGAGTTGAATCTGGAAATCACCAAGCCCCAGAAGGCGGGCGGCGGCGGGTCCGAGGCGGATGCCACCTGGGGAATCGGAAATCTAAAGAGCGACGGCTACAACTTCCTGATCACTGCGAACTTCACCCGCACGCAGGAGCTGCGAGCAGACCAGAGATCCTTCGCAACCGGCTACAATCCGGCCTTAGGCCTGGATAACAACAATGGACTGGGCACCGTTCCGGGTTTGTATCAGGATGCGGCCGGCAATCAATGGAATGTCGACTATCCGGCCTGCCCCGGCAATCCACACCTGGAGACGACTACCGGCTATTGCGGCTACCTGTACTCCGAGGCCGTAGACCTCATTCCGCCTGCAAGCGATTTTTCGGGCCTGATGTCGTTTACCAAATCGCTGCCGGGCAATAACACGCTGAGCGTGCAATATTTCTACACCCGCTCACAGGTCACTCCGTGGGCTGGTCCGCAGGAGTATGCGTTTGCCATGAGCCCAAGCTCGCCCTACTTTCCTACGGCAGCGCAGTCATCGTGTCTTGAGTATTACCAGGGCGGACCCTGCACCGCCGCGACTCCTGATCTGGCAGATCCCATCACGGCAATCTGGACCGACCCGTCCAACAATCGCTACTTCCAGGATACGAACACTGAGCAGCGCATACTGATCACCTTTGCCGGTAAGAATGGCGGCTGGGACTACGCGGCAAACCTTAACTACAGTGAGAACCACAACTTATTTGGAACCACCGGGGGAGAGCTCAACTACAACAACATTGCGCCGGGTGGCGTGATCAGCAATCTGATCAATCCCTTTGGACCGCAATCAGCCGCCGGCGCGGCTTTTCTCAACAGTGAGTACCAGACCGGTACGCTGGGACAAGGCTCCTTGTCGCTGTGGAGTTTTAACGGCAACGCCAGTCACGAGCTCGGTGATGCCTTCGACGCAGGACGTCCGGCACAGTTGGCGATGGGCTTTGATATCCGGGGCGAGCGAGTGAGTTTCTCGACGACGCCGCTGGCAGTGGACCTGTACACGGATACCTATTACCCGCCCCAGGTTCCGTCCACAGTCGGTAGCCGGACTGAGCAGGCGGTTTACACGGAACTTAACGTGCCAATTACCCGAGGCCTTGATTTCACGGTATCGGATCGCGAAGACATGTACAGCGATTTCGGGCAGACCAACAACGGCAAGGTCTCGTTTCGATGGCAGCCGATCAGCAACCTGACCTTCCGGGGAGCCGCCTCCACAGGCTTCCGGGCGCCTTCGCTGGTTGATCTGTACTCCCCAAATACCTTTGGTGCCGATGGCGGCACCATGGATGGGCCGAATTGCGCCTCGGGCGCCTACAATACGGAATTCAGTCAAACGGTTTGCAATTCGCAGGGCCTGGCGCTGAGCGGTTCGAACCGGAACCTCAAGCCCGAGACCTCAGAGAACCTGGATCTCGGCGTGGTCTTCGAGCCCATCAGCGGCTTGGGTATCACGCTTGACTACTACCGGGTGGTCATCAGGAACGAAATTCAGGCTATTCCTGATGCCGCGATCTATGGCAATCCGACCACATTCGCGAATGAAATTGTGCTGAACAATCAGGGCACCTTCACCACGGCACCGACTGCCAACATCAACTGCCAGCCTCACACGGCGCCCACCTGCGGGTACATTCTGCTGACGCTGCAGAACACAGGCGGCATTGCGACCGACGGAGTTGATTTGAGCGCCGACTACTCGATTCACACCGCCTTCGGAAAGATCCACGTGGGACTTGATGGCACGGTGGTCAGCCAGTACTTGTTGCAGACCTATACCGGCGGTCCCCAGCTGAACCTGGTCGGACAGTGGAACGAGGGCTTCCAGCCGGTGATCCGCTGGCAGCACCTGTTCACGTTCGACTGGAGCAGCGGAATCTGGGGCGCCGGTCTCTCGAACCACTTCCTGTCCTCCTACAAGGACTACGCGTATGCCTCAGGGACCCCATACAATTCGACCGCACCAGTTGCCGGGCAAAGCCAGCTGACGGTTGGTTCCTATTCGATCTGGAATATCTACGGATCGGTGAAGCCCATTCGGCCCCTGACGGTGCTGGTGGGCATCCGCAATCTGTTTGACACCACTCCGCCGTTCTCGAATCAGGAGGCGGACTGGCAGGCGAGCTTTAACCCGCGGTTCACAGACCCGACGGGCCGGGCTTTCTACGCCAAAGTGACGTTCGAGTTCTGAGTGCCGATGCGTTGCGGGCGTTGCGAGCGCTGGCGGGGCTGAATCGTACCTGAGTCGTGCTCATTAACGATGATCAGGGTCGTAAACTCAGCGGGGCACGGAAGCCATTGCCAGGGCCGGGGCCGCTCGGCCGGCTACGCACACAATCATCAAGCGCAGCGTGCGGGCTGCGCCGGTTGAATCAGAGTCGTCTCAAGAGCTCTTTCGCGTGCACCGTAGAATTCGGCAGATCGAACCACTTGACGCGCAGATACTCGTCATTGATGCGCTCAATGACCTCGCCCACCGAATCGGCACAAAAGTCGTTGTATTCAACCGTATCCCCAATCTGAAGGGATAAATTGCCTTGGTCGTACATTGATCACCTCGTAAGGGAATCGCACGCGACCAATATCTGCCAGATCAAAGCGCTTCTCAGTCGGCTGCTGTCACATTAAAAGCGGGCATGCGTCGCAGATTGGCGTAGTCGATCTACTACATGGTCAAGCGCAGCCCGTTCCAAGGCGCCAATTGAGGCGCAGACAGTTGCGGGAATCGATCAGGCTGTTACATAGCGACATCAGTGCCTTAGCGCTCAATGCTCAGGTCGTTTAGCCGGTAATGCAGTTTCAACTTGCAGCCAGATCCCAAGCCACGAAGGATGGCCCGGCAATTCCAACGGGGGTAGGCCCGTAACGTACCCCTGTTGGCCCTGACTGAAGGCTGCCAACTCCGATTTGACTCCACCTTAGCCACTTGCTCACCTGCCGCGATAGACTCGCGCCATGCGGTCGCTGCGATGATCCGGGTTGTAGTTGTTTTCCTCCTGTGCCTGCCGACGATCGGTACCGCACAGACGAGCCTCGACGCACAACAAATCAATCGGATCAATGCGCTTTTTGCGCCATTCGACCGCGATGGCTCTCCGGGCTATGCCCTTGGAGTTGTGAAGGATGGGGCGCTCGTGTTTGCGCGCGGCTACGGGCGGGCTGACCTGGACAACAACGTGCCGATAACGCCGCGCACCTCATTTCACCTGGCATCGCTATCCAAGCAATTTACCGCCGCAGCCGTGGCGTTGCTGATTCTCGATGGCAAATTAAGTCTTGACACGCCGGTGATGAAGTTCTTTCCGCAGTTGAGAAATTACGGTGCGGATATCGAAATAAAGCACCTGATCTATTTTACAAGCGGCTTGCCCGAGTACACCTCCTTGCCGCGTACCAGCAAGGAGCCGTGGTTTTCTTTCTACTATTTCTCGACCGATGAGGCCATTGCGGCAACCTTGCGCGCGGGAAGGCTCAAGTTCCCTCCGGGCAGCCAATGGGACTACTCCAACGTGAACTACATGATGCTGGCCAAGATCGTCGAGCAGGTCAGCGGCGAGTCAATGGCGGATTTTCTGCGCACCCGGGTATTTGCACCGCTCCAGATGTCGGACTCGGACTTAAATGATGATTCGACTCTGGTCGTTGCAAACCGCGCCACAGGCTATGCCGACCGCTCGGATCCCTCGGTACGCAAAGAACTGGCCTCCGTTGGCATCATTGCCCGGGCGGGACCGGGCTACCTGCGGCTGCCGCGCATCGCTCCGCATTATGGTGGCAGCGGCATCTTTAGTACGGTCGAGGATCTTGCCAAGTGGGACGCTTCTTTCGACAGCAACAAGCTTGCCGGCCCGCAGTTTACGCAGCTCATGCTTCGGCGCGAGAAGTTCCGCCACGACAAGGACAATGATGCCCTGGGATTGGTGTTCGGGGAGTTTGACGGACGGCCGATGATCTGGTTTTCGGGTGGTGATCTGGATTCCTCAACTTATATGGCTCGATTGCCGGAGGAACACCTGACGGTGATTTGTCTGTCAAACATGCCGAGGGGAGGTGCCGAGGACAAGGCGCGCGCTGTTCTTCGCATAGTCCTTGATTCGAATGCTGATACGAAATAAAGCGGGGCAGGTGAAATCCTGGCAGCGCGAGGGACGAGGTATCAGAGATCGCAGCCAGTCCGAAGGGCCCGCTGCTCTCAGGCCAGCCTGACTTCCAGCCCGCGTCGCTCCAGTTCGGCCACCACACCCGGATCCGCCCCCGAATCCGTGATGAGCATGTGCAGCTGTTCAACGCGGGCAATCAGCGAAATATTCCGCCGCATCAGCTTCGATGAATCCGCGACGGCGATGACCTGGCGTGAGATTTCAATCATCTTCGCGTTGAGCTGGGCCTCGGGAAGATGTGGCGTCATCACCCCGCGCTCAGGATCCAGACCGTCGGCACCCAGGAATAATCGGTCGGCCTGAAGACCGGCGAGGGCAGCCTCGGCCATGTGGCCGGAGAGGGAATTGGATTGCGGGCGCAAAATGCCGCCGGGCATGATGAGCCGCACGAAGGGCACGTCCGCCAGCAGCACGGCAATATTCAGCGCGTTCGTGATCACGTTGATCGAGCGGTTCTCGAGCCTGCGAATCTGCCGCGCGATCTCGGCGGTGGTGGTGCCGGAATCGAGTATGAGCGTCTCGCCATCCTCAATGAGCGCGGCGGCCAGCTTGGCGATGCGCACCTTCTCGGCGTGGTGCAGCGTGCTCTTTACGGTGAGTGGCTGGTCATCATCATCGCGGCGCAGCAGCGCGCCGCCGTGCGTGCGCTCGAGTGTCCCGGAGGCTTCGAGCGCTGCCAGATCGGTGCGGATCGTGACCGCGGAGGTGGCGAAGCGCGCCGAGAGTGCCTCCACGGTGACCTTGCCGTGCTCGTTGAGCAGCTCCACGATGCGGTGGCGGCGTTCGGCTATCAGCAGCCGGTGTTCGTTCTCGCCATCCTCATCCCCCTGAATCTGCTTTCTTTCAAGACTCATGCAGGAATGGCCTCGAGCAGCAGAAAGCGTTCGAAGGTTACCGGCAGCCGGGCCGAGCTGCCTGACAGTATGCCCAGATCACGTGCGTTGAAATAATCGCGGATGCGATAGGAACCTGGCTGCAGGCCGCGCAAACTGACCGGGCCGCTCCAGCGCTCGGCGAAGAAGGCGTAGTACATGCGCCCGGCCTTCTCGATGGCATGTGCTTCCGGGCGATCGAAGCCGATGTCATAGAGCTCACCGCGATAGGTGCCCAGCGGCAGCATCTTGTCTCGGTAGAGCGCAATCCAATGGCGCCATTGCGCTTCTTTATCTGGCGTCAGAAGAAAGGAGTCCATCGGTTTCGGGTCCACGGGCCAGGTGAACTTCGTCGAGACGATCGCGCCGACGCCGACCGTGGAAGCGAAGTCATCGTGATGATCGCTCAGTTCGACATGATCGCCGGCGAAGGGCGCGCTTGCGCCCATCAGGGCTTTGAGCGTCTTGCCCTTGTGGCGCACCTGCCAGGAGGACTCGGGATCCGAGGCCGGTGCCTGATTCATCGAGGGGAAATTGAAGGCCGAATACGCGGTGCCGCAGGGGCAGAGCTCCATCACGGTATTGGTGTCGATAGCCATCGCGGTCTGGTAGAGCGCGTGGAAGAAGTTCTGCAGACCCTCGACCGATTCTTCCGGACGCTCGTGATGATGCGCGGGATTGAAACAGGGCGCGACGTTGTTCAGGTGCTGGCCGTCGATCTTAAGGCCGGCAAAGCCCCAATCACCGATGAATTTGCTGACCAGCGCTTGCGTGTACTCGACCGTCGGCGCGTAGCCGGGGCACAGATAGAAGCTGTTCCACCAGGAAATATTCTGTACCGCGCCGTTCTGGTCGAGCAGCAGCATGTCGGCGTGATCGTGCAGGAACTCGGATCCCGGCGCGACCGACAGCGGCGAGTACCACAGTCGCGGCTTGAGGCCTGCGGCACGAATGTCCGCGACCAGAGCGCGCATGTCAGGCTCGCCATTCGGATATTTGATCCGATTGGGGGTCCAGTCCCCGATCATCGCCTGCCAGCCATCATCGATGACGGCCCACTCCAGTCCCAGCTCCTTCACTTTTGGCAACGTGCCCCTGATCAGCGCCGTCGTGCAATCGCGCTCATACCCCCAGGCACACCAGATCGGCTCGTAGGCGCTCGCCGGCGCCGCCGCGGGGGTCAGGCCGCGTTCCGACATCAGGCGCCGATAGGCCACGAGCGCGGCAAAATAGTCCCCCTCGTGAACCGCCACGAAAGTTTCTGGCGTCTCGAAGTGTTCGCCGGGCCTCAGGTAGCGCTTCTCGCGGCCGCACACGGCCACCCGTACGGCGCCTTGCTGGCCCTGCACCGGCAGCGAGACGCGTTTGGGCACGCGCTCCACGTGACCGACCGCGAGTCCGCCATCGCGTCGCCACACATCGACAATCGGCGTGCCGCCGCCGTAGTCCGAGGCCTCCATACCGAGGAAGTTATCCTGCGCGAAGCCGGCATCGACCGGCTGCAGCCAGTCTCGGCGATCTTCGTAAGTGGCGCCTGAATAGCACCAGAATGCCGGGCTCTGGCTGCCAGCGGCAGGCACCCGGATATCGCCGTTGGTCCAGCTGCGAAAGCTCAGGATGGTGGTGGCGCTGTTGCGATAGCTGACGCGAATCAGTGCGATGCCAGGATGGCGCTCGTAGAGCGTCACGGTCACGCGTTTCTCGACAGCGCCGGCGGCGGTGCCCGACACTTCAAGTCGCCGGCCCGGACCGTTCACATCCTCGATTGTGCTCTGGCTCTGCTGGTGAATGGCGAACTCGGCGATGTACTGGCCCTCATCGCCCAGCAGATATTCGCTGGCGCCCCAGCTGCTCATCGGGATCCAGCGCCCGCCTGCCCGTCGCGACACGCGGGTGTGAAGGTTCGCATCCCACTCGATACGCAGCATCGAATCTTCGAGTGCGGCGGCGACGCGGGCATGGGGTGGAAGCTGCGCGTCCGCGGCCTCCGCTGCTTGCGCCGGCAGCAGCCCGTGGCGCAGTGTGAGTGCCAGTCCCCCGGCGAACTGCACGAACTGTCGGCGGGAAGTCATTTCGTAAGGCACGGGCTTTTATTCACTGTCGCTTGCACTCCGCCTATTGACTTAAGCGTAAAAAATAATAACATCAATCGTAAGCATACGAAAGCCTGAGTCGGGATAAAGGCTTTCGATTGCTTTCATTTCGAGTTCCCACTAACGCTTCAATAAGCCATCACATGAATGGCACAGGGAGACCTAGCGTGCGAAGCCTCAAGCCTACGTCGATTGCGATTTGGCTGCCATTCTTGGCGCTGAGCGGCGCGATCGCCGCAGCCGCAGCAGGGACCGCCAGCGCGGACACGCCGGCTGCAGCGACGCCCGCGCCGGCAACGGCAAGTGCCACAGCCACTGATGCTGCCGCAGCCACTAAAGATGAGCCGCAGCTCGAGGAGGTCATCGTCACCGGCCTACGCGCGAGTCTCGAGAAGTCCCTCGTGATCAAGAGAGATGCCTCGGTGGTGCTCGATTCGATCAATGCCGAGGAGTTGGGCCGGTTTCCGGATGCGGACGTCGCCGACTCGCTCGAACATCTGCCGGGCATCACAATCAGTCGCACCACCGGGGGTGAGGGCGAGAAGGTCAGCGTGCGCGGCTTCGGGCCGCAATACAACATTGTTACGCTCAACGACCGGATCCTGGCGACCGATGATGATTCGCGCGATCTCGCCTTCGACGTGCTGCCTTCAGAAGTGATCTCGGGCGCCGACGTACTCAAGTCATCGGAAGCCTCTGCGCTCGAAGGCAGTATCGGCGGCACCGTCAATCTGCGCACCGCCAGTCCCTTCGACAACCCCGGCCTGCACGCTGGCGCGCACGCCGAGGACAATTACAACGACATGTCCGAGCTGCATGGTTCCAAGGTCTCGGCCTTCCTCGAGAACACGGTGCTCGATCAGTCGCTGGGATTCCTGCTTTCGGGCGTCGAGTCGGACAACCACACCCGTACCGACTCGTTGAACGCCTATAGCCAGAATATCTATGGTCCGACGTATTACCCCTTCACCAGTACGGGTGGTCCGGGCTCGGTGCCGCTTGCCGTGACGCCGTGCTGCATTACCTTTGGATCGGTATTCGACAACAAGAAACGTGATGCGCTCTCGGGAGCCCTCGAGTGGCATCCGAGCGATACCTTCAAGCTCGCCGTGGATGGTTTGTGGACCAAGCTCGAAGATCCGCAGATTGGCTACAACCAGTCTTATTATTTCCCCTACGGTACCGACCAGAACAACAATCCGACCTGGTCCAATCCCGTGATCAGCAACGGCCTCGTCACCTCAGTGACTTCGGACGCCTTCACGCCGGAGATTGTCAATAACACCACGAACCGCAACGTCGTCACGGCGATGTACGGTCTGAAGGGAAGCTGGCAGACGACCGATAAATTATCCTTCGACTGGGATATGTACCGCTCGACGGCCAGCAGGCCCGAGGGCGGTGAAGATACCTTTGTGACCGCCGGCCTGGTCTCAGCAACACCCTATGCGCAGGATCTGCTCACCATCACCGACGTGCCCAACAGCCTGCCCAACCTGAATGTGATGATTCCACCGAGCCAGCTGGGTCTGACCTCCTGCCCGAGCGGCACGGTCAGCAAGACCAATGCGGCTTACTGCTCCTATACAGCCCTGATGAACTCCGGCTTCCTCGATAACAACAAGTACTGGGCCACGCACTACGTGGGTCTGAACGGTTACTCGGTCGAAGATCAGATCAACGGCTTTAAACTGGATGGCACCTATCACGCCGACATGGGGGTCTTCAAGAACCTGCTCTTTGGTGCCGGCTTCAGCCATCGCGACAAGTCGCGTGTCGACGAAAGCAATGACTGGGACAACGGTTCGGGTCAGTACGGCACGCTCTACGAGACCGCAGGCTGCCCATTGCAGTGCAACCCCTATACGTTCGGGGGGCAGGGCTTCAACGTCATTTCATTCACGAGGCCGCCCAATTTCCTGAAGGGCGCCGGTGGCTCATACCCATCGGTGTTGCCGCAGCTGAGCGTGCCGCAGCTGCTGGCCTACCTTGCAAGTCTGAACGGCAAGGCCAATCCATTCTTCTGCTCGACACTGCCGTGCTCGAGTCCCTTCAATCTGGCCGAAACACTGCCGGTGCCGAACCCCTTCAATTCCTATGATGTGACCGAGAAGACGTTCTCGCTCTTTACCGAGGCCACCTTCCGCGGCTCGAACTGGTCCGGGAACGTGGGCGTGCGCGTCGTGCGCACGACGACGCTGGCGGCTACGGCACAATCTGTGCCGGTCTCGCTGTGGACGCCGACCACGGTGAATTCGACCCAGACCTACAACGTCCAGTACAGCAGCGCGCAGCAGTTCCTGCAGCAGGCCTCCTACACCTTCGCGCTGCCTTCGGCCAACTTGAGTTACTGGGTGGTGCCCGATCGCTTGCAGCTGCGCACGGCAATCGCCGAGACCATGTCGCGCCCGGAACTCAACCAGCTGGCACCGAATGCCACCAACAACGCCATCAATGGCCAGCCGCAGATCGACTACAGCGGCACCGCGGGCCTCAAGCCGATCAAGGCCTGGGGAGCGGATATTTCGCTTGAGTGGTACTACCGGCCGCATTCGGCGCTCAACGGCGCGCTGTTCGCCAAGAAAGTCACGGACGATATCTATACCGCCTCAAGTGCCAATGTGAATCTGGGCACACTCGAATACGTGGGCGGACCGCCGGGCACGGTACCCGGGACGCCGTTCCTTTGGACCATCACGGCCCCGGCCAACGGTGCCAAGGAGGTCTATACCGGCGTGGAACTGAGCTGGCAGCACTTCCTGGACAACGGCCTGGGCACGCACATGCAGCTCACCCGTACCTGGAGCACCGGGTACGATCAGTTCGGCAATTCGACCGGCGCCGTCAACGAGGCGCCGCCGACCACGTTCTCGGTCAGCCTCATCTATGACAAGGGACCGTTCAACGCCGATGTGAACTGGGACTACACCTCCCGCTACACGCTGTATTGCAACCAGTGCACGGAAGTGCCGGGATGGCCAGCCATTGCCGATCCGTTCTCCTGGGTAACGGCAAGCCTGCACTACACCTTCTTCAGGGGCTTCGAAGTTTACCTGGAGGGTAAGAACCTCACCGACAGCATCGCGCGCACCTACCTCAACGGCAATCCCTTGCTGCCCTGGGCGCCAGGGCAGCTCGAAGGGCAAAGTGCGAGCGGTGTTGGCATTGGCTACAGCAACTACGGCCGCAGCTACGTCGCTGGCCTCTCGTACCGGTTCTAAAGATGAAGAAACCCTGGCTCATCTATGCGCTGATCACCACCG